>Ga0123333_10001464_pt1 | contig 24899 bp, 20 predicted proteins | sample BioC12SIPDNA_3_FD_89957 | JGI IMG/M metagenome (GOLD analysis project Ga0123333, IMG submission 89957) | Anaerobic biogas reactor microbial communites from Washington, USA - Biogas_R2_B C12 SIP DNA | ecosystem: Engineered > Bioreactor > Anaerobic > Unclassified | place: Washington, USA... | reverse complement strand
TCGCCGTCGACCGCTACGGCCTGGAGCGCGGCGACCTGATCTTCGACGCCCTGACGTTCCCGCTCACCACCGGCGACGAGGACCTCCGCAAGGACGCCATGGCCACCATGGAGGCGATCCGGCGCATCAAGGAGGAGTTCCCGGGCGTCCACACCACGCTCGGCGTCTCCAACGTCAGCTTCGGCATCTCGCCCGCCGCCCGCCACGTCCTCAACTCGATGTTCATCCACGAGAGCGTGAAGCACGGGCTCGACTCGGCGATCGTCCACGCCTCGAAGATCCTGCCGATCAGCCGGATCCCCGACGACCAGCGCGACGTCTGCCTCGACCTCATCTACGACCGGCGCGGCGCCGAGGGCGCGCTGTCCGAAGGTGACGCCGAGTACGACCCGCTCCAGAAGCTGCTCGAGATCTTCGACGGCGTGAAGGTGCACGGCGCCGAGAAGGAGGACCGCTCCGACTGGCCGATCGAGAAGCGGCTGAGCCAGCGCATCATCGACGGCGACCGCGAGGGCCTCACCGACGAGCTCGACGCCGCGATGGCCGGTGGCCTCGGTGCCCTCGCGATCGTGAACGACGTGCTGCTGTCGGGCATGAAGGTGGTGGGCGAGCTCTTCGGTGCCGGCGAGATGCAGCTCCCGTTCGTGCTCCAGTCGGCCGAGACCATGAAGGCGGCCGTCGCCCACCTCGAGCCCCACATGGAGACCGTCGACGCCAGCGGCGGCAAGGGCCGCATCGTGATCGGCACGGTCAAGGGCGACGTCCACGACATCGGCAAGAACCTCGTCGACATCATCCTCACCAACAACGGCTACGAGGTCGTCAACCTCGGCATCAAGGTCGGCATCGCCGAGATGATCGAGAAGGCGCTCGAGGTCGAGGCCGACGCGATCGGGATGAGCGGCCTGCTCGTGAAGTCGACGCTGATCATGCGCGACAACCTCGAGGAGCTCAACGCCCGCGAGCTCGACCTGCCGATCCTGCTCGGTGGCGCCGCCCTCACCCGCACCTACGTCGAGCGCGACCTGCGCAACGTGTACGGCGGGCGCCTCTTCTACGGCAAGGACGCGTTCGAGGGGCTCCACGTGATGGACCGCCTCGGCGAGATCAAGCGCAACCCCGACGCCGACGACCCGGACTGGGGCGTGGTGCCGAGCGAGTCCGACGTGCAGCTCGCCGGGCGCTTCGGCGGCCGCGACGCCGGCGCCGAGGACGACGCCGACCTGCCGTCGCTGTGGGTCGGCCTAGACCGCGACAACGAGGTCTTCGTGCCGCCGTTCACCGGGTCGAAGGTCGTCAAGGGCATCGCGATCGACGACATCGCCGCGTACATCAACGAGACGGCGATCTTCCGCAACCAGTGGCAGTTCCGGCCCGAGACCAAGCCGGACGGCACCAAGGAGACCCACGAGGAGTTCAACGACCGGCTGCGGCCGATGCTGCGCGCCCAGCTCGCCCAGGCGGTCACCGAGGGGCTGCTCAACCCGGCGGTCGTGTACGGCTACTTCCCCACCAACAGCGACGGCCAGGACATGGTGATCTGGGCCGACGAGTCGCGCGACGCCGAGATCACCCGCTTCCGCTTCCCGCGCTCGCGGGTCGATCCGCACCAGTGCATCACCGACCTGGTGAAGCCGATCGAGGGTGACGAGGTCGACTACGTGGCCTTCCAGATCGTCACGATGGGCCACGCGGTCTCCGAGCGCACCGCCGAGCTGTTCGCCGCCGACAAGTACCAGGACTACCTCCTGCTGCACGGCCTCGGCGTCGAGATGGCCGAGGCGCTGTGCGAGCTGTGGCACCGCCGCATCCGCGAGGAGTGGGGCTTCGCCGACGAGGACGGCCCGACGCTCACCGGCCTGTTCCGCCAGCAGTACCGCGGCGGCCGCTACTCGTGGGGATACCCGGCCTGCCCCGACCTCGAGGACAACGAGCGGGTCGCCCGCCTGCTCGACGCCGAGCGCATCGGCATCGAGGTCAACGAGGACACCGGGTTCCAGTACCAGCCGGAGCAGTCGACCTCCGCGATCGTCCTGCACCACCCGGCGGCGAAGTACTTCGTCGTCCGCTGACCACGGCCCGGGGGCTCCGGGGCGGGCGGCTCAGGCCAGCAGCGCGCGTGCGACCAGGTCGGTGCCGAACGCGGTGAGGATCGCCAGGTAGAGCAGACCGGTGGCGGCCATCACCGCGCTGTACTGGCGCTCCTTTAGCGCGGCCCTGGTCGTCAGCAGCAGCCCGAGCGTCGTCACCGCGCACACGACCCACGTCCAGCCGAGGATCCCTCCGTACCCGTCGTCGATCGTGCCGTTCAGCACCGACACCATGCCGGTCGGGATCAGCATCACGGCGACGGAGAACGGCAGCACCCACGTCGTGAGCCGCACCAGCTCGAGCAACGGGCCGCGGGCCAGGCCGGGCTGCACCAGGTACCAGTGGCCGAGCAGCATGGCGTCGGAGACGGCGCCGAGCAGCGCCGCACCGACGAGCGTGCGCGCCACCGCCAGCCACGCGGGCGAGCCGGCGTCGATCCCGGCCGCGACCAGGCCGACGAGGCCGAACGCGACGGGCACCAGGTCCAGCACCGGTGGGAACTCCGGCGCGTCGCGGTCGAAGACCTGCTCGTCGCGGTCGATGCCGGTCATCGCCGCGACCCGGGCGCTGCGCCGCTCGACCCGCTCGCGCTGGCCGGCGACCCCCGCGCCGCGCCGCTGGACCGACACCACCAACGCCACCGTCGTGGCGACCACCGTGGCGGCGGCGGCCACCTCGCGGACCCACACCACCCCGATCCGCGCCGCGACGAGGATGGAACCGACGGCCATCAGCCCGTACACGCCGCGCATCAGCCAGCCGTATCCGAGGCCGACCTCGCGGCGTCGGGTGGTCACCCAAAGGAAGAACAGGCCGCCCACGCTCCACTGGAGCAGCACCGTGGCGGCGTCGAGGCGGATCACGATCGCAACCTATTGGCCGGATCTCGACGGGCGGAATCCGGCGCACCCGCCACGGCGGTGCCCGCCTGCGCCCCCGACCGTCGGGAGGGGTGCCGCGCCAGGGGAGCCCGGCGACGGTCAGGTCAACCGGCGGCGGCGAGGCGTGACGTGACCCGATCCGACCTCGGGTCCCAGTCACCGTCGGCCCAGATCACCCAGAACCAGAACGCCACACCGACCCAGCCGCCGAACCCGAGTCCCCACCCGGCGCCCGGAGCCCCACCGAGCGCCGCGCCCGTCATCCCGCCGATCATCACGCAGACCGCCATCACCAGGCTGGACACGAGGCTGTGGCGCACCCGCGCGGTCGCCCGCAGCACCATGGTCGGGCCGACCACCGCGCTCCCTCCGGCCGTCTGGAACAACAGGCCAGGTAGGGACTCCCTCGCCAAGGGCCAGACGTCGCCCAGGATCTGGCGCCCGATGTCGGCCGGCACGTTCAACAGCACCACCGATCCGAGCGCGGTGAGCAGGACCACGTACCCGGTCCCCATCGCCGCGATCCGTAGGAGGTAGACCCGAGAGACCACGCCGGTGGACCGGGTGAGACGCGCCCGGTAGTGGGGCATCACGACCATCGGGACGGCCGCGAAGCAGATCGTGATGAGGTTGGTGAGCGCGGACCCCGCACGGAACCCGGCGACGGCCGAGATCGAGGCGAACCAGACCAGCGAGTACGAGACCGAGTACAGGGCGGCCCGGTTGACGAGGCTCTCGCTGCTGTACGCGAGGGCCATCCGCCCGCGGGCCTTCCACCAGGCCCGGATCGCGGGCACGTAGAGGCGCAGTCGCAGGCTGATCAGGGCCATCGCCATGCCCAGCGTCGCCATCACGATCCACACCAGGATCGCCCCGAGGACGGTCGGCCGGCCGACGACGGTCCACCCCGCCATCACGAGGACGAAGCCGACGACCCGGACCGAGTCCTGCGCCACCGCCTGGCCGGGGACGCCTCGGGCGATGGCGACGAAGCGCAGGCAGTCGACGACCGCCATGACCGGGAAGGCCGCGGTGAGCAGGAGCGCGATCGACCGGGGCTCCCCGCGCAGGGTCGCGAGCGTGATCGCCCCGGCCACGGCGGCTCCGACGAGACCGACCCAGGCCGAGGACCGGATGAGGTCCCGATCGGATGCGAGCCCGTCGACGCCGTCGGTCGCGCGGTGGACCATGAACTCCTGTGACAACCCGGCCCGGGTGGTGATCTGCGCGAACTGGAGCGTGAGGTAGGCGAGGGCGAAGTGGCCGACGGTCTCGACGTCGCCGACCCGCGCGACGCCCACGGTCAGGGCGAAGCTCCCCAGCCCGTTGATCCCCTGGTTCGCGGCGGCGAGCACCGCGTTGCGGCCCGAGGGCCGGCCTCCGTCGGTGCCGTCGTCCGGCCGGCCGCTGCTCACGCGATCAAGGTAGACCAGACCCGATGTCACAATGGCCGGGGGCCAAGGGGTCAGGAGTCTCGGATTGACCAGTAACCACGACGCACCGGCCGCGAGCGGCGCCGGTGGGCACCCGGCGCCGGATTGGCTGCTCGTGGCCGGCGATCGCCTCCGGACCACGCCGGATGCGCTGGGCTACCGCCGCCTGCCCGACGTCGGATCCGGTGGGGAGATCTGGGTACGGGGGCCCGCGACCCGGTTGCAGGTGACCGCGGCGGGACCGCGGACGATGGTCGTGGCCGGGCTGCTCACCGATCCCGAGGCGGTGTCCCTGCTGTCGGTCGCCGACCCCGGGAAGGCGCTGCAGGCCGAACCCCTCACGCTGGTCGGGCACTACGCCGCCGTCGTGGTCGAGGGGACGCGGGCGTGGACCGTCACCGACCACCTCGGTGCCGTCCCGGTGGCCGGCGGGCGCACCGCCGACGGCGCGGCCCTCGCGGTCGGCACCGATGTCGCCGACGTGGCGCGGTTGCTCGACGCGGAGCAGCCCGATCCGGTCTCCGCGCTCGAGTTCGTGCACCTCGGGTCGGTGACCCCGCCGTACACGATGTACGAGACGCTGCGCGCCCAGGGCCCTTCGTCGGTGGATGCGTGGGACCTGACCGACCGCTCGACCGCGGGTACCTACCACTGGTGGCATCGACGCCGCGTAGGGCCGGCACCGCACCTCGACGAGGTCGCAGCCCGGCTCCGCGACCGGGTCGCCGCGCACCTGGCCACGCTGGTCGCCCGTCACCCGCGGACGATCGTCCTGGTGTCGGCGGGCGAGGACTCGCGGACCGTGGCCGACCTGGCCCTTCGGGCCGCGCCTCCCGAGGGATCCGTCTCCGGGGTGATCTTCCTGAGCCGCCGCAACCGCGAGTGGCGCCTCGCGTCGGCCGTGGGTCGCGCCATGGGGCTCGACATCGACCTGCGTCTCCGCCGTCCCGACCACTACCTCGCCCACATCGCGGAGTGGCAGGACCTCGTCGGACCCGGGCACGACCTCTGGCACGCGCACTCGCTCGGTCTGATCGGCCCCGACGACGGCGACCTGGTCATCGACGGCTACGGCGCCGACGCGCTGCTGAAGGGCCACTACCAGCCGATCGTCCAACGCACGCTGGCCGGCGTCCGGGTCGGGCCCGAGCGCCCCGGACCACCACCCCCGCGGGCGCCGCTGCCGTCGCACCCGTCGAGCGCGGCCGCCGACGCCCGCGCCGAGGCCCGCCACGCCCACCTTCACGAACTGCTCGGCCCGGCGGTCGACGATCGGTCCTACGCAGCCGTAGACCGCACCTGGCCACTGACCCGGATCCGCTCCTACGGCTACTTCATCTCGAACTTCCGCGCCCGGCCGACGGCGTCGCCGTTCCTGTTCGGGGACGTCGTCGACCTCGTCGCGACCCTCCCCGAGGACGCCAAGCTGAACCGCGCCCTCTACCACCCCGCGTTCGGTCGGGATCTCGGACGAGCCGGCTGGGTGCCGCGCACCGGCGGCGAGATCCCCCGCCTCGGTGGCCGAACGGGCCGGCTGGTCGCCGCGACCATCAGGGGTGGAGGCGAGGTCGCCGCCCGCCTCAAGCTGATGCGCGGCCACGGTGGTGGTGGCGGTCCCTGGCAGACCCCCGACGAGCTCCAGCCGCTCCTCGCGGAGGCCGCCACGGTCGTCGAGCCCGCCGACCTCGACCGCGCCCTCGCGCTCGCGGTCACCGACGGGCCTCCCGGGCTGGACGGGCTGGCGGCGCTGCCGGTCGAGGCGGCCTACCGGACCCTCCAGCTCGCGATCTGGCTCGCCGGGTCGAACCGCGACGGCACCGATCGGTCGGGGTCCGGGACCTAGGTCCGGGGCGGCGCACACGGTCCTCCCTCCGACCCCGCTCGGAGGCCCACCTCTCGGGGCGGATCGGCCCCGGCCGCGTAGGATGACGGGCCGAATCCGGCCTACGACCGGTCACGCTCGGAGGAGGTGGCGATGCGGACGGGAGAGGGGGGCGACCACCGCGCGTCCGATGCTCACGTGCTCCTGGTCTGCTCCGCCGGTGGCCACCTGTCCCAGATGCTGACGATGCGTCCCTGGTGGAGCCGGCACCGGCGCACGTGGGTCACCTTCGACAAGGCCGACGCCGAGACCCGGCTGACCGACGAGGCGACGGTGTGGGCCCACCACCCGACCACCAGGAACGTGCCCAACCTCGTCCGCAACCTGTTCCTCGCCCGCCGCGTCCTGCGCGACACCCGCCCCGACGTCCTGGTGACCAACGGGGCCGGGGTGGCGGTGCCGTTCGTGTGGCTCGCGCGGCGGCGGGGGATCCCGACCGTCTACGTCGAGGTGTTCGACCGGATCGACAGCCCGACCCTCACCGCCCGCCTGTGTCGCCCGGCGGTGGACCTCTTCTGCGTCCAGTGGCCGGAGCAGCAGCGCTTCTACCGGGACTCGGTCGTGATCGGGCCGCTGCTGTGATCCGCCGACGGCGCCGGACCCGGCTCGACCCGGACTGGATCGAGACGCTCCAGCACGGCACCACCCCGCGTGGCGGACCGGTCCACGTGGTGGTGACCCTCGGCACCGACCACCACCCGTTCACCCGGCTGGTCGAGTGGGTCGACCGCTGGGCCGGCGAGCACGCGGACCAACCGTGCGTGATCCAGTACGGCACCGCTCCGGCGCCGGTCCACGCCGAGGGACACGCGGTGCTCGACCCCACCGGCATCCACGACCTCATGGGACGCGCCCGGTTGGTGGTGGGCCACGCCGGTCCCGGCACGATCCTCGACGCCCGCGCCGCCGGCCGGATGCCGGTGATCGTGCCCCGGCTGGGCCACCTCGGGGAGGTGGTCGACGACCACCAGGTGGCCTTCGGCCGTTGGATGGCCGAGCGCGGCCAGGCGATCTGCGTCGAGGACGAGGGCGCGCTCCGCGACCACCTCGACGCCGCCCGGGCCGACCCGGAGCGCTACGCGACGACCGCTCCCGACGACCGCGTTCCACCGGCGGTGACCCTGCTGGGCGACCTGATCGACGGGGTGCTGACCCGGTGACCGAGGCCGGCGACGGCCACCGCCCCACCGTCGTCTTCATCGGCGGCTCCGGACGGAGCGGGAGCACGCTGCTCGAACGCATGCTCGGCGCCGTCCCCGGCGTGGGGGCCCTCGGGGAGGTCGTCCACCTGCCCGCGCGCGGGCTGGTCGAGCGGGAGACCTGTGCGTGCGGGCGGGCGCTCGACTTGTGCGAGTTCTGGTCGGAGGTCGGTGAGCGGGCGTTCGGCGGCTGGGACCGGGTCGACGGGGCGGAGTGGCGGGCGCTACAGGCGCGCGTCGACCGCACCCGCCACCTGCCACTGCTCGCGGTGCCGGTCCGCCGGTCGTTCCGCGCCGACCTGGGCGAGCACACCGGTCGCCTCGAGCGGCTCTACCGCGCCGCGGCGGAGGTGGCGGGAGCGAGCGTGCTCATCGACTCGTCCAAGAACACGTCGACCGCGTTCACGCTGCGCCACCTGTCCCTCCCGGTCCGCTACGTGCACCTCGTGCGCGACAGCCGGGGCGTCGCCTACTCGTGGACCAAGGAGGTCGAGCGTCCCGAGACGGCCCGCGGCCACCTCATGCCGAGGTACTCCCCGGCCGCGACCGCCGCCTGGTGGGATGCCTTCAACGTGATCATGGGCCTACTGCCCGCCACCGGCACCGACGTGATCCGCGTCCGCTACGAGGACCTCGTGACCGATCCGCAGGCCGTGCTGCGTGCCGTCCTGGGACCCACCGGCCTGCCGATCGATCCCGGCTGGGACCGCTTCCTCACCCCGGCCGGGGCCGAGCTCGGACCGGGTCACTCGGTGGCCGGCAACCCCATGCGCTTCACCTCGGGGGTGATCCCGCTGCACCGCGACGACGCCTGGCGCTCCCGGCTCCCCTCCCGCGACCGCCGCATCGTCACCGCGCTCACCGCGCCGTTCCTGGCCCGGTACGGCTACCTGAGTCGGCGGGACCCGGACCGCCCGGCCGGCGGCGCGTGAGCCCGCGGCCGTAGGTCGGCGCGGCGGCCGATCAGGCCGACGGCGCCTGATCGAGCGCCCGGTCGATCAGGTCGAGGGGCTCGGACGCGTCGAACTTGCGGGCGAAGTCCTTCCCGCTCCCGAGCGCCCGCGGCACGTCCGCGACGGTGAGGGTGCGCGGGCTCCCGTGTCGGGACCCCGAGAAGTCGTAGTAGCGGCGCGAGTCGTCGCGGACGCGCCACCGGCCGGCGTTCAGGAGGACCGTCTGGAGGACCACCTCCTCGGGGACGAGGGTGTGCCGGAGGTGGTCGACGACCTCGTCGTGGGCGTCGCACCACGCCACCACGTGCTCTGCGGAGCCCCGTGACACCGCGCCGTAGAACGAGCCGCCGTACCACGACCAGCCCTCGGGCAGGGGACGGCGGGTCCGACGGCCGGCGGACAGGCCGTACGACACGTTGACCCGCAGCCACGGCTGCGCCCGGTTGATCGCGGTGAGCGGCCGCAACAGGCGCCGTGATCGCTCCGAGAGATCGGCCAGGTGGCGGTACCGGTACTGGTAGCGGGTCCGCCCCTCCCGCACCGGCCAGTGGGACCGCGCCGTCAGCACCGGGAAGTGCTCCAGGTGGGCGTCGACGTCGCCGGCGGCGAGGTCGCGCTCGACGTCCGCCAGCGGCCGGACGGGATAGTCCTGGCCGGTGAGGTTGACGAGCCAGTCGCAGTCGATCCGCTGGTCACCGAGCCACCGGACGCAGGCGAGCCAGCGGTCGACGGTGTTGAAGTCGCCCCGGCCGCCCCGGTCGACCGTCAGGTGCAGGTCGGGGACGGCGTGCAGCTCGGCCCGTTGCAGCGGGGTGCCCCGGACGTCGTGGCTGACGTGGATGATCGCCTCGGGGCTCGACCGCCGGATGCGGCGCGCCAGCCGCGTCACCAGGTCCGGCGATCGGTACGTCTGGATGTGGTAGCAGACGCGCATCGGGGCCCTCCCGGCCGACGGTAGCCCCCGGCCGGACGATCCCTCGCCGTACCCCGCGGCGTTTCCGCAGGTGGCGTCGCCGGAGCCGCCGAGATCGCGCCGATGCGTGGCCCCCGGCCGGGGTGGCCCCGGATGACGTCGACACGCATCCGTCACACGATCGCAACATCCTTCCAGCGCGTCAGCCCAGGTCAGCGTGGATCTTTGGCGCTTTCTGGGGCGTTCGACTCATGGACCAGGTGTCGAATCCGATGGGTTTCGACACGCCAGACCCGGTGAGTGTCAACAGCCAGTTCTCCTCACCACCGAAGGACGACGGTTCCGCCTCGGGCACCGAGGCCGCCGGCCCCCCTCCAACGCCGGAGCGGGCGGACGGCATGGCCCCCGACTCGTCCTCGACGCCAGCGCGTCGTCCTTCGGCGATCCCGACCTCGCAGTACCCAGGAGCCCGAGCCCCGTGAAGAAGTCCCCCCGTCACCGAGCGAGCCGCCGGCTCGTGACCGCCGTCGCCGCGGCGGTCATGGCGAGCCTGTTCATGTCGTCCTGCGCCCTGTTCGTGACCGGCGAGCTGCGGAGCGTCCGAGCCGACCTCGACACGTTCACGGTGTCGAACCATCCGACCTCGAAGCGCGGCAACGACACCCGCCTCCGGGTGATGAACAGCCGCGGCAAGCTGAAGATCGCCTACCTGTCGTTCCCCGTCGGGTCCGTCGCCTCGCCCCTGTCCGCCTCGCTGCGGGTCCTCCCCAAGCAGAGCGGTTTCGACCTCACCGTCCACAACGTGGCCGCCTTCACCGACGCGACGACCCACACGACCCGACCGGCGATCGGTTCGCGGGTCGGTACGTTCACCAGGACCAAGGCGGACAAGCCGGCCGACATCGCGCTCGACCGCGTGACCGTCGTCCGGGGCCGGATCTACCTCGCCGTCCTCACGACCAGCCCCTACGAGCTCGAGCTGGTCTCCTCGGAGGGCGCCGAGCGCGGCGACGGCGCCGCCGCGGCGCCGACGGTGGTCGTCGAGGGTGAAGCCGCTTCGCAGCTGACGACCGGCCAGGGGGCCACGACGACCCCGGCGAACACGACCCCGCCGACCACCACCACGACCACGGCGCCGCCGACCACCACGCCACCTACCACCACCACGACGCCCCCGCCGGCGGTCGACCCCACGTTGGGAGGCGACCCGCTGCCCGGCACCATCGTGCCGGCCCAGGGCGCCTGGTCGACCGTGGCCGACTTCGAGTCGAACACGGTCCCGCTCGAGATGATCCGCGCCTTCCCCGCCGGCAAGACCCTCACGCCGAGCCTCGCCCAGGTCGACGGGGCGATCCAGCGCTACCCCGGGACCGGCGTCATGTGGTCGACCTTCATGGCCAACCGGAACTTCACCGACGCCCAGGTCGCCGAGTTCGCCCGGGCGATCCGCGCCCGGGCCGACCAGCTGCCCTGGCTCGACATCGCGGTCGACGCCGAGCCCGATCGCAAGGATCGCTCCTACACGGTCGCCCAGTTCGTGGAGGGATTCGCCCGCCTCAAGGCCGCCGTCGGCCCGCACCCGAAGATCCGGTGGGTCCTGAACCTCACCGGCTACCAGTTCGAGCAGCGCATCGGTGCCTACCGCAACGTGCTCCCGCTCGTCGACGTCCTCGCCATCGACCCGTACTGGAACAACGACATGCGGCCGAACTCGATCCAGGGCGGCAACCAGGACATCATCGACGCCGCCGAGTGGGCCGAAGCGAACGGCAAGGCGTTCGCCTTCGGCGAGTGGGGCGCCCAGGTCGGCGCCAACCAGAGCCGCAACCTGGACCTGGCCTTCGACGCCATCGAGCTCACCCGCCCCGAGTACTTCCCCTACTTCCACGACGTCGGCGGCTCCGGCACCGGCTGCTGGCTCAGCGGCGAGTCGTTCCGCACCTACTCCCAGCGGGCGGCCGCCCTCTGACCGCGGGCGTTACATCTGGGGTCTGACCCCGGATGTAACGCTCGCCACCCGACGTGCGACCATGGCCGCCATGGCCAGCGCGGGAGCACCTCCGGTGTCGGTGGTCGTGGCGACGCGGGACCGGCCCGAGCTGTTGCGACGGGCCATCGACTCGATCGTCGCCCAGCGCTACGACGGCCCGATCGAGGTCGTCGTGGTGTTCGACCGGTCCGATCCGGACCGGAGCCTCGAACGGAGCTCGGACGACCGTGCGGTGCGGGTCATCCCGAACCGGGCGACGCCCGGCCTGGCCGGGGCGCGGAACAGCGGGATCCGCGCCGCCGAGGGTGACCTCGTGGCGTTCTGCGACGACGACGACCTCTGGCTGCCCAACAAGCTCGCCGCCCAGGCCGCCCGCCTCGACGAGGACCCCTCCCTCGAGCTGGTGACGGCCGGGGTCCTGGTCGACTTCAACGGCCGGATCTCGGCGAGGGTGCTCGACCGCGAACGCATCTCCCACGCCGACCTGCTCCGGTCGCGGGTGTCGGAGGCCCACCCCTCCACCTTCGTGGCCCGGCGGGCGGCGGTGATCGACGGGATCGGCCTCCTGGACGAGCAGCTGCCCGGGAGCTACGCGGAGGACTACGACTTCCTGCTGCGGGCCGCCCGACGACACGACATCGGGGTCGTCACCCTGCCCCTGGCCAAGGTGTTCTGGCATCGGTCCTCGTTCTTCGCCGGCCGCTGGCAGACGATCGTCGACGCCCTCGACCACCTCCAGGCCGTCCATCCGGAGCTGGCCTCGGTGCCCGCCGGGCTCGCCCGCATCGAGGGCCAGCAGGCCTTCGCCCACGCCTCGATGGGCAACCGCCGCGCCGCGTGGACGACGGCTCGGCGGGCGCTCGGACGGAACCGGCGGGAGCCCCGCGCCTGGCTGGCCCTGGCCGTCGGAACCGGACTCGTCCGATCCGAGTGGATCGTGCGCGCCCTCCAGGCCTACGGCCGGGGCATCTGAGGCCGGCCGCCACGGGGCGGCGACCCGACGACCACTAGGGTCGGCGCACCCATGAACGACCGATCGACCCGTCGTCGCCGGGATCCCGGGGCCCCGCGCCGCTCGACTCGCGGCCTCACCTGAACCGGGCCGATGCAGCGGAGCCAGGCGATCCAGGGGTTCGTCCGCCCCCTGCGAGCCGCGGCGGGGCGCGGCGACGGAGCGGTGAGGCGCCTGCCCGGCCACTGGCCGCTCACGGCCTGCATCGGCCTCTTCCCCCTCTGGTGGGCGCTCGGCGCGGCGCCCTTCATCTGGCTGGTCTTCGCCGTGCCCCTGGCGTTCCGGCTGACGGTCCACCGCCGGCCGATCCGCGTCCCCCGGGGTTTCGGGGCCTGGCTCGTCTGGATCGGCTTCGTCGTCCTGTCGTACTTCGCGCTCAGGGGCGGCGGCTTCGCGTTCGCCTACTTCCTGAGGCTGGCGAACTACGCCTCGGTAACGGTGTTCTTCCTGGCCATCGTCAGCGCGCGGGAGGACGAGATCCCCACCGCGCACGTCGTGCGGCTGATGTCCGCCTTCTGGATGATCACCGTCGCCGGCGGCTGGCTCGGCGTGCTGCTCCCGAACGGCGAGCTGCCGAGCACCGTCGGCCGGCTGCTCCCCGCCCGGCTGGCCAACGACCCGTTCGTGTCGGTGCTGGTGACGCCGAGCTTCGCCCAGGTCCACGACATCCTCGGGTACCCGCTCGGACGGCCCAAGGCCCCGTTCGTCTACACCAACGACTGGGGGTCCGCCTACGCCCTCCTGCTGCCGTTCTTCTTCATGTGGTGGCTCCAGTCCAACGACATCCGCAAGCGGTCGTGGGCATACCTGATCCTGCTGGCCTCGCTCGTCCCGGTGTTCGTCTCGCTGAACCGCGGCCTGTGGGTCAGCCTCGGCATCGCCCTCGTGTACGCCGCGAGCCGGTCGGGTGACGTCGCCCGTCTCGCCCGTCGCGCCCTGGTCACCCTGCTCACGATCGGGATGCTGCTCATCGTGTTCACCCCGGTCGGTCGGCTCGCCGAGGCGCGCGCCGAGAACGACCACAGCTCCGAGGGTCGCGGCCGGATCTACGCGGAGTCCCTACACGTCGCCCTCGAGAGCCCGATCATCGGTCTCGGCGGGCCGGTGCCGTTCCCCGGCCGACCGCTGTACCCGAACCTGGGCACCCAGGGCCTGTTCTGGACCGTCGTCGTCAGCACCGGGTACGTCGGGTTGTTCGTGTTCTGCGCGGCCTGGTTGCGGCTGATCTGGGAGACCCGGCGCGGCCCGACCGTCACGTTCTGGTGCCACGTGGTGCTGATCATCGGGTTCGTCCAGATCTTCGTCTACGACATGATCCCGGCGAGCCTCCACATCGTCTTCATCTCGGCCGCGTTGGGGTTCCGCGTCGCGCAGCGCGCCCACGGCATCGAACCGTCGGCGGACGGTCGGTCATCGCCGGTCGGAGCGGTGGCGTGACGGCGGCGCTGCGCGCCGACTCGACGGCCCTCGACGCCGTGACCACCCTGATGTCCGCCGACGGAACCGACGCCGGACCCACGCGCCGGTACGTGGTGCTCCCCCACCGCGATCGACCGCGCTACATCGTCCCGGTCGCGGCGAGGTTCGCGCGCGCCGCGCACGTCCGCCCCGGCAGTGGCGTCCGCGCCGCGATCGCCCGGACCGCGGTGCGGAGCGTCCTGGCCACCGGTGCCGGCCGCGTCCTGCCCGGCCGGGTCGACGTCGTCGACGGCACCGACGAGCGGCCCGGGCTGCGCCGCCACCTCGCCGCCCTGGTCGGGCGCGACGACGTCGACCTGGTCCTCGCGCTCGGGGCACCCCGTCCCAACCGGAAGCCGGTGATCCAGGTGGTGGACGGCGACGGCGCGACCGTGGCCTGGGCCAAGGTCGGGGTGGACGCCCACACCGACCGCCTCGTCGGGCACGAGACCGAGGCGCTGGGACGGGTCGACCCGGACGGGCCGATCGCCGTACCCCGTGTCGTCGCCGCGGGCGCGTGGCAGGGGCACCGCCTGCTGCTGCTCGCCCCGCTGCGCGTCGAGGAGTCCCTCGAGCCGCTCGACGTCACCGCGGCGGTCGTCCGGGCCATCGCCGGCCCGGTCGCGTCGGCGCCCGTGTCGACCGGCGCGTGGGCGGCCACCCTCGCGGAGCAGGTCCGCGACGACGGCGCCGCCCGGAAGGTCGTCACGACGGTCCTCGGGCGCCTCGGCGGGCGGACCTGGGCGTTCGGCGCGTGGCACGGCGACCTGGCGCCCTGGAACGCGACGTGGGAGGGCGACCGCCTCCACGTCTGGGACTGGGAGCGGTCGACCGCGCCGGTGCCGCTCGGCCTCGACGCGGTGCACAACGCGTTCCAGCAGGCGGCCCTCGGCGGCGGGGACCCCGTCGCGGCCGCCGCGGCCGCGGCGCGGGGCGCGGCTCCGACCCTGCACGCGCTCGGCTACGACGCCGACGACGTCGTGCCGGTCGTGTGGGCGTACCTCGCGACCCTGCGTGCCCGCTACGCGGAGGATGCGCGCCTCGGCCCCCTCGGCCCCGGCGAGCGCATCGCCGCCGCCATCGACCGCGACCCGATACTCGGTCTGGAGGGCCCCGCGTGACCCGTCGCCCACCGCCGGGTCGGTCCGGCATGGGCCGTTACCGCGCGTTCCTCGCCGGTCTGCGCGTGGTCCAGTACGCGGTGCGGCCGACCGCCCGGTGGCGCGCGACCCCCGACTTCCTCATCGTCGGCGCCCAGCGTTCCGGCACCACGACGCTGTACCGCGCCCTCGAGCCCCACCCGGCGGTCGAGTTCCCCCGCTTCACCAAGGGGGTCCACTGGTTCGACGTCGAGTACCACCGACCGCCGGCCTGGTACCGCTCCAACTTCGCCCTACGGGCGACGCTCGACCGCCGGGCCCGGGCGGCGGGCGAGCCGGTGGTGGTCGGCGAGGCGGCTCCCTACTACGCGTTCCACCCCTTCGTCCCGGGCCGGATCGCCGAGCGGTTGCCCGACGCCAAGCTCGTGATGATCCTGCGCGACCCGGTGACCCGGGCCTGGTCGCAGTTCCACCACGAACGGGCCCGGGGCTGGGAGCCGCTCGACGACTTCGAGGCGGCGCTCGAAGCCGAGGCGGCCCGGCTCGACGGAGCCGAGTCGGTGCTCGCCGGTCGCCCGGGGCGCCACCTCGCCCACCAGCACCAGTCCTACGTCGCGCGCGGACGGTACGCCGAACAGATCGAGCGGCTGTGGGCGGCGGTCGGCCGGGACCGCACGCTCGTGCTGTACACCGACGACCTCGAGCGCGACCCGGGTTCGACGCTCGACCGCCTCCACGACTTCCTCGGCGTCAGCCGACGCCCGGTCGAGCCGGGCCGGTGGAACCCCCGCACCGGCGGGTCCCTGCCCAGCGCAGCCGCGGCCGAGCGGATACGGGAGGCCACGGCCGAGTCCGACGCGTGGCTCGCGTCGGAGCTACCGACACCGCCCCCGTGGCTCGCGGCCACGTGACCGACGAGCGCCCCACCGACGACTCCGTACGGGGGCTGGGCCGATCGAGCCTGATCAACCTGATCGGCTTCGGCGTCTTCGGGCTGGCGAACTTCCTGCTGCTGGCGGTCATGACCCGTCGGCTGGGCACGTCGGGCGCGGGGGCACTGCTCGAGGCGATCGCCGTGTTCAGCATCCTGGCCCGCACCGCCATGCTCGGCGCCGACATCGCCCTCGTCCGCTTCACCAGCCGGTTCATCGCCCGCGAGCGACGGGGCGAGATGCGCACGCTGTACGGGGTCGCGCTCGCGCCGGTCCTGGCGGTCGGGACGCTCGCGGGGCTGGCGATGTTCGCCCTCGCCGAGCCGCTCGGCCGGGCCCTGGCGGACGGCGTCGCCCGCGAGCACCTGATCACCCACCTGCGGGTCATGGCCCCGTTCGTCCCGGTGGCCACCGTGTACCAGGTCGTCGAGGGCGGCTCGCGGGGCTTCGGCACGATGCTCCCGAGCGTCGTCGTCGAGCGGATCGGCCGGTCGATCACCCTGCCCGGTCTGATGTTGGCGGCGATCGCGTGGGGCGCGGGGGCCACCGGGATCGCCCTCGCCTGGGCGGGCCCCTACGCCGTCGCCCTGATCCCCATGGGCCTGTGGGTCGTGGCCCTGGTCCGGCGGGCCGAGGGCGCGGTCGGACGGGCGGCGCCGGCCGCGATCCCGACCCGTGAGCTCGCCCGGCGCGTGTGGAGGTTCTCGCTGCCCCGCGCCTTCGCGGGGATGTTCGCGTTCCTGATCTCCTGGATCGACGCCCTGATGCTCGGCGCCATGAAGGGCGCCTCGGCGGTCGGTGTGTACTCCGCCGCCACCCGCTGGTTGATCGCGGGCAACTTCGCCGGCACCGCCGTCACCCAGGCGTTCGCCCCCCGGGTGTCGCGGGCCCTGGCCATCCACGGCTCCACCGCGGGACGGAGGCTGTTCCAGGACGCCACCGCCCTCCTCGTGCTGGTCGCGTGGCCCGCCTACCTCACCGCGATCGTGTTCGCCCCGCTGCTCCTGTCGGCGTTCGGCGACGACTTCGTCGTCGGCGCGCACGTGATCGCCATCGTCGGCGCCGGCTTCCTGGTCGCCAGCTCGGCGGGACCGATCGACATGCTGCTCCTCATGGCCGGGCGGAGCAGCCTCAGCCTCGTCAACGCCGCCGTGGCGCTCGCGGTCAACTTCGTGGCCAACCTGGTCCTGATACCACCCTTCGGCATCGAGGGCGCCGCCTGGGCGTGGGCGGCCAGCCTCGTGGTCTCCAACGCCCTGCCGGTGTTCCAGATGTGGCGCTCGCACGGCATCCAGCCCTACGGGCCACGCACCCGCCGCGCCCTCCTCATCGTCAGCACGGGAGGCCTGGCCCTCCTGGCGGCACGGTCCCTGCTCGGTGCCTCCGTGGCCGGCTTGACGCTCGGACTGCTGCTCGCGGCGGGGGTCGTGGCGGTCGGCATCCGGGTCACGCCGGACCGGCTCGGCGTCGGCGAGCTGCTCGGGCGGAGCTCGCGGTGGTGATCGCGCACAGGGGCCACGCGCGGGGCAACATGGCGCACCGTCGCCGCGCCCGGCGGCCTCGGACGACCGACGCACCGAACGGAGGTGGGAGCCATGGCCGGTGAGGACCAATCGGTCGAGCTCGGCGACTACCTCGGCATCATCCGCCGCCGCTACGTCGTGGTCGGCTTCGCCGTGCTCCTCTGCTTCGGGCTCGGGGTCGCCTACGGCCTCACCCGGCCGGACGTATACCGCTCCCGGGCCCAGGTCGCGCTGCCCGCCTCGACCCAGAACGCCAACACCCAGGCGCGCCTCGCCGACGTCCAGACCGAGCTCCAGGTCATCCGGTCCGACGTGGTCGCCGAGCGGGCCGCGGTGCTCATGCCCGGCGACGCGACCGGCAGCGAACTGCTCACCCACCTAGTGGTCGAGGCGCCGACGGAGGCACGGGTGATCAACATCCTCTACACGGCCGCCGACGGCGCCACCGCCCAGGCGGGAGCCCAGGCGTTCGCCGACGCCTACCTGCAGGTGCGCGAGCAGGAGCGGCGCGACTCGATCGAGCAGCGGTCCGCCACCTACCAGGAGAGCATCGACAGCCTCGAGCAGGCGATCGTCGACGCCGAGACCGAGATGGACGCCGCGCCCGACGACAGCCTCGAGGAGCGACGCTTCGAGAGCCAGCGCGACCGGCTGGCCGATCGTCAGGCCCAGCTCAACATCGAGCTGGCCGAGCTCCAGGCCGAGGCGGTCGACGTGGGCACGATCATCACCCCGGCCCGACTGCCCGGCCAGGCGCGGGCGCAGGGCCTCGGCCGGCTGATCGCCGCGTCGCTCGCCGCCGGCCTGCTGCTCGGCCTGGGCGCCGCGGTGGTGCTCGACCGCCTCGACACCCGGGTCCGCGGGGCGGCCGACCTCGAGCAGACGCTCGGGGTGCGCACCCTCGGCCTGATCCCGGCCTTCCCCGACCGGTACCGCAAGCGCGCCGCGTCGCTCGTCACCGTGCACGCCCCCGGAGGCCCCGAGGCCGACGCGTTCCGGCGCCTCCGCACCACGGTGCTGCTCGCCATGCGGGAGAACCGCGCCCGCACGGTGGCGATCACCTCGTCGGTGGCCGACGAGGGGAAGACCACCGTCGCCGCCAACCTGGCGGTGGCGCTCGCCCAGGGCGGCCGGCGCGTGCTCCTCGTCTCGGCCGACCTCCGCCGCTCGGGGCTGGAGGCGATCTTCGAGTTCGCGCCCGAGCCCGGGCTGAGCGACGTGCTGATCGGGCGGGTCTCCATCCCCCAGGTCGAGCGCGTGGTGGGCGAGCTCGTCGTCATCCCGCGTGGACGCGGCGTCCCCAACCCGACCGACCTGCTCGGCTCGGAGAGCACCGCCGCCACGATCGACGCGCTCGCCGAGCACTACGACCTCGTCATCTTCGACACCCCACCGGTCCTCGCGGTCGCCGACGTGCTGGTCCTCGCCCCCCGCCTCGACGTCACGCTGCTCGTCGTATCGGTGGCGGAGGCGGCGACCGGCGAGGTCCACGACGCCCTCACCGAGCTCAACCTCGCCGGCGCCAACGTGCTGGGAGCGGTCGTCAACAACGCCGCGAAGCGTGGGGCGAGCAGCGCGGCCGCCTACGGGGTGAAGTAGGCCGGAGCCTCGGGTGTGACACTCGTCATGTCCCACTCATGGTGCGCAGAGCGGTCGGAGGCACTACGGTCCGTGGCCGAACCAGCGGAGGATCGGGCGCAGATGGCGATCGCCGAGGTGGAACACCTCGAGGAGATGAGCACGGACCAGCTGAGCCAAGCCGCGCCCGCGCGGGACCACCGACCGGTGCTGAACCCCAAGCTCGCGCTCGGAGGCGCCGACATCGCGGTCGTCGCCATCGCCACCGCGCTCACCGCCCTCAGCCTCCGCTCGGGCATGGGCGTCAGCCGCACGCACGACGCGATGGGCTTCTTCGTCGTCGCCATGGCCTGCCTGCCCCTGTGGCTGGTCATCTTCTCGTCCCAGCGGCTGTTCAACATCCGCTTCATCGGCCGACGGCTCGACGAGATCCGGCGCATCGTCAACGCCAGCTTCCTGGGGGCGATGGCCATCGCCCTCGCCGGCTACTTCGCCGGCATCGAGATCCCCCGCCGGGCGATCCTCACGCTGTTCCTCGTCGTCGCCGTCCTGGTGTCGATCGAGCGCGAGGTGGCCCGACGGATCTTCCACGCCCTGCGGGCGCGGGGCCGCCTCGTCCGCAACGTCGTGATCGCCGGGTGCAACAGCGAGGGTCGCGAACTGGCCGCCATGCTCCGGGCCGAGCCGTGGCTCGGGTACTCCGTGCTGGGCTTCGTCGACGACAGCGCGACCGAGCCCGAGCCCGTCCCGGGCGTCCCGCTGCTCGGCACCATCGCCGACGCGGGCGACATCGTCCGGGCCCGCACCGGCGCATCGGTGATCGTGGCCGCCTCGGCGATCGAGAGCGCCACCACCAACCGGCTGGCCCGCGACCTGCTCGACGCCGGCATCCACGTCGAGCTGTCCTCGACGCTCCGCGACATCGCGTCGCAGCGCCTGGTGGTCCGTCCCCTCGGTCGCTTCCCCGTCGTCTACGTCGAGCCCGTCCAGCGCGACGGCTGGCGCCGCACCGCCAAGCGGGTGTTCGACGTCACCGTCGCCTCGATCCTGCTCCTCATCAGCAGCCCGGTCGTCCTGGTGGCCATGATCGCCATCCGCCTCGACAGCTCGGGCCCGGCGCTGTTCCGGCAGGGCCGCGTCGGCCGCAACAACCGGCCCTTCGAGGTCCTCAAGCTGCGGACCATGGTCGAGGACGCCGAGGAGATGCGCGACGACCTGCTCGACGAGAACGAGGCCGACGGCCCCCTGTTCAAGATGAAGGACGACCCCCGGGTCACCCGCGTCGGGCGCATCCTCCGCAGCACGTCGATCGACGAGCTCCCCCAGCTCTGGAACGTGGTGCGGGGCGAGATGAGCCTCGTCGGACCCCGTCCCGCCCTCCCCCACGAGACCGAGGCGTGGGACCCGCTGCTCACCCAGCGGCTGCGCGTGAAGCCGGGCATCACCGGAATGTGGCAGGTCAACGGCCGCAGCGAGTCGTCGTTCGAGGACTACACGCGCCTCGACCTCTACTACGTCGACAACTGGTCGCTGCTGATCGACCTGGCGATCATGGCCAAGACGATCCCCGTGGTGCTGATGCGCCAGGGCGCGCACTGACCCGACGGTCCCCGCTCACCCCCGGGGCGGGCCCCACCGGACCACCGCACCGCCCACCGCGGCCACGAGGCCGATCGCGGTGCCGAAGGCGCTGACGGTCGCCACCAGGTCGCCGATGTGGACCCCGTGGCTCGGCCGCAGCGAGAAGAGCGTGGGCCCGGTGCGCGGCCCGGCCGGGTTCACCGCCGCGAAGTAGACGGACGCGACCGCGGCCGCGAGGCCGGCGAGCACGCCGGTCACCACGACGATCGCACCGGTCCGCCGGTCGAGCCGGAGCGGAACGACGACCTCCGCCGACACGGGCACGTCCCTCCTCAGGCGTCCACCACGACGAGGTCGTGGTCGGCCCGGTTGAGCGGGTCGGGGCCGGAATCGGTCGCCACCACGATGTCCTCCAGCCGCATCCCCCACGAGCCGGTCGTGTAGATGCCGGGTTCGACCGAGAAGGCGTGGCCCGCGGCCAGCGCGGTGCCGTTGCCCTCGACGATGTAGGGGTCCTCGTGCTCCTCGACCCCGATGCCGTGGCCGGTCCGGTGGATGAACCGATCGCCGAAGCCGGCCTCCACGATCGGCACGCGCGCGGCGGCGTCGACGGCCTCGCACGGCGTGCCGACGGTGGCCGCCGACACCGCCGCCGCCTGGGCCGCCTGGAGCACGGCGTAGGCCTCGGCGACCGCCGGCGGCGGCTCGCCCAACGACACGCACCGGGTGATGTCGGAGCAGTAGCCCGCCCCCGACGGGGTCGGCCACGATCCGCCGAAGTCGCAGAGGACGAGCTGGCCCGACTCGATGACCGTCGGGCCCGGCTCGTGGTGCGGGCTGGCGGCGTTGGCACCGGCGGCGACGATGGCGAAGTTGACCCGGGCGTGGCCCTCGGCCACCAGCCGGTGCCCGATGTCGGCCGACACCTCGGCCTCGGTCCGCCCGAGCAACGGGATGTCGCCCGCCTGGAGCTGGGCGGCGACGCGGTCGGCCGCCTCGGCCGCCGCGCGCAGCGCGGCGACCTCATCGGCGTCCTTGCGCGCCCGCAACGGGCCGGTGACCGCGCTACCGGGACGCCAGGTGGTGCCCTCCGGGAGCCGGGTCTGGAGGTCGACCAGGAACCGGCTCCACGTGTGGTCGCCGATCGCGGCCACCGCCGGCGCGCCGGCCAGGTCCGCGACGATGGCCACCGGATCCTCGGTCTCGCCCCACGGCCGCAGACCGAAGTCGTCGGGTCGCTCGGCGACCCGGGGGGCCTCCAGGCGCGGCACGACGAGGGTCGCGTCGCCGTCGCACGGTACGACCAGCATGGTTAGCCGCTCGAGCGGCATCGCTTCGTAGCCGGTCAACCACGGAAGGTCGGGGCCGACCGACAACAGGAGGACGTCGACGCCGTCGGCCGCCATCGCCCGGCGGACCCGGTCGAAGCGCTCCGAGGCCATCGACCGAGCCTAACGGGGTGTCGCGAGGCCCCGTTCGCGGCTCGGTGCGGCGACCGCGACGGCGTCCGCCGCCTGGCGGGCGTGGTAGCTCGACCGGGTGAGCGGGCCCGCCTCGACGTGGCCGATCCCGGCCGCCTCGCCGTGCGCCGCCAGCCCGTCGAGCTCGTCGGGGGTCCACCAGCGCGCCACCGGCAGGTGGTGGCTGGTCGGTCGCAGGTACTGGCCGACGGTGACGATGTCGGTGCCGACCGAGGCCAGGTCGGCCAGGGCGTGTCGCGCCTCGTCGTCGGACTCGCCGAGACCGACGATCAGGCTCGACTTGGTGACCAGGCCCGCATCCTTCGCCCGGGCGAGCACCGAGAGGCTGCGCGCGTACGACGCCGACGGCCGCACGGCCCGCTGGAGCCGGGCGACGGTCTCGAGGTTGTGGTTGAACACGTCGGGGTCTGCCTCGAACACGGTGGCCAGCGCCGTCGGGTCGCCCTGGAAGTCGGGCACCAGCACCTCGACGCGGGCATCGGGCCGACGGGCACGGATCGCCCGGATCGTGGCCGCGAACGCGGCGGCCCCGCCGTCGGACAGGTCGTCGCGTGCCACCGCGGTGACCACCGCGTGGGCCAGACCCATCTCGGCCACCGCGTGGGCGACCCGGGCGGGCTCGCCGGGGTCGAGCGGCTCGGGGTGCCGCGTGTCGACCAGGCAGAAGCCGCAGGCCCGGGTGCAACGCTCGCCGTTGATCATGAACGTGGCGGTGCCGTCGGCCCAGCACTCGAAGATGTTCGGGCAGCCGGCCTCCTCGCACACCGTGACGAGGTCCAGGTCCCGCATCGTCCGCTTGATCCGCCGGTAGTCCTCGGTGATGCGCATCGGCGCCCGCATCCACGACGGCTTGCGCGCACCGAGGGCCACCCCGTCGCGACCGCCCGCCGCGGCCAGGCGCCCGAGCAGGCGCACCGACGTGCCCTCCGCCGCCGCCTGCTCCAGGCCGTTCGGCGCGATCGGCTCGCCCGGACCGCGGCCCCGGGTGAACGGGGCGACCGCGTCGACGGGGACCCGGTGCGCGACGTCGGCCCGGTCGACCGGACCGGTCGCCCAGCGGGCGACCGCCCGGTCGGCGACCCGCTCGACGACCTCCGCCAGCGTCGCGTCGACGCCCTCGGCGGCGAGCGAGGTCACCGGACGGTCGGCGATGCCGCACGGGACGATGGCGCGGAACATGTCCATGTCGGGGTCGACGTTGAGCGCGAAGCCGTGCATCGAACGCCCCCTCGACAGGCGCACCCCGACGGCCGCGATCTTGCGCGGTTCGGGACCGTCGAGGCCCACCCACACGCCCGGGTACTCCGGCAGCCGGCCGGCGGGGAGTCCGAGGTCGGCCAGTACATCGATGACGAGCTGCTCGACCGACCGCACGAACGCGACGGTGTCGGGCTTGCCGCCCCCGCCGACCCCGGGGACGGTCAGGATCGGGTAGCCGACGAGCTGACCGGGACCGTGGTAGGTGACGTCGCCGCCCCGGTCGGCCCGCTCGACCTCGGCCCCGACCTCGTCCGGGTCGACCAGGACGTGGGCGGGATCGGCCCGCACGCCGAGCGTGAACACGTGCGGGTGTTCGAGCAGGAGCAGGTGGTCGTGGCCGGGCGTGCGGTGCAGGCCGTGCTGGAGGGCCAGGGCGTCGCGGTAGCGGACCCGGCCGAGCCAGCGGACGTGCAGGGGCGCTCCGTCGGCCCCGAGTGCGGCGGCCTCGGCCCCCGGCACGGTCAGAGCTCGGCTTCCCAGTCGCGCTGCTCGAGGATGTCGACGACGAGGCGCAGGAACGCCGCCGCGTACGCGCCGTCGAACGCGCGGTGGTCCCAGACCATCGACAGGTTGGCCATCGAGCGGATGGCGATCGCCTCGTTGCCGGCCACGTCGGTGATCACGACCGGTCGGCGGGACACACCCTCGGTCGAGAGGATCATCACCTGCGGCTGGTTGATGATCGGCATCTGCACGAACGTGCCGCTGGCACCGGCGTTGGTGATGGTGACGGTGCCACCGCTGATGTCATCGGCCGAGAGCTTGCGGGTGCGGGCCTTCTGGGCCAGGTCGGCGACGGCGAGACCGATCGCCCCGAGCCGGAGCTTCTGCGCACCGTGGATCACCGGCACGATCAGGCCCTCGTAGTCGAGGTCGACGGCCACCCCGAGGTTGACGTCGTGGTGGACGATCAGCTCCCCCTCGCCGACCGACGCGTTCATGTGGGGGAACTCGGCGATGGCGTCGATCATCGCCCGGGCGATGAAGGGCAGGTAGGTGAGGCTGACGCCGAACTCGGCCCGGAACTCCTCGCGGTGGGCCCGCCGGACCTTCTCGACGCCCTCCAGATCGACCTCCATCACCGTGAGGACGTGGGGCGACGTGGCCTTCGACCGGATCATGTGCTCGCCGGTGCGGCGGCGGATGTTGTTGAAGGGCTCGCTGGTGTCGCCCTCCGAGGGCGCCGAGGTGACGGCCGCCGACGGAGCCGGGGCGGGAGCCGACGGAGGGGCGGCGGCCGACGGGGCCGGAGCGGGGGCCGACGGGGCCGGAGCGGGAGCCGCGTCCGGGGCGGACGCGCCACCCTCGATGACCGCGAGGACGTCGTTGCGCGTGATGCGCCCGCCGGCACCGGTGCCGGTGATGGTGGCCGGATCGAGGCCGTGCTCGCTGACCAGGCGACGTACGACCGGCGACAGCACCGGACCACCGGCCGCCGGAGCGGGCGCAGCGGGAGCGGGCGCAGCGGGAGCGGGAGCGGGAGCGGGCGCCGTCGGAGCGGCCGGAGCCGGAGGAGCCGCGGGGGCGGGAGGAGCGGCGGGCGCCGGAGCGGGCTCGGGGGCCGGAGCCGCGGGGGCCGGGCTGGGCTCGGGAGCCGCGGGAGCCGGTTCGGGGGCGGGTCCGGGCTCGGGC
>Ga0123333_10001459_pt1 | contig 24943 bp, 21 predicted proteins | sample BioC12SIPDNA_3_FD_89957 | JGI IMG/M metagenome (GOLD analysis project Ga0123333, IMG submission 89957) | Anaerobic biogas reactor microbial communites from Washington, USA - Biogas_R2_B C12 SIP DNA | ecosystem: Engineered > Bioreactor > Anaerobic > Unclassified | place: Washington, USA... | reverse complement strand
GCTCTACGAAGGGGCTTACGAATACAGCTACGTGGCCCGCGCCACGACGCCGGGCACCTTCGTCGCGCCGCCGGCCAAGGCCGAGGAAATGTACCATCCCGACACCTTCGGCCGCAGCGCGACTGACTGGGTCATCGTCGAATAGAGTCCGGCTGCCGGGCAAACGGCCGAAAGTCTGGTCATCTGACCAGGGAGCAACTCGTCGTTTGCCTGATAGCGGCGGAAGGGCATGATGTTACTGTATTACTATAATGGCTGAGGCCAGTCGCCAATCTGTCCAGTCAATCAGTTTCCAAAATTTATCCGGGAGCCCGGAGTGTAATCATGAAAGATGGGATCGCCATCCGCGCGAAAGAGCTGAGGCGCCGTTTTGGAACTCTCGAAGCGGTCAAGGGCATCGACTTCGAAGTGGCCCGCGGGGAGATTTTCAGTCTCCTGGGACCGAACGGGGCGGGTAAGAGCACGACCATCTCCATGCTCTCCTGCCTGCTGGCCCCTACGGGCGGCAACGCCTGGGTGATGGGCCATTCGATACTCGACGAGCAGACGGCCGTCAAACAGTCAATCGGCGTCGTGCCGCAGGAGCTGGCCCTCTACGAAGATATGTCGGCCAGGGAGAACCTGAACTTCTGGGGCCAGATGTACAACCTGCGCGGCGCCGAGCTGGCCCGGCGGGTGGACGAGGTGCTGGCCCTCATCGGGCTGGAAGAGCGCAGCCGCGAGCGGGTGGAGACGTTCTCCGGCGGCATGAAGCGGCGGGTCAATTTGGGGATTGCCCTTCTGCACAAGCCGGAGCTGCTGATCATGGACGAGCCCACCGTTGGCATTGATCCCCAGAGCCGGCGCCATATCCTCGACGGCGTGAAGGCGCTCAACGCCGAGGGGCGCACGGTGCTGTACACCACGCATTACATGGAAGAGGCCGAGGAGCTTTCCGACCACATCGCCATCATGGACCGCGGCGAGATCATTGCCTGCGGCAGCAACGACGAGCTGGTGCAGATTGTGGGCGAGCAGAGCCGGGTCGATCTGACCTTGAACGGCGAGGCCGGTTCCCTCCTGGAGACGTGGCAGGCATTGCCCGGCGTGGTCCGGGCGACAATAGGCGACGGCGCCAGTAGCGAAAACGACAACGGCGAAGTCGAGCTGAGCCAGACGGTTTCTCTGCTCGTGGACGACAGCAATCTGGTGCTGCCGGCGCTCTTCGAGACGGCGACGGCAGCCGGCCGGCGCATTACCGCCGTGGACATCCAGGAGCCCAACCTGGAATCCGTCTTCCTCCACCTGACCGGGCGCGCCCTGCGGGACTAGGACCATGAAACTCCTGGCTATTACGCTCAAAGATCTGCGGCGCTCCTTCCGCAGCCTCTTCTCCATCACCTTCATGTTTGGCGTTCCCCTCCTGGTGACGGCCCTCTTCTGGTTTATTTTCGGCAGCTTCAGCGGAGGCGAGGAAGAAGGTTTCACCCTGCCGCCGACTACCGTGCAGGTCGTGAACCTGGACGAAGGCCAGACGCCGGACACGGGCGAATCGCTGGGCGCCGTGGTGGTCGATCTGCTGCAGTCGGAAGGGTTTGCCACGCTGATGGCAGTGACGGAGGCGCCGGACGAAGCGGAAGCCCGCGCCGCCGTGGGTCGCGGGGAAGCTGGCGTCGCGCTGGTTCTCCCGGCAGACTTCACCGCCTCGCTGACCGGGCCGGGGATGTCCACGACGGTGGGTCTTTACACGGATCCGGGGCTGACCATCGGGACGCAGGTCGTTGCCGCCGTGGTGCGCCAGCTTGTGGACAACTTGGCGGCAAGGACCATTAGTGCGGAAGTGACGCTGGCGCAGCTGCACGAGGCGGGTCTTGAGCCGGACGCCGCGCTGATCGACGAAGTGGTCCGAGCCACACAGGCCGAGACGGCGCCCGTGCTGAACGTCGCCACGCCCGGCGCACCTGAGGCCGAGGGCGAGGAGGACGGCGGGATTGGGCTGTTCCTGGCGGTGATCATGGGCGGCATGATGGTCTTCTATGCCTTCTTCACCGGCGCTTCGGCCATGCAGACGATTCTGGTCGAGGATGAAGAGGGCACCCTGCCGCGCCTCTTTACAACGCCCACGCCGCGGGCCGTAATCATCGCCGGAAAAGCGCTGGCGGTGGTCGTGACGCTCGTCGTCCAGGTGACGGTCCTTCTGCTGTTAGGGAACCTCGTCTTTGGCATCGACTGGGGCGAAGGGCTGCTGGTGGCTCTGGCTGCCGCCGGCCTCGTCATGGTGGCGGCGACGACGGGCCTCTTCCTGATCAGCTTCTTGAAGAACCGGCGGCAGGCCGGCGTCCTCTTTGGCGGCGTGCTCACCCTGACGGGGATGCTCGGTCTTGTCTCCGTCTTTACGGTCGGCTCCCCCCAGGCCGCGACGATGGAGCGGGTGTCGCTGCTAGTGCCGCAAGGCTGGGCCATTCGCGCCTTCCAGATCGCCCAGGGTGGCGCCACCGGCGGCGATCTCGCGCTCACGCTGGGCGCGCTGCTGGCCTGGAGCCTGGTCTTTGCTGTGATAGGCATCGTCCGCCTACAGCGTCGATTCGCATAGTTAAGAAGAGGGCTGATTATCATGAGACGTGTGCTGGCTATCATCCTCAAAGACCTGCTCCAAATGGTGCGCGACTGGAAGACAGCCTTCTTCCTGTTGATTATGCCAATCGTCTTCACACTGATGTTTGGGTTTGCCTTCCAGGGCGCTGCAGGCTCGGAGGGAAGCGCGCTGCCGGTAGCCTATTATGCGGCGGACGACGGGCTGGTAGGCCGCGCGTTGCTGGCTGAGCTGGCCGAATCGCCGCTGCTGGAGCTGGAAGAGGTGGCCGACGCTGCCGCCGTGGAAGAGGGCGTCGCCGGCGGCGCGTATGCCGCGGGCATCGTCGTGCCCCCGGCGGCTGCCGGCGAGCGGATGACGCCTACCCTGTACCTGCTGCCCGGCAGTAGCGGGGGCCTCGCCGCGCGGGTGGAAATAGATTCGGCCGCGCGCCGCGTGAGCAGCGCCGTCGAGACCGCCGAGCGCGCCACGGCGCTGTATGCCGAGCGCCAGCCCTCTGACGCGGAAATAAACCAGCAGCAGTTTTTCGACGAGACGCTGAGCGCGGCGCAGGCGGCCTGGGACAGCCCGCCCGTGGAGCTAGCCGTTGCTCCAGTGGGCTCCACCGGGCAGGAAGCAGAAGTGGACGAAAGCGGCTACGGTCACGCCTCCCCGGCTATGATGGCCCAGTTCGCCATCGGCGGCCTCCTCGGCGCGGCCGGGATACTGGTCACAGAGCGTAAGAGCCGCGCGCTGCACCGCCTGTTAACCACCACCATGAGCCGCGCCGAACTCCTGCTCGGCCATTTTCTGGCCATGTTTGTGATCATTCTGGTCCAGATCCTGTTGCTCATGGGCTTTGGGCAGCTCATTCTGAAGCTGCCGTACTTTGCGGAGCCGGTTGCCAGCCTGTTGCTGGCCGGCGCCACGGCCTTCTTTGCTGCGGCGCTAGGCCTGCTCATTGGCACGATGGCCCGCACCGAAGAGCAGGTGATCATCTTTTCTCTGCTGCCCATGTTCGTGCTGGCGGCTCTCGGCGGCGCCTGGTTTCCTCTGGAGCTGATGCCCGCCGGCTACCAGCGGATAGCTATGTGGACGCCGCTGGCGCGGGTGGTCGAAGGGTACAAGGACATTCTCATCCGCGGGCTGGGCATCGACGCGGTCATCACCGCCGTGCTGATCTTGCTCGGCTACGCGGCTCTCTGCCTGGCGATTGCCGTCATGCGCTTCCGCGCAGAGGCGCGATGAACGGCTGAAGCGCTATAGAGAGGGGGGAATAGGGCCGACGACACCGTTGTCATCCTGGGCGGCTATGGGAACACCGGAAAGCTCCTGGCCCGGCTGCTGCTGCGCACACCTCCTGCCGGCTCGTGCTGGCGGGCCGGCATCCAGAGCGGGCGGCAGCGCTCGTGGAGGCGCTGAACGAGGAGACCGGGGACCGGCGCGTGCAGGCAGCCCGGGCCGACGCCGCCGATGGCGATAGCCTGCGCTGCCTCCTGGCGGGAAAGAGCTGGCTGATCGTCGCCTCCAGCACGGCGCAATATACGGAGACGGTCGCACAGGCGGCGCTCAGCGCCGGATGTAACTACCTCGACCTGCAGTATTCCTGGGAGAAGATCGAGGCGCTGCGGCGTATGGCGGGCGAGATCGCCGCGTCGGGCCTCACGTTTATCACCGACGGCGGCTTCCATCCCGGGCTCCCGGCCGCGCTGATCCGCTACGCTGCGCAGGCGATGGTGGGCATCGAAGAAGCGCTCGTGGGCAGCGTGATCCGCGTCGACTGGCGAGCGGCGAACGTAGACCCCGGCACGGTGGTCGAGCTGCTCGAAGAGTTTGCGGATTTCCGCATGGTTGTCTATGAGGGCGGCGCCTGGCGCCCACAGACAATGTGGCGGTCCATGCGCATGGGCTTCGACCACGGCTTCGGCGAGCAAAGCTGCATTCCGATGTTTCTGGAGGAGCTGCGCCCCGTACCGGAGCAGATCCCGTCGCTACGCAGCGCCGGCTTCTTCGTCGGCGGCTTCAACCGGTTCGTCGATTGGCTCGTCTCGCCGCTGGCGGTAGTAGGCATGCGCCTGCGCTCGGCGGCGGTGCATCGCGCGCTGACCCGCCTGATGGGCTGGGGGCTGAAGCGCTTCTCCAGGCCGCCATATGGCACGGTGCTGCAGCTCGAAGCGCGCGGGCCGGGCGCAAAGGCGTTGCGCGTCTCTGTCTATCACGAGGACGGCTACGCCCTGACGGCAATTCCGGTGGTGGCTGCGCTGCTGCAGCTACGAGAGCAGCGGGAGCCGGGGCTTCACTGGCAGGCCAACGCCGTCAACCCGGCCCGCCTGATGGAGGATATGGTCAGGCTGGGCGCCACTGTTGAGGTGACGCGGGAATAAAGGGGAGATAGGGCGGGGCAAGAAAGCGGTTCCAATATCCCGTATGGTACTGCAGTACTAAGGTACTGTTTTTGCGCCAGAATCGCTCAGAACCTTCCAGACGATCGCCGATGTGCTAAAATGCATCTGGAACTATCGAGTAAACAGAGCAAACAGCGATGAACTATACGGTCACCAGATCGCTGTTCACGGACCATATGGTCAAAATCTTCCTGGTTGAGGATCACGCCGTGATGCGTAACTCGCTCATGGCCCTCCTCGAAAGAGAACCTGACTTCACAATCTCCGCGACGGCCGAGTCGGCCGAGGAAGCGCTGGAGCTCCTCGACGATCTCGACGCCAACCTCGTGTTAGTCGATATATCTCTACCGGGAGAAAGCGGCCTGTCCCTGGTTAAAGCGGTGCGGGAGCGACGCCCGGATCTGGATTGCATCGTGTTGTCTGGCTACGACATTGCCACCCATGGCCCACTGGCAAAGAAAGTCGGCGCGTTGGCCTACATCCCGAAATACAAGGTGCGCGAGATTATTCCCACGATCCGCCAGGCGCTGAACCACGTCGCCGCCTGAGGAAGAGCCCCTCATTACTGCTCGACAAACGGCCGGCAACAGACAAACAGCGGCAAGTGGGGGATGGGCCAGGGCAGCAGAGGAAGGGGCGCCTGGAGGGTGACGATCGTCTGCGGCAGCGGGCGCGATTGCATGATGTAGCCCTCGCCGCCGCAGATGAGCTGGGTGGAGCCGCCGCCGTCGAGCATGAGCATCTCGGTTGCGCCGAATGCGCGCATGACCTCTTCGACGTGGCGCTGAGTCACGGCCATTCCACTGTAGAGATATAGCGTTTCGTGCAGGCCGTCGCCGTCGTGATCGGCCGTGCCCACCCAGGAGCGGCCTACCTGGGCAAAGGAGCGGAGCGACGCACGGGGGGAGAGGCCCGTCACCACGTCGGGGGCACTGCTGCTATAGAAGGCCGGTCGGCTCAGCGGGGCAATCTCGGCGTGGTCGTCCCAGAGCTGCAGCATCAGCCGGGCGCTGCGGAAGCGCCGCCCGTCGTCTCCCTCGCTGATCACCAGCCCGTCCCGCTTGAGCGGAAAAGAGAGCACCGTCGGGTTAACGCGCCCGCCGTTTTCCATGTCCAGAAAGAAGGTGCCGTTGCTGACGCAGAAGGCATCGGGATGGGCGGAAACCGCCTGCCAGACTGTCTCCAGATACTGCCGCTCGATGTCGGGGTTAGGGCCTCCGTAAATGCCGGCGCCCCGTCCGGCGCCGACGATGGGGCCGTGATGTAGCGCCGCTCGCGCTCCGCTGGAAAGGTCGATGACCTGAACCAGCTCGCGGCGCAGAACACGCTCAACCGGCGCTTCGCCCTCTGCCGCTGCTTCGTCCCCGGCACCTTCTTCCTCACTCTCCTCGCTCAGATAGACGCGGATACCGCGCCCCGACAGCTCCAGGGAAAAGCCCGCCGGCAGCCTGTCCGGGCCGGACTGGGCCAGGGCAGCGACCGGTGGCGATCCGGCGCTGGCTGCCGCCCAGGCCATTAGCCCAAGGAGCAGTGTAAGGAGAAGAGGGCGTTTCATACCGCACCAGTTTACGGCAGCCCGGCCGTTGTTACCAGCACGTTAAGAATGGCAGACCGGAGATCGGCCCCTCCCTACTTGCCTCTGTAGGTGTAAGTGGACGAAAGGCCGGTCGCCCGCTGCAGCAGCCCTATCTCTTCAAGCTTCGTGCGGTCCTTTTTGTCCTGCTTGCGCAGCACGGCCGGAATCTGCGCTCCGCGATTGGCCCGGTTATCCACAGGCAACACCTCGTACTTGAAACGTAGCCGCTTGCCGTCGGCGTTCAGTAGATCGACGTAATTGTCGTCGGAGCGGACGACCGTCGCCGCGGCGACATTGCCTGACGCCTTTGTAATCCGCAGGCTCTGCACGCCCTTACCGGCGCGCCCCTGAATAGGCCACAGCTCCATCGGCACCCGCTTGATCCAGCCGGCCTCGCTGGCGATGACGACGTGCCCGGCAACGGCCGGGTCGAAGACGGCGGCGCTCAGCAGATGGTCGTCCTTGCCCACTCTCATTGCCGCCACACCCTGGGCCGACGAAGACTGCTGGGGGTTCACGTCGCCGGTCTTGAAGCGGATGGCGTACCCCTTCTGCGAGAAGATCATCACTTCGTCTTCGTCGCCCGTGTCGATGCCGGCAGCCAGCACCTCGTCATTCTTCGCGAGGCCGATGACGCGCACCCAGCTACCCATGGACAGCGGCAGGTCGTCAATCCGGACGCGCTTGATTTTGCCCAGGCGGGTGATGAGCACGACGTGTTTCGAGTCCTCGCGGATGATCCCACCCCCGACGATCCTCTTACCGGCGGCGGCGTTGCCGTCAACCTGGAGCACGGGCGCGTGCCAGCCGTCACCATCGGCGGCGACCATAAAGAGACGCTCGCCGGGCTCGGCGTACCAGCGCCCAATGGGCACGGGCGTGCGCCGGCCCGTCAGTCCCAACATGGCGCGGTCGGCGTAGCCTGGACAGTCGCGCCGCTCGACCTCGTTGTCGTACAGGCTGACGATCTGTGGTTCGGTCAGGTCGGCGGCAGTCACGGTGGAGCCGGCATGCTGCTCGCTGTCGAGGATGAGCGTGCGGCGTGGGGTGTTGAAGCGGCTCTTCAGGGCCGTCGTCTCGGCCTGGACGACGCCGAGGCGGGCCGCTTCGCTGTCAATCAGCCGGGTCAGCTCGGTGATGCGCTTTTTCAGCGCCTTCTGCTCGTCCTCCAGCTTCTTGACTTCGAGGCTGGCGAGGTTGCCGAGCGGCATGGCAACGATGGCGGCGGCCTGCTCGTCGCTGAGCTTGAAGGCGCGTTGCAGGTTGCTGCGGGCGCTCTCGCGCGTCTTACTCTTCTTGATGGTCGCCACAACCTCGTCAATCGCCGCCAGAGCGATGAGCAGCCCTTCGACGATGTGCAGCCGCGCCTTCAGCTTCTCGCGCTCGAAGCGGCTGCGGCGCTCGATGACGGTCAGCCGGTGCTGCACGAAATGGACCAGAGCGTCGCGCAGACTGAGGTATTCGGGCCGCATGCCCTCTTCGGTGGGCACGAGGGCCAGCATCTGCGCGCCGAACGTCTCGCGGAGCTGGGTATACTGCAGCAGGCTCTCCAGCACTCTGTTGGGATCGTGCCCCCGGCTGGTTTCCACGACCAGGCGCATCCCTTCATGGTCGCTCTCGTCGCGCACGTCGCTGACGCCTTCGATGCGCCCGCTGCGCACTTCGGTGCCGATGCGCTCCATGACGGTGCTCTTCTGCACGCCGTAGGGCAGGGCGGTGACGACGATATTGTGCCGCCCGCCGCCGAGCGCTTCGATCTCTACGCTGGCCTGCATGATCAGCCGGCCCTGGCCTGTCTCGTAGATCTCGCGCACGACGTCGGTGGGCGTCTCGCCGCCATTGTCGCGGTAGCGGAAGGCCAGCCCGCCCGTGGGGAAATCCGGCCCCTGGATGAACTTCAGCAGGTCGTCTACGGTGATGCGGTCGCGTTTCGACCAGTGGCTGCAGACATAGGTAATCGCATCCACCAGCTCGCCGAGGTTGTGCGGCGGCACATTGGTTGCCATCGCCACAGCAATCCCCGACGCGCCGTTGAGCAGCAGGTTGGGCACGACGGCGGGTAGCACCGTCGGTTCCTGCAGGCTACCGTCGAAGTTCTCCTGCCAGCGCACCGTGTCCTGGCCGTAATCCTTGAGGATCAGCTCGGCGACTTCGGTGAGGCGGGCTTCGGTGTAACGCATTGCGGCGGCGCTGTCGCCGTCGATGGAGCCGAAGTTGCCCTGTCCGTCGATGAGCGGCACGCGCATAGAGAAATCCTGCGCCATACGCACCATCGCATCGTAGACCGACTGGTCGCCGTGCGGATGGTATTTGCCGAGCACTTCGCCGACGACGCGCGCGCTTTTCTTGTGCGGCTTGTTATGCGTCAGCCGCAGGTCGTGATACATGGCGTAGAGGATGCGCCGGTGTACGGGCTTGAGGCCGTCGCGCACGTCGGGCAGCGCCCGGTCGAGGATAGTGTCCATGGCGTACATGAGCACGCTCTGCTCGAGATCGCGGGCGAAAGAGATGGTTCGTTCAGATTTCGTAGCTACTGTCATCAGGCTTCCTGTTTCCAGGCCTCCATGATCCAGCTCTTGCGGTCGCGGGAGCTGTTGCCCATGAGCAGGTTGACATACTGCATGGCCTGGTGAGCGTCGTCAATACTGACCCGGACGAGGCGCTCGTTACCAGGCATCAGGGTTGTGACCCGCAGCTGATCGGGGTTCATCTCGCCGAGACCTTTATAGCGCTGCACGGCGGCCCCCTTGCCGAGCTTCTTCAGCGCCGCAATCCGCTCCTTTTCGTTGTAGCAGAAGATCTCTTTGCCGCCGTTGTGCACGCGGTAGAGCGGCGCCTCAGCAATGTAGAGATGGCCCTCTTCGATGAGCGGGCGCATGTAGCGCCAGAGGAAAGTATACCAGAGCGCGCGGATGTGGAAGCCGTCCACGTCGGCGTCGGTCATGATCGTCACCTTCCCGTAGCGGCGCTCGTCCAGATTGAAGTCAGCGCCGACGCCCGCACCCAATGCGGCGACGAAGGCCATGATCTCCTTGTTCTTGAGCACGCGCAGGATGTTCGTCTTCTCGGCGTTGATGATCTTGCCCCGGTTCGCGAGGATGGCGTGGTAGCGGCGGTCGCGGGCCTGCTTGGCGCTGCCCCCGGCGCTGTCGCCCTCGACGAGGAAGAGGATGCGCTGTTCGACCGGCGTATCGCGCGCGCAATCGGCGAGCTTGGAGAGGATTTCGGTGTCGTCGGGTGCGTCGAGCACGCTGCGGCGGATGACGAGCTGGCGGGCTTTCTTCGCCGCCTCGCGCCCCTTGGCTGCCGCCTCGGCCTGCCGGGCGATGGTGTTGACCACCTTTTTGTTCTGTTCCAGCAGGCGAACCAGCTCATTGTAGGTGACGCTCATCACCGCCCCCTGGGCTTCGGCCGTCGTCAGGCTCTCCTTCGTCTGGCTGGAGAACTGCGGCGTCTTGTGGGTCATCGTCACGTTGACGATGGCTGCCAGCCCAAGCAGCAAATCTTCGCCGCGGATATTCTTCTTGACGCTCGCCAGCCGGTTCACCGCCTTGGTCAGCCCGGCCTGGAAGCCGGAGACGTGGGTGCCGCCCAGCGGGGTGGGGATGCCGTTGACGAAGCTATAGATCTGCGTCGTGTCGCCGTCTTCGGTGTACTGCAGGGCCACTTCCACGGTGATCTCCGGCGTTTCCTCAGCCTGCCCGCAGAAACGCAGCGTCTTATGCAGCGGCGAAAGCCCTTCGTTGAGGAAGTCGATGTAGTCCAGCAGGCCGTTGGCCGAATAGAAGCGCTCCTGCACGAGCTTCTTGCCGCGCCGGTCTTCCAGCTCGATGACCACGCCGGGGTTGAGGAAGGCGATCTGCTGGTATTGCAGGCCGATGAGATTGAGATCCCAGGGCGGCTCGCCGTTCCAGTCCATGTTCTCGGCGTCGAAATAGCTGCGCTCTGGCAGAAAGGTGATCTCGGTGCCGCCGGTCAGTGACGGGTCCGGCCGGATGGGTAGCTTCTTGCGCCCCTGCTTGATCTCCGTGATCAGGCCGTCCTTACCATAGGTGATGCGGGTGCTGCGGTCGACCACACCCACCGGCTTCTTCTCGCCGGGGTTATAGATCTCGACGCCATGCTTCGGCTCGCCGCCGTTCTGGAAGCTCTGGCGGAAAATCAGACCACCACGGCGCACCGTCGCGCATAGCTGGCGGCTCATAGCATTGGCTGCTTTCGCGCCGACGCCATGCAGGCCGCCGCTGGAGGCATAAGCGCTGCCGCCCTCGAACTTGCCACCGGCGTGCAGCACCGTCAGCACTTGCGTCAGCGCGCTCATGCCCACGTCGTCCTTCCACTCCACGGGGATACCGCGCCCGTCGTCCCAGACAGTGGCGCTGCCGTCGGCCTCGAGAATGACGCGGATAGTCGTGCCGTAGCCATTCATTACCTCGTCGGCCGCGTTGGAGAAGATCTCCTTGAGAATGTGATGGAGACCGTATTTGCTGTTGTTGCCGATGTACATGCCGGGCAGCTTGCGCACGGCTTCCAGCCCTTCTAGCTGGCGAATGCTGTCCGAGGTGTACCCGTCGCTGTTAGTCGCCATTTACCCCTTTCCTTGTCTCTCTGGCACGCCCCCACCGTCGTGTAAGCGTCCGTTCATTATCTCCTTAATTATAGACCATTTGTTCGGAAAAGTCTTGCCCAATTTGCTATTTTCTCACGCCTTTCCAGAGGTCGCAAGGGGCCAGTTCGTGTGGCGGCCGGGGATGGCTACGTTACGCTTTCTTGAGGGAGTGGGGCCAGCGCTTAGGGATAGGCTGCGGGAGTATCTGGCTCGGCCAGCTCGACGGTCAGCAGCAGCCTGTCGCCGGCCGGGGCGCTGTGGTGCAGGGCGGCGACATCGCCCTCCATCTCCAGGCGCGACGGTGTGAGCGGCGTCCAGCCACGACTCTGCAACAGGTCGGCCACGACGGCGCTGATCGTCTCTGCCTCGTCCTCGGGAACCACCAGCGCGAGCTGGCAGCTCTGGCCACGGGCCTCGCTCTTCTCGGCGAAGAGCAGAGGGCCGATGGTGCGCTGTACGGGCAGCTCCAGGCGGGCGCTCAGGCTGTCCTGCAGCGCCGCACAGACTGTTTCGTCCAGCGGCCGGTAGCTGGCCCAGGCCGGCGCCCCGCCCAGATTAAGAAAGCCGGCGCTGGCCATCACCGTGTCGCCGGCAACGGCTTCGAGCAGCAGATCGCTCTCCTCCAGGCGCTCGCCCTCGCCGGGCCACGCCTCGGGGATGGTCAGCAACAGGCTGAACGTACCGACGCCATCGCTGATGGTCTCCTGAAGGAGCGCCCGGCGGTCCCTGTTCGGCGTCCGCAGCTGCAGCGTCAGGGGCTGTCCGGGTGGGAAATAGCGGCCAGTGGCCGTGATCACGGCGCCGGGCAGGCCATGACCGGGAGTCAGGACCAGCTCCGGCGCAGGAACGGCGACCGGGCGGAAGGCAAACGAAGCGCTGGCCCGGCTGCTCCCGTCGTCCGCCAGGACGATGATCTCCAGCGATTCTTCAAAGATCAGGCTGCCGTCGGGCCAGGTGGCCGGCAGGATAAAACGGGTCACAAAGCGGCCCTCTCCGTCGGCGATAACCTCCGCGTAGGGGTGCGGCGTGCGCCCCAGCATGGGCGGCCCCAGGCGGATCTGCAGGCGGGCGAATGCCGGAAAGTCGCTGCCCCTGACCAGCACTTCGGTAGCGGCGCTGCCGTCTTCCGGCGTAACCTGGATGGCAGGCACGCGCGCCGTCTGCAGGCGCAGCGCCACCGTGAAGGTCAGCAGCAGCGTCAGCACGAGCAGGCCCAGCACGACCTGGAGATGCAGGCGGCGTAGCCGCCCGACACGGCCCGGCCGCCGGTCCATGCGGTAGAAGAGCGTCTCGTCGGGGCCGGACGGCTGCGGTCTTTTTGCGTTCGGTCTGGTAGGCGTCGTCATCGTTCCGTCACCCGTGCCGGGCATACCTCCAGCATCACTGTAGCGCAGTTGCCGTCGTGCCGCATAGGGATTGCGGGGGAAGCGACCTCGGCCCTTTGGCGGAAGTGACGGGCGCGCAGGGCAGCGTTACAATCCGGCGGCTTATTCTGGCCTGGGTTGCCAGTGCCGCAGCCGGCCTCTGGAGGAACGGGATGCGCATCATCTATTCGCCCGAAAAGGGAGCAACGTGCCGGGAAATCTCGCCCGACCATCTCGACGAGGCGCTGAACGACGAGAACGGGATCACCTGGGTCGATCTGAACGGCGATTCAGAGGGCGAAGTGCTGGATATCCTGGCGGGGACGTTCCAGTTTCACCCGCTGGCTATCGACGACACCCTCAACGAGACGCACCTGCCGAAGATAGACGACTGGCAGGATTATTTATATCTGGTGCTGCGCAACGTCGTCTACCGGCCGGAATACCACCGCGTTCAGCTCCCTGAGCTGGACATCTTTCTGGGTCCGAACTACCTCGTTACCTATCACGAGGCGCAGATGGCCCCGCTGGACGGGCTCTGGAATGTGTGCGAGGAAGACGAGCGCCTGATGCAGAATGGGCCGGCCTATCTGCTCTACCGGCTGGCCGACGCGCTGGTCAGCGAGTTTCTCGCCGTTATCGAGCAACTGGAGACCAGCGTCGAAGCGGTCGAATCGCAGGTGCTGTCCCGGCCGGAGCGGACCATCCAGGGTACGATATTGCGCCTGAAGCGGGCGACGCTGCAGCTCCGGCGGGTCCTGGGTCTGCAGCGGGAAGTCCTGAACCGGCTCTCCCGCGACTCCTATGCGGTTATCGACGAGGAGGAACGCTACTACTTCCGCGACGTTTACGACCACCTGTTCCGGCTCTACGACATGGTAGATGGCCTGCGCGACCTGACGATGGGGGCGATGGAAGTCTATCTCTCGGTCATCAACAACCGCACGAACGACATCATGAAGACGCTGACCGTGATCACGACGCTCTTTATGCCCCTCACTTTCCTGACCGGCTTTTTTGGCATGAACTTCTTCGGCCCGTCGGTGGAAGAATTGGGCGCGTGGACCGGCTACGCAGCTTTCCTGCTGACCTTGCTGATTATGGCTCTGGTGCCCGTCCTGATGTATCTGTGGATGAAGCGGCGGCGGTGGATGGAGTAGGCGGCGTTCCGTTCGCTTCGCCCACGCGGCGCACGCCCTCCACGAACGCCTGCATACGCTCGTAGTGCGAGCCTCGCCAGTAGATCTGGTCGCAGGCGAGGCAGCGGTAGAAGTCGTCGTAGTAGCGGCGCGTCTTGGGCTCCAGCCGGTCGAGGATTTCCTGCTTGGCGACGGGAACGAGCTGCCCGTTGCAGCGCAGGCAGCGGGAGCCTTCCGCAATCAGCCCAAATAGATCGTAACGCTGGAGCACCGCCAGAAGCTGCTGCTCAGGATCGCGGGTGTGCAGGCAGTAGCCATAGACGACGGCGCTGCGCATCAGCAGCCGGCGGTCGCGGGTCAGCAGGACGCGCTGCTCGCGGGCGGCTATCTCCGCCAGCTCGGGGTCGTCCCAATCGTTCTGGTAGATCGCGTCGAAGCCGAGCAGGCGCAGGTAGGTCGCAAGCTGGCCGAGATGGACGTCGCACAGGAAGCGGGGCGGCCGGGGCAGAGGCGGGCGCAACAGCTCCGCGCCCTCCGGTGACATGTGGCGGAACGCGGGGTAGACGGCGACCCTATCCCCGCGCTGGAGAATGTAGTCGAAGCTCCGGGGCTCCCCATTGACCAGCAGCAGCTCCACCTCGGTGTGAGGGACGCCGTACGACTCGATAGGGTGTTTGATCGCCGTGCGCGCCGGCAGCATATAGGGGATTGTCTGCTGCCGTTGCTCGGGAATCAGAAACTGGTTTAGCTCGGCGTAGAAGCGAAAGGTGGCAAATGGGTCCATATCGCCTGGTCATTATCCCTGGCTGCGGATTGCCACTATAATAGCCCTGTGCCCGGACAGCGTAAAGCGGGCAGCGGAACAGGTGACAATGAGCGAAGGCATCCGACGCATTGTAATTACGGGTAGCACCAGAGGCCTCGGCCGGGGGTTGGCCGAGGAGTTACTGGCGCGCGATTGTGCCGTCGTCATCTGCGGGCGCAGCCAGGAGAGCGTCGCCGCCGTGGTGGCCGAGTTGGGGGAGCGGTTTGGAGCGAGCCGCGTGCATGGTCAGGCCGGCGACGTCACGAGCCTGCCCCAGGTCGAGGCGCTGTGGGAGGGGGCAACAGCCCGCTTCGGCGGCGTGGATATCTGGGTGAACAACGCCGGGATCAGCCACGCCATGCAGCCGTTGTGGGAGCTGCCGCCAGACGAGGTAGAGGGCGTCTGGCAGGCGAACGTGCTGGGCACTTATTACGGCTGCCGGGTGGCGATGGCCGGCATGCTGGCGCAGGGGCAGGGGTGGATCTACAACGTCGAAGGGTTCGGCTCTACCGGCCGGCTGCGCTGGGGGCTGGGCGCCTACGGCACGAGCAAGGCAGCGGTGGCCTACTTCACCCGCGCCCTGGCTGCCGAGGCGCAGGAAACGCCGGTCCGCGTCGCCTCACTCAGCCCGGGGATGGTGATGACCGATCTGGTGCTGGGGGAGCTGGCGAAGGATCCCGAGCGGCTGGAGCGCTCGCGCCGCATCTTCAACATCATCGCCGACCGGGCGGAGACGGTGACGCCCTGGATGGCCGAGCAGATCCTGAGCAACCAGAGACATGGCGCCCGAATCCGCTGGCTGACGCCGGGGCGCATGGCCTGGCGTTTTCTGAGCGCCCCCTTCAGCCGCCGTAACGTCTTTGACGACTGAGCCAAAGGAGAGGAGATGAAGGTTGAGTTCCTGGGCAGCGGGGGAGCGATCACGACGCCACGGCCGGGCTGCCAGTGCGCATTATGCCGGCGGGCGCGGGTCGAAGGCGTGCCGGTCAGCCGCAGCGGCCCAAGTGTTTACGTGCATGGGCCGGAACTGCTGATCGATACCCCGGAAGAGAGCGCGATGCAGCTCAACCGCGCCGGCCTCGGCCCGGTGCCCCATGCCACCTACTCCCACTGGCATCCCGACCACACGGCCGGGCGCCGGGTCTGGGAGATGAACATGGACTGGTTCCACTGGCCTCCACAACACCGGGTGACAGAGGTCTACCTTCCCCAACAGGTGGCGGTCGATTTCCGCGAGCGGCTGGGCATGTGGGAAGCGCTGGCCTATATGGAACGGCTGGGGCTGCTGCGCCTCTGCCTGCTGCAGGATGGCGATACGTTTACGCTCAACGGCGTCGAGGTGCTGCCCTTCCGCGTCGCCGCCGATTACGTCTACGCTTTTCTGCTCACAGAGGGCGAGAAGCGGGTGCTGATCGCGCCCGACGAGCTGGTGGGCTGGCAGCCGCCCGACTGGCTTCCCCGCCTCGACCTCGCCATCCTGCCGATGGGCATCCACGAATTTGATCCCTTCACGGGCGCGCGCCGCATCCCGGCCGAACATCCGGTGCTGCGCACGGAAGCGACCTTCTACCAGACGCTGGCGATGCTGCGCAGCCTCGACGCCCGCCAGATCGTTCTGACCCACATCGAAGAAGCAGAGCAGATCATGCCGGAGCAGCTCGACGAGCTGGCGGCGAAGCTGCAGCAGGACGATGGGCTGCCGGTTACCTTTGCCTACGACACCCTGGTCGTCGAGGTCTGAGCCATTTGACGCCCGCCGCCCGGCGGATTATGATGATACAATGTATCATTTACGGCAACGGACGTATACCACCCGCTCGGGGAGCAAGAGGATCGGCTGGCTGGTGCTGATTCTCCTTCTATTAGGAGGCTGTGGTGCGCCGGAGAACGGCGGGACCGGAGCGGCGCCGGAGGGCCTCGCGCCGCTCTCGCTGCCAGAGCTGGCGCCGGTCGAGCTGGGGCCGGGCGAGCGCTTGCAGGTCGTCGCCACGACGAACGTGATCGGCGACGTGGTCGGCCGCGTGGGCGGCGAAGCGATTGAGCTGGAGACGCTGATCGGCGCCGGGCAGGACCCGCATGGCTACCAGCCGGCCCCCAGCGACCTGATTCGCGCGGCGGAGGCGGACGTTATCTTTACCAACGGCTGGCATCTTGAAGAAGGGCTGCTGCGCGATCTGGAAAACGCCGCGTCCGGCGTCCCGCTTGTCCCGATCTCCGCGAATATCAAGCCGCTGCCTTTTGGCGGCGAGGAGGAGCCGGGCGACGAGCACGAGCATGGCGCCGCCGATCCACACGTCTGGCTGGACCCCCATCTCGTGCGCCAGTGGGTCGAGAACGTGCGGCTGGTGCTGGGCGCGCTCGATCCGGCGCAGGCCGCCGTGTACGACGCCAACGCGGAAGCCTACCTGGAGGAGCTGGATGCGCTCATCCAGTACGCCACAGAGCGGCTGGCGACCATTCCGGCCGGGCGCCGCCAACTCGTCACCAACCACGCGTCGCTCGCCTACTTTGCCCGGGCCTTTGACTTTGAGGTGATCGGCGCCATCATCCCGTCGGCCAGCACCGTGTCGGAGCCATCGGCGCAGTCGCTGGCGGCGCTGGTGGATCGTATGGAGGAGGCCGGCGTGTGCACCATTTTTGCCGACCAGGCGGCGAACCAATCGCTCGCCGAAGCCGCAGCAGCCGAGCTGAAAAGCTGCGACGAGGTCGCGGTCCTGCCGCTGTACACCGGCTCGCTGGGAGTGCCGGGCAGCGGCGCCGAGAGTTATGTGGAGATGATGCGGCTCAACGTGGATACAATCGTCTCCGGGCTATCACCGTAGACGGGTTCGCTTTGGACCGGGGCCGACGGCCGTTGTGAAAGGAGGAAGGTATCATGATTGTGCCCGACGAAGTGCAGCACAGCGCAGAGAAGCGGGTCGAAGCCAATGGCATCGAGCTGGTCTACGATACCTTTGGCGACGCCGCCGACCCGCCGGTCCTGCTCATCATGGGGCTGGGCGCCCAGATGATTGCCTGGCACGACGACTTCTGTTCCCGGCTTGCCGGGCGCGGCTCTTACGTCATTCGCTATGACAATCGTGACGTTGGACTCTCGACGAAGATGAGCGGGATGCCCGACGTCCTGATCATGCTGCAGTCCTACCTCGTCAGGCAGGTTCCCAATGTAGACGTGCCGTACACCCTCGCCGACATGGCCGACGATGCGGCGGGCCTGCTGTCCGCTCTCTCCATCGCCTCGGCGCACGTAGCCGGCATCAGCCTGGGCGGGACGATTGCCCAGCACCTGGCCCTGCGCCATCCCCGCCGGGTGCGCAGCCTGACGCTCATCTCGACGACGAGCGGCAACCTGGAGCTGCCCCTGCCGGATATGGCGGCCCTGAACGCGCTGCTCGCGCCGCCCGCCGAGGACCGCGAGGCGCGCATCACCCAGAGTGTCGAGACCAATCGCCTGCTCAGCGGCGATCTGCCGTTTGACGAGGAAGAGGCGCGGGCAGAGAGCGCGCGCGGCTACGACCGCAGCTTCTACCCGGAAGGGGTGACGCGCCAGCTCGCTGCCCTGCTCTCCAGCCCCTGGTACGCCGAGCTGCCCGGCCTGAACGTGCCTACGCTGGTCATCCACGGCGAAAAAGACCCGTTGTTCCCGCTGCCGCACGGCGAAAATCTGGCGGCGACGATTCCGGGCGCGCGGCTGCACGTGGTAGCTGGCGGCGGGCACAACTTCCCGCGCCCGGCCTGGCCCGAGCTGGTGGCGGCTATCGCCCAGCACATTCGGGCCGCGGAACGCGCCACGGCCTAGCGCCGGACGGCGACCGACAGCCGGCGGCGGGGGAGGTCGATGCCCGTAACGCGGATGGGAACGACGTCGTTCAGGGTGAAGCTGCCGCGCAGGTAGGCCTGCGTTTCGTAGGCCAGCTCGGGGATGAGCAGCTTGCTGCGCTGCCCGTACTGCTCGACGACGACCGCTTCGCCCTGCCAATCCGGGTGGCGCTGCAGGTAGAGCAGGGTCCAGTGCTCGTTAGCCAGCCGTTCCACATAGCGCACGTCGCCCCGCACCGCTTCAGCGGCGCCAATACGGGCCAGAATGGCCTGACCGTCAAGTAGCAGCTCGCCCCGTAATTGGGCGCGTAGCTGCTGGTGGACGACCAGATCGAGATAGCGGCGCAGCGGGCTGGTCGCCTGGGCGTAGAGCGGCAGGCCCAGGCCGGCGTGGGGGCCGGGCGTGAGGCTGGCCTGGCTGCGCTGGAAGCTCCGGCGCAGCGCAAATTGCCCGGCGAGGCCGTTGGGTAGCGCTTCCAGCGGCACGGGCGGCTCCTGGGTGCTGAACGGGAGGGGAATGGCCTGCGCGACGGCGAAGCGCGCCACTGCCTCGCCGGCGGCGAGCATGGCTTCCAGTACGAGCTGCCGGCTGCGCATATTCGGCAGGGGCTGGATGGTGATCTCTCCGTCCCGCACGCGAATCTTCACCTCCGGCAGATCGATGTCGATGGCTCCGGCGGCGCGGCGGCGTTCGGCCCGCGGCCGGAGCAGCGCCCATAGGCGGGAAAGCGGCTCGTCGTCGAGCTGCGCTTCGGCCGCCGCGTAGGAGAGGCGCGTGACGCGGACCCGGCTTGGCCGGATGAGCACGTCGGCGATGGCTCCTTCGCCGTCGAGGCAGAAGCCGATGGAGAGGGCCGGCGACGTATCGCCAAGGCCAAGGGCCAGCTGCCCGGTGGCTGCGGGTGGCAGCATGGGGATGATCCCTTCCGGTAGATAAAGGCTGGCGCCCCGCGTGCGCGCTTCGAGATCGGCCGGGCTATCTGGCGGAACCAGAGCCGCGACGTCGGCGACGTGGACCCACAGCCGCTCGCCGTCCAGGCTGAAGGCATCGTCGGAGTCTTCGCTGCCGGCGTCGTCGATGGCGTAGGCGGGCAGGCCGGTCAGGTCGAGCCGTTCCTCCTCCGGCAGCGGCGGAAGCGGGCTGTCGGGGATCGTCGTGACCAAGCCCACCCGCTGCGGGTAGGGATTGAACTCCGGGGGCCAATAGCCGATCTCCAGCAGCAACGCATGGGCGCTTTCCGGCGTCTCAGCCCGCCCCAGGGCGCGCATGACCTGGCTCTGCTCGTGTTGGCCCAGCGCCAGCGCTTCGACTTCCTGCAGGAACCGGCCGTCTGCTTGCGGATCGAACGTGCCCGCTGCCAGTCGCTGCAGAAAATCCGACCAGGCAGCTTCTGCGGCGGCGCGCGCCTGCCGGGCCTGCTGCTCGGCTTCAACCTCGGCCGGCGTATGGACCACAATCGCCCCCGGCGTGCCCGTGAAGTAGAGTCCATCTTCCAGAAGCTGCCAGACGGCCCAGGCGGTTGCCGGCGTGTAGGCGTCGAAAGCCAGCTCGGCCAGCTCCGACAGCGTCGTCCGGCTCCCGGCGAGCAGCTCCCAGGCGATCAGCGGCTCGCCGGCCGGGGGGCGCAGCCCGTTCAGATTCTGTACCGGTCCGGGGTGGAGCAGGGTCACGTCCTTTGGCCGCACACTCAGGCTGCTGCCGTCCGGCCGTTCGACGGTGATTTTCTTGCGATCGACTGTGGCGATGCGGGCCGGCTCCCCTTTATAGAGAACCAGATTGCCGGGGCGCAGGACAGGTTCAGTCACGGTTGCAGCGCTGGGGCAGAAGGCAGCCGGCTCAGCCGCTGGCCAGAACGCGTGTCGGCTCGATCTTGTATAGCACGCGGACCGTACCCGGCCTGCGGTTCGCATAGGTCTCCCGGCCCGTGTATTTGTACGACAGGGCGTCGATGTGCGCCTCCGCCTCTTCCCCCTCGATACGCTCGACAACCCGGCCGCGAATCTCCATCCAGAAATAGGGAGAACGGGTATCAATCAGCAGCACGGTCGCCTGGGGATGCCGTTGCAGGTTCTCATCCTTCTGGCGCCCACGGGCCGTATTGACCCGCACGTACTGGCCGTCATAGTCTACCCAGACCGGGTGGACCTGTGGCTGGCCGTCGGGCATGACGGTGCCCAGCATGGCGAACACCTTATCCTCTAGCAGCCGGCGGTGGCTTTCAGGGATTTCGACCATCATTCATCTCCTCTGCTCTGCGGCGCCGCGCCCAGCTCGGCCATCACTTGCCGGAATACATCGTAGGGCTGGGCGCCCATAATCAGGTAGCGGTTGCCGAGGATGTAGGCAGGGACGCCGGTGATGCCCACGTCGTGCGCGTTACGGATGTGCTCGTCGACGACGGCGGCATACTGCCCGCTTTCCGTCGCCTCGCGCATGGCCTCGGGATCCAGGCCGACCTCGCGGGCAGCATCAGCCAGAACGTCCCAATCCTCGATATTCTCGCCCAGGCCATAGAAGCGGTGGAAGACGACGCGGTGGAACGCTTCGTGCTGGCCCTGCTCGCGCGCATATTCCGACGCTTCCAGCGCGCGCCGCGTGTTGGGCATCCATTCAGTGTCGAAGACGATCTCCCGGCCGCTCTCTGCGGCCATCTCCCGCAGCCGCCCGCCAACAGGGCCGGTTGCCGCGTTGCGCACGTAGGCGGGCGCGGGCATGCCGCCGGGCGGCACTTCCGGATGCAGCTCAAACGGCAGCCAGGTCACCTGTACGTCGTATTCTCTCTGTAACCGTTCGACCCGATCCTGGCCGACATAACACCACGGTCACAGATAATCGGAATAGACAATCACGTCGATCGTCAAGCGTCCTGCTCCTTGGTCACAGGGTCATAGGCGTGGGACGCATCGTACAACGCCTGCCGGGCAGCGTCAATCGCGAACTGGCCCTCGGCGTCCAGGACAAGGCGCCGCAAGCGGCCCAACTCTGGCAGCCAGTGGGCGCGGACCCCGGCGGCAAACTGCAGCCGGTCGGGGTGCTGCGCCAGCCGCTGCAGCCAGTCGAGGTCGTTTTGCAGCAAGGCCAGGGCCAGCTCCAGCGGTGTATAGCTGCAGGCTGACAGGGGCAGGCGCTCTGCCTTGGCGCTGGGATAAGTGGTCCCGGCGACCAGCTCCGGCGGCGACAGCTTGAACAGCCCGGCGAGCAGCGTGATCGTGCGCTCGCTGGGTATGGCAATATCCATCTCGAAGTGGGAGATGGCCACGCGAGAGATGGCGACGCGCTCGGCCAGCGCCTCCTGCGTCCAGCCCATCTGCTGCCGCAGCCGGGCGATGCGCTGTCCTATCGTCTCCTGCGGCTCACGGCGCATCGCCGGAGGGAACCCACGTTGCTGGCAGTGAGCAAACGGCCACCCTGCCTTTTCCTGAGCGTCTCACGTCCCTAAGTATAGCGGCAACGGTTTCCTTTGTCTGCTAACTGGCTTAGCAGACAGGAACGGCGCAACACGTCACAATAAGTCCAGAAAGTGCGGTGATAGATCACACCAAAAGGAGGTCGGCGATGGCGGCGAAACGAGCGCTGATTACAGGCATTACAGGGCAGGACGGATCCTATCTGGCCGAGTTCTTGCTCGAACAGGGCTATGAAGTCGTGGGCATGGTGCGCCGCACGAGCACGCTGAACTTCCAGCGTATTGAGCAGATCCAGGACAGGCTGACGTTGCTCTCCGGCGACCTCGCCGACCAGATCTCCCTGCTGCGCCTCCTGGACGAAGTGCGCCCGCACGAGGTGTATAACCTGGCGGCGCAGTCGTTCGTGCCCACCTCCTGGCAGCAACCGGTGTTGACCGGCGATGTATCGGGGCTGGGCGTCACGCGCCTGCTGGATGCCGTCCGGCAGGTCGATCCCACCATCCGCGTCTACCAGGCCAGCAGCAGTGAGATGTTTGGCAAGGTGCAGGAAGTGCCGCAGAGAGAGACGACGCCCTTCTACCCGCGCAGCCCGTATGGCGTCGCCAAGCTGTACGGCCACTGGATCACCGTCAACTACCGCGAGAGCTACGGCCTATTCGCCTGTTCGGGTATCTGCTTCAACCACGAAAGCCCGCGCCGGGGGCAGGAGTTTGTCACGAAGAAGATCGCCCGTGCGGCGGCGCGGATCTGCCGGGGTCTGGAGAGCGAGCTGCGCCTGGGCAGCCTGGAAGCGCGCCGCGATTGGGGCTACGCGCCCGATTACGTGCGCGGCATGTGGCTCATGCTGCAGCAGGAACAGCCGGCGGATTACGTACTGGCGACGGGCGAGACGCACAGCGTGGAGGAGTTCGCGGCGGCTGCCTTTGCCAAAGTTGGCCTGGACTGGCGGGATTACGTGGTGCAGGATCCCCGGCTGGTGCGTCCGGCCGAAGTAGACCTGCTGGTGGGGGATGCAAGCAAGGCCCGGCGAGAGCTGGGCTGGCAGGCAGAAACATCCTTCGACGAGCTGGTGCGGCTGATGGTTGCTGCAGAACTGGATGCCCTCGATGCCTGAGAGCCGCGCCGCAGCCTGCCGGCCTTACAGATCTACAAGGGCGTTGCTCATCGACGTGCGCAGCGCAGTCGACTACAAGCGCGAACATATTCCCGGCTCGCGCCTCTTGCCGCTGGAGGTGCTGGCAGAGCGCCGGAGAGCTGCCGCGCGATCAGCTCATTGTGCTGATCTGTGGAACCGGTAGCCGCAGTGAGATCGGCCGCGAGCGGCTGGGCTTTACAAAAGTAGCCAGCCTGCGCGGCGGTCTGTCCGCGTGGAAACGTGACGGCCTACCGGGCCGCCCGAGCTAGAAGACTGCCTGTAGCGGCTCCGCTACAAGGGCTTCTTCCTCCACAGTGCAGCAGCGGGCCACCCAGAAATCGTGGGCCAGCTGGCGCATCAACGCGCGCGAGCGCCAGCGAGAGAGGCGCTGCCTCTGCCAGTAGCCGCGGAAGACCGCAGCATCCATACGACGTGGTGGCCGATCGGGAACAAGGATATAGGTTGATGCAGGAGAATTCATTTGCTTCCGCCGTCAGTAACAATACCGACTGCCCCAGCCCTGACGAGCAGCCAGAGCACGCCCTTACATTAACCTAAAACACCAGATTGTGCCACCCGTTACGGCCGGTTTTTGGCACGCGCTCGCCTGCTCTCTGACATCTTCTGATAGGCTGCCGGCGGCAGCCCGTTTTCGCCTGCTTCAACCTGGACGCTGGGTAGGTCAGCTCTGTTCGTCGTAGTGGGCGCGGGTGTCTCGCTCCCGGCCGCGTACCACGCGCCGCCCGTCGAGCGCGCCGCCCTGCTGGGTAACGACAGTGCGCTGCCCCTCTGGCCCGCCCTCAGCCGGCTCAAAGTAGATGACCACCCAGTCCCGCGTCTTATCCAGCTCGTGCGCGCGGGCCGTGTTGGAAAAAAGCGCGGTGAACTTCCAGCCCTCACGTGTTGTGTTCAGTATCGGCAGCCACTTCTCGCCTTCCGGGTTGAAGCGCTTTGGTGCGATAGTCGGCAAATCGCCTTCGGCGGCACGACGGCGATATTCAGCATCGATCTCCAGCAGCAGGGCAATGGACGGCTCTGCGGCGCTTTCGCCTGGCTCCCGTTGCCGCCGCTGCGCCGCACCGCCCAGGATACCCGCCAGGCTGGTGCGGACCATCTTCAAGCGCCGCTCCCCAAACCCTTCCACCTGTTCCAGCCGGCCATCATACGCCGCCTGTTCCAGCTCCTCCAGACTGTTGATCTGGAGTTCGTCGGCGATACGCGCCGCCAGCTCTTCGCCGATGCCCGGTATCTGGGCGAAGAGCGCCCCCGGCGCCGTCTGCCCGCGCAGCTCGTCGCGCAGGCTGGAGCGGCCCGTCGTGACGTATTCGATGATCACGTTAGCCAGCCCTTCGCCTATGTTCGGCAGCGCCATCAATGCGTCCCTATCCTCCCGTTCGGCCATGCCCGCGATGTCGGCATCACTCTCCCGGATAGTGCGCGCGCCCTGCCTGTAGGAGCGGACGCGGAAGACGTTGGCATCCTGCACGTCTAGCAGGTCGGCTATCTCTTCCAGAAGATCGGCAATCTCGTCCTGATTTGGCGGCTTGCTCATGCTTCCTCCAGGGTCGGAAATGGAAAAAGATCTTGCAGCGGCTCGTTGTAGTGAATGCGAAAGATGGCCTGCGCGAAGATTGGCGCCAGGTCATAGACTTCCAGGAAGGGCAGCTCCAGGAAGCTGCTGGTCTGCGGGATTGTGTTTGTAACGATCAGCCGGCGCAACCCGTAATTCTCGTGCAGGTCTATGAGGCCTTCCAGGGAAGTTGGCTGGCAGAGATTATGCGACACGCCAACATAGATCTCCTCGATGCCTTCAGCCGCCAGCTTCTTCACCAGCGCGACCATCGTGCCGCCGCTGCTGATCATATCATCGACGACAATGGCCACGCGGTGCCGGCGCACATCGCCGATGATTTCGTTGACCACAGCCTCTTCAGGACGCGGGCGGTATTTGGAGGCGATGGCGCAGGCGACGTTGAGGGCCCGGCCGAAGTGCGTGATGAACTTGGAAGCGCCGGCATCAGGGGCCACGGCGACAACGTCCTCGCGGCCGGCAAAATCGGCAAAGAGATGGACGAAGAGCTTGAGGGCATCCAAGCTGTGCACCGGGGTTTCGCCATAAAAGCCGTGAATCT
>Ga0123333_10001456_pt1 | contig 24968 bp, 23 predicted proteins | sample BioC12SIPDNA_3_FD_89957 | JGI IMG/M metagenome (GOLD analysis project Ga0123333, IMG submission 89957) | Anaerobic biogas reactor microbial communites from Washington, USA - Biogas_R2_B C12 SIP DNA | ecosystem: Engineered > Bioreactor > Anaerobic > Unclassified | place: Washington, USA... | reverse complement strand
GTCGTGGAGCGCCACGGCGTGCGCTCGGTCGGTGGGGCTGTGGGACGATGGGGCAGTGGCACGCGCAGACGGACGGCTCTCCCACGATCTGATGCCTGACGAGAAGGGCCCGCAGGACGCCTGCGGCGTCTTCGGCGTCTGGGCCCCGGGGGAGGAGGTCGCCAAGCTCACCTACTACGGCCTCTACGCCCTGCAGCACCGCGGGCAGGAGGCGGCCGGGATCGCGACGAGCGACGGCAGCTCGCTGCTGGTCTACAAGGACGTCGGCCTGGTCTCCCAGGTCTTCGACGAGTCCAGCCTGGCCTCGCTGCGCGGGCACCTGGCGGTCGGTCACTGCCGCTACTCCACGACGGGCCGCAACTCCTGGGAGAACGCCCAGCCGACGCTCGGCGGCACCGAGGACCAGACGGTCGCCCTGGCGCACAACGGCAACCTGATCAACACCGCCGAGCTGCGCGACCGCCTCGCCGAGGCCTACGGCGGCGACCTGCGCAACGCCCCCGGCGAGGTCCGCCGCGGCAACACCACCGACACCGCGCTGGTCACCGGCCTGCTGACCGCCGACCCGGACCTCTCCCTCGAGGCCTCCGCGATGCAGGTGCTGCCCACCCTGCGCGGCGCGTTCTCCCTGGTCATCTGCGACGAGCAGACGCTGTATGCCGCGCGCGACCCCCAGGGGGTCCGTCCCCTGGTCCTGGGTCGCCTGGAGCGGGGCTGGGTGGTCGCCTCCGAGACCGCCGGCCTGGACATCGTGGGCGCCTCCTTCGTGCGGGAGGTCGAGCCCGGCGAGCTGATCGCCATCGACGAGAACGGCCTGCGCACCCAGCAGTTCGCGCCGTCGGACCGCAAGGGGTGCGTCTTCGAGTATGTCTACCTCGCCCGCCCCGACACCTCCCTCAACGGCCGCGGGGTCTACGAGTCGCGCGTCGAGATGGGCCGCACCCTGGCCAAGGAGCACCCGGTCGAGGCCGACATGGTGATGCCGACGCCGGAGTCCGGCACCCCGGCGGCGATCGGCTACGCCGAGGCCTCGGGCATCCCCTACGGCGCCGGCCTGGTCAAGAACGCCTACGTCGGCCGGACCTTCATCGCGCCCAGCCAGACGATCCGCCAGCTGGGCATCCGGCTCAAGCTCAACCCGCTGCGCGACGTGATCCGCGGCAAGCGGCTGGTGGTCGTGGACGACTCGATCGTGCGCGGCAACACCCAGCGTGCGCTGGTCCGGATGCTCCGGGAGGCCGGTGCGGCCGAGGTCCACGTGCGAATCTCCTCCCCGCCGGTGCGGTGGCCCTGCTTCTACGGCATCGACTTCGCCAGCCGGGCCGAGCTGATCGCGACCGGGCTGGGCATCGAGGAGGTCTGCCAGTCCATAGGCGCGGACAGCCTCGGCTACATCAGCGAGGAGGGCATGGTCGCCGCGACCCGCCAGCCCCGCGACCTGCTGTGCACCGCCTGCTTCTCCGGCGTCTACCCGATCGAGCTGCCCGCGGCGGACAAGCTCGGCAAGGACGTCCTGGAGCTGGAGTTCGCCGCCGGTGCGCAGGAGGGCGCCCCGGCCGCACGGCATACTCCCCTCCACGCCCGCGGAGCGATGGACGTCGAGGGCGTCACGATCGGCGCGCACGGCGGTGCCGCCGACGCGGTCCGCCGACCCTGAGCACCCACCACCACCGAGGAGACCCGTTGAGCGAGCCGATCACCTATGCCGGGGCCGGTGTCGACGTCGAGGCCGGTGACCGCGCCGTCGAGCTGATGAAGGCGTCCGTCGCGCGCGCCCAGCGTCCCGAGGTGATCGGCGGGCTGGGCGGCTTCGCCGGCATGTTCGACGCCAGCGCGCTGCGGGGGATGCAGCGCCCGGTCCTGGCGACCAGCACCGACGGCGTCGGCACCAAGATCGCGATCGCCCAGGCCATGGACGTGCACGACACGATCGGCATCGACCTGGTCGGCATGGTGGTCGACGACATCGTGGTCTGCGGGGCCGAGCCGCTGTTCATGACCGACTACATCGCCTGCGGCAAGGTCGTGCCCGAGCGCATCGCCGCGATCGTCGCCGGCATCGCCCGCGGCTGTGAGCTGGCCGGGGTCGCCCTCGTGGGCGGCGAGACCGCCGAGCACCCGGGGCTGCTGGCCGAGAGCGAGTATGACGTGGCCGGCGCCGCCACCGGCGTCGTCGAGTATGACGATGTGCTGGGTCCGCAGCGCGTCCGCGAGGGTGATGCCGTGGTCGCCCTGGCGGCCTCGGGCCTGCACTCCAACGGCTACTCCCTGGTGCGCCGGGTCGTCGCCGCCGCCGGGTGGGGCTGGGACCGGCACGTGGACGAGCTGGGTCGCACGCTGGGGGAGGAGGCGCTCGAGCCGACCCGGATCTACACCCGGATGCTGCTGGACCTCATCAACACCCCGGGCCTGGACGTGCACGCGCTGTCCCACGTCACCGGTGGCGGCCTGGCGGCCAACCTCGCGCGGGTGCTGCCCACCGGCGCGCTGGCGACCGTCGACCGGGCCACGTGGACCCCGCCGGCGGTCTTCTCCCTCGTGCAGCACCTGGGGTCGGTGCCGCAGGAGGACCTGGAGCGCACCCTCAACATGGGCGTCGGCTTCGTCGCAGTGCTCCCCGGCGACCAGGCTGATACCGCGGTCCGGCGCAGCGAGGAGCTCGGCGTGCCGGCGTGGGTGCTCGGCGAGGTGGCGGCCGACCCGGGCACGAGCGGGGATGCTGCCGGCGACGGTGGCGACGTCGTGCGCGGCGCCAAGGGTGTCGACGGCGGCGCGGTCCGCGTCAGCGGCACCTACGCCTGAGCCGCACCCCGGCGCCCTCCCGCCAGCACCAGTGACCGCGAGCGTGCAAGTGGATGGATCCTTCTCGCCCCGCCCCGGGGCCTCGCGTGAAGGAACCATGCACCTGCACCGGACTGGCACGGGCACCGGACTGAACGCGGCGCTGAGGTCAGTGGGTCAGGGGTAGACGACGACGTACAGCGTCAGGGTGTCGAGCTCGCCGAGGTTGCGGGCGAACACGGTGCGCGCCACGTCGCTGGGGGTCATCTCGCGCAGGACGGCCGGTGGTTCCTGCTCGGCGTCGACGATGAGGACCCCGCCGACCGACTCGGGCACCGTGACGTTGAGGACCAGCGTGCTGAAAGCCGTCGGGATGTTCTTGAAGGTCCAGTTGGTGCCGTCCATGTCGGGCTCGGGGTCCGTGCCCCGGCCGGCGTCGACCAGGGTGAGGGTCGCCCCGATGGCGGCGGGTGCGCAGCCGGCGGACTCCATGTCGGCCCAGGTGGGGCTGCCACCCAGGCGCTCATCGCACTCCAGGGTGGTGATCGTCATGTCGTCGTACTGCCAGTAGTCGTTGAACCGTGCGACGGAGAACAGGACCAGCGCAGCGGGGATGAGCAACAGCCACAGCCAGCCGCCGCGGAAGCGGCGCTTCTGCTTCTCATCGGGGTCGACCCAGGTCGCCTCGTGCCAGGCTGGCATCTAATGCCTCTCCCATGAGGGCGCCGCCGTAGCCCGGGCACAACCCGGGCACGGCGGCGTTGAATCAGTTCTCGGAGGAGGCCCAACGCTCGTAGGCGTCGTCCTCGTCCAACTCGTCCTCGGGCGACTCGGCGAGCGCGTCGTCGGGTCCGGTGTCACCGGTGGCACCCAACTCGCGCGCGAGCGCGTTGAGGTCGGTCTCCGGAGAGTAGTACTTCAGCCTCCGAGCAACCTTCGTCTGCTTTGCTTTGGCCCGGCCGCGCCCCATGGCGAGACCCCCTTGTGCGTTGTGCGGGACGGCATCGCTTGTTGGGTGGCACGCCTTAGTGACACCCCAACCGCGGAGCCGGCCCGGGGAATGTATCTGTCGTGGGTCTAACGGTACATGACTCCGCACCGGGAAGCCTCATCGATTCGCGGCACGCCGAGCCAACCGGGGCGTCGGGCCTGCTCAGCGTGCTGTGGAGGGTGGCGTCGACGGCGGGCTCAGCGTGCGGTGGAGGGCTGCGCCGACGGCACCCTCAGTTGCGGCGGAAGGCGAGGAAACCGCAGGCCACGAGGCCCACTGCGGCCAGGGCCGCGACGAGCCAGCCCCAGGCGGGGATCTGCTGGGACGACTCCTCCGCATCGGTGATCGCCGCGGAGTCCTGGGTGGTCTCCGCGGCGTCGTCGGTCCCCGGGTCCGTCGTCGGCGCGTCAGTGGTCGGGGCGTCGGTCGTCGCCTCGTCGCCGGTCGGCGCGTCGGTCGTCGCCTCGGCAGGGTCGGTCTCCTGCCCGGTGGGCGCGGCCGTCTGGTCCTGCTCGCCCGGCTCTTCGGCTCCGGGGTCTGTGCCCGCCTCGATCGTGAAGTTGATGGTGCCCGAGATCGGGTGGCCGTCGGAGGAGGTCACCCGCCAGGCGGCCTCGTAGTCGCCGTCCACGAGCTCCTCGGCCAGCGCCTGGGTCACCTCGACCCCGTCGACGGTCGGCGTGCCCTGCACGACGTCGCGGCCCTCGGGCCCGGTCACCATGAACTGGACGCCCAGGTCGGAGATCTCTCCGGAGAAGGTGAGCCGCAGCTCGCCAGGCACCTCCTGCAGCACCTCACCCTCGGCGGGGTCGCTGTCGGTGAGGGTGTCGTGGGCGCTGGCGGGGAGCGCGAGGAACGTGAGACAGAAGGCCAGCAGAATCGTGCCGAGTGCGGCGCGGCCCCCTGATCGACGCCCCCGGTCGAGGAGGGTAAACACGCCTCCCAGCCTACGCTGCTGGCCCGCGACGTATCCTGCGACCCATGGCCAGCACCGGATACCGCACGATCCGCGGACCGGTCACCGCAAGCATCGAGGAGCGCCGTTCGGTCTTCACCTGCCGGCTCGAGCGCGTCGCCACCGAGGATGAGGCGCGGGCCGTGGTCGAGACGGCGCGCACCACCCACTGGGACGCACGGCACCACTGCTCCGCCTGGGTGCTCGGGCCGGACGGGGCGCTGACCCGCTCCAACGACGACGGCGAGCCGTCCGGCACCGCGGGCACGCCGATGCTGGAGGCCCTCACTCACAGCGGGTTCAGTGATGTCGTCGCGGTGGTGACCCGCTGGTTCGGCGGGACGCTGCTGGGCACCGGCGGCCTGGTCCGCGCCTACGGCGACGCCGTCCGTGCCGCCCTCGCCGACGCCGTCCCGGTGGAGCGCGAGCTGCGCCGCCTGGCGACCCTGGAGGTCGGGCACGCCGAGGCGGGCCGGATCGAGCACGACCTGCGGGCCCACGGCGTCGTGGTGAGGGACGTGACCTACTCGGCTCACGTCATACTGCACCTGGCTGCTCCGGTGGGGGACGAGGCGGAGGTGACGGCGCTGGTCGCCCGGCTCACCGGTGGCACCGCCGAGCTCGTCGCGGGTGCCACCGAGTGGGTCGACCGGTCCTCGTGAGACGTGGGCGCCGTGGGTGTTGACAAGCGACCTCCGCCCGCCTGGATCCGTCCGGCGAGGGGGGTGCTCTCCGGTGCCCTGCTCGTGGCGCTCATCGGCTTCGTCCTGCCCACCGTGACCGGGTCGGACTGGCGGTCGGCCGTGGAGACGCTCGCCCTGGTGACGGCCTGGGAGCTGCTGGCCCTCACGGTGCTGTGGCTCGTCGGGGTGTGGGCCTATACGTTCATGATGGCGGCGTGCCTGCCCGGGCTGCGCAGGACCCAGGGCTTCGCGCTGTACATGGTCGGGAGCGCGGTGTCCAACCTGCTCCCGGCGGGTGGTGCCGTCGGGGTCGCGGTGACGTGGAGCATGCTGCGCCGCTATGGCCACTCGCACGCCGCCATCGGGCTCTACACCGTCGTCACGGGGGTGTGGAACATCCTGGCGCGGCTCGCGCTCCCGGCCGTGGGGCTCGGTGCCCTGCTGGTCGTCGGCGCGCGGATCGACGACACCGTCCTGACCCCGGCGATCGTGGGCACGGTGCTGAGCGCGGTCCTCCTCGTCGCCGTGGTCACCGCGCTGGTCCACGAGGGAGCGGGGGAGTGGCTCGTGCGGGGCGCGGCCCGGGTCGGCGCCCGGATCCTCGGCCTGGCGCGTCGGCCGGTGCCGGAGGATCTCGCACCGCGGCTCGCCGACCTGCGCGCGAGGACCAGCGGGCTGCTGCGTGCCGGTCGGGTGCCGATCGTCGCCGGCATGCTCGCCTATCTGGTGCTGCAGGGGGTGCTCATGGCGGCCTGCCTCGCGGTCGTCGGGAGCGACCTGGGCTGGGCCGAGGTGACCGCGGGCTACGCGACCGGGCGGATGCTGACCACGATCATCCTCACCCCGGGCGGCACCGGGTTCACCGAGACCGGGACCGCCGCCGTGCTGGTGGCCCTGGGCGGCGACCCGACCGCCACGATGGCCGGGGTGCTGCTCTTCAGCTTCTTCACCTTCGTCTGCGAGATCCCCGGGGGTGCGCTGGCCTACCCGTGGCACCTGCGCCAGACGCGACCGGGCGGGGCGTGGTCGCGTGGCGACGCGCTCGGTCGAGCGGGGAGCGAGTCGGGCTAGAAGCCGGAGTCGGTCGGCTTGGGGTAGTACGTGGCGTACTTCTTGACGAAGTTGGCCTTGGCCGCCAGCACGTAGGCCTTGCGCCACACCGAGTCGGGGTAGACCAGCGGGTGGTGCACGCCCTTGGCCGAGATGCGCTTGTGCAGCGCCTTGGCGTCGCCGCTGAGGTAGCGGCGCAGCAGCGGCTGGGGGAGCACGGAGTAGAGGATCTCGTTGCGGACGACGACCTGGTCGTGGGGCTGCTTCTCAATCAGGTCGGTCGTGATGAACTCGGCGACGTTGGCGCCAGCCGCGGTCACGTAGTAGTTGTTGCGGCCGATGCGGGGGTTCATCTCGAAGAACTTCATCACGCCGTCGCGCGGGTCGAGCTTGACGTCGAAGTTGGCGAAGCCGTGGTAGCCGACGTGCTTCAGGAAACGCTCGGCCTGGTCCATCAGCTCGGGGAACGGCGTGGTGACCATCGCGGCCGGGTTGCCGATCGCCAGCGGCTGGTGCTCCTGCAGCAGCACCTGGGCGGTGGCCAGCAGCGTCACCTCGCCGGAGGAGTCCATGTAGGCGGTGATCGAGCGCATCGCGGTGTCGTCGCCGGGGATCAGCTCCTGGACGACGAACCGGTCGCGGAAGCCCGCGTCGCGCACCAGCCCGAAGATCTCCCGGAGCCGCTCGGGGGTGTCGACCTTGTAGATCTTCTGCTTGCCCTCGAACTTCAGGCCCTCGTAGGCCGCGCCGATCGCCGGCTTGGCCACCACGGGGAACTCCAGGTCGAAGGCGTCCGGTGCCCAGTCCGCGGCGTCGGCGCCGGAGAAGTCCTGCACCAGCGTGCGGGGCGTGGGGATGTCCAGCTCCTCGCAGACCTTGGCGAACTCCACCTTGTCGGCGACCATGTCGAGCACGGACCCGTCGACGGCGGGCACGACATACCACTGCCGCAGCCACTCGGCCTGGTCGGAGAGCATCCGGCTGAAGGTGTCGGCGTTGGACAGCAGCAGCGTGGTCCGCCCGGCGGCCTTGCGTTTGCGACCCTCGCGCTCCAGCGCCGCGAGCGTCTCGGGCCGGCCGGAGTCCTCGCCGATGTCGATCGTGTCGATGATCCGGGAGTTCTTGATCGGCCCGGCGATCACCCGCGAGATGACCGTGGACACGATGCCGTAGCGCTCGTGGAAGGCCCGCGCGAGACCGTAGATGCCGATGTCGGTGCCGAGCAGGACGACGTCGAAGTCCGGGTCGGGGTTCACGGTGGCCATGCTGCTCCTCTGGTCGTGCTCGCCGCGCGCAGGGGCGTGCGCCGGCAGGCGTGTGCGGGCCGAGCCTAGTCGGTCCCCGGCCCCGGACCGTGCATCGACGAGGTCGTTCGGCCGCCGCGAATTACACTTCCGCCATGCCACGGGCCGGGCGCGGATGCGCCGCAGTATGACGTGGGGCCGGCGCAGCCTGCCGCTAGCCCTGGTCGTCGCGACCCTGGTCAGCGGGTGCGCGCAGGGCGCGCCCCCGACGCTCACCCCGGCCCGTCCGGTCGCTTCCGGGGAGGCGACCACCCCCGAGGACGGATTTCCCACCCCGGCCCCGGGCGGCGGCCCTGGCAACGAGGAGACCCGGCAGGGGCGGGGTGCCAAGGCCCCGGTCAGCACCGCGGAGCTCGTCGCGCTCGGGGCCGAGCTCACCGCCGCGCTGGAGCGCGGGGACGTCGAGCAGTGGCTGGCCCTGACCACCCTCACGGGGGCGGCTGCCCAGCAGCAGCGGGACTGGTTCGCCGGCGTGCAGGCGGTGCCGATGCAGGTGCGCGAGATGCACCCGACGTGGGTGCTGGAGCGCGACGTGGACGGCGAGGTGCACGGCCCCCGCGTGGAGTTCGCCTTCCGCCACCAGGTCGCCGGCGCCGACGTCCATCCGGCGGTCGAGCTCTACGAGCTCACCCTCGAGCGGGTGGGGACCGACGGTCCCTACCGCGTGGTCGAGGTGAGCGGCTCGGACGACCTGGACTCGTCATACCCGCAGCTGTGGGACCTGGGCCCGATCGAGGTGGTGGAGACCGAGCACACGGTCCTCATCGCCGAACCGGGGACGGGGGTCGAGGAACTGGCCGGGGCGCTGGAGGACGGCGCCGCGGCGGTGCTGGACACCTTCCCGGTCGAGGGGGTCGGGCGGATGTCGGTCACCGTCGTGGACGAGTCGCTCGTGGCGAGGGTCTTCCAGGAGTCGGACGAGGGGACCTACGCCGGCTTCGTGGTCCCGGTCCTGGCCTCGCCCGCGGTCGAGACCGGCGAGGGGCTGCCCGACCTGGCCACCGACGACCTCATCGGTGCCCGCCTGGTCATCGAGCAGGCCTACGCCGAGGACGAGTGGGACGTGTTCGACGGGCCGGACGGCGGGTCACCGGTGATGCGGCACGAGGGGCTGCACCTGGCGATGACGCTGCGCCACCCAGACGACCTCCCGCCCCGGTGGGCGGTCGAGGGGTTCGCCAGCTGGTTCGAGGTGATCGGTGACCCGGCCGTCCTGTCGGCCCAGGAGAACTGGTACCGCGTGCTGACCGACCCGGGGGGCCTGCCCGACGCGCTGCCCCCGAGCGACTACCACGAGTTCTTCAGCGACCTGGACGAGGACGACCCGGACCTGGTCGAGCTCGCCTACCTCGAGGCGGCCAACGTCTTTCTGTATGCCGAGGCCACCTACGGCACGGACGTCACCCAGGATCTGGGCGACGCGCTGCACACCCACGACGTCTGGCTCGAGGACGAGGAGCAGCTGGACGAGCTCGTCCACGACCACCTCGGCGTGGACCTGGACGACTTCGAGGACGGGTATGTCGACTGGGTGCACGACACCTACGGCGAGTGAGTTCTTTCGGCGGGCGCCCGCACCGACGCGGTCGAGGTCACCGCGGCGCCCGCCGACGCCACCCCGGAGGACCTCCTCGCCCTCGGTGAGGCGATGACCGAGGCGCTGGCCGGCGACGACGTCGAGGCGTGGATCGCGCTGACCGACCTGGACCCCGCTGGCGAGCAGCAGCAGCGCGACTGGTTCGCGGCGGTGCAGGCGGTGCCGATGCAGGTGCGCGAGATGCACCCCACCTTCCTGTTCCGCATCGGTCACGCGCCGGGGCACGCCACGGCGACCTTCGCCTTCCGGCACCAGGTGAGCGGTGTCGACCCCGTCCCGGTCCTGGAGGAGTACGAGCTGACCCTGACCTCCTCGGGCTCCGGCTGGCTGGTCGCGGGGGTCGGAGGCACCTCCGGCGTCGACCGGACGTATCCGCAGCTGTGGGACCTCGGTCCGGTGGGTGTGGTCGAGACGGGGCGCACCGTCGTCGTCCACTCCGGCGACCCGCCGCCCAACGACGCGCTCCGCTCCCTGGACGCGGCGGTGGGCGCCGTGCTGGACGCCTTCCCCCTGGAGGGCGAGCCGCAACGGCTGCTGGTGGAGTATGCCGAGGCCGCCACGATGGGCGAGATGCTGAGCCTCGACGTCGTCGACGCGCACAGCCAGGGCTACGTGCCGCTAGCCTCTGCCGAGGTGGAGCTCATCGGTCCCCTCCCCGACCTGGAGGACGGGAGCGGGGGGACGCCGCGCCTCATCGTCAACCGCGGTGAGCACGAGGCCGAGACCGACTACTACGCCGGGGTGCGCGGCGGGTCGCCCCTCACCCGCTACGGCCTGTCCTACCTGGTGCTCTCCCTGCGGCACCAGGACTTCATGGCGCCCGAGTGGGTCGACACGGGGCTGGCCTGGTGGTTCGAGCTGTCCGGTGACGACTGGGTGCGGCGCGAGGTGCTCCTCGGCTATCCCTTCGGGGTCGGCGACGTGTCGGAGGTGACCGGCTTCCCCCCGGACAACTACTGGGAGTTCTACGGGGACGAGTCGACGATGGAGGTCTACCAGTACCAGGCCGCGACGATCATGCTGTTCCTCGAGGAACGCCACGGCCGGGACGTCCTGGTGACCTTCGCCGAGGCGATGGCCCTGGTCGACATCTACGCCCCGGACGCCGACGAGGTGATGGACGAGACCTTCCGCGAGCACCTCGGCGCACCGCGTGCGGACGTCGAGGCCGACTGGGTCGACTGGCTGCAGGAGGAGTACGGCCAGGGCCAGACATCCGCGAGCGGTGCCCGGCGCTAGCCTGCGGGTGCCCTCCTGCGGCTAGAGTGGCTGGTGAGGGAGGTGCACGATGGAGTGGCTCAGGGAGACACAGTGGCTCTGGTGGATCGCGGCCGCCCTCGTCCTAGGCCTCATCGAGATCTCCTCCCTCGACCTGGTCTTCTTCATGCTCGCCGTCGCGGCGGTCGCCGCGGCCGGTGCCGCGGGGCTGGGCCAGGGCGCCGTGGTCCAGGTGCTGACCTTCGTCGCGGTGGCCGCCCTCCTGCTGGCGGTCCTGCGCCCGGTGGCCCTGCGCAAGCTCAAGCCCGCCGGTGAGGGTGAGCGCACCAACGCCGACGCCCTGGTCGGGCGCACCGCACTCGTCCTGCAGGAGGTGACCGACCGCACCGGCCTGGTCAAGCTCACCGGTGAGGAGTGGACCGCGCGCACCGCCACCGGCACCGTCCTGCCGGTCGACGAGACGGTCCAGGTGCTGCGGATCGAGGGCGCGACCGCCGTCGTGGCACCCCTGGTCACCGGACCCGAGACCGAGCCAGGGGCTCCCGCGGACGGGACCACTCCGCATACCGACAACTCGTAACCCACCACCGGAGGTCAGCCCATGCCCGAACCGTCGACAGTAGCCCTGTGGATCGTCCTCGCGCTGCTGGTGATCTTCACCGGGGTGGCCATCAGTCGGGCGATCCGGATCGTGCCGCAGGCGACCGCGGTGATCGTGCAGCGGCTGGGGCGCTACCACCGGACGCTGGACGCCGGGCTGCACTTCCTCATCCCGTTCATCGACAAGGTGCGCGCGACCGTGGACCTGCGGGAACAGGTCGTCTCGTTCCCGCCGCAGCCGGTGATCACCAGCGACAACCTGGTCGTCAGCATCGACACCGTCATCTACTTCCAGCCGACCGATCCGAAGGCTGCGGTCTACGAGATTGCCAACTACATCCAGGGCATCGAGCAGCTCACCGTCACGACGCTCCGCAACGTCATCGGCTCCCTCGACCTGGAGCAGACGCTGACCAGCCGCGACCAGATCAACGGGCAGCTGCGCGGGGTGCTGGACGACGCGACCGGGCGCTGGGGCATCCGCGTGAACCGGGTCGAGCTCAAGGCGATCGACCCGCCGGCGAGCGTGCAGGACTCGATGGAGAAGCAGATGCGCGCCGAGCGCGACCGCCGCGCCGCGATCCTGAACGCCGAGGGTGTCAAGCAGTCCCAGATCCTCACGGCCGAGGGTGAGAAGCAGGCCCAGATCCTGCGCGCCGAGGGCACCGCGCAGGCCGCGATCCTGGAGGCGCAGGGTGAGGCCAAGGCGATCCTGCGGGTCTTCGACGCGATCCACACCGGCAACCCGGACTCCAAGCTGCTGGCCTACCAGTATCTCCAGATGCTCCCGCAGATCGCGCAGGGCGAGTCCAACAAGATGTGGATCGTCCCGACCGAGCTGACCCAGGCGCTGCAGGGGATCGGCGCCGCGCTCGGGCCGCACGGTCCCTCCGGCACGGGGTCGCTGGACGGCCCGCCGGTCGGCACCGCCTCGGGCTTCGACCACGCTGAAGAGGTGGAGGTCGACGAGCCCTCCCTGGAGGACCCGGCCGAGGCGCTCGCCCGGGCCCGGCGGGAGGCCGCCGGTGCCGCCAAGGAGGCCGAGGAGTCCACGCGGGTGGCCCGTCGTGGGAGTCTGGGCGGGTCGCGTGGCGAGGCGGGTGCCGGTGCAGGCGGTCCCGGTGCGGGCCCCATGGAGACTGGCCCCGCGCCCACGCCCGAGCCGGAGATGCCGGACGAGCCGACGGAGTAGGCGAGGCCGCCCCAGGGTGCGCGTCCGGACCCGCCGCACCACACCGGTCGTGTCGGTATTGGGGCGGTCAACCCAGGAAAGTAGCGATCAACCCAGGAAGCGTTCTTGGGTGGACCGGTACCTTCCTGGGTCGAACGAGGCGGGCGGACCTGGGTAGGGCTCACTGGTGGCGCTCGAGATCGCCCACCAAGGCCCACGTCAGAGGTCGAACTCCTCCCGGACCCACTCGGCCCAGTCGGCCTCGACCTCGGCAGCGCTCATGCCCAGGTGCCGTTCGAAAGCTTTGTCGAGGGCCGTCTCGGCGGCACGCGTCCCGGGCACGACCCGAAGGAGTTCCTCGGCCAGTGGGAACACCACGTCGCGGCCGTGCACGTGCTCGACGTAACGGAAGATGGTCACCGCCTGGACGGTGTAGAGCGACTGGGGCGCGCTGTCCGCGTAGAATTCCCAGTAGCCGGCCGGCGGGAAGAGGGGCTCGCCACCCTCGGCGAGGTGTGCGGCGTAGGTGGCCTCGACGTCCTGCCGCGCGGCGTCGTCGCCAGCGCTGGCGAACCACCAACCCAGGCCGACGTCGACCCAGGTGAAGGATCCGACGTTGAAGTGCCGCTGGTAGGCGGCCGTGCTGATCGCACGCTCACGCACCATGGGAAGGCCGCCCGCGAAGCCCGCAGCGGTGCGGGCGTCCTCGACGAGGCTCCGGGCGTCGACGACGATGCGCGGTGCCCCGGTCTCGCCGTCCTCGACATCGGGCATGATTCCGGTCCGCTCCACCTCCGGCGAGGCCAGGGGGAAGTAGGACAGGGCCGTGGGCGGGCCCCCGCCGGTGTTGCGGCGGGTGAGTGCCTGCATGGCGTCCGGGTCGGAGAGCTCGATGAGCAGGCGGGACGAGCCCTCGACGGGCATCTCCGTCTGGGCGGCCTCCACCGCCTCGTTGATCCCGCGGAGCAGCGAGTCGTCCACTCCGTGACCAGGGTCGATCACGATGCTGTGTCTGCTCTCGTGCACGACGATCGGCCCCAGGTCCCACAGTCGCGGGTATCCCGCGTCGTCGCTGTCGCCGCCCGACACGGCCGCGACCCGCCAGCCCGAGGCCGACGGCGTCAGGGTGAGGTCGTAGAGCTCGATGACGGGCACCGCGTCGACACCGGTGACCTGGTGCCGGAAGGCATAGCGGACCAGCGCCCCGCCGGCGCCGTCGTCCACCCTGACCAGGAACGTCGGGTGCATCTCGCGCAGGTCCATTGGCACCGCCTGCACGCCGGCGAACCAGTCCCGCTGCTGCTGCTCGGCGCTCTCGTCGAGGTCGGTCCGCTCCAGCCAGGCCTCGACGTCGCCGGAGGCCAGGGCCTCGGTGAGGTGTTCGCCCAGGGCGAGTGCGTCCTCGGGAGTGATCGGCCCGCTCGCCGTTGCCTCGGCGTCCTGGGTCACGACCACGGCCTCGTCGACGGCCGGAGGGGTTGCGGCGGGGGCACCAGTGCACGCGGTGAGAGCGGCCGCCAGGCAGACGGCGAGAGCGGCCGCTGTTCTGGAGCGGCCTCGGGTCTCGGTCACTCCGGCAGACTAGGTGCACCTTGCGGTCCGGTGGCTGCGGCGCGACGGCGGAACCCGCAGGTCTGCCCATGACGACACGAGCGACACTCACCGACCGAGAAGCGCTGCGCAGGATCGAGGAGATCGATCCGCAGACGGCCGTGGTGCGCTGGGTGTGACGCACCAGGGAGCCCGGCAGCGGTACGGGAGCCTCTGAGGCCCGGGCGACCACGCGGGAACCGGCGCGAGCAGGCCGACGGGAGCGCACGACATACTGCCGATTGCATAGTTATGCGGCTGAGCGTATACACTCACAGTCGTGAGCAAAGTAATGACCAGCCTTCCCGCCGGCGAGCGCGTCGGCATCGCCTTCTCCGGAGGCCTTGACACCTCCGTGGCCGTCGCCTGGATGCGCGACAAGGGCGCCGTGCCCTGCACCTACACGGCCGACATCGGCCAGTACGACGAGCCCGACATCGCCTCGGTGCCCGGCCGCGCGCTGGAGTACGGCGCGGAGCTGGCGCGGCACGTCGACTGCAAGGGCCCGCTCGTCGAGGAGGGGCTCGCGGCCCTGGCCTGCGGTGCCTTCCACATCCGCTCGGGCGGCCGTCCCTACTTCAACACCACGCCGATCGGCCGCGCCGTCACCGGCACGATGCTGGTCCAGGCGATGCGCGAGGACGACGTCAACATCTGGGGCGACGGGTCCACCTTCAAGGGCAACGACATCGAGCGGTTCTACCGCTACGGGCTGCTGTCCAACCCGGACCTGCGGATCTACAAGCCCTGGCTGGACGCTGAGTTCGTCGAGGAGCTGGGCGGTCGCGACGAGATGAGCCAGTGGCTGACCGAGCACAACCTGCCCTACCGCGACAGCAAGGAGAAGGCCTACTCAACTGACGCCAACATCTGGGGGGCGACGCACGAGGCCAAGACGCTGGAGCACCTGGACGTCTCGCTCGAGACCGTCGAGCCGATCATGGGCGTGAAGTTCTGGGACCCGTCGGTCGAGATCGAGACCGAGGACGTCACGGTGGGCTTCGAGCGCGGCCGGCCCTTCACGATCAACGGCGTGCGGTATGACGACCCCGTCGCCCTGGTGCACGAGGTCAACGCGATCGGTGGTCGCCACGGCCTGGGCATGTCGGACCAGATCGAGAACCGGATCATCGAGGCGAAGTCGCGGGGCATCTACGAGGCGCCGGGCATGGCGCTGCTGTTCCTGACCTACGAGCGGCTGGTCAACGCCATCCACAACGAGGACACCATCGAGCACTACCACGCCGAGGGGCGGCGGCTCGGCCGGCTGCTCTACGAAGGCCGGTGGCTGGAGCCGCAGGCGCTCATGGCGCGGGAGGCCATCCAGCGCTGGATCGCCTCGCTGGTGACCGGTGAGGTGACCGTCCGGCTGCGGCGCGGGGACGACTACACGATCCTCAACACCACGGGACCGTCGTTCTCCTACCACCCGGACAAGCTGTCGATGGAGCGGACCGACAACGCGGTCTTCGGCCCGAAGGACCGGATCGGGCAGCTCACGATGCGCAACCTGGACATCGCCGACTCGCGCAGCAAGCTGGAGCTGTATGCCGCCCAGCCGCTGGACGAGGGGACCGTGCTCGTGGAGAACGGCATCCTGCTCGGCGCGATCGAGGCCGGCGGCGCCGACCGGATCGCTTCACGGGACGGGGTGCCGACCAACGGCTCGGAGGAGGCGCTGGACTACGCGGCCATGGAGTTCGGCACCGACTAACCAAAAAATGTAGTGGTTTCGTACGCCCTCCGCACAAGTTCGTAGCGGTTCCGTCCGCCTCGCACGCATCCTTCGGAGGCGTTTCGTTCGCCCTTCTGCGCCCGGGCTGCAGGACGTCGGCGCCGAGTGGTTATCGGTGCCGCAGGTCCAGCGCGAGCACGAGTTCGAGTGCGTCGTCCACGGCGGCGCGATCGTCCCGGTCCAGATGGCCCACCAGGCGCCCCAGCCGGTTCACGTCGATGCTGCGCAACTGCTCGACCAGGACGCACGTCGTCTCGCCTGCCACGCTGACCAGGGGTCGGAAGAACCGCGGCGGGGCGGATCGCGAGGTGGGGGCGAGCAGCACGGTCGAGAGAGGCAGGTCGTCGGACTGCACGACCACGCCGAGGCGGGGTCCGAGGTGCTCGTTCCCCGCCGAACGACGCCGGCCGGGCACCTCGAAGACGTCACCACGGATCAACATCGGCCCACTCCCGCATGGCCTCGCGGATCGCCTCACGGTCAGCGGGGTCGGCCATCGCGAGCCTCGCGTCGTCCAGCATCGCCCGGCGGCGTCGCAGCCCCACAGCCTCGATCAGGGCCTGGCGCACAGCATCTGACGTGCTCGTGCCGTCGGCGGTCAACACCTGCAGGGCGCGCTCTGCATCACCTGAGATCCGGACGTTCACGATGGCCATGATGCAACGGTAACGGCCCTGTCACACAGACGTCATACGGCTTCTGTGGATAACCGAGGGTTCAACTCCAACCGGGCGTGGATCCCGACTCGCCCAGTGCCCGACCCTGGCGCAGGGCAACGGCATCCAGGAGTGCCTGCTGCACGGCGTCGGAGCGGCTCGTGCCGTCTGCCGTCAACTCCTGCAGCGCGCGCTCGGCCTCGTCGGAGATCCGGACTGTGCCGGGGCCGCCTGACGACACCACCCTGGAGCCGATCTGGACCCGGATGTTCATGAAGGCCATGGGGACAACCTAGCTACGGCGGCACGAGGCGCGCACGTGCCAGGAATGGTGCTGTCCTGCCCGACCCCTCGAGGGGCGTGCGAAACCGCTACGAAGACGTGCGGAGGCTGTACGAAACCGCTACCAAATTGGTGGGGTCACCAGAGGCCGGTGCCGTTGAGCACCGGCCGGCCCGGGGTGCTGAAGGGCACGGCGGGGCGCACCTCCGCGCGGTACTCCGACGTCGGCGGCAGGTGGCCCTCCTCCGCCGCAACGGGGATCCGCCCCCGCACGGGCCGGTCCTCCAGAGCGTCACCGATCGCGGCGAAGACCTGGTCGGTCTCGATGAGGAAGCCGTCGTGGCCGAACCGGGAGGACACCGTCACCAGGCCGCGGCACGCGGGGGAGGCCGCGATGCGCTCTCCCTCGGCCGGTGTGAACAGCCGGTCGCTGTCCACCACGACCACGGTCAGGTCCGCCGTGATCCGCCGCAGCGCCGACTCCACCCCGCCGCGGTCGCGGCCGATGTCGTGGGTGTTCATCGACTCGGTGAGGGCCACATAGCTGTTGGCGTCGAACCGGCGGGCCAGCTTCTGCCCGTGGTGCTCCAGGTAGGACTGCACCGCGAAGCGCCCACCGGCCAGCGGGTCCTCGCCCTTCTGCGGCTCGGTCCCGAAGCGGTCGTCGAGCTCGTCCGCGGTCCGGTAGGTCGCGTGCGCGATCTGCCGGGCGACCTGGAGCCCGGTGCGCGGCCCGGGGCCGGGGTAGTAGTCCCCGCCGTGGTAGCCCGGGTCCTGCCGGATCGCGAACAGCTGCGGCGTGGCCCACCCGATCTGGTCGGCGGAGGCGACGGCCGAGGTGGCGATCGGCAGGCAGCGCCGCACCCGGCCGGGGAAGGTGACGGCCCACTCCAGGACCCGCATCCCTCCCATCGAACCGCCGACCACCGCCGCGAAGGCGTGGATCCCGAGCCGGTCGGCGAGCAGCGCCTCGGCGCGGACCTGGTCCCGGACGGTCACCCGGGGAAACAGTGATCCCCAGGGTCGACCGTCCGGGCCGGGTGAGGAGGGCCCGGTCGTGCCGCGGCACCCGCCGAGCACGTTGGGTGCCACGACGAAGTAGCGGTCGGTGTCCAGGACCCTCCCCGGACCGATCAACCCGGGCCACCACCCGGGCGTCGGACTGTCCGGTCCGGCAGGACCCTCCACGTGGGAGTCTCCGGTGAGTGCGTGGAGCACCAGCACGGCGTTGTCCCTGGCCTCGTTGAGCCGTCCCCACGTCTCGTAGGCCATTCGCACGCCGGGCAGGGTCTCCCCGGACTCCAGGAGCAGGTCACCGACGGGGAGCGTATGCCGTCGGCTGCCGGACCGGACAGTGTCTGCGGTCATCGCGGATCAGGTCTCCTCAGAGACCCTTGGCGGCCCGGAAGCCGGTCTCCAGATCCGCGATGATGTCGTCGATGTGCTCCAGTCCCACGGCCAGGCGGACCAGGCCGGGGGTGACGCCGGCCGCGGCCTGCGCCTGCTCGCTGAGCTGGCGGTGCGTGGTCGAGGCGGGGTGGATCACCAGGGACCGCACGTCACCGATGTTGGCGACGTTGGAGTGCAGCTCCAGCGCCGAGACGAAGGCCTTGCCGGCCTCCAGGCCGCCGGCGATCTCGAAGGCGAGAACGGCGCCGGCACCCTCGGGCAGATACTTCTGAGCCAGCTCGTATGACGGGTGGCCGGGCAGTCCTGCGTAGCTCACCGAGACCACCTGCTCCTGGTCGAGCAGCCAGTTGGCGACCTTCTTGGTGTTGGCCACGTGGCGCTCCAGGCGCAGCGACAGCGTCTCGACGCCCTGGGAGATCAGGAAGGCGTTGAACGGCGAGATGGCCGGGCCGAGGTCGCGCAGCAGGTTGACCCGCGCGCGCAGGATGTAGGACAGGTTGACGCCGCCGAAGATCTCGTTGCCGACGCCGAGGTCCTTGCCGAAGGTCAGGCCGTGGTAGCCCTCGTCGGGCTCGTTGAAGCCCGGGAACTTCTCCGGGGACTGGGTGTAGTCGAAGTTGCCGCTGTCGATCAGGACGCCGCCGATCGCGGTGCCGTGGCCACCGAGGTACTTGGTGGCCGAGTGCACGACGATGTCCGCGCCGTGCTCGATCGGGCGGGTGAGGTACGGCGTGGCGATGGTGTTGTCGATGATCAGCGGCACGCCGACCTCGTGCGCCACGTCCGCGATCGCGCTGATGTCCAGCACCAGCCCGCTCGGGTTGGCGATGCTCTCACCGAAGAACGCGCGGGTGCGCTCGTTGGCGGCGGCGCGCCAGGACTCCGGGTCGGTCGGGTCCTCGACGAAGGTGACGTCGATGCCGAGCCGCGGCAGGGTCTGGGCGAAGAGGTTCTGGGTCCCGCCGTACAGGCTGGGGGAGGTGACCAGGTGGTCGCCGGCCTGGGCGACGTTGAGGATCGCGAAGGTCGAGGCGGCCTGCCCGCTGGCCAGCAGCAGGGCGCCCACACCGCCCTCGAGGTCGGCCAGGCGGTTCTCGACGACCTCGGTGGTCGGGTTGCCGATGCGGGTGTAGATCGGGCCGAGGTCCTCGAGGTTGAAGCGTGCCGCGGCGACGTCGGCGTTGTCGAAGACGAACGAGGTGGTCTGGTAGATCGGCAGCGCGCGGGCGCCGGTGGCGGCGTCCGGCGTCTGGCCGGCGTGGATCTGTCGGGTGGCAAAGGACCAGGACATGCTGTGCTCCAAGTGATTCAGGGTGCGCGGACGCGCAGGGGGACAGGGTGGTGGTTCTGGTGGCGCGGCGTGGTGGCGCCGGCTGAGTCGCGCAGACTCGGGCCCGGGTCGGGCGTGCTGGTCTCCGGGGGCGGACTCAGCGGTTGGGCATTCGACAACAGGTCACAGCAGCGCTCCTTCGTGCGTCACTGGGCCCACCGGTCGACGGGCCCGCGCTTGCGGAGACGGCTCCAGTGCCGTGTCCGCCGGGTCATCACCCGGGGCACCCCACCGCGAGTGGAGGGTTGCCGCCCGACGAGCCGGGGCTTGGCGTCGGGACTCATGACCTGCAGTAGTTGTAGCAGACACGAAATGTGGCCGTCAACTCGCTTTCGCCGAAATCACTTCGGCTCAGGATCGAGCTGACGGCCACATGCCGCAGGATCTGCATCTCGTATGCCGTTTCTCGCCTCTTCGTGCGGGAAACCGGCCGCGGATGCTGGGTTAGTCCGGGTTCGTCAACGGTCCAGATCGTCGTCGTCGTTGCGCCGCAGCAGGGCGGCCAGGCCGACCAGCACCAGCACCAGCCCGACGCCGACGACGGCCAGCGGGCCCGAGCGGGTCCAGTCGAGGTTGACGTCGGTCCACTCCACCCACAGGGCGGCGCCCGCGACGAGGAGGCAGATCAGCCCGAGGGCGACGGTGCCCCACGAGGGGCCCTTCGGCCGGGACAGGGTGCGCGGGGCGTCCCCGGTCAACCCGACGCCGTCGTAGGTGCTCTCGTCGTAGGTGCTCTCGCCGGAGGTGCCCTCGTCGGTCGTGCCGCTGTCGTAGGACCCGTCGCCGAAGATCGTGTCGCCGGAGGTGCGGCTGTCCTCGAAGGTGTTGTCGTCGTTGCTGGTCATCGTCCGTTTCCTTCCACCAGAACCTGGCCGAAGCCCACGTTGGCCTCGACGTCCATGTCGATCGGTCCGTCGCCGACCACGACCACCTCGTCGACGCCGACCCCGCCGACGTCCTGGCCGTTCTTGTTGACGGTGCCCATGCCGGCCCCGGCCTCGATGCGCACCGTGAGGTCGTCGGGGACCACGACGGTGAGGTTGCCGAACGAGACGCTGGCCACGATCGGCTCGGTGAAGTCCGCCGGGTCGACGTCGCGCAGGTCCAGGGTGCCGGTGCCCGCGCCGAGCCGGAACGGACCGGTGTCGCCGATGCTCGCGTCCGGCCGCCACGTGACGTCGCCCATCCGCCCCGACGGGACGAAGTTGTGGCCGACGGGCACGGCGACCATCGTCAGGAACAGCGCGCAGACGGCCAGGAAGCCGGGGAACCCGGAGGTGCGGCCGACCAGGCCAAGCACCAGGATCACCAGGCCCAGCGCGGCCAGCGCGCCGGTCAGGCCGACCACGACCGGGCTCACGGACCAGTCGTACTCTGCGGCAGCCCAGGCCAGCCCGCCGCCGACGGCGAGCGCGAGGCCGGTGCCGAGCAGCGTGCCGGCGATGCCCGCCGAGCGGCGCGTGGGACGCCGCGGCGCCTTCGGCGGCTTGGGTGCCTTCGGGCGGGGCGCGGGTGCGGGGGAGTCACCGGTGAAGCCCTGCTGGCCGGTGAAGCCCTGCTGGCCGGTGACCCCCTGGCCACCCGACTGCCAGTCCGGGGTCCAGGCCGTCGCGCCGGAGGCGCCGGTGCTCCCGAAGCCGGCGCTCGCGGACCCCAGGTCCGAGGCGCCGAAGGGCTGGGTGTTCTCGGGGGCACTCTCCGGTGCACCCTCGTGGGCGCTCTCCGGGGCGCTCCCCGACAGGTCCTGCGTGGCCGAGGACTCGAACCCCTGGGACGACGCGGTGTAGGGCGGTGCAGGGTGCTGCGAGGCCCACCCGTGCAGGCCGGAACCCGGCTGCTGGGCGGCTCCGCCCGCGGCTGTTCCGCCCGCAGCAGCTCCACCCGCTGGGGGTGCCGCCTGCGTGGCGCGGCTGCTGTAGAACCCGGGCTGCTCGCGGCGGGTCCACTCGGACCACAGCCACCAGCCGCCCAGCGCCAGCAGTGCCAGCGAGACCACCGTCCAGAAGCCACCCATCCACCAGTCGGTGCCCCACCAGCCGAACGATCCGAACACGCCGAGCAGCGCGACGACGAGCAGGACCACCGAGGCCGCCTCCCCGTCGCGCAGCGCCCGCTCGATGTGGGTGCTCTCGTTGGTGTCGGGAATCAGCAGCCAGGCCACCAGGTAAACCAGGACACCGATCCCCATGCCGAGGCTGAGCACCACGAAGAGGGCGCGCACCACGATGGGGTCGATCCCCAGCCGCTCGGCGAGCCCGGAGCACACGCCGCCGATCCAGCTGTCGCCGGAGCGCCGCATGTCGATCCTGCGCAACCCCATGAAGAAGTTGTCCGAGCCCCGCGGGCCCGGCTGCCCGCCATACTGTCCGCCGGGTGGTGTCTGTGTCATGGCTCCAGCGTCTCCCGCACCCGGGGGTGCGCGCTATGAGGGTCGACCCTGAACGGACCCTGAGCGCACCCCGAGAACCGGGGGTCGGCCACCCGAAGTGGGAGAGTATGGCGTGGTGACCAGTCCGCAGACCGCCCGGGGCCCGCAGGGTGCCGCTCCCCGCCGGGAGCGGCCGCCGCTGCGGCGCGCGAGCGAGGGCCGGGTGCTGGCGGGAGTATGCCGTGGGCTGGCTGACCACCTCGGCCTCCACCCGCTCGCGCTGCGGGTCGGTGTCGTCATCCTGACGATGGTGGGCGGGGCCGGCGCGCTGATGTACGCCTTCCTGTGGGCGACGATGGAGCCGGAGGAACACGGTCCGGAGGCCCGGTCGGGCCGGCGCCGGTGGGTCGAGCCGGGGGCGCTGCTCGTGGCCGGTGGCGGCCTCGTGATGCTGCTCGGGATCGCCGCCCTGGTCCAGGGGTTGGGGATCAACCTGCGCCTGGACATCACCCTGCCGGTGCTGGTGCTCACGGCCGGCGCGGTCTTCGTCTGGTCGCAGCTGGACACAACCCGGCGCGACCGGCTCCTGGCCCAGCAGGGCACGGATCGGCGGCAGGCGCTGGGGCGGCTCGTCCTCGGCCTCGGCCTGGCGGTCGCCGGGCTCGTGGCGCTCGGCGTCCAGGGCGGGAGCCTGTCCCAGCTGCGCGACGTGGGCGGAGCAGTCCTGCTCACCATGGCCGGGGTGGGTCTGCTGGCCGCCCCCTATGTCGCCCGCCTCTGGCGCGACCTGCGCGAGGAGCAGGCCGGGCGCATCCGGGAGACCGAGCGGGCCGACATCGCCGCCCACCTGCACGACTCCGTCCTGCAGACCCTGGCACTGATCCAGCGGCGGGCCGACGACCCGGTCCAGGTGGCCCGGCTGGCTCGCGCGCAGGAGCGCGAGCTGCGCAGCTGGCTCTACACCGGCCCGGTCGGGCACGCCGCCACCCTTGCCGGTGCGGTCGCGGCGGTCGGCCACGAGGTGGAGGACCTGCACGGGGTCCCGATCGAGCTGATCGTCACCGGCGACCGGCCCCTGGACGCGGACGGCCAGGCCCTGGTCAACGCGCTGCGCGAGGCGCTGCTCAACGCGGTGCGGCACGGGGCGCCGCCGGTCTCGGCCTATGTCGAGGTGGGCCGTGCCTCGGTGGAGGCCTTCGTCCGCGACCACGGTGCGGGCTTCGACCCCGACGAGATCCCGGAGGACCGCCTCGGGGTGCGCGAGTCGATCGTCGGCCGGATGCAGCGGCACGGCGGCACCGCCCGCGTGCGACGGTTGGAGAGCGGCACCGAGGTCAGCCTCGAGCTGCCGGTGCGCGCCGAGGGCTGGCCGGAGACGCGCCCGGGCGCGGGCCCCGGGGCAGGCGCGGGAACAGGATCAGAGGCAGGTCCAGGAACTGGGCCGGAAGGAGCAGACCAATGACCGAACCCACCGGGCCCGGGCCGATCCGCCTGGTCCTCGTCGACGACCACCGCATGTTCCGGTCCGGGGTGAAGGCCGAGCTGGACGAGATCTCCGCGGGGCGGCTGGAGATCGTGGGGGAGGCCGGCACCGTCGACCGGGCCGTCGAGGTGATCAGCGAGCAGCAGCCGGACGTGGTGCTGCTCGACGTGCACCTGCCGGGAGGCAACGGCCGGGGCGGCTCCGACGTGATCGCGGGGTCGGCCGGGGTCACGACTCGCTCAGGTGGGCCGGTGCGCTTCCTGGCGCTGTCGGTCTCCGACGCCGCCGAGGACGTCATCGCGGTGATCCGGGCAGGGGCCCGGGGCTACGTCACCAAGACGATCAGCGGCCCCGAGCTGGGCGGCGCGATCGTGCGGGTGGCCGACGGCGACGCGGTGTTCAGCCCGCGGCTGGCCGGCTTCGTGCTCGACGCCTTCGGGGCTGCCGCCGGCGAGATCGCGGAGGTCGACGAGGAGCTGGACCGCCTCAGCGCCCGGGAGCGCGAGGTGATGCGGCTGATCGCCCGGGGCTACCAGTACAAGGAGGTGGCCAAGGAGCTGTTCATCTCGGTCAAAACGGTCGAGACGCACGTGTCCTCGGTGCTGCGCAAGCTGCAGCTCTCCTCCCGCCACGAGCTCACGGCGTGGGCGTCGGCCCGCCGTCTGCTCTGACCGGGACACGCGCCGGGGCCAGCGCGGACTCCAGCGCGCTCAGCAAGGTGTCGAACTCGGCGTCGTCGAGGTGCAGTGCCAGGTCAACCACGACCGGTTCACCGTCCCGGCGGTGGAAGGTCAGCACGCGCATGGTGTCGGGCACCCCAACCAACTGCTGGCCGATCTCGTTGCCCACGGTGCCGCCAAGCGTCGTGGCCCACTGCGTCGGGCGTTCGCCGCGCCGGAAGGTCACCTCGCTGAGGTCGGCGTAGGGCACAGCGTCCTGCCCGTAGATGTGGACGCCGTCGGACGCGAGGCGCAGCAGGTCGGGGGCCTTGCGGAGGGCGGCGGACTGCGACAGCAGCACCACTGCCAGTCCGCCGACGAGGGCGCACACGACCAGGCCGACGCCCCCGATCAGGCGCATGCCCGTGGCATCCGCCGGGAAGTCCATGAAGCTCCCGCCGGTGACCACCAGGAGCAGGAACCAGATGGTCCCCCACACGGCGACGACGGCGCAGCCGATCCCGACGCGTCGTCCGAGCGTGTGGATCCGCTCGGTCGCGGCCGGGTCGGCCGGAACCGTGAGGAGGGAGCCGTCGCGCCGCAGTGCCATCGGGCCACAGTAGGTCACCGGCCGCGGGCGCCGTCGACGACGTCATTCCGGCCCGGCACCTCCGCGGCGGTTGCGCAGGGCAATAAAGGTCGCGCAGTTCTGGTCGCATGCGCCATGTTCTGCGCGACCATTTCTGCTCATCATTCCGGGGCGGCGCAGTCAGCGCCCGGTGGGGTGGATTCTCGCCACGCGGTGCGCTCGGTGGGGTGGATTCTCGCCACGCGGTGCGCTCGGTGGGGTGGATTCTCGCCACGCGGTGCGCCCGGTCGTTGAAGGGAAGGCTCAATCCGGGCGGCGCTGCAGCAGTGCCGTCGCTGCCCCGACCACGAGGACCGCGCCGGACAGCAGCAGCCCGGTGCCCAGGTCAGCCGTGAGGTCGGAGACCCAGCCGGTCAGGGTGGGGCCGACCGTCTGGCCCAGGCCGAAGGCGATCGTGGCGAAGGCGATCCCGGCCGTCCAGTGGGGCTGCGGCAGCGACTCGCGGACCGCGATGCT
>Ga0123333_10001455_pt1 | contig 24979 bp, 12 predicted proteins | sample BioC12SIPDNA_3_FD_89957 | JGI IMG/M metagenome (GOLD analysis project Ga0123333, IMG submission 89957) | Anaerobic biogas reactor microbial communites from Washington, USA - Biogas_R2_B C12 SIP DNA | ecosystem: Engineered > Bioreactor > Anaerobic > Unclassified | place: Washington, USA... | reverse complement strand
GACTAGTTTCTCTCGATAGGCGTAGGATGAACCAGCCTGCGCCACGAAGAGTCTACGGCGTTACGTCCTCCTTGCTGCGAATGCGATCTCCCCCGCCTTTGACCGCACTTCGATTCGGGCACGAACTGCCAAAGGTAAAGGCGTTGACTCTGCCGTCGTCCCACGACACGCCGTTTGGGACACCCACTACGAAACGCACACGCACGTCCACATGAACCAAGCGCCACAGCGGTGCGTGGAGGAGAGGGTCACTGCTCGCCGAGAAGTCCTGGTTGATCCACGCCGCCCGGTGGATGAAAGGTGCGAGCGACTTGCAAGGCAGCACGAAGAAAGAGTGCGCCAATGGAGGCAGTTCCCAAACTGAAAACCGCAAGGGCTGGCGGAAAACCCAGCCGCCGCTGTGTGTGAGAGGCCAGACTTCAATTCGATTTCAGCCCCACGAAGATTCGGGACGTAAGTTTCCTGACGACTTTGTTGTGGAAAGGAACTTGCGATGCCGAATCGACTCACGATGTCGAAGCCCGTCCATAGCTGGCATGTCGTCCGGGGGAGACTCTGCAATCGCCGAGTTCACGGAACTCGATAGGCGCTCCCGACCGCTCAATTCAGTCTATCTCGTTGCCCATGCACCAGCCAGCTTCCCTGCCTCACTGCCGTCAAGAGGGTTGATCCATCAATGTGCCCCTTTGCGGAGTTGCGTGGTGAGCAATTTTTTGGCTGGCCGCCTACTGGCAGATCACGCCAAACTGGAAAAAACTCGGTTTCCGTAACTGGCAGATTTACAGCCACTTCCATCGCGTGACGCGTTGGGGCCACGTCACGTGATTTCGAGACTCCTGGGCCATTTCGAGACTTTTCGGGCCTCGCGGGCGGCCACCGCGTCACGCGATTCTGGGCTGGCCGGCGACGCCAACCCTCGCAAATCCCGCGATACGTGCACCAAACAAGCAAGGCCCGCCAGTGGTTGCTGACGGGCCCTGTTTCGATCGAGACGGGTTGCGGAACCCGATCAAATGGAGGCGGCGGGAATCGAACCCGCGTCCCGAGATATTTCCATGGAAGCATCTACGTGTGTAGTCGACTGTTTGATTTTCGCCCACAGCGGCCCCTGTCGACCGGGTCCGTCGCGGACTAGGCGAGAACAGTTTTAGCCGACGACGTGCCCGCCATGACCGTCGGCGAACCGGATTTGACGACCGACTTTTGGGACTCTCCGGTTAAGGCCCGCAGTCGGGACTACCTGTTGCTAGGCAGCCAGTGCGAGGTTTTCCTCGGCAAGTAAATTTGTGGTCAGCTTTTTGCGTGGCCCACTGACCAACCACGACACGCCACTTCCACTTCAAGCTATCCGGTCGAATCCAAATTTCGCCCCCCGTTGGCAACATTAGCAATACGTTGCAGACAACACGCTGCGACACCGCGCGACGGCCGGACACGCCTGCACCCACAGACAGGCCTCAACTGTGTCGACACTGGCTCTATTCTACCAGCGCGGCGACGCTGGGCAAACCCGCAGTGGACCGGGCCCCAGCGGGGGAGGTGCAGGAACGCACTTTTTCGGGAGAGGGACCAGGGGAATTCAGGAATTCAGGAATTCAGGAATGTGACCGTGTGGCACGTGTTGAGCCGTGCTGAAGGAGCGGACCGGTGAGCCCAACCGCTGCGCTCCATGAGGTCGCATGCTCGGAAACGGACCTTGCGATCGACGCTGGTCGGCAGTCAGCACGGCTACGAAGCAGGCCGGACGCTCGCCGCGTCGCACGGCCAACAAGTAGGCCGTGCCGCACGACCGACCCGTTATGGATACTGCGGCCAACAATATGTCCGTTCCTGCACCGCAGCGGGGGCCGACGCGGTCGCATGCCGCCGCGTCAAGACGCCCCCTATAGGAGAAACCGGTCGGATTCGCCATACTGACACGGCGAGATGGGACACAAGCATGTACAAAAACCTCAATACTGCGGCTTTGGGTATTTCTGGCCGGCAAAGTGAACTGATCGAACTGGCCCTGACGTATGGTTTTCAAGGGCTGGACCTGGACATGGCGGACGTGATCAAGCGGACGCGAGCACGCGGGCTGGACGCCGCGCGCCGGTATGTCGTCAGTGCCAGCGTGCGGGTGGGGGAGTTTCAGCTGCCGATCGACTTGCGGCAGCCCGACGTTACATATCGCTCCGCTCTCGTGGAACTCCAGGAGGTCGCTCAGACGGCTGCCGCGCTGGGCGCCACCGTGTGCACCGCGACCGTCCTGCCCTGCGGGGGCGAGCTGCCATATCACGAAAACTTCGAGCTGCACCGGCGGCGGTTCGGGGAAATCGGTGATGTGCTGGCGCAGCATGGCATTAAGCTGGGGCTCACGTTCCTGGCTGCCGCCGCCGAACGTGAAGGGCATCCGTTCCCGTTCATTCACCAGGTCGATACGTTGCTGACACTCATCCGGACGACGAGCAACCCGCACGTCGGTTTGACGCTCGATACCTGGAACTGGTTCGTGGGAGGAGGCACGCTCGATCAACTGTACCAGTTCCCGGCGGAGCAGATCGTGGCGGTCCGCCTGGCCGACTATCCCGCAGCCCAGGACCGCGAGCGTCTCACCGACCAGGACCGGTATCTGCCGGGCGACGACGGCAGCATCGACTGTGCAGCGATCCTCCGCCACCTCGTGGAACACGGATTCACCGGCCCGGTCACCCTCTGTCCACACCCCTCTCGGTTCCGCGGGATGACGCGGGACGCGGTTGTGCAGCAGGCCGGCGCCCGGTTCGACGCACTCTTGCGAGCTGCCGGTATCAGCCGTACTGGGAAGCTTGAACCGCTGCCCGTGGAATCCGAGCAGGCCTGAGAGCTTGCAGCCCGTTGTATCGCAGCCCGTCGCATTGCAGCCCATGTCGCCGTCTGTGCGGTAGCTGACGGTCGTGCTGGCCGGTGCCAGCGGTGGCATTTCTGTCGATTATGCCGTGCCGCCGACACGGACTATGACGGCTGTGAAGTCCCCCCTCCGCGGCACGTGGTCGGTTCACGCCGGATTGGCTGATCGGTGCCCGACACGGCCGACGATGAGCCGATACAACGAGCCGGGCGCGAACGGATCGCGCTGCGCTCGACGGATTCCTGTAATTAATCATGGACGGTGCGATGGATCGCTTGCCACGCGGAATTGCCGTCTGCTGGGGCTGGATCGCGGCCAGCATACTCCTGCTACCCGCCTGTTCGGATGCATCACGACCAGGCGGCGCCATGTGCGGCAGCTCGACCTCATGCGCCACGAGCGATCCACAGTCCGAGGTCGACAGGGTGGGTGACCGAGCGGGCGGATGGCACCAGCCTGACTCGCGTCCGGTGGTACCCGCATCGCACATGTTTACAGCGCCGCCGTTGCCCACCGTCGATGCACTGGCCGACAACGGGGCGGATGCACCCGGCGGGCACGCCCAGCGGGATCCGGTGGTTCGGCTCGCCCCCAGCTTCAACACCGAGGGTGCCCCCACGGCGCTGCTGCGACTCCTGCCGGCTGTAGACGCTCCGACGCAGGACGAGCTTCGCAGTCTGCCGCCGACCGAACCGGGGATTCTGCCACCGCATGCCAAGTTGACCCCCATCGACAGCTGTCAGGGAGATGGGGACGAGGACGATGCGAACCGCATGTACCTCCTTCCGCCTACTGACCGGGAGGAGGCCACGGACGAGGCCACGGACACAGCGCCGCAGGACGAGGAACCGGCCGGGGACGCCGAGGTGCGTCGTCTGCCGAGGCTCGTAACCGAAGGCCTGTCGGACGCGGCCGCAGCAGCCGATGCAGCGCACGTGCGGCGCCTTCCCGAGATACCTGCCGACCTGCCTGCCGACACGCCCGCCGACCTGCCCGCGGACCTGCCCACGGACCTGCCCGCCGACCAGCCCGCGGACGGTCCGCTGGCAGAGCCCGTGATCTCAGAGACCGACTTGCGCAACCTGCCGCCGCTGGAGGGTCCCGCCTCGAACGCGTTGGGGCACCGGTCGGCCCCGGTGCTGGACGCTGCCGCCCTGGCGGCTCTGGAGAGCCACATCCACGCGGCGACCTGCCGAGCAGCCGAGTTGGCGACGCGGGGCGCGTATTTCGCCGCGCGCAGAAATGCTCAAGTCGCTCCGCGCAGTGACCCAGACGCTGGACGCGAACCGGGGTACGCGCGAGCACAGTGACGCGTTGGGCCGCGCGATGCGGGCGTTCCGGGAAGTCAGCGAACTGGCACCTCAGGGTGCAGGCCGGGAGTTGGATCTGGATCTGGCACAGGTGGCGAGTGGACACCGGACACCGGTGCTCAAGTGACGTGAAAAGGCGTGGGTAGCGACTGGGCCGATGGCGAGGCAGAGAGCAGCCGTTGACACCGGGGCCGATTCTACCCGAATCGGGGTGTGGCCGGGAGCCGCCGGTCACTGGTCAGTGTACACGCGTGTGATTTCTTCCTTGGTCACCGGCACCCGCACTTCAGCGCTCTGCAATTGCACGCGGATCAGATGATCCCCGACCGTCTGGCCTGTGGCATGGACCTTGAATATCGCTTCCTCGTCCGGCGCCAGCCGCGCCAGCGGGCTGAATACAACCTGCTGTCCCTGTACCGTGGCTGGGACCGGCCCGTCTCCGGCAGTGGGCATCATCCCGGGCGGCAGTTCGGCCACGATCCGGACGTCGCTGTCGGCTTTCGAGCCTCGGTTGTGTACTCGTATTTCGTAGGTCGTGCCGCTGCCCACTTCGATGGGATCAGCGCCATCCGTAACGGAGAACGCTGGGGCAGCCAGTCCTTCCACCACCACTTCGTGTTCGCACGTGTGCTGCAGCCCCAACTCGGCATGCCCGTCGGCCTTCAACTTGTGGTTGCCCGGTTCGATCGGCAGCACGGTGAGGTGGACGTCCCCCTGCTTCTCGGCTGGCAGTTCCTCCAGGCTCCAGTACACGGCGTGAGTCTGCGAATCATACTGGCCGTGGTTGTTGCTCGTGACGTACTTCATGCCTTTGGGAAGATAGGTCACCAGTTCCACATTGCGGGCCGGTGCGGTCCCCGGGTTGGCCATCCGCACCACGTAGGTTGCCTGCCGGTCCAGGTACCGCAGCGCCGGACCCTGCATCGAGAGCTCCAGTTTCGGAGTGGTCACTTCGATCGACCGCAGGTCTTCCTCGAGCAGGTTGCCCTCGCCGCGTACCGTGAGCCGATTCTCGTACACCCCCGGCTTGCTGGCCTCCAGCGCCAAGGTGAGCCGACGCGACTCCTGGGGGAGCAGCGTTCCGACTTCATGTTCCAACTGCCGGCCGGCGGCGTGCGTAAAGCCTTCGGGTACATCTTCCTCGATTATCACCTTCGCGGCCGCTCCGGAGCCGGTATTCGTCACGACGATTTCAATGTTGGCGGTCGTGCCGATAAGCACCTGCTCCGGGGCCGTCAGCGCCAGCGACAGTTGCGGTTTCGTGCAGATGGTCCGCACCGAGGCCTGTGCTTGAAACGCCACCTGTGCCACGCTGCCAATCTCGCCGGCTACTTTCGGCAACAGATTCACCGCGAGGATGACCTCTTCATTCGCCTGCACCGTCTGCAGGTTCCACACCAGCATCCCGTCCGCCGTCGGCGAGCACTCCGGAACCGCATCGACGTACTCAGTGCCCCGCGGCACCCGATCGACCACGATGACGTTGTGCGCCGCCGCGTTGCCGACATTCCGGACGCGGATCTGGAATGTCGCCTTCCGGTCCACCTGGATTTCGTCCGGCGCTGTCTTCTCCAGCACGATCGCCGGTGACTGCTGACCTTCCAACGCCCGATCGCCCGGCATGTCCGACGAGAGGGCAGCAGGCACAGCCGATTGAGCGTTCAGGACGGCCGCACCAACGGGCGGCGCGGCCCCGGCCTGTGCCGCCGGGCTGGTCGCCAGCGAACGCGTCCCAACGGCGCTCGTCGACGGATAGGACCCCATGCCACGCGATGCCGGGAGTTCTTGCCCGCTGCCCCAGGCGACTGAAGGATCGAAACTGGTGGCATCGGTCCGCGTCATCTCCGGGCCGGGACTGAGCGTGGCACCGCTGCCGACTGTCGTGGCAGGTTCCGCCCCGCCCACCTCTGGCGATGCGGACTCGCTCGCCGACAGTCCTGTATCGTTGGTCGCAGGTTGAGTCGGCACCATGCTCGGATACGGGGCAGACGCTACGGGTGTCGTGCTGGGTGTCGTGCTGGATGTCGTGCTGGGTGTCGTGCTGGGATACGGGTCGGCGGGCGACGCCGCCGTTACAGGCGAATCGCTCACGCTGGCCGTGGGCCTCTCGGTATTGAGCAGTGGGAACGCCGATGCCGGCGGCGGGGTGGGTGGGCCCGAAGACGCACTCGAACGGTCCGCGGACGCAGCGGCCGCTGCCGACCCCCCCGGTTCCTCCACGCCGATCTGGTACTGCGGTGCCTCGGGGATGGCCGTACTCGCTACGGGCGATGAGGGTTCGTCCACTACGGGGCCGCCCGCACGGTCGGTGTGACCTGCGCCTGCCGGCGCTCCGGACAGGTCGCCAGGTTGGTCCAGGTTGTTGCCGGCGCTGTCTCCGTCAGATTCTCGCGCCGGCAACGCATAGGCTGAAGTCGCAGGAGATGACTCATTGTTGTCAGCAAGCGTGGGAATCGGATCCGCAGTGGGGAAAGCTGAGCTGCTCCCATCGGTCGCGTCCTCGTGCGAGACTGTCCGCAGCGGCAGCGGGCGCGTAAACGCGGAAGCAGGCGGCGGTTCCAGAGTGCCAACCGGAGCGCTGTCCGCCACGTCCTCCGTGCGGATCGGCGTCGGCGAACTGGCCGGATCCACCTGCCCCACCTGCTGCTGGCCCGCATCGCCGGCCGGCTGGTCCACGTCGCCCGGGGAAAGCATCTGCAGCGCAGCGGCTGCGGCACCCAGCGTCACCACGGCACCGGCAATTGACAAACGCACGCTCAAGCGATTCATGACACTCGCCCCAGCCATTCCATGAGCCGAGAAAACGGTCGAATGTTCGCACGCTACGCGACGCTGGCTCGTCCTGAGCTGGCCCGCCGCGCAAATATCGCCCCGAAAGTCGGGTTCGGGTGGTGCTAAGTACCAAAATCCTCACGCAGTGCAAAGATCATTTGCCGAAAGAGGAAGGTGCAGGAACGCACTTTCTCGGGAGAGGGACCAGGGGAATTAGGAAATTCAGGAATTCAGGAATTCGGGAATGGCGACTGAGCCGTATCAGTATCCTTTCCCCGCCGGATAGGCAAATTGGCTTGTCTGGGGAGGGTGGGGTGCGATGGGCGATTGGGTTTGCGTCTGCTATTCTTTTGGCTATGAGTACAATGGACCAGTCGAACACGCCCGAGATGGAGCCGACCGAGCCCGCCATGGGGATGCGAGATGGTGAGCCGCTGCAGGATTCACCGGGCGATCAGGTGGTGCGGGCTTCCGAGTCGGAGGGTTCGGAGGGTGGCGTGCCACGGGATGGCTCGGGTGCGGCCGTGCGCACGTCGCCCCCACCGCCAATTGGGTCGGTGGCGGGCGACGCGTTGGAATTAAGCGTCGAATTCCGGCGGCCGGTGCGCCGTCGGCGGGTGTGGTTGCCCGTCATCCTCTTCGTGGCCACCTGCCTGTCGACGTTCTGGGTCGGGGTAAGTGGTTGGCTGCCGTGGATTCCGTTCGTTTCGCCGGGCCCTCCGTCGCTGCGCCGGCTGCTGGTTACCAACGGGCTGGACGGACTCATCTATATGGTCTGCCTGGTGGGCATTCTGCTGATGCACGAGATGGGGCATTTTCTGGCCACACTCCGGTACCGGATCCCGGCGAGTTTGCCCTACTTCATTCCGCTCCCCATTTCGCCGATCGGCACTATGGGGGCGGTGATCGGCATGGACGGCCTGCGTGCCAATCGCCGCGAGTTGTTCGACATCGGCCTGGCCGGCCCGCTGGCGGGCCTGCTGGTAGCCGTGCCCATCATGTGTGTCGGGATCGCGCGGCTGGATCTTACCCGCATGGCGTACGGACCGTTCGCCGTCGACCTGCCGCTGTTTGTCCGCATCGCCCTGCAGGTGATTCAGCCGCCCGGCTATGAGCCGGGACGACTGATCCACTTTCATCAGCTCAATCCCTACTTCATGGCCGGTTGGGTTGGCTTCCTGGTCACCGGCCTGAACATGCTGCCGGTGAGCCAGCTCGATGGTGGGCATGTGGTGTACACGTTGTTCGGCAAACGCGCGCATTGGGTCGCACGCGGGTTCATCCTGCTGGCCATTGGGTTTGTCGTCATCTCGCAACAGTGGAACTGGATATTGATGATCGCGTTGGTCCTGTTCATCGGCACGGATCATCCACCGACGCGGGATGACCAGATGCCGTTAGGGCGTGTGCGGATGGTGATTGGCTGTCTGGCGATCTTGATCCCGGTATTCTGCTTCGCGCCCTGGCTGTTTGTATTTCCGCGTTGACCGCATGCGGATCGGCTATCGCGGCCGGCTCGGACGAAACGTGCCCTCGCAGACCTCCTCCGTCACCCGCCCCTCACACTTCCTGCTCGACCGGATTGGTCAACTCGCCAATGCGTTCAATCTCGACCGTGACCGTGTCCCCCGCCTGCAGGTACACCGGCGGCGTGCGTGCATAGCCCACTCCCTGCGGCGTGCCGGTCAGAATCACCGTGCCGGGCGCGAGCGTCGTGCTGCCACTGAAGAATTCGATCAAGGCCGGAATGTCGAAGATCATGTCGTTGGTGCGGCAATCCTGCATGACGGTGCCATTGAGGATTGTCCGGATGCGCAGGTCGTTCGGATCTGGAATCTCGTCCGCCGTCACGATCCATGGTCCGAGTGGGCAGAACGTGTCGAAGGTCTTGCCGCGGCACCACTGACTCCCGCCCCATTGGGTCTGCCAGTCGCGCGCGCTGACGTCGTTGACGCAGGTGTAGCCCAGGACATAGTCCAGCGCCGCGTCCCGCGACACGTTCTTGCAGGTCTTGCCGATGACCACCGCCAGTTCACACTCGTAGTCCACCTCCGTGCTGCGCAGATGCCGGGGCAACACAATCGGGCCCCCGGGACGCTGGACGGCCGTCGGAGTCTTCATGAACAGCACGGGGAACTTCGGCAGCGGTACACCAGTCTCGACGGCGTGCTGGCGGTAATTCAGCCCCACGCACAGAATGGCTGACGGCACCAGCGGCGCTAACAGACTGCCGGTGGTCATCTGCTCGCCCGTGTCGCGCAGCGATCCGAACAGATCTCCTTCCAGCCGTGTGGCACTCCCGTCGGGATGGCGACACGCCCACTGCGCAGTTCCGGCAGCATCGAGACAACGCACGATCTTCATGGTGGTGTTCCTGATCAGCGATCGGTCAAGTCCCTGTCCCGGTGGCAGACGCGGCCCGGTGGCAGACGCGCGACAACCACGTGAACGACACCAGCATAAGGGACGGAGGTCTCGCAGTCAGCAGGGGGCCAGTGTTCGGCTCCGAGTGCCGGACGCGTGAAGGTTGGAGGCTGCCCATTGGGCGCGGGGTGGCAATCAATGATCAGTCTTCCGCCCGGCTGCCGTCGTCGCACATCTTGACGATCTTCGGATCGAACTGGGCCACGATGACGATCAGATTTGCCTGCTGCCGCATCACCGCCCGGATGTCCTTGTAGACGTGGGGCACTTCGTCAGCTCCGGCGGACAGCACGTGAATGCCGCGTGCCTGCAGTTCCTGTCTGACCGCTTTCCAATTGTACGTGTTGCGTGCCTGGGTGCGCGACATGCGGCGGCCGGCGCCGTGCGAGGCGGAGTTGAGCGAATCAGGGTTTCCCCGGCCGCGCACGATGAACGCGGGATCGGCCATGGAACCGGGGATCACGCCCAGCACACCGCGATGGGCCGGCGTCGCGCCTTTGCGGTGCACGATCACCTCCCGTCCGCCATGCACTTCTTTCCAGGCGAAGTTGTGGTGGTTCTCCACGCTCGCGACAATCTGGGCGCCCAGGAGGTGCGTGACCTGGCGGTGGATGATCTCATGATTGGCCGCTGCGTATTCCCCCATCAAACTCATGGCGGCCCAGTACTCCTGGCCTTCCTGTGTGTCCAGGCTCAGCCACGCCAGGCGACCCAGATGACGATATCGGCGCGGCAGTTGGCTACGGGCGATGGCGCTGTAGGTCGAGCAGACGGCAGCGCCCGTACCGCGGCTCCCGCTGTGACTCAGCAGCGCCACATACTGCCCGGCGTCGAGTCCCAGTTCCTGGTCCGGCACGTTGAGCGTCAGGAGGCCGAACTCGACGAAATGGTTGCCCGAACCGGAGGTGCCGAGCTGCCGCCAGGCGCGGTCCTTGGATTCACGCGTGATACGGGTGACCGACCAGTCGCGGTCGAGCACGGGATGCGATTTCGGTTGCCGGTATGCGGCTCCCACGCCGAACAGGGTGCCCCCTTCCAGCGCTTGTTTGTACGCGTTGAATTTCGAGTCGAGCGTAGCGGGGGGCAGGTCCAGCACGGACAGCTTCATACGGCAGGCGATGTCCACGCCGACCGCGTAGGGAATCACCGCATTGTCGCAGGCCAGCACCCCGCCGATCGGCAGACCATATCCCACGTGAGCATCGGGCATCAACGCCGCGGCCGTCGCGACGGGAACGCTGCAGGCCTGCCGCATCTGCCCGTGCGAGGCCTCGTCGATGTCGTCGCCGCCCCATGTCCGATACGTGACGGGGGCCGGCGGCGTGAAGTCCCGTTCCGCGACCAGCGACTGGGCGAACGCCCCGAAATGCTGATCGTCCACATGAGCCGCGGGATCATCAAGCACCTGACGCACCCGCTGCTTGACCTCCTTACCCCTCAGGTTCTCGGCCACGATCGCCGCCTGGATGGCCGCCATCGCCTCGCGGATGCAGTCGGCCGGCACACCCAGCTTAAGTAACTGACGACTGTTCATGGCGATTACCTGTGGCAGAGGAAGAGAAAGGTTGGTTTCAGAGTTTCTGCATTGTAGTACGGCCGCTGTCCCGTGACACGTCGGCGCTTACCGCCAGTCCTGGCACCGACACACACTCTTCACGCTCTTTCAGGCACCCAGCAACGCTGCTCCGTGACGGCGGATCGAATCGAGCAGCTGATCCAGGTGCTCCGGGGTCGTGAGCGGGTTGATGATGGTTGTCCGCATGGCGCCGATGCCGTTGATCTTGGTCGACACAAGGTAGAATTCACCCGACTCGATGATGCGCCGTCGCAGCTCAAGCTGGAATTGTCCGAGCCGTGTGGGGGGGGCGCCGGCCAGTGCGCGAGGCACGTAGCGGAACACCACGATATTGCACTGCGGCTCGTGGAGCGGTTCGAAATCGGGCGCCGCCTGCAGCCGTTCGTAGAACTGGTGCCCCAGCGAGAAGGTCAGATCAACGAGGTCGGCAAACAGCTGCTGGCCGTAGAGCGCCCAGACACCCCAGAGTCCGAAGGTCGCTGCACGCTTCGTACACTCCACCGTGCGCAACCCGCTGTCGAACTCAGCCATCCCCGGGGCGGCCGGGTCGAACAGATAGGGCGCTTCCTGGCGAAACGCCTCGAACCGCAGTGCTTTGTCGCGGAAGAAGACGAACGCACAGAGAGCCGGCATGAACAGCATCTTGTGTGCATCCCAGACCACGCTGTCGGCCCGCTCCAGGCCGGCGACCAGTGGGCGGTACCGCGCACTCACACACGCGCTGCCGCCGTGCGCCGCGTCCACGTGGAGCCACACACCGTAGCGCTGGCACACGTCAGCAATATCGGCCAACGGGTCGAACGCGCCGATCGACGTCGAACAGGCACAGGCCACCACCTCGACGATCGGGCGCTGTTGCCCGCGCAGCTGTCGCAGCGTGTCCTCCAGCTGCGCGGGGTCCATGCGGCGGCGCGCGTCCAGCCCGACCCGCTCCACCTGCGCCGTACCCAGCCCGAGGATCCCGGCTGAGCGTCCCACGGAGTAATGCGCATCGGCGTGCGCGACCAGCACCGGTGCACGACCGTGACCGGAGAGTCCTTGTTCCCACGAATCGCCGAGCGCGACGTTGCGGGCCGCCAGCAGCGCGGTCAGGTTGGCCAGCGAACCACCGTGGGTGGCCATGCCAGCAAACGTGCTCCGCGGCCAGCCAATCAGCTGACCCAGCCGTTCCACCAGGCACCATTCGGCAGCTGTGGCCCACGGCCCCATGTCATACACGGCCATGCACTGGTTGGTCGTGGCGCCGAGGGCGTCGAACAGTCCCGCCAGGGGAACCGGCGCCGGCACCTGATGGCCGACATAGCGCGGGTCATGCAGATTCTGGCCACGCTGCAGCATGAGCGTCACCAGCTGTGAAAAATGCCGCAGCACCTGCGTGCCGTCCGCCCCGGCCGGCAGGCTCCGTTCCAGCCAGCTCGCCGCCTCCGCCACATTCGCCGCCGGCTCGCGCCAAGGCAGCACCGCAGTACGGCTGGCCTGCACGTCGCCCAAATGCGCCGCCAGTTGCTCGATCAGCCGATGGCCGGCCCCGCGCAACAGTTCCGGATCGTACGCCGCAGCGATCCGCTGGCGAGCTTCGGACATTTCGGCCGACGACAACATATCGTACCACCGCGTGTTCGGGAACGTTGCCAGACGATCAATCGACTGGGCATCAGTCCACTGGGCATCAATCCACTGGGCCGGGGCGGACCACCGTGGGTGCGGTCTTGATGCGCGGCCGGATCGACAGCCAGTCCACTCCCTGGAACACCGGGTCCTCGATCTCCCGCACCTCCTCGGCACCCAGGTATGGACACATCGCATCGACCCAGGCAATCAGCTTCTGGAGGGACACCGGATCGACCTTGACACCGTAGTGCTGGCCGGAGCCCGCGATGTCAATCAAGCGGCTGTTGTAGGACAGGTAGGTCATGGGGGGCGTCGTCACGTAGGCGGCCGGATCGCGCGTGTCATAGCCCTCGACCATGATCATGTTGGCGATCCCGAATCCGGGCGGCGGATCCTCCGGCTTCTGATACGGTGCGCCCCAGCTGGGGTTGCCCGTCAGCAGCATGTACGTCTCATCGAAGCCCAGGAACCCTGGCCGGGCGGTCAGATCGAGCACGGCGCGCGCTTCACCGTCCCCTGCGTGGCATTCGGCGCAGTATTGATCCAGCACCGGCCGCACGAATCGCGGATAACTGACCGATTCCTCGCCCCAGGGTGGCGGCGTGATTGTGCATGGTTCGCTGGCCAGCGCGAGACTATTGGTGGAATGGGGATACCGTGGGGTCCGGCTGTGGCTTTCGTGACAGCCCAGGCAGCCCCGCTCCTCGCCCGGCATCACACCGGTGAAGCTGCGCATGGTCTGCAGAGCGCGGAAGTGTTCATCGAGCAGCTGGAAGTGCAGTGCCTGGCCCGACGGAGCCTGGAAGGCGACCGAGCCATCCGGTTCGATCGGCACGGTGCCCAGAATCCGCTTCACCCCTTCACTCTGCACCAGCGACACGACGGGGCCGGTGGAGAGCGCCGGGCGTTTGTGCCAGTACGTGTAGGTCTTCGGCTCGATGTTCAGCACCCGCAGGTAGCGGGCCTTGCCCTGCAGCACCTCCGGCGCGCCCTCGTACACGTTGCCGCTGAACAGGACGCCCGGCTTGGGGGCGTGCCGTTCCTGCACCGTCGGCCAGGCGACCCGATCGACCAGCACGGGTGGCACGGGCCGCGGCCGCACCGGCATGGCATGCAGGATGTTGTGGACCCCTTCGTAGACCAGCTCGCGATTCCCGTCCACATCCATCAAGTACAGCACGAACTTGCCGTTGCGGTTGGCCGACACCAGGAAATCCTGCTCGCTCAGCGGATAAGGCGAGTAGTAGGCCACGTAGCTGCCGCTGACGTGATAGGTCTTCGATTCGATCGGATCCACTGGCCCGTTCCCGCACTCCGGCCACTCGACATCCGCGGTGATCTTCGTCAGGCCGTCCGGGAAGTTCAAGCCGCGGGCCGGATCGATCATGCCCACGGAACCGGCGAACCAGTCGTGGTGCGCGCTGCCGGTGAACATGATCCGGCGGGAGCCGGGAACCTGGCGGGCGTCTTTCAACAGATCGGGCCAGACGCTCTGATTCCCCCACAGCGTGTTGACCTGGGTTCCGTCGGGGTTGCAGGTCCACAGTTTCTGCGCGCGCCAGAGCGGCTTGTCGGTGTATTCCCAGCGGGTGTAGATCACGCGGCCGTCGTCGAGCACCGAGGGCAGATAGTCCGGTTCGTTGTTCCGCGACACGAGGTAGATCTCCTTCCCGTCCGCGTTACATCGCGCCAGCACGAAGGCATTGGTCGGCGGCATGCACCGCACGTACGTGTGCCCGCGGGTCGTGGAGAACAGCAGGTGCCCGTCCGGCAGATAGATCGGATCCAGGTCGTCGTACGGCCCATCGGTCAACTGCCTGAGCCCGCTGCCGTCGATATTGATCTCGTATAGGTGGAACGATTTCTCGTTGTGCGGGTGGAAACAGAACAGCACCTTCTCGGCGTCCCACGACAGATCGGGGCGCCAGAACGCGCCGTGCAGCGGCGGCTGGGGCATCAGCTGCCGCAACTGGCCCCCTGGAGAGAGACCTTCGAGCACCAGAAGCCGGCCTCCGGGGACTGCCATATAGCCCAGGCGATGCCGCGTTTCGTGATTCCACTCGCTCCCGGCTGGGAACGGCATGTCGACAAACAGCACCTGGTCGAAGTCAACCACCGGGTTCTGGAAGACAATTGAGCGTTTCACTTCCCGCACGCGGAAGTAGAGCGCCGGATCGCTGCCCTGCACCTGCTCCGCCAGCTGCCGCAGTTCGACGAGGGTCGTCAGTTCCCGCGTCAGATCGATCGGCTGAGCGCTGCTCCGCACGATCCGCAGAGCCAGCTCGCTGGTCCAGCGGATTTCGTCCAGGATGCGTTCGCGCGTCGGATTCCCGTCCGCCTGGTGCAGCCAGTCCCGCTGCAGCGTCTCGACCGTCTCCTGCTGCGTGAGCGCGCGGGTGACGGGGGTCTCGGGGCGCCGATAGGGAGCCACCGCTTCGGCGACAGCGGGACGCGGCTGGACCCGTCGGCCGGCGGCCAGCATGACCTCAATCCACGCCGGCGAATCGTCGGCCGCCGTACCGGCGTCCTTCAGCTGCGAGAACTGCGCGGCAATCTGCTGGCACTCGTCCCAGTAGGTCTGTTCCGCGGGGGTCAGCCGCCGGTGCTGCTCGTCCGTGAGCGGCTGGTACTCCAGCATCAGTTCCACGAGCCGGCCGGCCGTGGCCGCCAGCGCTTCATGATTGTTGGCCGTGAGGTATTCCAGCGGTGAACTGCCCAAGGTTGCAATGTAGTCGTCGTAGTCGCGCGGGAAATCGGCCTTCATCTTGGCCAGGATCACCCCCGCCAGCTCACGATCCGCCAGCGCATCCGGATGCTGCATCATCGTCTGCCGGAAACTCACCAGCGTCGCGGCGAACGTCTCGCGCGGCTGGTAGTATTCAGCGGCCGTCTGCTCCAGCTCCTGGAACCGCTCGGCGAGCGACGCGATGCCCTGGTCGTAGAGCCCGCGCACCTCGGCAGCCGTCAGAGCGCGCTGGTAGATGCGCAAATCGTCCAGCGCCCCCTGCAGATGCTCGCTGGTCCCACTACTGGACGCGATGAACGCCGGCACGTCCTTGTTGACGGCGATCACACCGGCACGTTTCTGCGCGCCAATCTCCACGCCGTCCAGATAGACGCGCATCACCTGGCCGTCAAAAGTGGCTGCCGCGTGATGCCAGCCCCCGTCAAGAACCTGGGCCGGATTGATCTCCGCGTCACATTCAATGTACCCGTTGATATTCAGACCCAGCGACAGGATCGTCCCGCCGTGCTGGAACGAGAACAACAGCCGCTCCGGACACTCCTGGCGAAACAGCTCCCTGTAGTCGGCCAGCTCGACCGGCTTGACCCAGACCGAGAAGGCAATCTCCGGCAGCGTGGCGGATGCGGTCAACGGCGCAGTCTGCAGCTGGTGCGGTCCCGACAGTTCGGCGGCCATGCCGTGGACGCCACGCACGCGCGGCACCACCACCGCCTTCTCTGCTCCCTGCGCGTCGTCGTCGACGTCGTCAAAAGTCCAGTGCCCCAGGAGCGGCGCGTCAACCGCGGGCGCCGCTCCCTCACGCGCGCTGTCCGCGGTCCATCCCGTTGAGCCCAGCAGGAGAAGCCAGCCGCACAGCGACCACCCGAAGAACACCGACACTCGACGCATCATGACATTCCACTCCACCATAGTTTGTCACCATAGTTTGATTGTTCACCGCGTTTGACTGCTCTCCGGCTCACTGCTCACCTGCAGCCTGCCGCCAGCGCGTTACTGTTCCAGTTGATCTCCCACACGTTGTCCGGTCCCGGCCGCAACGTCCGGACACTTGCCAGCTCGGTTCCCGCCGGCAGTCGGACGGTGACGGCACAGTCTCCGAGGAAGCCGCGAAACGCGGCTCGACCTGCGGCATCGGTGGTCAGGGCCGCGCGGGTCCACTACTGGTTTCTGGTCAGGTCATGAAGTGCAGTATAAGCCAGTTTGGGTTGCAGGTCTTTACCCAGTGGCCCGGCCGGGGCGTTTTGTCGGGCGTTGTTGATGAGCGACCGTGCCAGTGTGCCGCCGTGGAGACGCCCGTGCATCCCGGCTCACCTTGTGCGGGTGAGGGCCCGTTGTTGCACCGCGCCAGCCGGCCGTTTAGGATTCTGGTGTAGTCGATGGATTGTGGTCACCTCCCTGTAGCGAGCGAGATACAGCATCGCGTCAATCGGGCGACGCAGTGTGATGTGATGCCGCATTTGTTTGACCTCGGAGGGGGACGCGATCGAGTTCCGCCGCGTCCGGTTGATCGGTGCATCGCCTTCCGCCGCCGGTACTTGACGAGTGATGCGGAGCGCGTCACCATCACTCCGTACAGGAATGAGGATGGCGTGTTCCGTGCAGACCGGCCGCGCCGGGACATTACTGTTGTTCACAAGGGTCCGTTGTCATGGCAAAAGGTACGCAAGTCTTTCTGGCCGTCGACCTGGGAGCTTCCAGCGGCCGTGTGGTGGCGGGCGAGTTTTCGGGCAAGCGGCTCACGTTGGAAGAGGTCAGTCGCTTCGAAAACGGTGGCGTGCTGGCCAACGACCGGCTCCACTGGGCCCTGCTCCACCTCTGGCAGCACGTGAAGGACGGCCTGCGGGGAGCGTGCGTGAAATATGGTGAGCGGATTGTGTCGGTCGGGGTCGATACCTGGGGGGTCGATTTCGGCCTGCTCAGCGCCCACGACGAACTGCTGGGCAACCCGCTGCACTACCGCGACCGGCGGACGGAAGGAGTGTTTGACCCCGCGTTCGAGGTGGTGTCGCGCGAGGAGATCTTCGCGCAGACGGGACTGCAGTTCATGCAGTTCAACACGCTTTTCCAGCTCTTCACCATGCGGCAGGACGGATCGCCTCTGCTGGACGCCGCCCAGTCGCTGCTCATGATGCCCGACCTGTTCCACTGGCTGCTCAGCGGCGAGAAGTCCAACGAGTACACCAACGCCACGACAACTCAGTTTTTCAATCCGCAGGCGAACGACTGGGCGTTCCCGCTGCTGGAGCGGTTCGAGATCCCGCAGCGGCTGGTGAGTCCAGTGACGTTGCCGGGCACGCGGCTGGGGACGCTGCGCGCGTCGGTGGCCAGCGAGATTGCCGGGCACCGCATGGCGGTGGTGCTGCCAGGCTCGCACGACACGGCCAGTGCGGTGATGTCGGTGCCGGCCAGCAGCGCCTCGGGCAAGCGGCCGGACTGGTGTTACATCAGCAGCGGCACCTGGTCGCTGATGGGGATCGAAGTGCCCGGTCCGGTGGTGAACGATCAATGCCGGGAGCTGAATTTCACGAACGAGGGGGGCGTGGGCGGCACGATCCGCCTGCTCAAGAACATCGCCGGCCTGTGGCTGGTGCAGCAGTGCCGGGCAGTCTGGCAGCGGGAGGGGCGCGAATACGACTGGAACCAGCTGACGCAGATGGCGCAGGCGGCCAAGCCGCTCGTCTCGTTGATCGACCCCGACGACCCGCGATTCGTAGCGCCCGAGAACATGCCGGCGGCCATCCAGGAGTACTGTCAGGAAACGGGACAGACGGTGCCGGAGAGCGACGGGGCCATCGTGCGCTGTGCGCTCGAGAGCCTGGCGCTGCGGTATCGCATGGTGATCGGCTGGCTGGAGCAGCTCAACGGTGGACCGCTGGAGACGATCCACATCGTAGGGGGCGGGACCCAGAATCGACTGCTGTGCCAGATGGCCGCCGACGCCTGCGATCGTCGCGTGGTGACCGGTCCGATCGAGGCGACCGCCATCGGCAACCTGATGATGCAGGCGGTGTCCAACGGTGACGTGGCGTCGATTGCGGAGGCCCGGGAGGTAATCCGCAACAGCTTTGCGGTGGACGAGTATGTGCCGACGGCCCCGGACCCCTGGCACGCGGCCTACGAGCGATTTGTGAAACTGGTCGAACACGAGTGAGGTGCCTGTAACTGGGCGCGCCGCGCACCAGGGACCGCGACGCAGCAGTCCGGTCCCGTACAGCACGCCGCCCGATTGCAGACGATCACCAACAGTTTTATTGGGTATCTCTCCAGGAACGGATGTGCGTCATGATCAAGATCGGAATAGCCGGCATCGGGTTCATGGGTTGGATTCACTACCTGGCCTACCAGCGTGTGCCGGGTGTGCGGATTGTGGCACTGTGCGAACAGAACCGAAAACGGCTGGCGGGGGACTGGCGCGACATCCAGGGCAATTTCGGCCCGCGCGGCGAGGTCGTCGACGTGTCGCAGATGCGCCGCTACGAGGTGCTGGATGAGCTGTTTGCCGATCCGGGAGTGGACCTGGTGGATATCTGCCTGCCGCCTTCCGCGCATGCGGACGCGGCGGTCGGCGCACTGCAGCACGGCAAGCATGTGTTCTGCGAGAAGCCGATGGCGCTGACTGTCAGCGACTGCCAGCGCATGGTGAAGGCCGCGGAGCGCGCCGACCGGCAGATTCTGATCGGGCATGTCCTGCCGATGTTCCCCGAATATGCACACGCGCGCAAGTTGATCGCCAGCGGGAAGTATGGCGCGCTGCGGGGTGGACATTTCAAACGGGTGATTTCCGACCCGCTCTGGCTCAGCGATTTCTACAACCCGCAGGGCTGCGGCGGGCCGCTTCTGGACCTGCACATCCACGACGCGCACTTCATCCGGTTCCTGTTCGGAATGCCGACGCACCTGATCAGCCAGGGACGGATGCGTGGCGAAGTGGTCGAGTACTGCAACACGATGTTCGAGTTCGCGGATGCGGATCTGACGGTCAGCGCCACGTCCGGCGTGATCAACCAGCAGGGTCGGTCCTTCACGCACGGCTTCGAGATCCACCTGGAGAAGGCCACGCTGTTGTACGAGATGGCGGTGTTGGGCGGGGAATCCAAAACGCTCATGCCGGTGACCCTGCTCGACAGCCGCGGCAAGGTGATCCCAGCCGCGCTCGCCGAACACGACGCCATCGAGCCGTTTGTGGCCGAGATCAAGGAGGTCGTCAAGGCGGTCCGGACCTCACGTCCCTCGCCGATCCTCGGAGGGGACCTGGCCCGCGATGCCATCATTCTGGCCCACAAGCAGACCGAGTCTGTCCTGAAGCGCAAGCGGGTGAGAATATAGTTTTTGACCGGCGGCCAGCACCTGCATATCATTGCTCGATGCCCCGAGGACACCGGGCCCAGGAAGGGCCCTGCGCAGCGGAATAAGCGCACACAACGCGAGCGGTGGAAACACGCTACGACGCGGCCAATCGTTCTAACTGGACAAATCTGTTCAGGCTGTATCGGTCGTAGGGAATGGCCGCACAGACGCGCGCGTTGGTTTTTTTGACCAGGGGCAAATCGTGTCCTATATTCGTGTAGACCGACGCCCTGTCTGCGTCTGGTCGGTCCCCCGAATTGACTGGTTGTGCGACCTGCCTGTGCGCGTGGCGTGTGCCGTGCACTTGGTGTGTGCATCCTGACGAGACTGCGGCAATCGTGCCCTCCCGCCAAGTTACGATGGACCGAACGATGCGAAGCTTTTTCTGGTTGGCGCGTACCTGGACCGTTCTCGCCCTCCTATGGGTTGCCGCGTGGGCACCCAGTACCACATCCGCTCAGCTGGCGGTTCCTTCCGCAGCGATCGTCGACCGCGTGGACGACGTGATTCGGCAGGGGGAGTTGCTGGAGCGTGAACGGCGCTGGGGTGATGCGCTGGCCTACTACGAAGCCGCGATCAAGCACCACCCGAACCGTGCCGAGCTGCAGCGGCGGCTGGACGTGGCGCGCACCCACTTGGATATCGCGCGCCGCTTGACGGATCAGAGTTACCTGGCGGCGCTCGATCACCTCTCGCCCCAGGAGGCGCTGGAGCTGTACGCGGAGGTCCTGCTGAAGATCGACACGTATCATGTGAACGAGCCCAGCTGGCGGCATCTGGTGGACCGCGGCATGGGCAACCTGGATATTGCGTTGTCCGAGCCGGCGTTTGTCGATCGGTTCCCGATTCCGGTATCGATGGACGGGGCGCGGGCGTTCAGCCAGGAAGTCCGCGCGGCCGTGAATCTCGAGGCGATTGCCAGCCGCAACCAGGCGGTGGATGCCGTGGCTGTAGCGGCCCAGGTCGCTGCCCGCCGACTCGGAGTGCCGCTGCAGGCGGCCGTGATGGAATTCACGTGTGCCGCCGCCGCATCGCTGGATCAGTACTCCGCCTACCTCACCGGCAACCAGCTCGACGAAGTCTTCTCACAGATCGAAGGCAACTTCGTCGGATTGGGAATCGAACTGAAAGCCGAGGCGGGTACGCTGCTGATCGTGCACGTGATCCCGGGGGGGCCCGCAGCGAAGGCCGGGATGATGGCTGGCGAGCGGATTGTCGCCATTGACGGCCAGGCGACCGAGACGATGTCGGGGGACGCGGCCGCCGACCTGCTCAAGGGGGCCGAGCTGAGTTACGTCGAGTGCGTGCTGCAGGCGCCCAACGGCGGGCAGCGGGTGCTCCGCATTCAGCGCCGGCGGGTCGAGGTGCCCAGCGTGCAGGACATCCAGATGGTCGATTTGGAAAACGGCGTGGCATACATCAAACTGACCAGCTTCCAGAAGACGACGAGCCGCGACGTGGACGCCGCACTCTGGTCGCTGCACCGGCAGGGCATGCGCTCGCTGATCATCGACGTGCGCGGGAACCCGGGGGGACTGCTCAACGCCTCCGTGGAAGTGGCCGACAAGTTCCTTCCCTCCGGTGTGATCGTGTCGACCCGTGGTCGCAGCACGCGGGAGGACTTCGACTACCAGGCCCACAACGTCGGTACGTGGCGCGTGCCGTTGGTCGTGCTGATCGACGGCGACTCAGCCAGCGCCAGCGAGATCTTCGCGGGGGCCATTCACGACCACGGGCGAGGTACGGTGGTCGGCCAGCGCAGTTACGGCAAGGGGAGTGTGCAGGGCATCTTCCCGCTCAGCCGTTACAAGTCCGGCATCCGCCTCACGACCTCCAAGTTCTACTCGCCCAGCGGTCACCCGATCAGCGATCGTGGCGTGATTCCGAACGTCGAGATTCGTCCCGATCACACCCGCGTCACCGCGCGTGTGACCGATACCGGCGAGATGCTCGGCGCGGCACTCGATCCCACGCTGCAGGCCGGCCTGGACGCCGCTCGGGCGATCGCGCACCGGGTGGGACGCGCAAACTGAGCGTCGGGACCCGCACGGCGGCCGTCCGCGCCGGAACCCACCGTGGCACTGGCACAGTAGCGGCTGCGCACCCAGCCAGATCGTCCGGTGGGGGGGGCCGGCCCGCGGGCCGTGCTTGGATCGCCGACTGTCTGCTGGTACCATTTTCGGTTTGCAGCTTTCAGCGCTGTCATCGCCGCAGAGGTCAATGGGCATTCGGGGCGTGGTTTCTTGCGTATCTTCACATACCTCGCCGGGTTCGTTACTCGCCATCGGATGCTGGTCGTCGTGGCATGGCTGGTTGCCGTCTTCGGCATTCAGTCGGTTGCCCCGAAGTGGGAGCTGATCACTCACGACGGCGATTTCAGCTATCTGCCGTCGTATCTGCCGAGCGTGGTCGGGGAACGTTGGATGTCGGAGGCGTTTCCGCATCAGCGTGGCCGCAGCCAGATTGTGCTGGCCCTGGTCCGTGAGCAGGAACCGATCACCAAGGACGATGTGCAGATCGGCTATGACGTGGCCCGGCGGGTGAAAAACCTTCTGGGGGCAGCGCAGCTGGCGGCCGCCGCGCGGCTGGCCCGGGAGGAAGAGACGCTGCGGCAGGATCGGCGGGGCGCCGAAGCCGACACCGTGCGCGAGCAGCGGCGGACGGTCCTGCAACAGGCCGAAGACGCGCTGCAGGACGCGCTGCAGCTCGACACCAAGCTGGCCGATTACTGGGACGCCCGGGTGGCGGCCGACCCATCGCTCGCGCCGGTGCGGCCGCCGCGGCTGGCCGAAATCTATCACAATCAGGCGCAGCTGTTCCGCTGCCGCGGCGAGGACGAGCTGGCGCGCGAGGCACGCGACAACGCACTGCAGCTCAATCCGAACCTGCAGACGAATGAAGATGAAGTGTGTCCAGCGCGGGCGGCACGCCTCCCCCTGGTCGACGCGTGGACTTGGCGCGAAAGCTACTTCGGATCCAAACTCGTCAGCCGGGACAATCAGGTGCGGCTGGTGGTGCTGCAGCTGTCCAATGAGTTCATGGCCGTCGATAACATGCAGGTGCTCGAGACGATCGAGGCCGAGCTGCAGCCGGTCCGCGCCACGCTGGCGCAGGCCACGCGCCCAGGGCTGACCATCATCCAGTCCGGTTCTGCCGCTGTCGGTGCCGACCTGCTGCGGTCGGCGGCGGCCAGCATCCGCGACACCGAGACCGTCACCGTCGTGCTGGTAGTTTTGTTCCTGGCGCTGGTCTACCGGTCGCCACTCCTGGTGGTTGTCCCGCTCGTAACCATCGTCACGTCGCTGCTGGTGTCGACGGGCCTCGTGGCGCTGCTCACACAACTGTCCGCAGTGCCCGGTTTCAGCTGGTGGACACTCAAGGTGTTCTCCACGACGAGAATCTTCATCGTGGTGATCCTGTTCGGTGCGGGCACCAACTTCTGCCTGTTTCTGATTTCCCGCTACAAGGAGGAGCTCCGTTACGGATGGGACCACTCCGCGGCAGTCTCGCGCGCTGTGATCCACGTTGGCGATGCCTTGTTGGCCAGCGCACTGACGACCATTCTCGGTCTGAGCACGATGATCTTCGCCGACTTCGGCAAGTTCCGCTACAGCGGCCCCGTCATCGGACTCTGCCTGGCCATCACGCTGCTCACCTGCCTGACCCTCACCCCGGCCCTGATCCGCATCGTGGGCCCGCGACTGTTCTGGCCGTTCCGGGTCGATCCCGCCCAGGTCGGCCGCGAGGCGGCGTCGCGCGCCCCGTCGGGAGTGTCGGGAGCCGTCTGGCATTTCTGGCACTTCACTGCGCGCGTGATCACCCGGCGTCCGGGACAGGTGCTGGTCGTCTCCTTTCTGATCCTGGCGCCGCTGGCCGGCTATGGAGCCTGGCGCGGACACGAGGTGACCTACGATTTCCTGAGCGGACTGCCGCGCGGTTGTCCGAGCCGCATCGGCGCGGAGACCCTGCGGGATCATTTCCCCGTGGGGGAAAGCGGCCCTGTCACGGTGTTGGTCCACCGCGAGAATGCCCAGTTCGAGACGCCGGAAGGTCGCGCTCAGATTCGCCAGCTGTCGGACGATCTGCACCTGCCAGGTGTCGTGACCGTACGCTCGGCTGAAGATCCGCTGGGGGACTATGCTCCCGGAGAGAAACCGGGGCTGTTGAGCGACCGCGGTCGTACGCTGCGCGTCTTGCGCGCGCACCCGCGGACCAAATCGATCTTCGTGGCGCAGACCCAGGAACTGGCTGGCAATGTGGCGAGGTTCGAGTTGATTCTCACACACGATCCGTTCTCGTTGACCGCCATTCGCGTGGTCGATCAGGTGCAGGAAGCGCTGCAGACGTTGACCCAGACCCCCGGTTCGTTCTGGCACGGGGCACAGTTCGCGCTGACGGGGACCACCGCGGCCATCCGCGACTTGCGCCAGGTGACGCGGCAGGACAATGTGCGGATTCAGATCCTGGTGGTGCTCGCCGTGTTGGCCGTGCTGCTGGTGATCCTGCGGCGCCCCGCCGTGTGCCTCTACCTGATGCTGACCGTGCTGTTCAGTTACTACGTGACGATAGGCATCACCGCCCTGCTGTTTCAGTACGCCTACGGCGACGCCTACCAGGGCCTGGACTGGAAAGTCCCCTTGTTCCTGTTCGTGATCCTGGTGGCCGTGGGCCAGGACTACAATGTGTACCTGACAACCCGTGTTTTCGAGGAGCAGGCGCGGATCGGTCTGTTCGCGGGGCTGCGGCGGGCAGTCGTGAGGACGGGCGGGATCATCACCAGTTGCGGTGTGATCATGGCCGCCACGTTCCTGTCGATGACCAGTGCCGCGTGGCCGAGCCTGCTCCCCGCTCCATTGGCGCGGTGGTGGAGTTCGTCGGTCGGACCGGTGCACAGTATTCTGGAGATGGGTTTCGCACTGGCTCTGGGTGTACTGCTGGACACGCTGGTCGTGCGCCCGATCCTCGTTCCCGCCTTCCTCGCGCTGCTGTGCCGCTGGCGATCACGCCAAATGCTCACGTAATAGCCGCCGGGTGCCCGCAGATCAGGCAATCCCGGGTGCGGGCGGCAACCGCCACGATGGCCTGCAGGATCGCGTAACCATCTGCCGAACAATAGCTTGCGGGATTCCTGCGTCTCGGAACTCCAATTGGCGCTCGGATTGCTCATCAGTCGAGTGACGCCGGAGCAACAGTACAGCATCTCCGCTGAATGTTCGGCCACGGCTTGGATGGGGAACGGTGTCTGGTTGTTGGCGAAAGGGGAGGCGAAGTGACTCCAAAAGAAGTGTTGGCTTTGTGTCGGGAGAAAGACGTCAAGGCGGTCG
>Ga0123333_10001453_pt1 | contig 25005 bp, 20 predicted proteins | sample BioC12SIPDNA_3_FD_89957 | JGI IMG/M metagenome (GOLD analysis project Ga0123333, IMG submission 89957) | Anaerobic biogas reactor microbial communites from Washington, USA - Biogas_R2_B C12 SIP DNA | ecosystem: Engineered > Bioreactor > Anaerobic > Unclassified | place: Washington, USA... | reverse complement strand
GTTGCGCACGGCGTTGCGGGACTCCTCGGGCACGGAGTCGAGGTCGCGCAGCAGCTCCTCGGCGCTCTTGCCCTGGAGCTCCGGGTGCTTCTCCACGGCGGCGTTGAGGTTGTTCGTGTACGTCGCGTGGTGCTTGCCGTGGTGGATCTCCATCGTGCGCGCGTCGATGTGCGGCTCGAGGGCGTCCTTCGGGTAGGGCAGTTCGGGTAGCTCGAAGGCCATGCTGATGCTCTCCCTTCCACTCGCGTGCTGTGGCGTGATGTCCGGGCGCTCCCCGCGAGGACGCGGCCCGGCGGCTGACGTCCTGGGCGAGTGTAGCAGAGGCCACAGAACGCCCAGGTCGGCGCTGATGCACGTCAGGCAGGCGGCTGCGGCGCCCAGCTCCACCGCCCCGCCGCCACATGGAGCGGCGGGCGGAGGCCGACGCGCGGCGCCAGGTGGCCGCCGCCCCGCGGCGATGGGTACCCCCCAGCCCGCCCCGCGGCGCTAGCCGGACGCAGGGCCGCGCCGCGCCTTCACCAGGCGCCATCCCCAGGCTGCACCACCACGCGGCCGACGGTGCGCCCGGCCAGGATGCGCTCGACCTGCTCCTGGAGGCCCTCGAGCCCTACCACGGTGACGAGGTCGCGCAGCTTCCCGCCGTCCTCCCGGTACGCCCGCGCCAGCTCGTCCCAGGCCGAGGCGCGCTCGACTCCGGGGGCGTGCTGCGAGTCCACTCCCAGGAGGGCGACGCCGCGCAGGATGAACGGGAACACGGTCGTCGGCAGGTCGGCGCCGCCCACCAGGCCGCAGGCGGCGACGGCGCCTCCGATGGTCGTCCGCTTGAGCAGGTTCGCCAGCGTCGTGCCCCCGACCGTGTCGATGGCGCCGGCCAGCTCGCCGCGCAGCAGCGGCCGGTCCGTCGGCGAGGCCAGCTCCTCGCGCGGCACGACGCGCGCCGCGCCCAGGCGCGTCAGCGTCTCGGCCGCCTCCGGCGTGCCGGTGCTCGCGTGCACCTCGTAGCCCGCCCTGGCAGCCAGCCACACGGCCAGGCTACCGACGCCGCCCGAGGCCCCGGTGACGACGAGGGGGCCCAGCGCCGGCGTCACGCCGGCGGCCGCGAGGCGCCTCAGGGCCAGCGCCGCCGTCAGGCCCGCCGTGCCCAGCGCCATCGCGCCGTGGGGAGGCAGTCCCTCGGGCGGCGGCAGGAGCCAGTCGCCCGGCACGCTGACGTACTGGGCGAAGCCTCCCGGCGTGTCCATGCCCAGGTCGTGGCCGGTGCAGATCACGCAGTCGCCCACGGCGAAGCGCGGGTCGCGGCTGTGGGCGACCTCGCCGGCGACGTCGATGCCGGGCGTGTGCGGGTAGGCCTTGGTCACGCCGCGGTTGCCGCTGGCGGAGAGAGCGTCCTTGTAGTTCAGCGAGGAGTACTTCACCCACACGACGACGTCGTGGTCGGGCAGGACCTCGACGGGGACCTCCTCGACGCCCCGCCTGACACCGCCCTCGTCGACGTGCACGCGGAACGCCCTGAAAGCGCTCGGGACGCCCTCTCTCATGCGCTCATCCTAGTCCGCCGCATGCGTAGACTTGTGCCCATGAACCAGTCCCGCACGATGACCATCGCCACGGTCGCCGTGGTCGTCCTGATCCTCGCGGCAGCCATCGTCATCCCCCGTCTCGGCGGCTCCGAGCAGCCCGCGGCGGCGACGATCGATTACTCGGGCCAGCCCATCGTGGGGCGCGACGACGCCCCCGTGAAGATGCTGGTGTTCTTCGACTTCCTGTGCCCCCACTGCGCCACGTTCTCCGAGACCGTGACGTCGGTGCTCAAGCGCGAGTACGTCGCGAACGGCGACCTCGCGATCCACTTCGCGAACTTCCCCGTGATCGCGCCGCAGGGCATGTCCCGCACGCTCGCGATCCTGGGTGAGTGCGTGAACCGCCAGGGCCGCGACGGCTTCGGCGTCCTCGAGCCCGTGCTGCTGCGCGCGCAGTCGACGCTGACCACGGTCGCGCGCGCGATCGACCTGGCCGAGGAGTTCGTGCCCGGCCTCGACCGGCCCGCCCTCGAGAGCTGCGTCCAGGGCTCACAGACGGCGAGCGCCGTCGACGCCGACATCCAGCTCGCGCGCAGCCTCGGCGTCCAGGGCACGCCCACGGTGTTCGTCGACGGGCGGCTCGTGTCGAACCCCACCCTCGCCAACGTGCGTAGCGCCGTCGACGCCGCCCTCGGCAGGTGAGGCTACCCCTCCTCTACCCGGCGTGGCTGACGTCGATCGTCGCCACGCTGGGCAGCCTCTACTTCAGCGAGGTGCGGCACTTCGTGCCCTGCCCGCTGTGCTGGTACCAGCGCATCCTCATGTACCCGCTGGTGCTGCTGCTGGGCGTCGCGACGTACCGCCAGGACGAGCGGAGCTTCGCGTACACGCTCCCCCTGTCGATCGCGGGGCTAGTCGTGGCCGCTTACCACGTGCTCTACGAGAACGTGCCTGCCGTCAGGGGCATGGGCGTGTGCGCCGGCGGGGTGCCGTGCGAGGTGAAGTACATCGAGTGGCTCGGGTTCATCACGATCCCGGTGCTGTCGCTGACGGCCTTCACGATCATCACGGCGCTGCTGCTGGCAAGTCGCGCCCGTGCTCGTCGTCCGTCGTGACGATGCCGGCGGCCCACATGCTCCACACCCAGAAGCCCTTCACCGGGCGGTAGGCCAGCGCCACGGCGACGACGCCGGTGCCCAGGAGCACGAGCTCCAGGCCCCGGTACAGTCCGTGCATGGCGATCGTGACGGCGCCGACCACGACGATCGCGACGATCGCGAACGCGTAGGCGATGACCATGGCGCCGAGCCAGGCGCCGTTGTCGCGCTCGAAGCGCACGTCGCAGCCCCGGCACTTCGCGTGCAGGCCCCAGAGGCTCTTGAACATCGGCGTGCCGCAGTTCGGGCAGCGGCCGCGGATGCCGCGCCACATCGCGCGCCTGTCGCTCAGGCGGCCGTCGTAGTGCTGCTTGCCTTCCTCCATCGCTCACCTTCGGCTGATCGGGTTCGATCGGGGTAGTGCCGGCGACGCGCCGCTTCGCGCCGCGCCTACCGGGGCTCGCCCGCCGCCTCGGGCAGGCGCGACGAGCTCACCTCTTCATAACGCGGCGGCGGGCGGAACCGGGTAGCGAACCGCTCCCGGAACTCCTCCCAGTCGGCCTCGCTGCGCTCGCGCCCGTCGGTCTCGCACCACATCAGGAAGGGCACGAGGAACGAGCGGGCGTAGCGCACCTCCTCGCGGAAGATGTGGGCCGAGAGGCCGCCGGCCGCGAGCATGCCGCTCGACTCGAAACGCTCGAGGGCGGCCCCGACGTCGTAGGGCACGCGCCGGAACTCCGGCACCCACTCGCCGCCCGCGAGCTCCAGGATCAGGTAGTGGGCGCGGGGGTCGCCGTTGAACGGCGCGCCCACGGCGCCGGTGTTGATCACCGTGAAGCGCCCCCAGGACGTGAGGAACGGCCGGTGCGTGTGCGAGCCGACGAGCACGTCGGCGGGGTGCGCCTCCGTGATCTCGGAGATCGTCTCGGCCGACAGCTCGGCGCCGTAGCCCTCGCGGTAGTGGCGGGGGCTGCCGTGGGAGATCAGCAGCTTCGGCGTGCCCTCCTCGTGCACGGTCAGGGTCATCGGGAGGCGCTCGATCGCGTCGATGAAGCCGGCGGCCTCGAGGCGCACCGCCGACCAGCCCACCGTGCCCCAGAAGGGGTCGTCGAACCACGGCTCGGAGCGGTCGCCGCGGCGGCCGAACCACATGAGCATGAGGTCGTCGTGGTTGCCGAGGGTCGCGTCGCCGGGGAGCGCGGCGGCCGTGCGCTCGAACACGGCTACCGTGTCGGGGCCGCGGTTCGCGAGGTCGCCGTTGACGACGAGCCTGTCGACGTGCTGGCGGGAGACGTCGTCGAGGACCGCTTCGAGCGCCGGCAGGTTGCCGTGTACGTCGGCGATGACAGCGAGCCGCACCGGCGCGAGTGTAACCCCGTCGGCGACGCCTACGGCGGTCCCCCTCAGGCGCCCACGGCCGCGCGCATCGCGCCGACGGGCGGCTCCGCTCCGGTCCACTGCCGCAGCGACTCGGCTCCCTGCCACACCAACATCGACAGCCCGTCGAGGGCGGTGAGACCGCGCGCTCGGGCGGCCGCCAGCAGCGGGGTGACCCGCGGGTTGTAGACGAGGTCGTGGACGAACGCGTTCGCCGGCAGCCGACCGACGTCGACGCCGAGCGGCACGTCGCTCGGCGCCGGCCCGCCCGACATGCCGACGGTCGTGGTGTTCACGAGCAGCGCGGCGCCCGTCAGCAGGCCCCCCAGGACGTCGGCGGTCGCCGGCTCGACGCCCCGGGCCGCCGGCCCCAGGGCCGCCACGAGCGCGGCGGCGGCCTCGGCGCGCCGTCCGACGACGACGGCGGGCACGGCCAGCCGCGCGAGGGCGTACGCGACGGCGCGCGCCGCGCCGCCCGTCCCGAGCACCACGGCGTGGCCGGGTCCGGGCCCGAAGCCGGCCTCCTCCAGCGCGCGCGTGAAGCCCGCGACGTCGGTGTTGTCGCCACGCAGACGCCCCTCCAGGGGGACGAGGGTGTTCACGGCCCCGACGGCCGCCGCGGCCGGCGTGAGGTCGTCGACCAGGCCGGCGACGGCGCGCTTGTGGGGGGTGGTGACGTTGGCGCCGAGGAAGCCGGGGTCGGCCGCGATCCGGTCGACGGTAGCGGCCAGGTCGCCCGGCGGCACGTCGAGCGCCTCGTAGGTGGCGTCCACGCCCAGGGCGCGGAACGCCGCGGCGTGCATGCGTGGGCTCAGCGAGTGCCCGGCGGGGTGGGCGAGCAGGTAGGCGCGGCGCGTCATGCGGGCGGGCGCCCTCAGGCGGTGGCGGTCGCGGCGAGCTCGGCGGCCACGCGGCCCAGCGCCTCGAGCGCCCACGTGACGTCGTCGTCGTCGACCTGGAAGTGCGTGACCAGGCGGCAGCGGCGCCTGCCCATGGCGTTGAGCAGCACCCCGTGCTCGGCGCAACGGGCGGCGAACCGGTCTGCGCCCACGTGTACCTCGAAGTACACGATGTTCGTGTGCACGGAGCCGAGGTCGACGCTCACGCCGGGCATGGCGGCGAGGCCCTCGGCGAGGCGGCGCGCGCGGCGGTGGTCGTCGGGCAGGCGCGCCGGCCCCTCGGTGACGGCCACGATCCCGGCCGCGGCGAGCACGCCGGCCTGGCGCATCCCGCCGCCGAGGAGCTTGCGGTAGCGGTGCGCCTCGGCGACGAGCTCGCGCGAGCCGACGAGCACGGTGCCGACGGGCGCGCCCAGGCCCTTGGAGAGGCACAGCGAGGCCGAGTCGAAGCCGCGGCACACGACGTCGAGGCCGACGCCCAGCGCGGCGGCGGCGTTGAAGGCGCGCGCGCCGTCGAGGTGGACCGGCAGGCCGTGCTCCCGAGCCACCGCCTGGACCGCGGCCACGACCTCGAGGGGCACGACGGTGCCGCCCGCGAGGTTGTGCGTGTTCTCGATGACGACGAGGCCGGTGGGGGCCTGGTGCCCCGGCCCGTGCACGGCCGCCTCGACGTCGGCCGGGTCGGGCGCGCCGCCCGGGGCCCGCACGAAGCGCGGCAGGGCGCCCGAGACCACGGCCATCGCGCCGGGCTCGTACTCGTAGACGTGCGCGCCCTCGGGCACGATCACCTCGTGCCCGCGAGGCACGTGCGCCGCGATCGCGGCCTGGTTGCCCATCGTCCCGCTGGGCACGAACAGCCCGGCCTCGTGGCCGGCCATCTCGGCGACGAGCGCCTGGAGGCGGTTGACCGTCGGGTCCTCGCCGTAGACGTCGTCGCCGACCTCGGCCTCGGCCATCGCGCGGCGCATCGCCGGCGTGGGCCGCGTGACCGTGTCGCTCCTGAGGTCGACGCGGCGGGCGCCGGCGCCGGCGCCGCTCACGCCGCCCCGGCCCGCACGGGCGCGGCGAGCGGTACCGCGGCCGCGCCCGGCGCCCACGGCGCCACCTCGGCCAGCCAGGCCGTGAACGCCTCCAGGCCGAGCTCGTACATGCGCTCGCGCCGCTCGCGCTTCCCCTCGCCCCGGCGCTTCTCCACGTCGGGCACGAGGCCCCAGTTCGCGTTCATCGGCTGGAAGCCGTCGGGGTTCGCCGAGGACAGGTAGCGCACCAGGCCGCCGAGCATGCTGCGCTCCGGCGGCACGGCCGGCTCGCGGCCGGTAGCCACGCGGGCGGCGTTGAGGCCGGCGAGCCAGCCCGTCGCCGACGACTCGAGGTAGCCCTCGGTGCCGGCGAGCACGCCCGCGGTGAACAGACGTGGGTGCTCGCGGAACGCGAGCGTCGGCGCCAGCAGCGCCGGCGCGTTCAGGTAGGTGTTGCGATGCATGACGCCGTAGCGCACGACCTCGGCGTTCTCGAGGCCGGGGATCAGGCGCACGATCTCCTTCTGGTCGCCCCACTTCAGGCCGGTCTGGAACCCGACGAGCGACCACATGCGACCGGCGGCGTCCTCCTGCCTGAGCTGCACGACGGCGTACGGCCGCTCGCCCGTGCGCGGGTCCTCGAGGCCGACGGGCTTCATCGGCCCGAAGCGCGGCGTGTCGTAGCCGCGCCTGGCGATCTCCTCGATCGGCATGCAGCCCTCGAAGAACTCGAGGTTCTCCCAGTCGCGCGGCACGTGCCGTCGCGCCTCGCTGAGGGCGGCGTAGAACCTGTCGTACTGCTCCTTCGTGAAGGGCAGGTTGATGTAGTCGGCCTCCTGGCCGTAGCGGCCGGCGCGGTAGGCGACGCTCATGTCGATCGAGTCGTACGTGACGATGGGCGCGGCCGCGTCGTAGAAGCCGAGGAACGTGTCGCCCACGACCTCCCGCAACGACGCCGCCAGGGCGTCGCTCGTGAGGGGACCCGTGGCGAGCACGGCCACGCCGTCGGGCACCGCGGCGACCTCGCCTTCGTGGACGGTGATCCTGGGCTCGGCCTTCACGCGCGCGGTGACGGCGGCGCTGAACGCCTCGCGGTCCACGGCCAGCGCGCCGCCGGCTGGCACGCGGTTGGCGGCCGCCGCGCCCATCACGACCCCGCCCGCCCGCAGCATCTCGGCCTGCAGGAGGCCCTTGGCGTTGCTGCGGGCCTCGCCGCCGAAGCTGTTCGAGCACACCATCTCGGCGAAGTCGCCGGTGACGTGGGCGGGCGTGAGCTTCGCGGGGCGCATCTCGTAGAGGTCGACGTGAACGCCCTCGCGGGCGGCGGCGAGCGCGGCCTCGCTGCCCGCCATGCCGGCGCCGACGACCGTTACCCTCGGCTCTCCTCGTGACATCGCGGCCAGCGTAGCACCGGCCCTCGGCGCCGCCGTTAACCTGGGTGCATGACCCAGCCGCCCCGACCCGCCCGCCGCCTCGGCCGCCTCGTCACCTGCCTGCTGGCCGCGGCCGGCCTGGCGGCGGCGTGGGCGCAGCCGATCGCGGACGCCACGAAGACCTACTACGTCGGCACGCTGACCTCTGAGGCCGGCGCCGCGGAGCCCGTCCTCCTCGACCTCTCCCTCTACCAGGACGGCTTCGCGTTCGGCCGCCTGCAGCTGGCCGGCCGCCACGAGGTGCTCCACGGCGGGGGCACGCTCCGCGACGGCACGCTGCTGAGGCTGACGCTGGCGCCGGCGCCCCCCGGCGACGACCCCTGGTGGGCGGCCGAGCTGGCCCACCTCGCGCACCGGGGCGAGGCCGAGCGCGAGGGTCCCGGCGCCGTGGCCGCGGTGCTCACCGCGGAACGCGACCACGACTGGGCCGACGAGGGCCGCACCCTGGTCGGCACGCTGCGCCTCGCGAGCGGCGAGCCGCTGCGCCTGGCCGCGACGCGGCTCGCGTCGGCGGCGCGCTGGACGTTCGAGCTCGGCCGCGTGACGTCGACGGCGGTGCTGCCGCGGTTCCACGGCCAGGCAGCGGTCAACGCCTGGCTCGAGGAGCTGGCGCTGCCGCCGCAGCAGGACTTCGCCGCCGAGGGCGTGGGGCTGCTGGAGGAAGGCAGCCTGGGCTGGGCCTGGTGGCGCGAGGAGCGCTTCGAGCTGGCCGGCGCGGCCGGCCCCTACCTGAGCCTGCTGGCCACCACCGACGTCTACACGGGGGGCGCCCACCCCAACGCGTGGCACGAGTCGCACCTGGTCGCGCTGGAGGACGGCCGCGTCGTGACGCTCGGCCTGGAGGACCTCTTCGCCGGCGAGGGCTGGCTCGACGCCGTCTCCGAGCTGGTGCTCGCCGACCTCGGGGCGCAGGAGGCCATGTGGGTGGTGCAGGGCGACGTCACGTCCCTGACGACGGACGACCTGGCCGCGTTCACGCTCGACGCCGCCGGCCTCACGTTCCACTTCTCGCCCTACGCCATGGGCCCCTACGTCCAGGGGTCGTTCCGGGTGACGCTGCCCTTCGAGGCGCTCGCCGGCCTGGCGGCCGACGACGGGCCGGTCGCGGCCTTCGCCCGCGGGGCGCCGGTGGCGGCGCCGGGGAGCGGCTAGAAGCCGTTCCGCGCGAGCGCGCGGCGCAGCGCCGTGTGGCGGGCGGCGGGCCTCAGAGGTACGAGCGCCGGCGCGGCCGCACGCCGCGCAGGAGCCAGAACACGACCGCGAGGAGCAGCAGCGAGGCGCCCGCGAGCAGAGCGATGACGTGGTTGCGCCAGGCGAGGTCGAAGGCCGCGGCGGGCAGGGCCGCCAGGGCGTAGCGCACGCCGTCGACGAGGGCGGCGAACAGCCCCTGCGCCTGCGCGCCGAGCGGGAGGGGCGCCTCGTCCGGCAGGTTGCGCCGCAGGACGTCGAAGAGCAGCGCGAACGGCGCGGCGCCGAACACGAGGGCGAGCCCGACGTTGCCCAGCCGCCACAGGCCGCGCGAGAAGCCGACGACGAGGACGAGCAGCACGAGGGCCAGCACGCCGGCCCCGACGGTCCAACGCGTGTAGCGGGCGCGGGCGTCGGCGCTGAACGCGTCGATGACCGGCGCGACGCCGCGGACGCGCTCGGCCTGGTCCTGGCGCGTGAGCTGCGCGGCCGCGATCGCGCCGCCGCCCTGGTAGCCGCGCTCGGCGAGGGCCTGCATCACGGCGGCGTTCGCCTCCTCCTCGCTGAGGCCCGCGAGCTGCGAGGCGGGCAGCAGACCGGTTAGGGCGTCGTCGGCCTCGGACTGGCCCGCCAGCACCTGGGCGGCTCCCGCGAGGCGCGTCTCGATCTCGCCGCTGCGGCCGAGGAGGAGCGAGGCCAGCAGGGCGTGCACCTCGGCGCGGGCGCGCTGGTCGGCGCCGGCGTCGAGGCGGTTGCGCAGGTTCGCGTTCGTGATCACGGACCGCGCCGCCTCCAGGCCCTCAGACATGACGAGGTCGGCGAGCTGCGACACGACGGCCACGCCGATGTCGCGGTCGGACATCGTGGCCAGGCGGTTCGGCGACTCGTAGACGAAGACGCCCACGATGGGCTGCACCAGCTCGCCCGGGTTCGCGGCGGCCTGCGCGCGCCAGTCGGCCATGCGCGAGCCGTCGTCGAGGCCGCTGGGGAGCAGCGTCTCCTCGAGGGAGGCCCTCACCAGCGAGTCGATGGGCCCCTCGACCGCGGCCTCGAGCTGCGCCCGCAGACCCGGGTCGGCGACCGCTGCCAGCATCGCGCCGGCGCCGCCGCCGATCAGCCTGTCGGCGAGCACGCCGGCGATGCGGCTGACGGCCTGGTCGGCGGTGAACGTGGGCACCTCGGTGGGGTCGGCGTAGACCTCGACGCCGGGCAACAGCGGCAGCGCCTCTCCCGGCTGGTACGCCGAGCCGGAGCGGACGCCCAGGCCGGCGGACGCGCCGCCCGGCTGCAGGGTGACCTCGAGGACGCTGCGGATCACGGGCACGCCGCGCTCCTCCGAGGCGAGCTGCGCCTGGGTGAACAGCAGCACGCCGTCCATGACGGTGACTGCCAGGAGCACCGCGCTGGCCCACGTCACGTCGCGCTGCCACGCGCTCTGCCTTTCGGTTCGGTACATCCGGGACGGCCTCCTCGCGCCTGAAGCAGCGCGTCGCCAGATTACCCCCTTGCTTACCATGTGGCGGATGGGCCTCTCTGCCAAGGTCTCCTTCTTCCCGCTCGGCGGCCCGTTCCACACGCGCTGGCCGCGCTACACGGTCGTGCACGTCCGCGAGGCCGTGAAGGCGTTCCGCCCGCACGTCGTGGCGCTGGCGCCGCTGGCCCCCGGCGCGCTCGACGACCCCGGCTGGCAGGACACCGAGGAGCTGTCCCTGCCGCACACGGTCGTGCCGTGGGCGCGGCGGGCGGGCGTGCCCGTCGTCGCCGTCGGCCTGGCGGAGGGCGAGCGCGACGACCCCGGCGCGCCGGGCGCCGCGGCGCAGCTCCGGCGGTACCTCGAGCTGTACGAGGACGGCCAGCGCCGCCTGCGCGAGGTGGACCGGGCCTGGGAGTCCGTGCGCGCGCTGCTCGCGCAGCCCCTCGACCTCGGCAGGGTGCTGGGCGAGCTGGTCCCCGCCGTGGAGGGCGCGCAGGCGCTGGAGAGGGAGCTGCTCGGCGAGGGGCCGGGCGACGCCTGGCGCGAGGCGCGCTCCGCCGTCGTCGCCAGCCGGGTGCTGGCCGCGGCGCGGTCCGCTGCCGCGACGGCCGGCCCGGGGGTTACCTTGAGGGTGGCCGTGTTGGCCGGCGTGGAGGCTGTGCCGGCCCTGAGGCGGGCCCTGACCGGCCCGGGGGCAGCGGCCGCGGGGGTGGCAGTGGAGACGGTGGAGCCGGCAGCCGTGGAGGCCGGGGAGGAGGGGCGCCTACGCGCGCTCATGGACGCGGCGCTGACGGGGGCCGGGGAGCCGTCCGCGCTGCTGGCGAACCTGGCCGCGGTGCCCCTGCCTGAGGCCCGCTACCTCGAGGCGAACCTGCTCCTCGAGCTCGGGAGGTTCGACGAGGCGCTGGCCCGGCTCGAGGCCCTGGTGAACGGCGACTTCGCCGAGCCCTACTACCTGCCTGGCTTCGCGTTGGCGCGCCTGGGGCAGATGATGGACCTCGCAGCCAGGCGCGAGGACGCCGTGAGATGCTACCGGGGAGTCATGGCGCTCTCCTTCGCACCCGCCGCCGCCCGCGCCGCCGCCGCCGAGGGCCTGGAGACGCCCTTCGCGCTCAGGGAGGGCGAAGGTGCGCGAGGGGCCTGAGGCGCACCCGCACAGGGTGGGACCGTGAGGACCTGGACGCTGGTCCTGGTCCTGGCCGTCCTCGGCATCGTCGTCGGCACGCTGCTCACCGGCACGGTGATGACGCTGGGGCTGCCGCTGACGGCCGCCGCGGTCTTCGTGGCCATCGTCGCCTCCCGGCCGCGCGGTTGGGCGTGGCGCCTGGCGGCCGCCGGCTCCCTCGCGTGGGTCGTCGAGGAGGTCGCCTGGGCCCTCAAGCGCTCCGCCGGCATCGGCCAAGCGACGAACCTGACGGACGTGACCTACTACCTCGGCGTCGTGCTGTGGGCCGCGGCGCTGCTCATGCTGCGCGGGCGCCGCGCCCGCACGCGGCTGTGGCTGCTGCTCGTGCCGGCCGCGGCGATCGTCGTCTGGATGCTGGTCTCGATGCCGGCGGCCTCCGTCGCGCTGCACTTCCCCTACGTCGACGCCCTGTTGCTGGTCCTGGCGGTGCCCGCCCTGGAGCCGGCGCTGCGCGGCCGCGCCTCGGAAGGCCGCGTGCTCGTCGTGCTCGCGTTCCTGATACGGGCCGTCGGCTCGACGTCCTTGACCTGGCTCGTCGAGACCGACTTCGGCACGGGCATCGCCCTGGTGTGGATGCTCGCGTTCGGCGCGCTCGCCGTCGGCGCCCGCCTCGAGCTGAGCGGCGAGCCTGCCGAGCTGTTCGTTGCCATCGGCTCGGTCGTGCTGCTGCAGGCGGTGGCCGGCACGATCATCGACGCGGTGCTGCGGCTCGGACTGCCGCTGGACGCGATGTCCACGGGCGTGCTGGCGCTGCTCGGTTACTGCCAGCTAGTCGTCATGCTGCTGCTCGTCTACACGCAGCGCCTGCGCTGGCTCGACACCGACCGCGAGCTCAGGGCCTGGGCCTCGATGATGGCGGGCCTCGGCGCCGTCGAAGGCGGCGAGGAGGACCGCGCCCAGGACCGCTCGCGCTTCCTGCGCGCCCTGCGCGAGCGCCTGCCCACGCTCCGCGGGCTGGTGCTCCACGAGGAGGACGACGTGCTGCTGGGCGAGGCCGGCAGCTACGCCTACCCCCTCGTGGCCGGCGGCACCGAGGTCGCGCGCCTGCAGTTCGACGGCCAGCCGCGCGAGCTGGCGGTCCTCGACGCCGTGGCGCCGTTCCTGGCCAGCCGCCTGCGCCACACCCAGGTCGCCGCCGAGTGGGCCGCCAGGGCGCTCACCGACCCGCTCACGGGCATCCTGAACCGGCGCGGCTTCGCCGTCAGGTCCGGTCGCCTCGTGGGCCGGGCCGCCGCGGACGGCGTGCCGATGTGCGTCGTGATGCTCGACCTCGACCTCTTCAAGCGCGTCAACGACTTCTACGGCCACAGCGTCGGCGACGAGGCCCTCAAGGCCCTCGCGCACGTGCTGCGGCGCAACCTGCGGCCGGACGACCTGGCGGTGCGCTGGGGCGGCGAGGAGTTCGTGATCGTCCTGTTCGACGCCGACAAGGACGTCGCCGTCGACGTGATCAGGCGCGTCCGCTCCGAGCTCAGGGAACGCAAGGTCCCGCCGATCGAGTGGCCGCTGACGTTCTCGGCCGGCCTCGCCGGCGGCACGGCCCCGCGGAACCTCAGCGAGCTGGAGAGCTGGATCGACGAGGCCGACGCCGCCCAGCGCCGCGCCAAGTCGGCGGGCCGCGACCGCTACGAGGTCGTGGCCTAGCGCGGCCCGTCCGGGCGGCCCAGGGCGGCGCGTCCGGGCGGCCTCGCGCGGGCACCTCGGACCGCCGCTCGCCTCTCGTCGGACCGCCGCTCGCCCGTGAGTGGCCCGGTTCGCGCCACCCCCCGCCTCTCATGGGGCTATCATCCTTAGACCATGCGGGAGCTCCTCTACGACGCGGCCAAGCACTTCCGTCACGGCCGCGCCCTGGCCGAGCGCGGCGACGTGCGAGGCGCGATGCAGGCCTACCGCGACGCGCTCAAGGACCTCCACGCCGTCCAGCCCCAGCGCATGCGCGACGTGCTGCTCGCCCAGGTCTACCTCTCGCGCTACGTGATCGGCCGCGACATCGACCGCCGGCGCGCCGACAGCGACCTGCGCATGGGCTACTCCTACGCCCGCACGACGCACGAGCCCCACGTGCGCCTGATGGCCGAGGAGCTGTGGCGACAGCGCATCGGCGACGGCGGCGAGGGGTAGGCGCCGAGAGGCCCCCTGCGCGGCGTTAGCATGGCCCGCATGGCCGACACCGTCACGCTCGCGGACGCCTCCGCCGCCCGCGCCGCCTACCTGGAGACACTCAGAGACCTCGTCGAGCACGAGAGCCCGACGTCCGACAAGCGCGCCGTCGACGCGCTCGGCGACCGCCTCGAGCGGCTGCTGGAGGCGCGCGGCTGGACCGTCCGTCGCCACCCCAGGAGCGAGGTCGGCGACGTCCTGCAGGCCGCCCGCCGCGGCGGCGACGGCCCCTCCACGCTGCTGCTGACGCACATGGACACCGTGTGGCCCCTCGGCACGCTCGAGAAGATGCCGGTGAGGGACGACGGCGAGCGCTTCTGGGGTCCCGGCACGGTCGACATGAAGGCCGGCATCGCCGCGGCGATCCACGCCGTCGAGCTGCTCGACGCGAAGGGCGTCCCCCTGGTCGGCGACGTGACGCTCCTGGTCACGTCCGACGAGGAGACGGGCAGCCAGCACTCGCGCGAGCTGATCGAGGAGCTCGCCCGCGCCCACGACCGCGTGTTCGTCCTCGAGCCGGCCCGTGACGACGGCGCGCTCAAGGTCGGCCGCAAGGGCGTCGGCGGCTACACGGTCACGTTCAAGGGCCGGAGCGCCCACGCCGGCAACGACCCGGCGGGCGGCGCCTCCGCGCTGCGCGAGCTCGCCCACTTCCTCCTCTTCGTGGAGGACCTGGCGGACGAGGTCGCCGGCACGACAGTGAACCTCACCGTGGCGAGAGGCGGCATCGCCTCGAACGTGATCGCCGAGGAGGCCGTCGGCACGATCGACCTGCGCGTGCTCAAGGCCGGCGAGGCCGAGCGGGTCGACGCCGCCGTGCGCAGCTACCAGCCGCGCGACAGGCGCGTGAGCGTGGACGTCGCCGGCGGCCTGAACCGCCCGCCGCTCGAGCAGACGCCCGCGAACGCCGCGCTGTTCGAGGCGGCGGTCGCGACGGGCAGGCGGCTCGGGCTCGAGCTGACCGGCGCCGTCGTCGGCGGGGGGTCGGACGGCAACTTCACCTCGGCGCTGGGCGTGCCGACGCTCGACGGCCTCGGCGGCGTCGGCGGCGGCCCCCACGCGCGCGACGAGCACGTCCACGTCGCTCGCACCCTCGAGCGCGTCGCCCTGCTCGCCGGCCTGCTGGCGGACACCGCGTCCTGAGACCGGGCGTGAGCCGCGGCAGCCCCGGCGGCGCCACCCCGCTGCTCCTCGCCGCCGCCTGCGGGGCGCTGCTGACCCTGGCGCTCCCCGCCACGGGCTGGTGGCCGGCGGCCGCCGCCATGGCCGGGCCGTACGCGGCGATCGCGAACGCCAGGCGGCCGCGGCGGGCCTTCGCCGTCGGCTTCTGGACCGGGCTGCCGTTCTTCGCGGTCTACCTGGCCTGGCTGCCCGCCTCGCTCGGGGACCTGCTGGGGCCGGCGTTCTGGGCGGTGTTCCCGCTGCTGGTGCTGGCCCTGTCGTGCGTCTGGGGCGGCACGGCCTGGCTGTCGTGGGCGGCCGCGGGCGGCGGGGGCCGGCGCACGCTGTGGTTCCTGCCCGTGGCCTGGGTCGCCGTCGAGTGGGCGCGCACGCAGGGCTACCTGGCCTTCCCTTGGGGCGCCCTGGGCTACGCCTGGCTCGACACGCCGGTGGCGCAGCTCGCGAGCCTCGGCGGCGTCTACCTCCTGGGCCTGCTCGTCACCGTGCCCGCGGCGCTGCTGGCGCTGCCGCTGGTCACGCCGCGCGCCGCGCTCGGTCCGCCGACCGCCCGGCTGCTGCTGGCTCCCGCCGCCGCGCTGCTGGTCGTGGCCGCCGCCTGGGTCGGAGGCCGCGAGCTCGAGTCGGACGCCGAGGCGGCGCTGCGGCCCCCGACCCGGCTCGCCCTGCTGGTGCAGGGGAACGTCGACGCGTTCGCGCGCGCCGGGGGCGCCGCCCGCGACCTGCGCGTGCACCTCGAGCTGACCCGGGAAGGCGTGGCCGAGGCGGCGTACCAGGGCTCCCCGCCGTACGACCTCGTCGTGTGGCCCGAGGGCGCCGTCCTCGGCTACGACATGGAGGGCTCCGGCGCAAGGGAGCTGCACGAGGAGATCTCGCGCAGCGCGCCCGGCGCCGCCTTCGTCGTCGGGGCCAGGGCCTACCAGGGCGCGGAGTCGTTCAACAGCCTCTACTCGCTCCGGGACGGCGCCGTGCTGGGCCGTTACGACAAGCACTACCTCGTCCCCTTCGGCGAGCGCTGGCCGCTCCACGGCTCGCTGCCGTGGCTGTACGACGGCCTCTTCGGCCTGTTCGGCCTTCCGCCGCTGGCGAGCACGTCGGCGGGGCCGCCCCCGGCGCCCCTCGCGACCCCGCTCGGCCCGGTGGCGGCGTTCGTCTGCTACGAGTCGGTGTTCCCGCAGGTGCAGCGCCGGCAGGTGGCCGACGGCGCCAGGCTCCTCGTCCTCGGCACGAACGACGCCTGGTTCGCTCGCGGCGCCGGCGCCGAGCAGCACTTCGACATGGGCCGGCTCAGGGCCATCGAGACGCGCCGCTGGCTGCTGCGCGCCGGCAACGACGGCGTCACGGCCGCCGTCGACCCGCTCGGTCGGACCGTGGCCCGCCTCGAGCGCGGCGTGGCCGGGACCCTGACGGCGCCGTTCGCCCTGGAGACCGGCCTCACGCCATGGGTGAGGCTCGGGGGCTGGACGCCGGCCGCGCTGGGCGCCTACCTCCTGGCGGCCCTCGCGGTGCTGCAGGCGATCCGCCCGCGCGAGGGCGTCAGGGTCGCCGACAGGCTCCGCAGGCGCTAGGGCGCGCGGCGCTGCGCCCGCGCAGGCGCTAACATGTCGCGCCATGAACGTGCTCATCGTCGGGGGCGGCGAGATCGGGACCCTGCTGGCCGCCGAGCTGCACGAGGAGCACGGCGTCACGGTCCTCGACGTCGACCCCGGCAGGGAGGCGGCCTTCGAGACCCTCGACGTCCGCTACCTGCGCGGGTCGGGCACCGACCCCGACGACCTCAAGGCCGCCGGCGTCGAGCGCGCCGACGCGTTCATCGCCTGCACCTCGAACGACGACGTGAACGTGCTCGCGTGCCTGGCCGCCAAGGGCCTGGGCGCGAAGGAGACGCTGGCGTTCGTCACGCGCCAGCGCTACGTCGATGCCTTCAAGGTCAGGGGCGCGTTCCAGACGGTCGGGCTGCTGATCGACAGGGTGCTGTGGCCGCAGCGGATCCTGGCCCACCAGATCGCCGACATCGTGCGGGTGCCGCGGGCCGTCGACAGCGCCAGGTTCTGGCGCGGCCGCGTGACGATGCTCGAGTACCTGATGGAGCCCGGCGATCCCTTCCTCGGCGCGCCGCTCGTCGACCTGCGCCTGCCAGACGGCGTGCTCCTCGTCGGCCGCATCCGCGGCGACGCGTTCGAGATCCCGACGGGCGGGACGACGCTGGCCCCGGGAGACAGGGTCGTGTTCCTCGGCGGCACGCAGGAGATGAAGGAGGTCAGGCGGCGGTTCGCCCCGCGCCGGCGCTCGCTGAACGTGGCGATCGTGGGGGGCGGCAACGTCGGGTTCATGGTCGCCGAGGCCCTGGCGTACGACAGGGCCAACATCACGATCATCGAGGCGGACGAGGCGCGCTGCGAGAAGCTCGCGCAGTGGCTGCCGCACGCGCTCGTCCTCAAGGGCGACGGCACCGACGTCGAGCTCCTGCAGCAGGAGCGCGTCGAGGACGCCGACGTGCTCGTCGCCGTCACCGACGACGACGGCAGCAACCTCCTCGCCTCCCTGCTGGCCAAGCAGCTCGGCATCCCGAAGGTCGTGACGCGCGTCGGCCGGGCGCGCAACCGCCGCCTGTTCAGCCGCGTGGGCATCGACGCCCCCCTCACGCCGCGCGCCGCCGCGGTGCAGGAGGTCCTGAACTGGCTGAGGATCGACAGGGTCGAGCACATCGCCAGCATCGAGGACCACGCCGAGGTCATGGAGGTCAGCTACCCCGCCGACGCCGAGCCGGGGCCGGTCGCCGCGCTCGACTCGCCCGCCGACATCCTGATCGGCGCCGTCGAGCGGGACACGAACGTGATCATCCCCCGCGGCAGCACGGTGATCCGGCCCGGCGACCGCCTGCTGCTGGTGACGTTCCGCGACAACGTGGAGGAAGTCGAGGCGTGGCTCGAGGGTCGGCGCCAGGCCGCCAAGGCGTGAGGCGCGCCGGGACGCCGGGGGTCCCGGTCGGCGCCGCGGCGCCGACGGGCCCGACGCCGGAGCCGACGAACGGGCGCGGGCGCTTCGCGCCCTACGTGCTCGGCACCGTGCTCCTGGCTCTCGCCGCCGTGACCCTCGCGCTCCTCGCCTACGCCGCCGTCGTCGGCGAGCCCGTCCTCGGCTTCGCCGCCTTCCTCGCCGTCGCCGTGCCGACCGGCGCCCTGCTCCGCTGGCAGGGCCGCTCCGAGGCGGAGCCGGGGCGCCGCGAGGCGATCGCCACCGTGCTCCTCACCTGGCTGACCGTGCCGCTGCTCGGCACGGTGCCCTACCTGGTGACCCTCGGCCTCCCCTTCACGCAGGCCGTGTTCGAGTCGATGAGCGGCTTCACGTCCACGGGCGCGACCGTGCTGACGACCTTCGAGACGCTGCCGCGCTCGCTCCTGCTGTGGCGCGCGGTCACGCAGTGGGTGGGCGGGATCGGCATCATCGTGCTCTTCGTCGCGGTGTTCCCTCAGCTCTCGATCGCCGGCAGGCAGATGTTCTTCACCGAGCTGCCGGGCGTGACCGACGAGCGACTCACGCCGCGCCTGCGCTCGACGGCCGCCGCCGTGCTCGCGGTATACGCCGGCCTCACCGTCCTGTGCACGGGAGCCTTCGCGGCGCGCGGCATGCCCTTCTCCGAGGCCCTCGGCCACGCCTTCACGACCGTCTCGGCGGGCGGGTTCTCGTTCCACGGCGCCGGCCTGGCGCACTACCAGGACCCCGCCGTCGAGTGGATCGCCGTGGTCTTCATGTTCGTCGCCGGCCTCTCGATGCCGCTCCTGTGGCGCGCTCTGTCCGGCCGGCCGGCGCTGGTGCTGCGCAACGCCGAGGTGCGCGTCTACGCCGCCGTGATGGCCGCTGCGGCCGTCGCCCTCGTGGTCCTACTGTGGGACGAGAGCGGTCGCCTCGCCGTGCGGCAGGGCGTGTTCCACGCCGTGAGTGTGATGACGACGACCGGCTACAGCACGAGCGACTTCGGCGGCTGGGGCGAGCCGGCCCAGGCCGTGCTGCTGCTGCTCATGCTCGTGGGCGGCAGCACCGGTTCGGCGAGCGGCGGGGTCAAGGTCATGCGGTGGCTGGTGATCGCCAAGAACACGGTGCGCGAGGTCAGGCGCGTGCTGCACCCGCGCGCCGTGCTCCCGGTAAGGGTCGGGAACGCCGTCGTGCCCGAGGAGGTGCTGCGCGCCGTCGCCGCGTTCATCACGCTCTACGTCGGGCTGTTCGCGTTCTCCACGGTCGCGCTCGTGATGCTCGGCTCCCCCTTCGTCGAGGCGCTCACGGCCTCGATCGCGAGCATCGGCAACGTGGGTCCCGGCCTCGGCGCCGTCGGGCCGTTCGGCACCTACGCCGACGTCCACCCCGCCGGGCACCTGCTGCTGGCGTTCGTGATGTTCGCCGGCAGGCTCGAGGTCGTGACCGTGTTCGTGGTGTTCACGCCCGGGTGGTGGCGCCTGCCGCGCCGCAGCCCGCTGGCGTGGTGGCGGCGGGACGCCGGCTGACGGTCGACCGCCGCCCGGCCGTCACACCGGGGCCCCGGACGCGCTACCATCGTCCGACCCGGGCCGCTCGCCCCCGAGTCCTTGGGTCCCGGGGCCTCCGCCGTGCCCACCCCCGGTGGTGATCCACCCCGCGTCCCGACCATCGTCCCGGGGCAGCCAGCCGCTCGGCCGTTCCAGCCCGGCGCCGCGCGTCGGTTCGGAGGAGGGATAAGTGAACCAAGCCATCGGTCACGCTCGTCTTCTCGTCGGCAGCCTGATCTTCCTGTTCTTGGCGTCGTGTACGCCCACGCCTCCCCCGACGGTGGAGTGGACGTACGAGGGGAGCAACGACCAAGGCACGTTCGTGAGGCCCGGCGGTGTCGGCCTGAGCCAGGAGGCGCTCACGGTCGGCTACCACGCGTTCGAGTTCACGCCCCAGTCGGGCGGCGACTACCAGGTCGTCAGCGAGCAGGACTACGACGGGTTCCTGGCGCTCTACGAGGGCTCGTTCGACCCGGCAGACCCGGAGAAGAACCTCGTCGACACCAACGACGATTACGTCGCCCGCGGCTGGTCGCGGATCGTCGCGAGCCTGACCGCGAACACCAAGTACGTCGTCGTGACGGCGGCGTGCGGTGACCCGATGTTCTCCCCTTGCGGGGACCCCACCGGCTCGTTCAGCAACGAGGTCTCCAAGGACCTGACGCCGCCTGAGGTGGAGGAGCCCACCGACGAGGAGGAGCAGGACCCACAGACGTTCACCGAGCTGCCCGCCCCCGACGACAGCCGCTTCGACATCACGCTGCGGTTCTGGAGCGGCGGCTTCACGAAGGCCGAGATGGAGGCGATCTACGCGTCGGCCGAGCGCTGGTCGGAGATCATCACCGCCGACCTCGAGGACGTCGAGGTCGACATACCCGAGTTCGACCCGTCCACGCCGGACGCGTTCGCCGTGACCGAGGGCGCGCCTCCCCTGTCGGGCATCATCGACGACGTCTTCATGGACATCGCGAAGTACGACTTCGGCGACGCCGCTCAGAACGTGCTGGCGCGCGCCGGAGCCTTCTACGTGCGCGACGGCGGCCCCGACGACTTCACTCCCCTCTACGGGATCATGGAGTTCAACGCCCGTCACTTCGTCCCGGGCGGGTTCTTCGAGACCCCCGAGCTCCTCGGCGACACCGTGCTCCACGAGATGGGCCACGTGCTCGGCATCAGTCGCGCCTTCTGGATCCCCCAGGGCCTGATCACGGGCAACCCGCCCGACCTGAACTTCTGTTCGGACATCGAGTTCGACGACGACCCGCAGTACCTGGGCCCCAATGGCAACGACGCCTGGCAGAACGTCTACAACGCCACCACGCCGACCGTGCCGCTCGAGCACATCAACGGCTGCGGCACCGCCGACTCTCACTGGCGCGAGTCGATCCTCATGGACGAGCTGATGACCGGCTTCGCCGAGGTCGGCTTCGCCCCGCTCAGCGAGGTCACGATCGGCGCCCTCGACGACCTCGGGTACACGGTCGACTACACCAAGGCCGACGCCTGGACGATCCCGCCAGTCCCGGTCTTCAGGCAGGTCTCGCCGGTGGACAAGGGCTACGAGTTCGTGTGGGAGTTCGCTCGTCCGGCGGCCGGCAGCGGCCAGCTCACCGCGCCGGTGACGTCGGTCGACCTCGACCTCGGCCCGGGCAACACGTCGACCAGCGGCTGCCAGGCCGAGGACTTCGCCGGTTTCCCCGCGGGAGACATCGCGCTCGTGCAGCGCGGCACGTGCCCGTTCCAAGACAAGGTCGACAACGCCGTCGCGGCCGGCGCCTCCGCGGTCCTGATCGCCAACCAGGGCGACACCGACCTCCGGACGAAGCCCCTCAACGTCGGCGCCACGGCCACGATCCCGGTCCTGCCCATCGCCTACGAGGTGATGGCCGAGCTCGACGGCGCCGTCGACCCGGTCGTCCACCTCGACCTCGGGCCCGCCGCCCTCATGGGGCCGCAGCGCGGTCCGCGCATCGACTGGGGCGTCGCCGAGGTCCTCCTCGACATCCGCGCCAAGGTCTCGCGCGACGGGTTCGTCAGGAGCATCGACCACTGAGCGGAGCCCGAGGGCGGACGCTCTTCACGCGCCCGGGAACCAGGAGCCCCGCGAGCGATCGCTCGCGGGGCTCGGTCACGTGAGGCGGTGCGGTACGGGCGCCGGTGCGCGTCCGGGCCGCCGCCGCTACCCGCCGCCGAGCGTCCAGGCCGTGCGGGGCTCCTTCACTCGTCCCACTCCGCCGACGCGAGCAGGTCGAGCAGCAACGTCTTGAGCGCCCAGAACGTCGCCGGCTCGGCGCCGGCGGCCGCCATGACGACCTTCGTCTGCCGCGCCCACTCGACCATCACGTACGTGGACTGGCCGTCGAGGAACGGCGACGGATAGGTGTCGTCCAGGCGCTCGAAGCCCGCCTCGTCGGCGAGGCGCATGACGTGGCGCAGCGCCGTGGCGTCGACGCGGCCGGTGTGGTCGCCGAGCCTCTCGACGTTCGCCTCGCCGTGGTACGTGAAGCTGCCGTCGGGCGTGAAGATCGCAGTGAACGCCTCGCAGCCCAGGCGGCAGTCCGTCGTCTCGATGCCGATCCGGGAAGCGGTGGGCGGCGCGTCGGCCGCCGCCCCCGGGCGGGGCAGGCAGCGGACGCCGGCCTGGGCGTCGCATGGAGCCGTCGGCTCGGCCTGACCCGAAGGACGGTCCGCGGCGAGCACGCGGTGCAGAACCGCCAGCTCGCCGGCCGCGCCGAAAGCCCCGAAGGCGAGCAGCGCGACGAGCGCCAGCGCCGGCCCGAGCCGGCGCGTTCCGTGTGAGCGTGCCGCCGAAGTCTTCATGAAGCCATGCTGCCACGGCCCCACCGTGCGCTGCATGGCAACCGCTTGACCGGCCCTTCACCCAGCGGCGGGGCGCCGCGCCCGAGTGCCGTCGCGCACGACTCTCCTGCCCTCCGTCGGCGCCCCGGGCTATGCTCCCCTACGACACGCCAAGGGCGCATACCAAGCCGCGGCTCTTCGCAGCGCGGCCCGGAGGAGAGATGTCAGACAGCATCCAGTCGGTCCTGCAGGAGTCTCGCACGTTCGCCCCGCCCGAGTCCTTCCGCGCGCGGGCGCACCTCAAGGACCTGGCCGAGTTCCAGGCCATGTACCGCCGGTCGCTCGAGGACCCCGAGGGCTTCTGGGGCGAGGCCGCGCGGATGCTTCACTGGTTCGAGCCGTGGCGGAAGGTCCTCGAGTGGAACGAGCCCCATGCGCAGTGGTTCGTGGGCGGGAAGACGAACCTGGCCTACAACTGCCTCGACCTGCAGATCGAGCGCGGCCACGCCAACAAGGTCGCGTTCTTCTGGGAGGGCGAGCCGGGCGACAAGCGCGCGATCACGTACGGGCAGCTCCTCGAGGAGGTCAGCCGCTTCGCGAACGTGCTCAGGTCGAAGGGCGTGGGCCTGGGCGACCGCGTCGCCATCTACATGCCTATGGTCCCGGAGGCGATAGTGGCCATGCTGGCCTGCGCCCGCATCGGGGCCACGCACTCGGTCGTCTTCGGCGGCTTCTCCTCGAGCGCCCTGGCCGACCGCATCAACGACGCCAAGGCCGAGGTCGTCGTCACCGCCGACGGCGCCTTCCGCCGCGGCCAGGTGCTGCCGCTCAAGCCGGCCGTCGACGAGGCCCTGACCCACACGCCGTCGGTCCGCAAGGTCATCGTCGTGCGCCGCGCCGAGAACCCGATCTCGATGGAGCCCGGCCGGGACGAGTGGTACCACGACGTCATGCGCGAGGCGTCGGACGAGTGCCCCGCCGTGCCCGTCGACGCCGAGCACCCGGCCTACATCCTCTACACGTCGGGCTCCACCGGCCGTCCCAAGGGCGTCCTGCACACGACCGGCGGTTACCAGGTCCACGTGGCGCTGACGGCCAAGTACGTCTTCGACCTCAAGGAGGACGACGTCTACTGGTGCACCGCCGACATCGGCTGGGTCACCGGGCACAGCTACATCGTCTACGGGCCCATGGCCCTCGGCGCCACCCAGGTCATCTACGAGGGCAACCCCGTCTACCCGGCGCCCGACAGGCTGTGGGAGATGGTCGCCCGCTACAACGTCACGGTCTTCTACACGGCTCCTACGGCGATCCGCACGTTCATCAAGCTGGGCGCCGAGTACCCGGCGCGCCACGACCTCACGACCCTGCGCCTGATCGGCACGGTGGGCGAGCCGATCAACCCCGAGGCGTGGATGTGGTACCGGCGCGTGATCGGCGGCGACAAGTGCCCCGTCGTCGACACCTGGTGGCAGACCGAGAACGGCGGCATCCTGATCTCGACGATCCCCGGCGTCCACGACACCAAGCCGGGCTCGGCCGGCGTGCCGCTCTTCGGCGTCGACGCGGCGGTCGTCGACGCCGACGGCAACGAGGTGCCGGCCAACCAGGGCGGCTTCCTGGTGGTCAAGCGGCCCTGGCCCGGCATGCTGCGCACCGTCTACGGCGACGACGACAGGTACCGCAACCAGTACTGGGGCGAGGTGCCGCACGTCTACTTCTCCGGTGACGGCGCCCGGCGCGACGAGGACGGCTACTTCTGGATCATGGGACGCGTCGACGACGTCGTGAACGTCTCGGGTCACCGCCTCGGCACGATGGAGATCGAGTCGGCGCTCGTCTCGCACCCGAAGGTCGCCGAGGCGGCCGTCGTGGGCCGGCCGGACGAGCTGCGCGGCCAGGCGATCGTCGCGTTCGTGACACTCGAGCAGGGCTACGAGCCGTCGGACGAACTGCGCGACGAGCTCAAGCGGCACGTCGTGAAGGAGATCGGCGCGATCGCGCGGCCCGAGGAGATCCGCTTCGCCGACGCGCTGCCCAAGACCCGCTCCGGCAAGATCATGCGCCGGCTGCTGCGCAGCGTGGCCACGGGGCAGGAGCTCACTGGCGACGTCAGCACGCTCGAGGACAGGTCGGTCATCGAGAGGCTGCGGTCGGCCGACGCCTGAGCTGCAGCCTCGCTCCCTGACCTACCGGAGGGCGGCCGCAGACGGCCGCCCTCAACCCTCCCCCGACGCGGCCTCCCTGCCGACGCTAGCTACCGGAGCGGGCGAGCCGGGCGCTTCGTCGCCGGCCCTCGCCTGCCCCACCTGGCTGTAGAGGATCGACGCCACCAGCAGCGCGCCGCCCAAGAGCCCGCGCCAGCCGAGCTGCTCCCCGAGCAGCAGGTAGGCGAACAGCGCGGCGAAGACGGGCTCGAGCCCGAACACCAGCGCGGCCACGTGCGCCGGCACGACGCGCTGGGCGTGCACCTGCACGATCGCGACGCCGGCGGTGGCGACCAGGGCGAGGAACGCGATAGCCAGCCAGGTCCTGGCGGGGACGTCCGGCACCACCGACACGACGGGCGCCGCCCACAGCCACGCCAGCGCCAGCATGGGCAAGTGCTGCATGAACGCGAGGGAGTTCGCGTTCACGCGGCCGCCGACCTCGCCGAGGTAGACGATGAAGAGCGCGTAGCTCACGGCCGTCAGGAGGATGAGCAGGTCGCCGGCGTTCACGGCCGACAGCCCGTCGCGGGTGGCGATCACGGCGAGGCCGACGAAGCCGACGCCGGCGGCGGCGTAGTCGCGCCTCGCCAGGGGCCGCCGCCAGAACACGGCCGCCACCACCGGCGTGAGCACGACCGAGAGGCCCGTTATGAACGCGGCGTTCGAGGCGCTGGTGATGCCCAGGCCCACGGTCTGCGTGGCGAAGCCGGCGAACGCGAGTAGGCCCAGCCACAGGGCCGGGACCACCGCCCGGCGGTCGATGCCGGTCCAGGACAGCGCCAACGCCGCGAGCGTGAACCGGACCGCCAGCAGCAGCGAGGGAGGGATGGTGTCGAGCGCGTCCTTGACGATGACGAAGGTCGAGCCCCAGACGACGGTGATCGCCACGAGGGCAGCGAGACCGAGGGCGGGAGACATCCGGCCATTGTCACACGTCCTCC
>Ga0123333_10001450_pt1 | contig 25009 bp, 20 predicted proteins | sample BioC12SIPDNA_3_FD_89957 | JGI IMG/M metagenome (GOLD analysis project Ga0123333, IMG submission 89957) | Anaerobic biogas reactor microbial communites from Washington, USA - Biogas_R2_B C12 SIP DNA | ecosystem: Engineered > Bioreactor > Anaerobic > Unclassified | place: Washington, USA... | reverse complement strand
TCGCATTCAGAGATTTGCCGGTGGGGATGGCTGCAGTTTCCTATTACACATGGGGCAATGGTTGGCAAGACGTCGTGGTTTCGGAGGTGGAAAGCCGATCCCAGAGTTCGCGTGGCGCAGGATTTCGAGTTGCTGTACCGTTCGCACACGGACAGCGTTTTTGGCAACATCAAGGATCTGCTCTACGTGTATCGCGATGCGGGTTTCACCAGGACTTTGCGGCAGAAGAACGCCGGAGTTTACTACAAGGCTTACGGATTATGTAAGAACGGATTGCGTTTCGGCCTGATTGGCAAGACGCTTCTCGGGCTACTGAGCCTGGCTCCGCGTCCTCCCCTCTACGCACTGAATGCTTTCCGGGGGCATAAGGGCGGGATTGTGCGAGTCCAGGGGGTGGGAAATGTCGATCCAGATGAGAATCTCGTCATACGAGATGCACTGGCGAGGGTCCTCGCGACGGATGTACCCATTCGAAAGAAGATGCATAGGACAAATGAGTGTTGAACCCTTGAGGCATGGCGTGCACTCACGCAGATCGAGGGCGGATTTCGGCGGTGTCTCTACTGCGGGCGGAATCCACGTGATTCGGCACAACAGCAGGCAGGTCGTTAGCGGGCGTTGGACGTGAGGAGGAGAACAACAGGCATGAAACAGATAGTGCAGCACATCCGTAGCGGCAGACTTTCGGTTCAGGAGGTTCCCGATCCTCAGCCGGCCGGGCCCGGCGTGATCGTGGCCACGCAGGCGTCGGTCATTTCGGCGGGGACCGAGAAGATGATCACGGAGTTCGCCGGCAAGGGCCTGATCGGCAAGGCGCGGGCCAAGCCGCAGGAGGTCCAGAAGGTCATCGAGAAGATCAAGCGCGACGGCCTGCGCGAGACCCTGCGGACGGTCTTCGCACGGCTCGATCAGCCGATGCCGCTGGGCTATAGCGCGGCCGGCGTCGTGCTGGCGACGACGCCCGAAGTGACCGAGGTCAAGCCCGGCGATCGGGTCGCCTGCGGCGGGGCCGGACACGCCGAGGTGATGTTCGTCCCGAGGAATCTCGTGACGCCGGTACCGCAGGAGGTGGATTTCGAGTCCGCTGCGTTCGCCACGCTGGGCTGCATCGCCCTGCAGGGCGTTCGCGTGGCCGAGCTGGTGGTCGGCGAGAAGGTCGCGGTGATCGGCATGGGGCTGTTGGGTCTGATCGCGGCGCAACTGGTCAGGGCCGCCGGCTGCCGGGTCATCGGGGCCGATCCGAACCCGGCGCGGCTTGAACTGGCCAAGACCCTCGGCTGCGACCGGGTCTGCACGCCGGGCCAGCTTGCGGGCGCGGTGGCTGAATTCACCCGCAACCTGGGGGTCGACGCGGTGATCATCGCGGCGGCCACCGGCTCGAACGAGCCGACCGAACAGGCCGCCCAGATTGCCCGCAAGAAAGGCCGCGTCTCGGTCGTCGGAGCGGTCAAGATGGACATCCCTCGCAAGCCGTTCTACCAGAAGGAACTTCAGTTGAGGCTCTCGACGAGCTACGGGCCCGGCCGGTACGACAGCCAGTACGAGGAGAAGGGCATCGACTATCCTCAGGCCTACGTGCCGTGGACCGAGCAGCGGAACATGGCGTGCGTGGTGGACCTGATGGCTCAGGGCAAACTCGACGTGCGGTCGCTGATCACGCATCGCTGTCCGATCGACCAGGCTGAGGAGGCGTACCGGCTGGTCAAGGGCGAAAGCAACGAGCCGTTCCTTGGCATCGTGCTGACCTATCCGCAGGTCGAAAACCGTAGGCCGGCGCCGGTGGTCAGTCCGTCCCGGACCGGACGAAGCGAACCGGCCGGCGGGACGGTCGGCGTCGGCGTGATCGGGGCCGGCAACTTCGCCAACCTGACCATGCTGCCCGCCATCAAGAGCATTCCGACCTACCGGCTGGTCGGACTGGCGGACCTCAATGGTATCTCCGCCGATCACACCGCCTCGAAGTTCGGCTTTCAGCGGGCGGTCTCCGACCATCGCGAGTTGCTGGCCGATCCGGACATCCAAGCCGTGTTCGTCACAACCCGCCACAACACCCATGCTCCGCTGGTGATCGAAGCTCTTCGGGCGGGCAAGCACGTGATGGTGGAAAAGCCGCTGTGCCTTACCGAGGATGAACTGCGAGAGGTTTTGCAGGCTGCCGACGAACGGCCCGATCGGAAGATCATGGTCGGCTTTAATCGCCGGTTCGCCGCGTTGACCTCGGTTCTGCGGCAACGGTTCAGCGGTCGCGGGCCGCTGTGTATGCACTACGTGTGCAACGCGGGCTTCAGCCCCAAGGAAAGCTGGGTCCACGATCCACAGGTCGGCGGCGGCCGAATCATCGGCGAGGGCTGCCACTTTGTCGACTGGATGGTGCACATGACCCAGTCGCGGCCGATCAGCGTCTTTGCCCAGTGTATCGGGCGGGAGACCGGCAAGGCGCTGACGGATGACAACGTGATGATCTCGCTACGGTTCGAGGACGGCAGCATCGGCGCCGTCTCGTACCTGGCCTGCGGCGACAAGAGCCATACCAAGGAGTTCATACAGGTCTACGGCGGAGGGGCGATCGGCGAAATCGAGGACTTCCGTCGCGGTCGCTTCATGGCTAACGGCAAGACCGAACCGCTTAAGTCGTCGGCGGGCAAAGGCCATCGGGAGGAGTGGGAGCAGTTTGCCCAAGCCGTTCAGTCCGGAGGTCCGACCCCCATTCCGTTTGAACAGATCGTGGTCTCGACGTGGGCCACGCTCAAGGCGATCGAATCGCTGCACACGGGACAGGTCATCGAACTCTAGCGTTTATCGTGCCAGCCCTGAAGATCAAACACGTTCTGAAAGGCCGGGCGGTCGGCCTGAACGAGTCCGGCCAGGCGTATCTGAGCCGGAACTACCGCGTCGGCGTCTGGCGGGACGGTTCTGAGACGACGCCCGTAGCTGTGGTGCCATGTCCGATGCGCCGCCGTCTGATCGAGCCGAGCCGCCTGCTGTGTCGGCTGCTCCGTCACGAGATTCGGGGCTACCAGGTCCTGCCGGACGGCAGCCGGGTTGCCGCCAGCCGGCACTGGCTCTATCACGGGCGACCGGGCGAGTTGGTTCTGAGCCCGGCCCGGGTCGACGGCGACGGCCCGAAGGCGCCCATGACCATTACGCTCGACTGCGGGGGGCGGATACTGTGGGGAGAGTACTGGTCGAATGCCGAGCGGCGCGGTGTGCGGCTTTTTGTATCGACCGATGGCGGTCGCAGCTATGAGCCGTTCCACGAGTTTGCTCCCGGAGAGATTCGCCACGTTCATAACATCATCGAGGATCGGTACGACGGCGGCTATTGGGTAATGGCGGGCGACCACGGCGCCGAACCCGGCATCGGTCGCCTCTCGGCCGATCTGAAGTCGTTCGAGTGGGTCGTCAAGGGGGAGCAGAAGTATCGGGCCGTGAGCGGTTTTGTCTTTCCCGATCGCCTTGTCTACGGCACGGACACCGAGAAGGACTTCAACGCCATTCATGTACTGGACAAACGAACCGGGCGGACGGAGAAGGTCGTCGAGACCCCCGGCAGTTGCATCTACGCCGCCAGGTTCGGCCGGTGGTACACCGTTTCCACCACCGTCGAGTACTTCGAGAAGTACGACAACCGTCACGCCACGATCTGGGTCTCCGAAAACGCCCTCGATTGGCGGGAAGTCTATCGGGTCGAGAAGGACGTCTGGTCGATCAAGTACTTCCAGTTCGGATCGATCGTGCTGCCTCGCGGGGAGTGGGACCGCAACGTGCTGATCTTCAGCGGGCAGGCCCTCAAGAAGATCGACAACCGCATCTGCATCGCCGAGGTCGTGGAAGAGGCATGAACGTCAACGACCTGACCATGACCGTACGCTATTTCGGAGTGGGCCCGCTGGTCCGTGCGGTGTACCACCGAGCGGTGGTGAGGTCCGGGCTTATGAAGCGCCGGTTTCCCGCGTTGAGCTGGGAAGAACTGCGGTTGGACGATGTGGTTTCGCGGCCGATGGACGAGGATGCTTTCGGACGTTTCTTCGATCTGGCGGTCCGCCCGGAGTACCGGGATCGTTTCGGTCGCGCCGTTGACGCGGCCGAGGAGGTGTTGCAGGGTCGTTTTCCGTACTTCTTCAGGAACTCGGTTGTGTTCGATGGACCGGTCGACTGGCATCGGAATCCATTCAGTGGGGCACGCTGGCCAGCCGAGGTTCATTGGTGCGACCTGGGCATCTTTTCCGCCGAGCGCGGCGATATCAAGTTCGTCTGGGAGGCTTCCCGCTTCGGCTGGGCCTATAGCCTGGTCCGTGCGTATCTTCTGACTGGCGACGGTCGGTACGCGGGCGTTTTCTGGTGCCTGTTTGAGGAGTGGCTGGACGCCAATCAGCCCAACCACGGCGTGCACTGGGTCTCGGGCCAGGAGTGCGCCCTTCGGTGCATGGCGTGGTGCTTCGCCTTCTTCGGCTTTCGCGGAAGTCACGAGACGACCGGAACTCGGGTGGAGCGGCTTGTGCTGGCGTTGGCGGTTCATGCCGACCGGATCGCGAAGTTCATCGCCCACGCCATCCGGCAGAAGACCAACCACGCCATCACCGAGGCCGCCGGGCTCTACACGATCGGCACGTTGTTTCCGTTCCTGAAGGGGGCGCCGCGATGGAAGCGACTGGGCCGACGGGTGCTGGAGTCCGAAGCGGTTCGACTGATTTACGACGACGGCAGCTACGTCCAGCAGTCGGTCAATTACCACCGGCTGATGCTCCAGGCGTACCTGTGGGTGCTGCGGCTGGCTGAAGTCAACGGCGATCGGTTCTCCGACGTTCTTGCGGAGCGTTTCCGGCTTGCCACCGAGTTCCTGTATCAACTCCAGGACGAGCCGACCGGGCGGCTGCCCAACTACGGTCCGAACGACGGGGCGCTGATACTGCCGCTTAATGCATGCGACTATCTCGACTATCGGCCGGCCATCCAGGCCTGCCATTACCTGTCTACGCGGCGGAAGCTGTTCCCGAAGGGACCGTGGGACGAGGATCTGCTGTACCTCTTCGGCCCGGAGGCCCTCGAAGCGCCCGTCGTTTCCAGGGAGAGAATCAGCACCCGCTTCGACACGGGCGGATACTACACCCTTCGCAGCGGCCGGAAGCATCTGTGGGCGATGATCCGGTGCCACACGTATCGCGACCGCGTCGGCCACGTGGACCCCTTGCACGTGGACCTCTGGGCCGACGGGGTGAATCTGCTGCGGGATGCCGGCAGCTACCGATACTACGCCCCGGACGAGCCGGCGATGGAAGGGTATTTCAAGTCGATCTACGCCCACAACACCGTCATTCTGGATGACCGCTCGCCGCTGCGACTGGTCTCACGGTTTATGTACCTTCCGTGGCCGCGGGCCGACGTCGAGGAATTCGCGGTCCGTGACGGATTGGTCCGCTTCAGGGGCGTCAGCCACGCCTATGGACGCGAGTTGCCGGTCCGTCGTGAAGTCAGTCTCGATGCATCCGGCCGCTGCACGATCCGGGACGAACTGTCCGGGCAGGGCCATCACGCTGTCGAACTGCGATTCCATCTGCCGGACGGAGCCCGGCTGCTGGCCGTCGAGGCTGGGAAGGTCGTGGTGGCGGTGATCGGCGCCTGGCGGCTGGAATGCCGAAGCAGCCAGCCGCTGCGAGCCGATGTACTGAAAGCCAAGGACAACGCGGGTTGGGAGTCGCTGTACTACGGCCATCGACAGCCGCTCTGCACGCTGTCGATCCGGATCAGTGCACAGCTCCCCTGCACAACCGAAACGATGATCTATGAAATAGGTGCCGAATGAACCTGATCTACATCCACCAGCATTTCATGACGAATGCGGGCGCGGGCGGGACGCGAAGCTACGACGTGGCCAAGTACATGGTGCAGGCGGGCCACCGGGTGCACATGATCTGCGGAATCTACGACATCAGCGGGCTGGCCAGGATGCCGTGGTACCGGTTGTTCCGTCGGGAGCGCATCGACGGCATCGACCTGACCGTCTGCAACGTCTACTATTCGAACAAACTCGGCGCGGCCAAACGGATGTGGTCGTTCTTCTGGTTTGCGTTCCTGGCCACGTGGGCGGTCTTGCGGTCACCCCGGCCGGACGTCGTGTTTGCCACCAGCACGCCGCTGACGGTCGGGATTCCCGGATATCTGGGAGCCAGGCTTCGACGCAAGCCGTTCGTTTTCGAGGTCCGCGACATCTGGCCCGAGAGCCTGATCCGAAGCGGATGGGTGACCGGCAAGGAGTTGTACATCCGGATGATGGAGCGGCTTGAGGTGTTTCTTTACAACCGGGCGAAGAGGATCTTGCTGGTTTCACCGGGCTTTGAGACCCGGCTCATCGAGCGAGGATTTCCAGCGGAGAAACTCAAGACGATCCTGCTCGGCGCCGAAGGCGATCTGTTCCGGCAAGTTACTCCCGATACGCAGTTCATCGAGACCCACGGTTTGGCCGGCAAGACGATTGCGATCTACACGGGCGCCCATGGCAAGGCCAACGGGCTGGACTATATCGTTGAGGCGGCCCAGCACTCGCGAGACCGGCAGGACATCGCCTACGTTCTGATCGGCGAAGGGATGGAAAAAACGCGGCTCAAGGAACTGGCCAAAGACAAGGGTCTGACCAACATCGTCTTCGCCGACCCGGTGCCCAAGGAACGGTTGCCCGGCATCCTGGCCGTCTGCCATATCGGCCTGATGATTCTCAAGGACATCGGCGAACCTCGCCCGGTGACGCCGAACAAGATCTTCGACTACATGTTCATGGGCATGCCCGCCGTCGTGAATTTTGAGGGGCCGACGATCGAGATGGTGCGGGCCGAAGGCTGCGGCGTCTTGGCCGATCCCAAAGACCCGGCGGACCTGGCCGCCAAGGTCCAGTCCCTTGCGGACGATCGCGCATGGGCCCACGAGCTCGGCGAGCGCGGCAAAAAGGCGGCTTGGCAGAAGTATGATCGCAGGATGATCGCCGGTGAACTGATGGCGGTGTTTGAGGCGGCGGCTCGTTCGCCGGAAAGGGTGGCGGAGTTCTGAACCGGGACGCGAAGGTAGAGACGGTTTTCGTTCTTGAGGCCCAGGCCAAGGCCGCCTTGCCCATCATCGAATCCTGTGCCGCAGCCGGTTTGCGCGTGGTTGTGGGCTCGGCCAAGCGCTACTGCTCCGGGTTCTACTGTCGAGGCGTGCGCGAGCGCGTGGTCTACCCCGACCCGAAAGATCAGTCGGCGGCCTGCGCCGAATTTCTGCTCGATTTGCTCGAACGCCGACGCATTTCGGTTCTGTTCCCGGTGGGGGACGTCATGACTGATCTGGTCGCCCGCCATCAGGACGCTCTGCGGCGGTTTACCAGGGTGCTCCTTCCGCCATACGAGGTCTTCGTCCAGGGCCGCAGCAAAATCGGCACTCTCAAGGCCGCCGCCAGAGGCGGCTGTCCCATTCCCATGACCTGGTATCCTCAGGATCAGCCCATCGAGAAGATCGCCGCCGAAGCCGCCTATCCGGTCCTGATCAAGCCTGCCGTGGCCGCCGGCGCTCGCGGCATCACGTTGTGCGCATCCGCCGATGAACTTCTTGCGAAATTCGGAGAAGTCCAGTTCGACCACGGCGAGAGTTTCGTCCAGGAGTTCGTGCCGCAGACGGGCACGCAGTACAAGGTCGACGTGATCCTGGACCGCGAACAACGGTTGCTGGCGGGTGTGGTCTACTCCAAGCTCCGGTACTATCCCCCGACCGGTGGGTCCAGTGTCCTGAACCGCACCGAGCATCGGCCGGACATTCTGGAGTCCGCCCTCAAGGTCCTTCGGGAGCTCAAGTGGGTCGGTTTCTGCGATTTCGATTTCATTACCGATCCTCGCGACAACGTGGTCAAGCTCATGGAAATCAATCCGCGGTTTCCAGAGAGCTACCGGGCCACCGTGGCCGCGGGACTGGATATGACGAGAATCATGTACCGTCTGGCTGCTGGGGAATCGCCGGAGCCACAACTGGAGTATCGCGATAATCAGTACCTGCGATTTCTTTTCGGTGATATTATGTGGTTCCTGACGACCACGGATAATCGCTGGAAGGCTAGGCCGTCCTTTCTCGATTTCTTCCGGAACGATACGATCTATCAGGTGGTGCGGTCGAATGACGTCGGTCCCGTGATGGGCTATCTGCTGGAGAATGCATCCATCCTTTGGGATAAGGAGAAACGCGAATTTCGCCTCAGACGGCGACGCGCCTGACCATATGCAGACCACGAATCCGAAACAGGTAAATGCCCTGAGCATCGACGTCGAGGACTACCACTCCATCGTTTCGCGGTGGTGGTTCGGCCGCGAGGCTTCGCCTTCAGCCGCCGTCGTCGAGAACACCGGCCGGATGCTTGAAATCATCCACGAAGCCGGCGTTCGGGCTACCTTCTTTATCCTCGGCGAGGTCGCCGGCCGCTATCCGGAACTGGTCCGCCGGATACTCGACGCCGGTCATGAGATCGGCGTGCACGGCCACAAACACCTCTGGGTCCACAGCCTCTCGCCCGATCGGTTCCGCGAGGAGATTCGCACCGGCAAGCAACTCGTGGAGGACGCCGCCGGTCAGCCCGCCAAAGGCCACCGTGCCCCGGCGTTCAGCATCAACCTGCGGATGAACTGGGCGTTTGAGATTCTGGCGGAGCTGGGATTCGCGTACGACTCCAGCGTCTATCCCATCAAGGGGTCGCGCTACGGCGATCCATCGGCTTCGCTCGAACCGTTTCGAATCGTCACGCCCGCCGGTCCGATCTGGGAGGTCCCGCCGGCGGCGCTGGAGTTCCTCGGGCGGCGTTGGCCCGTCGGCGGCGGAGGCTATCTGCGGCATTTCCCTTACCGGCTCAACCGCTGGGCCCTTCGGCGCATCAACCGATCCCGCTCAGCCGTCGTGTACCTCCACCCGTATGAGGTCGAGCTCGAACCGCCCGCCTCGGCCGATCCTTCCTGGTCGATGGCGCAACGACTTAAGTACGCGAAGTTCACCTACCTTCAGTACCGCCAGCGGAAGACGGTGGAACGCAAGCTGCGCGGCCTGCTCTCGGATTTCCAGTTTTCCGCCATAACCGACGTGTATCCCGGAGTGCTTGAGAATCATGGATCAACAGCCGGTCAGCATTGTCCCGATTGATGAGCAGCACCTGGCCGCTGTGGCGCAGCTTCACATCCAGGGCATCAATCAGGGATTTATCAGCTCGCTGGGTCCGGCGTTCGTTCGCAGACTCTATCAGGGGATCATCCACTGCCCCGAGGCCTTCGGTTTCGTCGCCTGTCAGGATGAGCACGTCTTGGGTTTCATCGGCTGCGCTGAGAGCGTAGGGGCGGTCTACAAGCACGTCCTGAAGCGATCCTTCTTCAGTCTGGCCTGGCGAATGCTCCCGCGGATGCTGGTGTGGCGGAACGTTCGCAACGCCTTCGAAACCCTCTTCTATCCAGCCAAAGCCGAATCCGATCTGCCGAAGGCCGAGATCCTCTCGGTGGCGGCCGACCAGACGGCTCACAGCTTGGGGATCGGACGTCTCCTGATGACCGCCGCCCTCGACGAGTTTCAGCGGCGAGGGATCACCACGGTGAAGGTCATGGTCGGAGAGCAGCTCCCCGCCAACGAGTACTACAAGAAGCTCGGTTTCACCCTCGCCGGTCAGCACCTCCACCACGGCTACCTGCTCAACGCCTATCTCAAGCAACTCTCCTGAGGCTTCATGACCCCCTTTGTTTACGCTTGCGGGTTGTTATAGACTTGTCTGTATATATACAGCCTGTTGCTGGTTTGGCCTTGACGCACTTCGGCAGGGCCTCTATCTGGGATGTTGCTGATGGAAGTCATTATAGAATAACATGATATAGGTGGGTATGGGGAAGTAATCATCTTGGCGGTTTCCCTCTTGACTCTTCGGTAAAGTGTATTTACTGTGCTATATATAATCGGTTGCGATTGACTATCCAGTGGTTCGTGGTTGTGAGGTACGGCAATGGCTAAGGGCGGTTCGAAAAAGGTCAAGGTGGCTCTGGTCGGTGCGGGCGGGATGGCTAACGGGGTTCACTACCCCTCCGTGACGAGTTTTGAGGATGTCCAGATCGTCGGGCTTTGCGATCTGGACCAGGAGAAACTCAAGGCTACGGCGGAGAAATTCCGGATAAAAGAGACGTTCACGAACTATCAGGCGATGCTGGAGCAGACCAAGCCGGATGCGGTCTACGTCCTGATGCCGCCACACCATCTGTTCGACGTGGCGATGGACGTGATGGAACGAGGTCACCATCTGTTCATCGAGAAGCCCCCAGCCGTGACGACCCACCAGGCGATCGCCCTCGCCCGCAAGGCCAAAGAGAGGAAAGTCATCACAGCCGTCGGCTGGCAGCGCCGCTTCCACCCGCTGACCAACACCGTCTGGCAGAAAGTCAGAAAGGCTGGCGAGCTAAACCAGGTAGTGGTAAGCTTTTATAAAAATGCCGTGCCCTCCCAGACGCATCCCTACTACCGTGGGGCGATCGACATCCTGCACTGTGACGCGATCCACGCGGTCGACTCGCTTCGCTACTACGCGGGCCTGGCCGACGTTGTCTCGATCAGTTCCAACGTACGCAAGCTCGACGCGTGGTACCCGTGCGTCTTTACGGCCGTCGTACAATTCAGCAATGGCGTCGAGGGTGTGCTGCTGACCAACTGGCGCAGCGGCCGACGAATCTTCAAATTCGAGTTCCACGGAGCCAACGGGATGGGACTGGTGGATATCGACGGCCAGGGCGCGTTCTACACCGACAACAAGGTCGAGCCGGCTTGGCAGTCGGACCACGTCGCGGAGGCCGGTTCGGACCAGACGCACATTCACCAGGGCTTCTGCCAGGAGAGCCGGGCCTTTATCGACGCGGTCAAAAAGGGCAAGCCGCCGCACCATAGCCTGGAAGACGCCTACAAGAGCATGGACCTGGTCGACAAGATCTATGGGGCATCGATGATGCGGGAGGAAACGCACGTATAAAAGTGGTCAGAATTCAGAACTCAGAACTCAGAATGGCTTACCGCTCGGCGGCACAGGGGCGATATGACGAGGTTGCCGGCCAAAACATTTCGTGATCTGGTAGTTTGGCAGAAGGCCCATGCATGGGTGCTTGAAGCGTATGCCTACAGCCGTGGGTTTCCCAAGGCGGAATTATACGGACTGACGTCGCAGCTCAGGCCGGCAGCGGTTTCCGTGCCCGCCAACATCGTCGAGGCATTCCGAAAGCGGAGCCACGCGGAGAAGCGGTACTTCCTGAACGTCGCCCAGTGTTCACTCGAAGAATGCAGGTATTACCTGATTTTGGCCCAGGATCTCGGCTACGGAGATAGCCGTCGGTTATCTCATGATTTGGAGGAGGTAAGCCGTTTGTTGGAGGCTTTTTCATCAAAGATTTCCGGTGCAGACGGGTAGAATGGTGTCTATTCCGAGTTCTGACAACTGAGTTCTGAATTCTTCGGAGACGCTCATGCCCAGCTACAAGAACTTTCTTGAACTCGGCGACGCGGTCGTGGCGCGGTGCGAGGGTGACCGGCAGTCGCTGATGCGGCGGGAGGCTGAGATCTACCTGGTGACCAAGTGCCGGGAGATGCTGGAGGCCCGGCGCAAGTGGGAACTCGACTACAGCTCGCCGGAGGCGTACATCAACACCTGCGACCCGCACCGCCACCGCTGGGCTGAGACGGTCGGGCAGGTCGAGTACAACGCGGAGTTCAACGCCTACTACGAGCCGTTCTTCGAGGACGGCGAGTACGTGGCCCGGTGGCTCTACATCGACCTGGATCGGGGCCTGAAGGCCCGGGCGGTGCTGGCCATGCCGAGGCGCGTTAAGGAGCCGGTGCCGCTGGTCATCGCCCAGCACGGCATCGCCTCGTCGCCCGAGCGGATTTTCGGCCTCAATGACGCCCAGGGCATCTACCACGCCTACGGTCGGGCGTTGCTCGAAGCGGGTTACGCGGTCCTCGCGCCGAGCAACATCACCGAAGGTCCGCCGCGGGCCCGCCTCCAGCGGCTCTGCTCGCTGCTGGGCAAGACGCTGATGGGCTTGGAGATCGGCAAGATCCGCCGCCTGCTCGACTACGTGCTGGGTCTGCCGGAGATCGACATGGTCCGCGTGGGCATGTGGGGCATTTCACTGGGCGGGATGTACACGATGTACACCGTGCCGCTCGAACCGCGGATCAAGGTCGGCATCAACTGTGCGTTCTTCAACGACCGTTTCCCCAAGATGGCCGTTTCGAGCCCTCAATACTCATCCTTCCTCGACGCCAATGAGGAGCACATCTGGATTCCCGGCTGGTTCGCGGGCGGTTTCGGCGATGCTGAGCTGGCGGCCCTGATCTGCCCGCGGGCGTACCAGATCCAGCAAGGCCGGGCGGACGGGATCGGCTGGTGGCCTCTGCAGCACGCCGAGTTCGTCCGAGCCCGCGGCTATTATGAGAAGCTGGGTTTGGCCGAACGGATCGAGTACGCCGACCACAACGGCGGCCACGAGATCCTGGTCGACCAGGGCCTGGCCTTCCTCAAGAAGCACCTGGGCTGAACCGGTCACGTCGATGAGCGTGACGCGACGCAGCAACGATGCCGGCCGTTTCAGCCGGCGACCAAAGGAACAACCGTGCTGACCGTACTCTGCGACAATTCGACAAAGATCGTCAACCAGGCCCTGTCCTTCCAGCCTCCTGATCGGCTGCCCGTCTTCGACAATTTCTGGGAGGAGTTCGAGGACGACTGGCGGCGCCGGTACAACCTCGGCCCCGATCGCCGGGTGGCCGATCACTACTGGACCGACCTGGCCATCTGCACGGCTGAGGAGTGCTTTTTTCCCACCCGTGTCCGGACCATCCGCCAGGAGGGCGAGTTTGTATACGGCGACGACGGCTGGGGACGCACCGTCCGCACCCGGCGCGGCGCCCACTTTGCCGAGACAATCGATCGTCTCATCGAGAGCCGCAGCGGCCTGGACCGCGTGCGGTTCGACCCGCCGGACCTCGACCAGCGCTACACCCGCTTCGTCGAGTCCGTCCACGAGAATCAATCAAAGGGGCGCGTGGTGTTCGCCAAGATCGGCGGTCCCTTCATCCGCTCCACGTTCATCCGCGGCGAGGTGGACCTGCTGGTGGATTTCGCCGAGGACGAGGAGTTCTCCAAGGCCCTGATCGGCAAGGTCGGCGAGCATCTGCTGGCGATCGGCTTGGAGTCGCTTCGCCGGGCCGAACTCCAGGACACGGGCGTTTGGATCTTCGACGACATGTGCAATGTCAACGCCCCGATGTTCTCTCCGCGGACCTTCGAGCGGGTCTTCCTGCCCGTCTACCGGCGAATGGTCAGCCAACTCAAGCAGGCCGGCGCCCGCTGGGTCGGCTTGCACTGCGACGGCAATCTCTACCCGTTTCTCGACATGTTGGTCGACGCCGGCATCAACGGGATCAACCCGGTCGAGCCCAACGCCTCGATGGACGTGACGCGACTCGTCCGCGACTACTGGAAACGCCTGTGGTTCGTCGGCGGCCTGTGCAACTCCAAGATTCTCCCTTCCGGCGATCCGGACCGCATCCGCCGCCACGTTGAAGCGGTGGTCGAAGCGGCTCGCGACGGCGGCATCGTGATCGGCAGCCACACCATCGGCCCGGACATCACAGTGGACAGCTACGAGCTCTACCGCCGGATTGTAGCCGAGCGAGGGAGTTACCGCACCGCATAGGGGACGTTTTGCCAAGTCGATGGCTCTGTGAGGACAACCCATGAGCAGATCGCCTGTCACCGCCGTGGTCATCGGAGCCGGCCACCGAGCCCTATGTTACGCCGATCTGTCGCGGCAGCATCCGGACCGCCTGCGGATCGTCGGAGTGGCCGATCCGGATCCGGCCCGCCGCCGCCAGACCGCCCAGCGGTACAGCTTCTCCGAGGACAAGTGCTTTCGAACGGCTGAGGAACTGGCTCAACAGCCGGCCTTCGCCGACGCTGCGATCAACGGCACGATGGACCGCGACCACGTTCCGACCACGCTGCCGCTGTTGCGGGCGGGATACCACGTCCTGCTCGAAAAACCCATCACGCCGATCAAGCGTGAACTGCTCGATCTGGAAGGGACCGTTCGCCGGACCGGCCGCAAGGTCATGATCGGCCACGTGCTTCGCTACGCGCCGTTCTACGTCGAGATCAAGAAACGCCTCCTGGCCGGCGAGATCGGCAGAATCCTGTCCATCGAGACCGCCGAGAACGTCAGCTATCACCACATGGCGGTTGGGTTTGTCCGCGGCAAGTGGCGAAATCGGGATAGCTCCGCCCCGATGCTCCTGGCCAAGTGCTGTCACGATCTGGACCTGCTCTGCTGGTACATGTCGGGAATCGCCCCGCAGCGGGTCGCCAGTTTCGGCAATCTCATGCATTTCCGCCCCGAAAACGCCCCGCCGGGTTCGGGTACGCGGTGTCTGGCGGATTGCGAAATCGAAGCCGGTTGCCCTTACTCGGCCAGAAAGAACTACATTGAGCAGAACCTGTGGGGGATGTACGCCTGGCAGTCACTGGAGCACATCGAGGATCTCGCCGAGCAGAAGAAGATCGAGTCGCTCAAGAGCGACAATCCGCACGGCCGTTGCGTGTGGCGGTGCGACAACGACGTGGTGGACCACCAGTCGGTGATAGTTGAGTACGCCGACGGTGTGGTCGCCACCCACAACATGTTTGCCAACACCTCCAGGCCGTGCCGGACGATTCACATCGTTGGAACCGCCGGCGAGATCCGCGGGGCCATGGAAGACGGACATTTCTTCATCCACAAGCCCGATGCGCGGGCCGGACACGAGTTCTCCGAGGAGCGGATCGACATCAACGTCTCCAACGACATGCACGGTGGGGGGGACATGCGGCTGGCCGACGACTTCGTCCGCGTGGTCAGCGGCCGGAACGGCTCGATTTCCAGCACCGACATCCACGATTCCATTCATGGGCATATGATTGCTTTCGCCGCCGATGACTCCATGCTCCAAAAGAGGATGATCGAACTGAACGATATTCAGTAAGGGTCAGGCGACGGCCTTGATTGCAGCTATTCGCAAGAGTACTATAATAGAAGTATTGTGGGTCGCCCTGGAGTTGGTTTATGGCTGGCAGCAGCCGGATTAATATTCTATTCACCTGTGTCGGTCGGCGATACGAACTGGTTCAGGCATTTCGCGCCGCCGCCAAGCGGCTTGGTGTGGACCTTTTTCTGCTTGGGACTGACGCCAACCCGCTCTCGCCGGCCCTGTTCGCCTGCGACAAGCACGTCATTACCCGGCCGATCGCCGATCCGGACTACATCCCCCAGATACTGGAGCTGGTTCGGGAGCATCGGATCGACTTGGTGATCCCGACGATTGATACCGAACTGAAACACCTGGCGACCCACCGGCAGGAGTTCCAGGACGCCGGCGCCCGGGTGCTGGTCTCCGACCTGGATGTGATCGAAATTTGTCAGGACAAGCGGCGGACGTATCGCTTCCTTCGCGAGCATGGATTTGGCGCTCCGGAGACCCGCGAATTGGGCGAGGTTGATGCATCCAAGTTGACTTACCCGGTGTTCCTGAAGCCCTGGAACGGCTCGGCCTCGAAAGGCAACGCCGTCGCCCGCGACGAGGAGGAATTCGGCTACTGGAGCAAGCGTGTCCCGCACTGCATCGTTCAGCCGTATCTTGAGGGCCAGGAGTACACCAGCGATGTGTACGTGGACTTCCAGATGGCCGTCCGCTGCGTGGTGCCTCGGCGGCGCATCGAGGTGCGCGGCGGCGAGGTCTCGAAAGGGCAGACCGCCCGGATACCCGCCCTGATCGAGCAGTGCACCCGTTTGGTCGAAGCACTTGGGGCCGGTCCGGGCGTTATCACCATTCAGGCATTCGTCACGCTGGAAGGCGAGATACGCTTTATCGAAGTGAACCCACGATTCGGCGGCGGCGCTCCCTTGAGCATCGAGGCCGGAGCGGATTTCCCCTCGTGGATTATTCAGGAGACGCTGGGCGCAAAGCCTCGCATCCGCACCGACGGCTGGAAGGACGGCCTCTGCATGCTTCGCTACGACGCCGCCGTGTGGATCGATCGCAACTCCGGGCAGACTGGGCAAGGAACCTGATTCATGGATAGTCATATTCTAGCGTTCTGGGGAGGTTTTGTCGGTCCCTACGGCTCGATCAAGGGAGTGCTCGATCCGTACTGGCCGACGCTGGTGGTCGCTACTGTCGTTTCGCTGTTCGCCACGCCGGTCGCGTCCTTCATAGCCTTTAAGGTTGGCATTCTCGATCTGCCTGACGAAGCGGTCAAGACTCACAAGCGGCCCACGGCGTATCTGGGCGGAGTGGCGGTGTTGGTTGGTTTCCTTGCGGCCATGCTGCTGGGAGTGGTGCTTGTTGCCGATGCGATCGGGCCCGAAAGCCCCGCGATCAGGATCATCTACGCCATCTGCGCCGGGGCTGTGGTGGCGACCCTGGTCGGACTGATCGACGACGTCAAGGACATCCGGCCGTGGCAGAAGCTCATCGGCCAGGGCATCTGCGCGGTGTTCCTGGTCGCCGCTGGGATCAAACCCGACCTTCAGCCGCTGTCCGGAATCGTGGGAGTTTCCCTGCCTCCGCTCCTGCACGACATTGTGGCCTACGTGGTGGTTTTGTTCTTCGTTCTGGGGGCGACGAACTCGCTGAACCTCCTGGACGGTCTGGATGGACTGTGTGCCGGAGTTACGGCGATCATCACGCTGGGATTCCTCGTCCTGGCCATTCACCTGGCGACCTGGGCCACCGACACGTCGGTCGACGCGGTGCGGATCGTGGTGGGCCTTGCCCTGGTCGGCTCGGTGTTCGGTTTTCTCATGTTCAACCGCCATCCGGCGGCGATCTTCCTCGGCGACGCCGGCAGCATCCTGCTGGGCTTTATCATGGCCTCGATGATGATGCTGATGGCCACCAACAGCACCCGCTGGTGGTTCGCCTCCGTCGTCATTTTCGGCCTGCCGATCCTCGATACGACCACCGCGCTGATCCGACGCGTGATCAACAAGCGTCCAATCATGAAGTCCGACCGCGGACACATCTACGACCAGATGATCGATCGCGGCATGCCGCTGGAGCGCACCGTCGCGGTCAACTATCTGTTGGCCGGGCTTTACGTCCTGCTTGGCGTGGTCGGAGCGGTGTTCCTTCGCACGCGGCACGCGGTGATCCTCTACCTTGCCATTGCGGTTGTCTCACTGCTGATCGTGTGGCGCAAGGGCTTCTTCAAGATGTCCGGCCTTCGCGGCGCCGTCCGATCTTGAGTTCGTATTCAGCGGTGACTACAACGCGATCTGGCAGACCGCTTGGCCGCTGGCCGGCGTCTGGACCCGCACCACCCGCTTGGCTTGGTCCCAGAGATACTCCACCTCCCGACCGTCCAATCGCACCGCCGAAGGTCTGCGCTCCACGTGGATCGTCAGGCGGTACTCCCGCGATGGCGGCATGCCTTCGTACTCGCCTTCACGGCGGCCGATCTCCAGCCGCCACTCATCCCGGCCGCTGGACAGGCGAAAGTGCGTCAGTGCGAACTGGCCTTTCTCGTAGCCGTACCCGACGCCGTCGTCCTCGTAGAGTTCGAAGGCCGCATCCGCTGCGGGGTACACGTCCAGTTCGATCTGGTTCTCCGGCCGCTGACCCACGTAGTCCGGCGCCTCGGCCAGGATCGGCACGATTGCTCCGGCCCGGACGAACAATGCTCCGCCCCGGTCCTCCGGCGGATCGTATGTGAGCCGTTTGCCGCCTTGGTGCATTTCGCCCGTCCAGAAGTCGAACCAGCGCCCGGCAGGCAGATAGACCTCGTTACTGAACGCGCCGACCAGCAGCTCGCGGCCGAGCATGTACTGGTGCAGCAGATTCCGGGCCGCCGTGTCGTCGGGAAATTCCAGCACCATCGCCCGCATCATCGGCAATCCGGTCCGGTGCGACTGCCACGCGAGCGAATAGAGATAGGGCAGCAGGCGATACCGCAGCCGGGCGTAATCAGTGAATATCCGCTGCAGACGTTCGCCCTGGAGCCACGGATGCCGCCAGTAGTTCCAGCTATTGACGTGGGCCCACGGCAGCAGGAAACCGTAGTGGATGCCTTCGGGCGTCGTGACCTCCATGTCGCAGGTCGACCATGCATGGCCGCACAATCCGGTATTCAGCTGCGCCACCAGCGTCGCGTGCGCGCCGCCGGTATCGCCCGTCCAGGTCCCGGTGTACCGCTGAAGGCCGGCCCATCCGGCGTCCGTGAAGCAGCACGGCCGACGTCCGGTGTACTGGCGAAATCCCTCGTGCATCTGCTGCGAGTAGAGCAGCGGATAGAGGTTGTGCATTTCGTCATCCGTCATGCCGTTGCCGTATAGCCGGTCGGGATGGGCGCAGACCTGCAGCGCGCCGTCCTGCTTGAAGAAATCCACGCCTTGGTCGATGAACTTCTTGTGGTGTTCGAACCAGGGCTCGGCTGGATCGGTCAGCTTGTCCATCCGGACGGGGTGCATGAAGTGCACGTCCTTCTCGACGTCATCGGCGTGGAAGACGGGTCTGGCCGTTGCCTGCGAATCGCTGGGCGACGCCGCGGCCTGGCCCCATCGTCGCTCCGCCTCAAAACTCAGGTCGTAGTCGTTGCATTCCCACAGCTCGACCTTGTAGCCCAGCCGTTTCATCGCGGGCAGGAAATTGTGCTGTCCGGTCTGGGCGTAGAAGGGGATCGGAAAGCGTTCCGGGTGCCAGGTCCGGTCCTTGCTGTAGTCGTAGTGCCGGCTCATCCAGCCGGGCTCCAGGCCGATCACGTCGCAAGGGATTTTCTCCCGGCGGAAGTTGACGCAGTCGTCCATCACCTCCTTGACGTCGGCCTGGTCGCGGCAGATGAACCACAGCCCGAACGACCACTTCGGCGGCAGGGCGGGTTTGCCCGTCAAATCGGTGTACCGGTCCAGGATTTCCGGCAGCGACCGGCCGCGGATCAGGTAGTAGTCCAGCCGGCCGCCGTTGCTGGCGATCTGCGCCCGATCCGGCTTGGACGCCGCCAGGTCAAAACCCAGGCGATAGGTCGTGTTCACCAGCACGCCGTAGCCGGCGGTGCTCATGAAGAACGGAATCGGAATGTAGCAACTGACATTGGTGACGTGAAGATCCGCCTTGCGGCCGCGCAGGGCCACCGCTGCGCGGGTCTGGTCGCCCAGACCGAAGAACTCCTCGTCGTTACCGCACCGCAGCCCCAAACGGAAGCCGCCCGACCCACTGACCTCCGGGTTGAACGCCTCCTTGGTCAGCGTCCTGCCTGCGGCCAGGAAGGTCAGCCGGCCCGATTTCCGGTCGATCCGAACGGCCATCTCGTCCGTGGTCAGCTCAGCCGCTTGCCCGGCCTCCCGAACCTCGGTCGCCGGCGGGTTCCGCGGTTCACGAATAAAGCCGTAGCGGTTCATCGCCGCTGGAGGAAAGCTCCCGTCCGGCGAGACCCGCACCCGGACCACGCCCGGAGCCACGAAGCCGACCCGGACGACCGGTCCCGATTTCGTGACAAAATCGTAAAATCGCCCGTCCTTGCCTGCCTTGCCCCGCCGCTTGGGCTCTTCGCCCGATGATTTCCCAGCCATTTGCGTCGCTCCAGGTGTTCCAGTCCGGCCTCCGCGTAACGCCATTGGAGCCAACATCCTACTGCCGCCGGTTCCGGCCCGCCAGCCCCTTTGGCGGTTGCGGCCGGCCTCGAACCCGCCGAAAACCTTGCGATTTAGCAGTCTTTCTGCTAATGTGTCGCCGAATCAGTTGAAATTTGACCGTTTTCCACTAACAATAAGAGTTTACCTTTTACAGAGACAGGTGTCTGAGGAGCAAACGCAATGGCCGATGAGGACCAGGTTCAGAACCAAGAGCAGACGGAAACGCCCGAGCCGCTGAGCGTCAACGTGGCGTCCGTCGAGGACGTGGGCACCCTCAAGAAGAAGGTGACCATCGAAATACCCGAGCAGGAGGTCAACAAGAAGCTCGATCAGAATTTCGGCGAACTGGCCAACTCGGCCCAGGTTCCCGGTTTTCGCGTCGGGCGGGCTCCGCGCCGGCTGGTCGAGAAACGCTTTGCCAAGGACGTTCGCGAGCAGGTGCGGCTGACTTTGATGGCCGAAGGCATCCAGCAGGCCCTCGAGAAGGCCGACCTCAAGACAATCGGCGAGCCTGACTTCGACATGGAGAAGGTCGAACTGCCCGAGAACGGACCGATGACCTTCGCCTTTGAGGTCGAGGTCGAGCCCGAGTTCGAGCTGCCGTCGCTGGACGGGATCGAAGTGACCGAGAAGGACGTCGAGGTTACCGACAAAGACATCGACGAGCAGATCGAGAACATCCGCTGGCGCCTGGCCGTCCTCGAGGACCAGCCGGAAGACGCCAAGGTCGAGAAGGGCGATCATATCACCGCTGACATGAGCCTGGAAGTCGGCGACCTGCCGCCGGAGGTCCGGCACGAGATCGACTTGGTCGCCCGCGATCAGCCGATCGAGGGCGTCCCGTTCGACAAGCTGGATGAGGCTTTGGCCGGGGCGGCCGTGGGCGAGACCCGCGAAGCCGGTCCCGTGACGGTCAGCCAGGAACACGCCAACGAGAATTGGCGCGGCAAAGAGGCCAAGGTTCGGATCGGGGTCAAGAAGATCTCCAAATGGCGATTGCCTGAAGCGAATGACGAACTGGCCAAGAAGATCGGCTTTGGCAGCGTCCAGGACTGGCGCGACACCACTCGCACGCAGCTCGAAGCCCGCAAGGGGCAGCAGGTCCGTCGCGACTTGGAAGACCAGGTCCGCAGCCATCTGCTGGCCAACACCAAGCTCGACCTGCCCGAGGGCCTGATCGAACGGCAGACCGATCGCGCTCTGGTCCGCCGGGTCATCGAACTGCGTCAGATGGGCTTCCCGGAGGTGGTGATCCGCGGCCGCATCGACGAACTCCGCACCGGCGCCCGCGACCGCGTGGTCGACGACCTGAAGTTCAGTTTCATCGTGGACAAGATCGCCCGCCAGTTCGAGATCGAGGTCACCGAGGGCGAGGTCAACAGCCTGATCGCCAACATCGCGGCCAGCCAGGGCCGCCGGCCCGAACGCGCCCGCGAGGAAATGATGCGGGACGGCAGCTATGATTCGGTGTTCGGCGTGCTCCGCGAGCGCAAGGTCCTCGAAAAGCTCCTGGACAACGCCAAGATCACCAAGGCCGAGGGGCAGGCGAAGGAGCAGAAGTAATCCTGACGCCGCGCCTCGGGTACGAAATCACGAACTCCGGACACAAGGAGAAGCGATATGAACCTCTGGTCGCCTGAGAATCACGGCGCCTGGATGCCCGACACCCGCAACCAGGGACCGGGCTATCAGCAGTGGCGGCAGATGACCATCAACGAGCTGCTGCTGGAGAACCGGATCATCTTCGTCGACATGCCGCTGAGCCCGCAGATATACATGCAGTACGGCGGGACCTTCGGCTCCGACATCATCAAGAAGATCCTTCGCCTCCAGTACCTCAAGAAGGATCAGGACATCCACATGTACATCAACTGCCCGGGCGGGTCGATGGGCGAGATTCTCGCCATCTACGACACCATGCAGTTCTGCAGTTGCGAAATCGCGACGTACTGCGTGGGTGTGGCGATGAGCGGGGCGGCTCTCCTGCTGTCCGCCGGCACCAAGGGCAAGCGATACGCCCTGCCCCACAGCAAGATTATGATTCACCAGCCGTACGGCGGGATCACCGGCCAGGCCGAGGACATCAACATCCAGGCCGAGGAGATCATCAAGGACCGCCAGCTCCTTAACGAACTGATGGCCAAGCACACCGGGCAGGACCCCAAGAAGATCGAACAGGAGACCGAGCGGGACCGCTACATGTCCACCGCCGAGGCCAAGGAGTACGGCATCATCGACGAAATTCTCCAGGCCGACGAGGCGGCCGCGGTCGGCGGCGAACCGCCCTCGCCCGCCGGGCCCAAAGCTTAACCCGACACATACGGAAGGTCATACCATGCCCCATAATCAACTGGTTCCCATCGTCATCGAAAAGACCGGACGCGCCGAGCGGGCCTACGACATCTACTCGCGTCTGCTGCGGGACCGGATCGTCTTTCTCGGCGGGCCGGTCACCGACGACTCGGCCAACCTTATCATCGCCCAGATGCTCTTCCTGTCCAACGAGGACTCGAAGATGGACATCAACTTCTACATCAACTCGCCCGGCGGCTCGATCTCGGCGGGCTTGGCCATCTACGACACCATGCAGTTTCTCCGCTGCGACGTGGCCACCTACTGCATCGGACAAGCCGCCAGCATGGGCGCGGTGCTGTTCGCGGGCGGAGCCGACGGCAAGCGGTTTCTCCTGCCCAACAGCCGGGTGATGCTCCACCAGCCGCTGATCGCGGGCATCCTCGAAGGGCGGGCCACCGACCTCTCGATCGAGGCCAAGGAAATCATCCGCCTGCGGCAGCGTCTCTACGAAATCCTCGCCAAACACACCGGCCAGAGCGCTGAAAAGGTGCATCGCGACTGCGACCGCAACCTGTGGCTGGAAGCCAGCGAGGCCATCGAGTACGGGCTGGCCGACAAGATCCTTGAGAGCGCTCCGGAGTCGCCGGCCAAGGGGCCGCGCGAGGCCGAGGGCGACGCCGCGGAACAGGACAGTGAGGAGTAGCCATCGTCCAGTATTGGTCGGCTTGATCTGCGCCGGCGTCGCCTTCGCCGCCGGCTGCCGGTCGACCTGTCCGGACGACCTGCTGGAATGCCGCGCCAGACTCGGCGACATTCAAGACCAGCAGGCCCGCCTGCGGGGCGAACTGGCCGATCTGCAGCAGCAGCTTGACGTCTCGCGGCAACAGATCACCCGTCTCCAGAATCTGCCCGAAGACAAGTCCGGGCTACTGGTCAAGACGCAGAAGATTGAGCTGGAGGGCCTGACCGGAGCCTATGACGATGACAAGGACGGCTACGACGACGGGGTCGTGGTCTACCTTCAGCCGATCGACAGGGCGGGCGACGTGATCAAGGCGGCAGGGGGGATCAGCATCCGTCTTGTGGACCTGTCCGGCGATGAGCCGGTAGTCGTCGGTCAGATCGACGTGCCGCCCGAAGAGTCCCTGGAGCTTTGGTACGGCCGGCTGCTGACCAACCACTTCACCGTCCGCTGCCCGTTTTCGCAGCCGCCTCGCGGCCAGGAGGTGACCGTCGACGTCCAGTTCGTCGAACTCCTGACCGGCCGACGCTTCACCGCTCAGAAGACGGTGGAAGTCAATGGTGGGCCGAGCGCGGCGCGAACTCAGCCGGTTGGCTAGAAAACGAACGCCGGCTGCAATAGGGGGGAGGTCGCCGCGGCTCAGTTCGCCTCGTCCAGCAGGAACTTCGCCCCGATCTTGAACCCGCCGACCGTGCCGTTGGTGTGGACCACCTTGGCCGGCACCTCGAGATCGCCGAAATCGGTCTCGACGGTGATCAGGATCCGCTGACCCGGCCGCAGCCGGTGGGTGGAAAAGAACCCTACCCCTTCGAGCGAAATATCGCGAGTCGTCACGTAGATCGGTTCAAAGAGGTTGGCGTCCTGTTCCGGCACGATGATGCCTGGCGTGCCGTATTCCAACCGCCAGTGGCCGCGCCGTCCGTCAGTGCCTTCCTCCTGCAGCGTGGCCTCCTTGATCAGCTGGATGATCCGGCCCATCTGCTGCATGGTCTTGATGACGATTCTTGCCTTCATCATTCGGCCCTTTCCGCCCTCCGGGCTGTCGCTCTACCCTTCTGATCGGAAACTTTGTCCATACACTTGACCCGCCGAGACGGCGAAATGGGGCATCCGGGGGGTTATCGGACGTTGGACTCGGTGCGGGGAGCGGAACCTCTGCACTGGTGGGAAACCACTTGTGGAGCCGCTAGGACGATCTTAACTTCTTCTGCAGCAGTTCGTTAACGATCTTCGGGTTCGCCTGTCCGCGGCTTTTCTGCATCACCTGCCCGGTCAGGAAACCGAACGCCTTCTTCTGCTTCTTGCCTTCGCTCGACGCGTCGGCCACCGCCTGCGGATTGGCGGCCAGGACTTCGTCGACCAGCTTCTCGATCTCCGAACTGTCCGAAACCTGCACCAGGTTCTCGCGCTCCGCGATCGCCTGCGGGTCGGTGTCCTCAGCCAGCATCTTCTCAGCGATGGCCGCCGCGGTGGTCGCGTTAACCGTTCCCTGTTCCACCATCGCCGCCAACGTGGCCATTCGCTCGGCCGGGACCGGCAGTTCCGCGATCGGCACGCCGCGCTGATTGGCGTGCATCGCCCAGAAGCTGATGAATTGGTTGGCCAGGTTCCTGACCGGCGCGCCGGCGGCCAGGGCTCGCTCGAACAGGTCCGCGGTCGCTCGATCGTCCACCACCGTACCGACGTCCTTTTCCGAAAAGCCGAACTGCTCAACGAACCGCCGCCGCCGATGGACAGGCAGTTCGGGCAGTTCCGATCGGACCTGTTCGATCCACACCGGTTCGGGCGTGACCGGGGCCAGGTCCGGGTCCGGGAAATAGCGATAGTCGTGGGCCTCTTCCTTCTCCCGTTGCAGGACGGTCGCGCCGCGGCCCTCATCCCAGCCGCGGGTGCTCTTGTTGCCCATCTGCATCGTGGCGCCGGTCCGCTCGAACTCATCGAGTTGCCGCTGCACCTCGAATTCGACCGCTCGCTGGAGGGCCCGGAGACTGCCGAGGTTCTTGACCTCGGCGATCGGCGTGCGGTATTCCTGACCGTCGCGGACGATGGCCAGGTTGACATTGGGCTCCAGCCGCATCTGACCCTGCTGCATGTTCGCCTCGCTGACGCCCAGGTAGCGCACGAGGCTGCGTAACTCCGACCCGAAGGCATGGGCCTCGTCGGCCGAGGCCAAGTCCGGCTCGGTCACGATCTCCATCAGCGGCGTGCCCGCGCGGTTCAGGTCCACGTGGCTGGCCGCGACCAGCCCCTCGTGCAGCAGCTTGGCCGCGTCTTCCTCAAGGTGAAGCCG
>Ga0123333_10001446_pt1 | contig 25036 bp, 23 predicted proteins | sample BioC12SIPDNA_3_FD_89957 | JGI IMG/M metagenome (GOLD analysis project Ga0123333, IMG submission 89957) | Anaerobic biogas reactor microbial communites from Washington, USA - Biogas_R2_B C12 SIP DNA | ecosystem: Engineered > Bioreactor > Anaerobic > Unclassified | place: Washington, USA... | reverse complement strand
CCGCGCCGGCAAGGGCGTTACGGTGATGAAGCTTACCAACAAGACCGGCTGGCTGGCCAGCATGCTCATGGTGGAGCCGGGGGATGAGATCATGCTCATCACCGATGACGGCACCATCATCCGCACCCCGGTGGAGGACATCCGCGAGTGCGGCCGCGTCACCCAGGGCGTGCGCCTGATGCGCGTGGGCGAGGGCAGCCGCATTGTGGACGTGGACGTGGCCGCCCCCGAGGATGACGAGGAAGAGAACGGCTACCACGCCGAACATGGCGAAGAAGGCGAGCACGAAGGCGAGCAGGCCGAGCAGCCGGATAACGGCACTGCCCCGGCGGACGACCTGAGCTGGCAGGGCCGGCCTGAGGCTGACCAGGCCGAGGGTGATGCGGGCGATCTGTAATCAAAGAAGGGCGGGCATGGCCATGGGCCGGCCCGCCCTGTTGGAGCATTCATGACGCAAAGGCAAAAGTCCCTGGCCGGGGGCATCTCGGTGCTGAGTATTGCGGGGCTGATCTGCAAGGTGGTCGGCGTACTCTACCAAATCCCGCTCAACAACACCATCGGCCCCGAGGGCATGGGGGTATACAACCTGGTCTTCCCCAGCTACAACCTGCTGCTGGCGGTGTCCTCCGTGGGCATCCCGGTGGCCATTTCGCGCATGGTAGCGCAGTTTCTGGCGCAGGATGACCCGCGCAACGCCCGGCGAGTGTTCCGCGCGGCGCTGTACATCCTGACCGTCTTTGGCGTGCTGGCCACCGCCTTCATGATGATCTTCCACCGCAGCCTGGGCCGCGCCACCGCTACGGCGGAGTCGGCCCAGGGCTTTTTAATGATCGCGCCCAGCCTGCTGTTTGTGTGCGTGATGAGCGCGTTTCGCGGCTTCATGCAGGGGCGGCGGCGCATGATGCCCACGGCCATCTCCCAGCTGATCGAGCAGGTGGGCAAGGTGTTTGTCGCCATCCCGTTCGCCGTGGCCGGCATGCAGCGCGGCGGCTATGCCATGGGCGCTGCCGGCGCGCTGCTGGGCACCTCGGTGGCCGAGGCCGCGGCGCTGCTGTACATGGTGGCCGACCACTATATCAACCGCCGCTCGCTGGAGGATTTGCCCCAGGGCGAGGCGCCGGCTGCTGCGCTGTCCGGCCTGGCGAGGGAGGTTACGCTGATCTCCATCCCCATCACCATCGGCGCCAGCATCGTGCCGCTGGCCGGGTTGATGGACAGCTTCATGCTCAAGCGCATCATGCAGACCTACATGACGCAGAGCCAGGCCCTCATCCGCTACGGGGTGTATTCGGGGCCGGTGATATCGCTCATCAACGTGCCCACGGCGGTGGCCATGGCCATCTCGGCCAACCTGGTGCCCGCCATCTCCGGCCACCGGGCGCGGGGCGATGCCCCGGGCATCCGCCGGGAGAGCGCCACCGGCCTGCGCCTGGCGTCGGTCATCGGCTTTCCCAGCGCGGTGGGCATGAGCCTGCTGGCCGAGCCGATATTGTTTTTGCTGTTTGGGCGCAGCGGCCGCTACAGCCCGGAGCACCTGCGCCTTGGCGCCCAGCTGCTGCGGGTCAGCAGCCTGACCATCCTGTTTTTTATGCAGGTACAGGCCACCAGCGCCATTTTGCAGGCGCTGCACAAGCAGCGCATCCCCATGTACACGCTGGCGCTGGGCATGGCGCTTAAAATTGTGCTCAACTACACGCTGGTGCAGTACCCGGCGGTCAACATCCACGGCGCGCCCTACGCCTCGCTGCTGTGCTACATCGTCAGCCTGGCGCCCAACCTGTGGTATGTGGCCAAGTACGCCGGCATGCGGCTCAAGCTGGACGAGCTGATCTGGCGGCCCGCGCTGGCCACCCTGGCCATGGCGCTGCCCGTGCTGGCCGCGATGGCCCTGCTGGGCCAGCGCTTGCAGCGCAGCTGGCTGTGGATGCTGCTCACCATGCTGTTAGCGGGCGTAGCCTACCTGGCCGCCGCCTGGCGGCTGGGCGCCATCACCCGGGACGACCTGCCGGGCTTCATCAGAAGGAGATTTCAACACCGTGCATAAAATCACCGTGGTTACTTTGGGCCCGGGCGCCCGCGAACACCTGACGCTGGGGGCCGTGGAGGCCCTGAACAAGGCCGGGCGCATCGTGCTGCGCACCAAGAAGCACGGCGCCGCCGGCTGGCTGGCCGAGCAGGGGCTGCCCTTCGTATCGCTGGACAGCCTGTACGAGGCCAGTGAGGACTTTGACACTTTGGCCCTGCGCGCCGCGCAGGAGGTGCTGCGCATGGCGGCGGCTGGCCCCTTGTGCTACGGCGTGGCCGACCCGGGCAGCGATGAAAGCGTGCGCCGCCTACTGGCCCTGGCCGGGGACGATGTGGCCATATTGCCCGGCGTGACGCTGGAGGCGCCCCTGCTGGCTGCCTGCCCGGCGGACAAGCCCCTGCTGGTGGCCGATGCCGCGGGCCTGAGCGTGGCGGACGGCCAGCGCCCGCTGTGCATCACCGAGATCGACAGCCAGGCCCTGGCCGGCGGCTGCAAGCTGCAGCTGCTGGAGCACTACGACCCCGGCTGCATGCTGTATTTCTTCCCGCCGGGGGAGGGCGGCACGCGCCGCTGCCTCCAGACCACCTTGGAGGAGCTGGACCGCCAGCCCCGCTACGACCATACCTGCGGCGCACTGCTGCTGCCGGGCAAGCCCTTTCAAAAGGAGCGCTACGACCTGCAGGACGTGGTGCAGCTGATGGCCCACCTGCGCGCGCCCGGCGGCTGCCCCTGGGACAGGGCGCAGACCCACCGCAGCCTGGCCCGCTACCTGGTGGAGGAGGCCAACGAGGCCGCCCACGCCATCGCCCAGGAGGACTGGGAGGCTGTGGCCGACGAGCTGGGCGACGTGCTGCTGCAGGTGGTGTTTCACGCGTCGGTGGGCGAGGAGTACGGCACCATGACCCTGGGGGACATCACCACCGCCATCTGCCGCAAGATGATCAAGCGCCACACCCACATCTTCGGCGGGCAGGCGCTGCAGACCCCCGAGCAGGTGAGCGACAGCTGGGAGCAGATCAAGGCCAAGGAGCGCGGCGATCAGACGCCCGCCCAGAAGATGCGCAGCCTGCCCGTCTCCCTGCCGCCGCTGCTGCGCGCCCTCAAGGTGCAGGAGGCCGCCGCCAAGGTGGGCTTTGACTGGCCCGATGCCCTGGGCGCGCTGGATAAGGTGCATGAAGAGGCCAATGAGCTGCTGGACGACATGCAAAAAGGCCGCGATCCCCGTGGGGAACTGGGCGATCTGTTCTTTGCAGCCGTCAATGCCGCCCGCCTGATGGACACTTACCCCGATGAAGTGGTCAATCTCGCCACCGAAAAATTCATCAATCGCTTCGAACACATGGAAAATGCGATAAAAGCAGACCAAAAAACGTTCAAACGCTTGACTTTAGACGATTGGGATGTATACTGGGTTCGAAGCAAGCAAGCGGATGAACGCTTTGCTTTACTCAAAACACAGGAGGAAATAACATGAATAAGTCCGAACTCGTCGCAGCCGTTCAGAAGGCCACCGAACTCAAGAAAAAGGACGCGGAAGCCGCCGTTGCCGCCTTCGTCGACACCGTCAAGGGCGCGCTCAAGAAGGGCGAGAAGGTCCAGCTGATTGGCTTTGGCACCTTTGAGGCCAAGAAGCGTCCCGCCCGCACCGCGCGCAACCCCCGCACCGGCCAGGAGATCAAGGTGAAGGCCTCCAAGGCGCCCACCTTCAAGGCGAGCAAGGCCTTCAAGGACACGCTCAACTAATCTCCCTTTCGGTTTGTATGCAAAACGGGGTGCGCGCACCCCGTTTTTGCTTCCCTATCGAGCAAATTGCGCCACCGCAGCGCGGGAGCTGCTTGTCTTTTCACCTGTGACGGTGTCGCCGTTCGCTTGACGTAGCGCTGCTACGCCTTCGCTCCTGCTCCTTGTCACAGGCGAAAATCCCGCGCAGTCCCATGCGCTGCACTGACGCAATTTGCTCTGTCCTGAACTCTTTGGGTAAGTCTGCATCCCTCTGTGCATTTGCTCACTCGCTCAGGACGAGCAATTTGGTTATGGGGAGCGAAGTTTCAGCATTTGCTCCGTGGCTCTGATTAGAAAGGCAGTTATGCGTTTAGATAAGTACTTGAAGGTGTCCCGCCTCATCAAGCGGCGTACCGTGGCCAAGGAGGCCTGCGACGGCGGGCGCGTCAGCCTCAATGGCCGCCCGGCCAAGGCCGGCACCGAGGTCAAGCCCGGCGACACCCTGGAGATTCGCTTTGGCAACCGCCTGGGCCGCTACGAGGTGGTTGCCATACAGGAGACCGTGCGCAAGGAGCTGGCCGGCGAGATGTACCGCGTGCTCAACGAGGACGAGGAAACGGCCAAGGAGCGGGGATGACGGGGCGGCGTGAAATTCGGAATTCGGAATGCGAAATTCGGAATAAAGCACGCCCAGTCGCGATCGTCTCTTCATCAAGTTCTGAACAACCATACATGGCTGGCAAGGCCTTGTGCACTACGGGTTCCGAATTCCGAATTTCTAATTCCGAATTCCGAATTATCCCCCAGGAGGTATCATGGCATCATTTGTGGACCGGGCGCAGCTGCGCCTGAAGGCCGGCAACGGCGGCAACGGCTGCGTGTCGTTTCACCGGGAAAAGTTTGTATTAAACGGCGGACCGGACGGCGGCGACGGCGGCAACGGCGGCGACATCGTGCTGGTGGCCGATCACAACCTGCACACGCTGCTGGATTTTCGCTACCGCAGCAAGTACGCTGCGGAGGATGGCGCGCCCGGCGCGTCCACCCGCCGCTACGGCAAGAGCGGCCAGTCGCTGGAGATCCGCCTGCCGGTGGGCACCATCGTGCGGGAGAAGGACAGCGGCCGCGTGGTGGCCGATATGTTTGAAAACGGCGAGCGCAAGGTGCTGCTGCGCGGCGGCCGCGGCGGCCACGGCAACGCCAAGTTTGCCACCCCCACCCGTCAGGCCCCCAACTTCGCCAAGCCGGGCATCAAGACCGAGTGGCGCGAGTTCACGCTGGAGTTGAAGACCATCGCCGACGTGGGGCTGGTAGGCTTTCCCAATGTGGGCAAGAGCTCCATTTTGGCCGCGGTGACGGCGGCCCGGCCCAAGATCGCCAACTATCCCTTCACCACGCTCACGCCCAACCTGGGCATCGTGAGCCACAAGGGCATCAGCTTTGCTATGGCGGATATCCCCGGCCTGATTGAAAACGCGTCCCAGGGCGCGGGGCTTGGGTTCAACTTCCTGCGGCATGTGGAGCGCACGCGCCTGCTGATTCATGTGGTGGATGTGTCGGGCAGCGAGCACCGCGACCCGGTGCAGGATTGGCACACCATCAACCAGGAGCTCAGCCGCTACGGCCAGCTGGAGCGCCGGCCCCAGGTGCTGGCCGCCAACAAGATGGACCTGCCCGATGCCCAGGAAAACCTGGCGCGCCTGCGCGAGGCGGCGGGGGATACCCCGGTGTTCCCGGTGAGCGCGGCCACGCGCCAGGGCTTTGACGCGCTGCTGGATCATGTGGTCCAGATGCTGCAATCCTTGCCCGTGCAGGAGCGCTACGAGGAGAGCCCGGCGGAGGACCTGTCGGCCCCGGTGACCGGCTTTAACGTGGCAAAGCAGGATGGCGTGTACGTGGTGGAGGGCCCCTCCATCGTGAACCTTATGGCAAGCGTGAACTTTGACGACTATGAGAGCATGCTGTGGTTCCACAGCATCATGCAAAAGAGCGGCATCATCGACGCGCTGCGCGAGGCCGGCGCCAAGGAAGGCGACACGGTGCGGATGGACGACATGGAGTTTGACTTCGTTGATTGATGCGGCTGAGGCGTGTTTTGCGCGCAGTTGCCTTGCCTTTTTCGCCGCCTGCGTTGTCGCTGCCTCCTCGGCGTAGCGCTGCTACGCGGTCGGAGGCGTTCCTTGCAGCCGGCAAAAAATTCTGCGGCTTGATGCGTGCAAAACACGCCCCAGCCGCATCTGGGAGTTATCGATGGGAGAACTCTTTCTGACAGCCCCCGGCATGGACTAGGAGCGGGAAATCCTGGCCAACCGGGCGGAGCTGCTGGCCGATGGCGGGGGAGTGGATGGCGGCGGCGGGCTGGACGCCTTTGAGGCCGTGCCCGACTGGCTGGCCTACCTGGCCCTCAAAAGCTGCCGGGAGACCTGCCCGGCCGACCGGGTGCCCGACAGCACCTGGCTGTGCATCCGCCGGGCGGACAACCGGCTGGTGGGCATGGCCAACATCCGCCACGAGCTCAACGACCTGCTGCTGCAGTGGGGCGGGCATGTGGGCTACAGCATCCGCCCCGGCGAGCGCGGCCGCGGATACGCCAAGCAGCAGCTGCGCCTCACTTTGGATCAATGCCGCGCGCTGGGGCTGAAGCGCGTGCTGCTTACCTGCGATGAGACCAACGAGCCATCCCGCCGCACCATCGAAAGCTGCGGCGGCCGCTACGAGGACACACGCCCCGACAGCGATGGGCAGCCCACGCGCCGCTACTGGATCGACCTGAACGACTGAACGGATGAAGGAGAAATATATGGAGTTAACCGCCAAACAGAGGGCCGCGCTGCGCAGCATGGCCAACGGCCTGCCCGTGGTGCTTACCGTGGGCAAGGAGGGCATCTCGGAGGCTACCATCAAGGAGGCCTATGACGCCTTGCAGGCGCGCGAGCTGATCAAGTGCGCCGTGGGGCAAAGCGCGCCCCTCACCGCCCGGGAGGCAGCCTCGGCCCTGTGCGAAAGGACGGGCGCCCAGCCCGTGCAGGCCATCGGGCGCAAGTTTGTGCTCTACCGCCGCAACGACAAGGAACCCAAGATCGAGATCGAGGTGTGAATGCCGCAGGTTACGCTGAGAGACATCACAGACGATAACTGGATGCAGGCTGCCCGGATCGAGCATGCCCCGGAGCAGGCGGGCTTTGTGGCCGGCCCGATGGAGATATTGGCGCTTGCCTATGTGGGCCGGCACAGAAACGCCCGGGCGCAAGCCATTTGCGCGCAAGACAAGTTGGTTGGCCTGCTGCTGGTGGAAGACCTGGCGCAGGAGCCTGTCTGCTACCACCTGCACGAGCTGTTGGTGGACCGCCGCCACCAGGGGCAGGGGTACGGCAGCCGGGCGATGCAGCTACTGATGGAAGAACTACGCCGGGAGGGCAAATTCCCCCGCGTGGAGGTATGCGTGCATCGGCAGAATACAAACGCCATTGAATTTTTTCAGCGCAATGGCTTTGTGTTGACGGACTATATCGACCCCGATCACGCCTGGGACAGAAGCATGGTGTACACGCTGGTGCCCGCGCAGGCCAACACGGTGCCGTATGCGCATTAAGCGGGCGCTGTATTTCGCGCTGGGCTGCCTGGGGCTGGCGCTGGGGGCGGTGGGCGCGGCGGTGCCGCTGCTGCCCGCCTTTCCCTTTTTGGTGATGGCGGCCTTCGGCTTTGCCCGCTCCAATGAGCGACTGCACCGCTGGTTTATCGGCAGCCGCCTGTACCGCGACAACCTGGAGGGCTTCCTCACCGGGCGCGGCATGACCCGCGCGGCCAAGGCGCGCATCATGCTCACCGTGACCGCCGTGATGGCCATCGGCATTTATATGATGCGCCGCATCCCCGTGGGCCAGATCGCGCTGGCCGTGGTGTGGGCGGGGCATATGGTGTTGTTTGTGTGGGGCATTCGCACGGTGTCGGGGGACGAGTAAAAGGGGTTAGGGGTTAGGAGTTAGCGGTTAGGAGTTGCGCCAACCGAACGCTACTGGTTGAAAAAAACAGGAGCCAGCCATGCAATATGTGTGGCTGGCTCCCTGAACCTATTTGCTGAACTATGGCCTGACTTGTACAATTCCTAACCGCTAACCGCTAACCGCTAACCGCTAACCGCTAACCGCTAACCCTACTTCCCCTCCATCACCATCAGCCTGATCTTGTCGTTTGCCTGCTGCATGAACTGTTCTAGCGAGATGGCGCCGTCCATGTACATGCCCCAGAGGTAGCCGTCCCTGCTGAGGGCTGCATTCTGCGTCATGGTCAGGCCGTCGTCCATATAGATGTGGCTCATCAACTCCTGATGCAGCCGTAGGGTCTCTGGTCCCAGGATGTAGCGTGTGCTTTCCCTATCATGCTGATACCGGGCTTGCATGTGGGCCAGGTTGGCCTCCATCTCGCGGCGCTGCGCGCCCTCAGACTTTTCAATTTCCTGCTGGTAGTTGGCCAGCGCCTGCTCGGTATTGCGCATCTGCTCCTCATAAAAGGGGTTGGGGACGGGCTGATTCCAGCTGCGGCTGAGGGCCGCGCGGTTTTCGGGCGCCATGTGCTGAACATACAGGTGCAGGAACTCGCGAACTTCCTCGGGGTGTTTGGTGCGGGCGGGTGCGGCCAGCAGTAGGCCGCTGGCGTTGCGCCAGCCGGGCATCTGCCCGTCGGGGGAGAGCAGCAGCGCCTGGCCCTCGCCCTCGCCCAGACCGCCGTACATCAGCGTCTCAAACTGGTAGCCAATCATACGTTCAATCAGCGGCCGGCGGGTATCATCGGCATAGCCCGCGTCGGGTAGGGCCATGTCGGCGGGCAGGTCCCACGTGCTCACGTCCAGGGCGTCAATCTGCTGCATCATGGCCCCAAACACCTTCTCGTCATAGTGCAGCGGCAGCCCTTGACCCTGCATGGATTCGGTGTACCACTGGTATGCCATTTGCTTCAATTGCCCCTTGGCATCAGGCTCGGCAAAAAGCATATAGTCCTCATGCGCCTGATGACCGGCTTCGCCCCACCAGCGCACCAGCTCCATCAGCTCCGGGAAGGTGCGCGGTATTTCCCGCCCCACGGCGGCAAAGCGCTCGGGCACGGCGGCGTCAAACCAGGTGCCCACAAAGTCCGGCAGGGCATAGAGCCTGCCCTCGTGGCGCACCACCTTCTGAAAAGCGTCCAGCGCATCGTCTGCGAAGGCCGACAGCGTCGGCACATCCGACAGGTCGAGCAGATAGCCCTTTTGCATCAACTTTTGCAGGTCGATACTGCGGGTATCCAGCGCCAGCACATCGGCGGGAATCTCGCCCGACATGAGCAGGGCGTTCAGCTGGTCAGGCTCGATAAAACCCAGTACCTCCGCCTGCACATCCTCCATCTCGCTCAGGGCCATGGACATGGCCTTGTGATCGGTAGGAGGCACGCTGATGGTCAGCGTGACGGCGGGTCGCAGCGCTGCTTCATCGACGCCGCGCAGGTACAGGTTGTTGCCCGCAGCAAGCATCAGGCGGCCATCGCCCGCCCCCTGTATGCGCGGCCCGGCGGACAGGCCGCCCCCGTCCCAGAAGGCCACCAGGGGCAAACGGTCGGTCTGGATGGGGTCGGCCTGTTCCCGCAGGCGCAGAACCTCGGTCTGGGTGGCGGTGTACACGGCGTCCCGCGCCGCGTCATAATACAGCATCAGGTCGCCCGGTCAGAAATTGTCCGTCTGCTCGGGCAATTTGAGGGGCAGCGCTGCCACGGTATCCTGCCGTGGGTCAAAGGCCACCACCTGGGGCGGCTTGGCCCGGCCGGTCTGCTCGTCCCGGTCGTTCTGGTCGTAGCGCAGGCCAAGCAGCAGGCCGTCCCGGTAGGGGACAAGGCTTTGCAGCATGGTCTGGGTATAGGTCTTGCGCTCGCCGGTAGCCAGGTCGTAGCTGTACAGGTCTTCCTTCAGGTCGCCCCAATTGCTTTGGATGACAAACAGCTGCCCTTCATGGGCTATCGCAAAGCGCGGTTGCTGCACATAGGTGTTGGGGGCATCCCCCCGGGTGAAGGGGGCCCAATCCAGCCGCATAGCCTGCTCATAGGCGGGCGTATCGCCCGACAGATCAATGCGGTAGAGCGTGCCGGTCTGCGCGTCCAGCCCCATGGGCTGACCCTGTTGGAGAAACAGCGTACTAACCAGTGGGGTGCCGGCAAGCCGCCTGGGCGCTGTACCCGGCACCCACAAATAGAGTGCGTTGCGGGTGCGGATAAGCGTTTGTCCCTCGAGTTGGATGAAGCTTGCTACAAAGTCGTTTTCGTCCATCAGCTGGCGGCCAAAGACCTGGCGTGTGGGCTTCGCCCCCTCTTGCTGGCCCAGGCCGGCCGCGGGCAGCAGGCACAGCGCCAGCAGCAGGATGCAGATACGGCGAATAGTCATTTTTTGCATGGTGATTCCCCCCTATCATGCTTTCTTCATTCAGCATACCACGGATACAGGCACGCAAATGTAACAACCTGCCCAGAGAGGCTATCTGTTACAATTACTGCCGTCGGACATTGTTTGCAGTTCGGTCACATACCCGGCCGGCCGAAAGTGTATTTTGCACCGCGGGCATGATATAATAACCTATCGAAGAAGAGCGGAGGCGGCGCAGTGTTTGGCAAATTCATGAACAACTACTACTACGGCAAGTCGGGCAAAGGGGATTACCGCAAGGATGATCTGCCCCGCACCCGGTGGCAGCTGTTCTGGGAGATGCTGCGCGTGCGGCTGGCCGGGCTGTTTCGGCTGAATTTGGTCAGCGCCGCCGCCTGGATCCCCGCCATGTATGTGCTGGCGCAGTTGGTCAGCGGGCTGTTCAACCTGGCCGGGCTGGTCAGCCTGGTGCAGCAGGACCCGGCCGCCGTCACCCCCGAGCAGATGGAGGTATACAACAACCTCACCCCCCTGCTGAACAGCCTGGTGCTGCGGGGGCTGTTGTGGCTCGTGCCCTGCGTGGCCCTCACCGGCCCCTTTCAGGCGGGCATGGCCTATGTAACGCGCAACTGGGCGCGGGATGAGCACGCCTTTGTGTGGAGCGACTTTAAGGACGCCCTGCGCGATAACTGGCAGCAGGCGCTGGGCGTGGCCCTGATCACCGGCCTGGTGCCCCTGGTGGTGTATGTGAGCTACCAGTTTTACGGGCAGATGGTGGGGCAGAGCATCTTCTTCATCGTGCCCCAGATGCTCACCTTGATGCTGGGCCTGATGTGGGCGCTGGCGCTGGTGTACCTGTATCCGCTGATGGTCACCTATCGGCTGAGCTTTCACACGCTGATCAAAAACAGCCTGCTGCTGGCCGTGGGCCGCCTGCCGCACACGGCAGGGGCACGCCTGACCATGCTGGTGCCCGCCATCATCGTGGCGCTGGTGGCCTGGTTTATGCCGCCCTACATGCTGTACGCGCTGATGATTCTGGCGGCCTACTACCTGATGCTGGGCAACGCGCTGGCGCGGTTTGTGTACGCCTCGCTGTCAAACGCCGTGTTTGACCGCTACATCAACAGCCGCATGGAGGGCGTGCCGGTCAACCGCGGCCTGGCCACCCCCGAGGAGGACGAGTACGACGAGGAGGGGCCCCAGGGCTGATGTACGGCGATTTTGCCCGCGTATATGACCGGCTGATGCGGGATGTGGACTACCCGGGATGGGCGGACTACTACGCCCGGCTGCTGGATCTGGCCCAGGTACCCCGGGGCGGGACGGTGGCCGAGTGCGCCTGCGGCACGGGCGGCCTCACGCTGCCGCTGAGTGCCATGTACCGCATGACCGGGGTGGACATCTCCCAGGAGATGCTGTCGGTGGCGGCGGACAAGCTGCGCGCGGCAGGCCGGCAGGTGCCCCTCATCCGGCAGGACATGCAGCGCCTGCAATTGCACCGAGCGCAGGACGCGGTGCTGTGCACCTGCGATGGTATTAACTACCTCACGGGCGACCGGGCGCTGCTCCATTTCTTGGCGGCTGCCCATGCCGCGCTCAGGCCCGGCGGCGCGCTGGCGTTTGACGTATCCAGCCTGTACAAGCTGCGCCACACATTGGGCGGCAACACCCTCACCAGCACCGAGGGGGATGTGCACTACATCTGGCACAACGACTGGGCCGAGCGGGAAAAGCGGCTGCGCATGCAGCTGCATCTGTATGCCCGGGGCGAGGGCGATTGCTGGGCGTATATTGAGGAGCGGCAGGCCCAGCGCGGCTACGATGAGCAGCAGCTGACTGATTATCTGACCGCCGCCGGCTTTGAATCCATCCGCATCTTTGGCGACCGGCACATGCAGCCCCCCGGCCCGCAGGAGCCGCGCTGGCATGTGCTGGCGAGAAAACCCCTATAGAAGAAAGGACATCCATGAGCAACCACAACATGAACAACAACGAATTGATTTTTCACGAGGCCGACGCCCTGCTGCGCATGACGCTGATGGGCGGCCAGGCCCGCGTACTGCTGTGTCGCACCACGCGGCTCACCCAGCAGGCGGCGGATATCCACCAGGCGTCCGACGCCGCCACCGCCGCCATGGGCCGCCTGCTGAGCGCGGCGGCCATGCTCTCCTGCATGATCAAGGAGGAGCGTGGCAGCGTGACGGTCACGGTATCGGGGGACGGGGCGGGCGGTCGCCTGACCGTGGTGGGCCGCGGCGGCCAGCTGAAGATCGCCGTAGAAAACCCCCAGGCCGAATTGACCGCGGGCGAGGACGGACGGCAGGATGTGGCCGGCTTTGTGGGCCGCCACGGCAAGCTGACTGTCATCAAGGACATGGGCCAGGGCGAGCCCTACATCGGCATCACCAACCTGGTGTCGGGCGAGCTGGGCATGGATTTTGCCGAGTACTTCACCATGTCCGAGCAGACGCCCTCGCTGGTGGCGCTGGGCTGCCTCAACCAAAGCGGCACCGTGCTGTCGGCCGGCGGCATTTTGATACAGGCCATGCCGGGGTGCGAGATGAGCGTCATTGAGGAGCTGGAGCGGCGCGAGCCCTTCTTCCGCGGCATCAGCCGCGAGCTGTACGACCGCTCGCTGCGCGAGCTGGCCGAGTTCTGGTTTCAGGATATGCAGTTAGAGGTGCTGGCGGAGGACCCGCTGACCCTCAAGTGCGACTGCTCGCGCGAGCGGATGGCCGCCGCCCTGCGCTCGTTGGGTGCGGAAGACCGGGCGGACATCGCCTCCTCGGGCGAGGATACGGTGATGGCCTGCCACTTCTGCCGCAGCGAGCACCGCTTCACCCCGGGCGAGCTGCACGCCCTGTTTGCCCCGGATGAGCAGGAGGGAAGCGATGCGCTGCATTGATTTTGATGCCCGCTTCGCCGACTACGCGCGCGACTGGGTGGCCGCCCACGAGGACGACTACGCCAGCGTGGACGAGATGGAGCTGGCCATGCCCGCCGTGTACCAGCAGTTTCTGGATACGCCGGCCGACTGGCTGGAGGGCGAGCGGCCGGGGGCCTACTTTGCCCGGTGGGATGACCCGGGGCTGCTGATCGGCTGGCTGGGCGACTACCTGGAGCAGCGCGTCAGCGTGCCCGACATGCTGCTCAACCGCATCGCCGAGCTGGGCGAGCCGGCGGCCGAGGTGCTCTGCCAGCTGCTGGACGACGACAGCGCCACCAACGAAAAGAAGATGCTGGCCGTCACCTTGCTGCGCGAGCTGGATAGCCCCCTGCCCATGGAGCGCTACGTGGCCTGGCAGTACGAGCGCGGCGAGGAGGACGAGCTGTGCGACAACGCGCTGGAAAGCCTGGAGGGCATGGGCGAAATCGCCCGCGCCGCCATGCTGGAGGGGCTGGAGGGGGCAAGCCCCGCCGGGCGCGAGGCCCTGCTGGGCGCCCTGAGCCACCTGACGCCCGATGAGCGCGTGTTTGAAGGCCTGATGGCCCTGCTGGATGCCCGGCCGCGCAGCCGCGCCGTGCTGGCCGCCTGCCTGGCCCGCCTGGGCGATGCCCGCGCCCTGCCCCGGCTGATCGAGCTGGCGCAGGAGGAGAGCCTTGCCTACCTCGACTACATCGAGCTGCGCAGCGCCATTGAGGCGCTGGGCGGCGAGGCGCCCGAGCACGAGTTCTTTGACGATGCGGAATATGATGCCCTGATGGGCGTGACCCCCTGACCGGAGACGCCATGATCTGCAACCACTGCCGAAAGGAATCAAACCCGGCCTCCCGCGTGTGCCCGTACTGCGGGCAGTACATGGGGGAGGAGGCCGCGCCCATCATCCAGGGCGAGGCCGTGCCCGTGTATGACGACAGCGACTACCGCCCGCAGGACAGGCCTGCGCCCGGCCGCAGCCCTGCGTCCAAGCGCCCGGCCAAGCGCCGGCGGCGCAGCGCCAAGCCAGGCCGCAAGCGGGACAATTACCGTCGTGTGATGGTCAACTGGGCCATGATCGGCCTGGTGGCGTTGCTGCTGCTGTTTGCCCTGGGGCTGGGCAGCTATGTGTACCTCCAGGTGACGCCGGGCGGCCAGCTGATATTGGCGCGCATGGGCCGGGAGGCCAGCGCCGATGCCTACTGGACGCTGGGCACCGAGTACCTGGACCAGGGCTACGTGGCCCGCTCGGTCGCCACCTATGAAAAGGCGCTGGCCATGGAGCCCGAGCACCCCGAATTGGTGGACCGCCTGATGCTGCTGGGCGAGGCCTATGAGGTGGCCTCCCAGCCGGACAAGGCGGAGGAGGTATATACCCGCATCTACAAGGAGTTGCAGCCCGCGGCGCCACTTGGCTACCGCAACGTCATCCGCCTGATGCTGCAGCAGGAGCGTATCAGCGAGGCCGTGGCCCTGATGAAGGAGGCCGCGGACAAGACCAAGGACGACAGCTTCACCGTGCAGCGGGCGGGCTTTGTGCCGCTGCCGCCCACGGCCACGGTGCCGGCCGGGCGCTACCTCATCCGCCAGACGGTGGCCTTTGTGTCCCCCCAGGGCTACGACATCTATTACGCCACCGGCAACGAGCTGCTGCCCGAGGGCGGCACGCTGTACACCGAGCCCATCAACCTGGGTGAGGGGTCGCATACCTTCCGGGCGGTGTGCGTGTCCAGCCTGGTGAGCGACGAGATGAACATCAAATATGTGGTGACCTTGCCCCAGCCCCCCGCGCCCAAGGCCAACCTGGCCGCCGGCACCTATGAGGGGCGCCGGGTGGTCAAACTGCGCGACATGGAGACCGACAAGAAGGACCCCAAAAAGCAGAACACCCTCTACTACACCGTTGACGGCACCCCGCCCTCGGTGGACTCGCCCCGCTACACGGGTGAGGGCATCCCGCTGGCCGGGGGCCGCACCAAGCTGCGCGCCATTGCGGTCAACGGCTATGGCAAGGTGTCCAACGAGCTGAATGTCGACTTCACCATCAAGGGGCTGCCCCCGTTTAAGAACTATTTCAACGGCGAGGATGAGTTCAAGGCGCTGCCGCTGATGAAAATCACGTATGAGGACTTTGTCAGCGCGCAGGGCGAACCCCAGAGCACTCAACCCATTGAGGATGACGCGGTATCGGGCGAGTGCTTCTCCGCCCGCTACCGCTGGGGCGAGGCGCGCTTTGTATCGCTGGATATCGGCCGCGTGCTCTACCACCTGGATACCGACGACCCCGGTATGATCGGCCCGCGCGGCAGCAAGGCAGGCATGGATATGACCGAGGTAACGGCCATGTTCCGCGACATGGGGCAGCCGCCCAACGACCGGGGCGACCGGGGCATCTACTACGATATCCAGGCCGGCTATGGCAACTACAAGGCGGAGTCGGACGACCCCACCACCGGGCGGCTGCTATATGTGGCCACGGTGTACGGCGAGGCCGTCAGCACCCGCATCCTCACCTACACCATCCGCGCGGGCCATGTGGAGCGCATCGTGCTGCGTTTTGTGGATCGCAAGCTGTCCAACGTCATATAGACCCCATTCCACCGCCGCCAAGGAGAGACGCCATGAAAGAGATTAAGCCCCCAAGAAGATCGCTCATTTTCTACTACCTCATCGCCATGGTGGCGCTGATGCTGCTGAACACCTTCCTGTTTCCCACGCTGATGAAGCCCACCGTCACCGAGGTGCCCTACAGCCAGTTCCTGGCCATGCTGGAGGAGGGCAAGGTGGACGCCGTGGAGATGGAGCAAAACCGTCTGCTCTTCCGCGACAAGCAGGCCACGCCCGCCTTTTATGAGACCGGCCTGATGGATGACCCGGGCCTGGTGCAGCGCCTGCAAGACGCCAAGGTGGCCTTCGGCTCGCCCATCATCCAGCAGGCGTCGCCGCTGATGAGCTTTCTGCTCACCTGGCTGCTGCCCATCGGTATCTTCGTGGTGCTGGGGCAGTACCTATCGAAGGGCATGATGCAGCGCATGGGCGGCACCAACGCCATGCAGCTGGGCAAGGCCAACGCCAAGATATATATCGAAAGCAAGACCGGCATCAAGTTTGGCGACGTGGCCGGGCAGGACGAGGCCAAGGAAGCGCTGACGGAGATTGTGGACTTTTTGCACAACCCGGAGAAGTATACCGCCATCGGCGCCGTGATGCCCAAGGGCGCGCTGCTGGTGGGCCCGCCCGGCACCGGCAAGACGCTGCTGGCCAAGGCCGTGGCTGGCGAGGCCAATGTGCCCTTCTTCTCCATCTCGGGCAGCGAGTTTGTGGAGATGTTTGTGGGCATGGGCGCGGCCAAGGTGCGCGACCTGTTTAAGCAGGCCGCCGAAAAGGCGCCCTGCATCGTGTTTATCGACGAGATCGATACCATCGGCAAGCGCCGCGACCAAGGCGGCCTGCCCGGCAGCAACGATGAGCGGGAGCAGACCCTCAACCAGCTGTTAAGCGAGATGGACGGTTTTGACGGCCGCAAGGGCGTGGTCATTTTGGCTGCCACCAACCGCCCCGAGGTGCTGGACCCGGCGCTGCTGCGCCCCGGCCGGTTTGACCGCCGCATCCCGGTGGAGCTGCCCGACCTGCAGGGCCGCATCGCCATTTTGGAGGTGCACATCAAAAAGGTGAAGACCGAGCCCGGCATCCGGCTGGACAGCGTTGCCCGCACGGCCGCCGGTGCCTCGGGCGCCGACCTGGCCAACATCATCAACGAGGCCGCGCTGCGCGCCGTGCGCGAGGGGCGCCACGCCGTGACCCAGGAGGACCTGGAGGAGAGCGTGGAGACCGTCATCGCCGGCGCCCAGCAGAAGAGCCGCGTGCTCTCCGACCGGGAGAAGAAGATCGTGGCCTACCACGAGGTGGGGCACGCGCTGGTGGCCGCCAGCCAGACCTACTCTGCCCCGGTGCACAAGATCACCATCATCCCCCGCACATCGGGCGCCCTGGGCTACACCATGCAGGTGGAGGAGGACGAGCACTACCTGATGAGCCGGGAGGAGATTGAGAACAAGATTGCCACCCTCACCGGCGGCCGCGCGGCCGAGGAGATCGTCTTTGGCTCCATCACCACCGGCGCCGCCAACGACATTGAAAAGTCCACCCAGTTGGCCCGCGCCATGATCACCCGCTTTGGCATGGCGGATGAGTTTGGCATGGTGGCCTTTGAACAGGAGGGCAGCCGCTACCTGGGCGGCGGCGGCATGGCCACCTGCTCCAACGAGACGTCGTCGCGCATCGACCAGATGACGGTGGATATCGTCAAGCGCCAGCACCAGAAGGCCCGCGATATCCTGCGGGAGAAGGAGCCCGTGCTGCATGCCCTGGCCAGCCACCTTTATGAGAAGGAAACCATCACCGGCGACGAGTTCATGAAGATCCTCGAGGAGCAGGAGGCCATGTGCGTGCTGCCCAGCGGGGAGGACGAGAAGCCCAAGGCAATCGAAGGCTGATTCTTTCAATTGTTCAAAGAGCGGAGCCTCCATACAGTGGTGGCTCCGCTCTTTGGCTTGTTTTGTTCTATAGCGCCAGCGTGTCGGTGGCCACCCGCTCCACGAAATGGCGGTCGTGCTCCACAAATACCATAGTGGCCTGGGTATCCACCAGCATGTCCTCGATCTGCTCGCGGCTCTCCAGGTCGATGTAGTTGAGCGGCTCGTCCCACAGGTACAGGTGGGCCGGGCGGGCCATGGAGGCCGCCAGCAGCAGCTTCTTCTGCTGCCCCAGGGAGAAGCCGCCGGCATCCCGCTCAAAGGCCTCGCGCGGGAAGTCAAACTTGCGCAGCAAGGTGAAGAAGTGGTCGGTCTCCAACCCCCACCGCCCGGCCAGCGCCCTGGGCGTGCCGCGCAGGCTGCCCGTCTCCTGCGGCAGGGTGGAGATCACCAGGTCTTGCGGGCCGGACAGGCTGCCTGCCATGGGCATCAGCTGGCCTGCCAGCAGCTTGAGCAGTGTGCTCTTGCCCGTGCCGTTGCCGCCCGTGATGGCCAGGCGCTGGCCCCGGGCAATCACCAGGCTGAGGCTGCGGATAAGCGGCGGGCCGTCCGGGTAGGCAAAGCCCAGGTCATTGGCCGTCAGCAGCACCCGCGCCGGATGGGCCAGCGGCTGCAAATGGATGGGGTCGGCGCGCTCCAGCTCCTTGAGCAGGCTTTCCTTTTCCTCAATCCGGCGGTCGATGCGCTGGCGGATGGCCAGGCTGCGCTTCATCATCTTGGCGGCCTTGTGGCCGATGGCCCCCCGGTCGCAGGGGCCTTGCCCTATCTTGGTGGCCTCCACCCGGTCGCTCCACTGGGCCTTTTCACGGCCGGATTCGGTCAGGCGGCGGATGTCCTTTTGCAGGCGCTCGTTCTGCCCGCGCTCGTGGTCGTCGCGCATCTGCTTGTTGCGGCGGTAGGTGCTGTAGTTGCCCTGCTCCACGAGCACGCTGTTCTTTTGCAGCGCCATGATGTGGTCCACCGACCGGTCCAGAAACGTGCGGTCGTGGCTGACCAGCAGAAAGCCCCGCTTGCCGGCCAGGTACTGGGCGGCGATGTCGCGCCCCTGCATGTCCAGGTGGTTGGTGGGCTCGTCAATCAGCAGGAAGCGGTTTTTGCGCAAAAACAGCGCGCACAGCAGCAGGCGCGTGCGCTCGCCCGGGCTGAAGGTGTCAAAGGGGCGACTCAACTCGCAGGCTTCAACGCCCATCAGCCCGGCCTCGCGCTCAATCAGGCTGTCGATGATGTAGCCGTCCTGGGCGCTGTAGCGGTGCTCCATCTCGCCCCAGCGGCGCAGGCTGTCGGCGTCGCCCTGTGCCAGCAGCTGCGCCATCTCCCGCTCCCATTGGTCAAAGGGCGCCACCGCCGCGCGCAGCACGGCCAGGGCGCTGTGCCCCTGCTCCACATCAAAGGGAAAGCGGTCAAACTGTATGCCGCCGGACAGGATCTGCCCGCTGCCCTGCAGTTCGCCCGCCAGCAGGCGGATCAGCGTGGTCTTGCCCCGGCCGTTGCGCCCCACCAGGCCCAGGCGCCAGTCGGTATCCATGGTAAAGTTGACATCAGAAAACACCGGCGCATAACTGCCCGGATAGGTAAAGTGCAGGCCCTGCACCTGTATGGATGCCATAAAAACCTCCCGCGATCAGGCGGCAGAATATTGCTATCCTGCTGGGTACATGATTCAGCGGGCGATCTTCATCGGCGGGCCTCCTTTGTTTGCTGTGTCCATTCTAACAAGGGCTGGTATTGAAGTCAAGACATGGTATAATGGGCACCGATGCTGTAAGGGGAGGGTCTGTATGCCAAGCAAGAAGGGGACCGGGTGGTTGATGCGCAACCCCATCATGCACACGCTGGTTACGCTGACGGGCAACCCGCGCGCCTGCCTGTGGACGGAGCCGCTGTTTGGCGTGCCCTTCAACCTGTTTACCCCGCTGGCGGCGGTGTATATGGCTGCCCTGGGGCTGGACCCCTTCATGATCGGCGTGGTGGCCACGGTGTTTCTGGCCTCCCAGACGGTATGCGCAGCTCTTGGCGGTGTGGTGACGGACAAGCTGGGCCGACGGCTGACCACGGCCATCTTTGACATCTTCGCCTGGATTGTCCCCTCCGTCCTGTGGGCGGTGGCGCAGGGGCCCCTGGCCTTTGTGCTGGCGGCGTTTTTCAATGGGTTCTGGCGGCTGACTGAGACCTCCTGGAGCCTGCTGATGACCGAGGACGCTGAGCCCGGCAAGATCATCCACCTGTATGCCATCACCAACATCGCCGGGCTGATTGCCGGCTTTGTGTCGCCGCTGACATACCTGTTTGTGCGCCACTACTCGCTGGTCACCACCATGCGCTGGCTGTACGCGCTGATGGCGCTGTGCATGACCATCAAGACGGTGCTGGTGTATGTGATGTCCACCGAGACCCAGGTGGGCCTGCGCCGGCTGGAGGAAAACCGCGGCGTCAGCATCCTCTCCCGCCTGGTGGAAAGCCGCTTTGTGCTGGGCCGGATGTTCCGCGAGCGGCACATCATGCTCACCATCGGCCTGGTGGCCGCCTTCATGCTCATCAAGTCGGTCAACGACAATTTTCTGCCCCTGCTGTTCACCGAAAAGCTGGGCATACCGGAGGAAAACCTGTCGCTGTTTAACACCCTGCGCACGCTGGTGATGCTGGTGTTCTACTTTGTGCTGGTGCCGCGCATGGACGTGCGCCGCTTCAAAAAGCCGCTGGTGGGCGCCATGGCGCTGCTGCTGGCGGTGGACGCCGTGTACTTCTTCCTGCGGGAGGGGGCCATGGCGCTGATTGTGGTCAACGTGCTGATGGAGGCGGCGGCGCTGTCCATCCTGACGCCGCTGCTGGCCAGCCTCAACATGCAGGTGCTGGACAAGGAGGAGCGCGCGCGGATGTTCGCCTTCTCTCTGATGATGGCGCTGCTGATCACCACGCCCTTTGGCACGGTGGCGGGCTGGCTGTCCCGGCTGGACCGCGGGCTGCCCATGCTGCTCAACATCGCGCTGGCGGCGCTGTCCATCGGGCTGGCCCTGCGGCTGGATCATATCCTGCTGGATGACGACCTGATCTGATTCCCCTGATCCTAAACTCAAACCTTAACGCTTTGATGGGACTTGTCTTTTTCCGCCTGCGCATTGCCTCTCTCGGTCAGCGTAGCGCCGCTACGCCTTCCTCTTTCGGCTTCACGCAGCCGAAAAAAATCCCGCGTCCATCCTTGCGTTAACGTTTTCGTTTAGTATGGATCTGCTTGAAATCTGGTGATATGCGGTGCGCAACATCATCTTCCTGGGCCTGGTCAGCTTCTTTGCGGATGTGTCGACTGAAATGGTCTACCCGCTGGTGCCCCTTTGCCTGACGGCGGCCTTTGGCGCGACGCCCGCGCTGGTGGGCGTGGTGGAGGGCATTGCCGAGAGCGTGGCCAGCCTGCTCAAGGTGTTTTCGGGCTACCTGTCCGACCGCTACCAGCGCAAGAAGCCGCTGGCTTTCCTGGGCTACTCTACCGGCATTCTGTACAAGCTGCTGCTGGTGATCTCCGCCTCCTGGGCGGGGGTGCTGGCCGCCCGGGTGGTGGACCGCCTGGGCAAGGGCCTGCGCACCGCGCCGCGCGATGTGATGGTGGCCGAGTCGGCCGATGGCGCGCATGTGGGCCAGGCATTCGGTGTGCACAAGGCCATGGACATGGCAGGCGCCGGCCTGGGCATTCTGATCGCGTGGCTGCTGATGGCGCCGGATTCGGGGGTCTCCTCCTTCCGGGCCATCTTCCTGTGGTCGCTGCTGCCGGGGGTGCTGGCGCTGGGCATGTTTGCCTTCATCCGCGAGAAGCGGGGGCCGCGCGCGCCGGCGGGGCGCATGAGCCCCTTTGCCCACGCGCGGGAGCTGGACGGCAGCCTCAAGCTGTACCTGGCGGTGGTTACCATGTTTACGCTGGGCAACTCTTCCAACGCCTTTTTGCTGCTGCGGGCGCAGGCATTTGGCTTTACCGCCAGGCAGGCGGTGCTGATGTACTTTGTCTACCACGTGTCGGCCTCGCTGCTGGCCATTTCGCTGGGCCGCCTGTCCGACCGCGTGGGGCGCAAGTCCCTGTTGGTGGGCGGCTACCTGCTGTTTTCCCTGGTGTATGCCCTGTTTGCCTGGGTCAATGAGGGGTGGATGATGTGGGCGGCCTTCGGGCTGTACGGCCTGTTTACGGCCATGACCACCGGCGTGGAGCGGGCCTTCATCGCCCAGATTGCCCCCGGCCACCTCAAGGGCACCATGCTGGGCCTGCACGGCACGCTGACGGGCGTGGCCCTGCTGCCGGCCGGCGCCCTGGCAGGCCTGCTGTGGACGCAGGTTGGCCCCCAGGCGCCCTTTGCGCTGGGGGCAGCGCTGTCGCTCGCCGCGGCGCTGATACTACACTTTTTGATGCAACGGCCGAAAGGAGCATCCCGATGACCCAATGGCTGATACGTACCTTTGTGCGCGACCGCGCAAACACCCACGACCCCGCCGTGCGCATGCGCTACGGCCAGCTGGCGGGCACGGTGGGCATTCTGGCCAACCTGATGCTGGCCGGCGGCAAGCTGCTGGCGGCGCTGCTGTCGGGCTCGGTGGCCATCATGGCCGATGCCGCCAACAACCTGTCGGACGCCTCCAGCAGCATTGTCAGCCTGCTGGGCTTTAAGATGGCCGGCAAGCCCGCCGACCAGGAGCACCCCTACGGCCACGCGCGCTATGAATACCTGGCGGGGCTTACGGTATCGGTGCTCATCATGATCATCGGGGTGGAGCTGTTCCGCTCCAGCCTGAACAAGGTGCTCCATCCCGCGCCGGTCACCTTTGGCTGGGTCAGCCTGGCGGTGCTGGCGGTATCCATTCTGGTCAAGCTGTGGATGGCCGGGTTCAACCGCACGGTGGGGCGGGCCATTGCCTCCCAGACGCTGATCGCCACCGCCCAGGACAGCCGAAACGACGTCATCACCACCTCCGCCGTGCTGGTGGCGGCGCTGATCTCCCGCTTTTTTCATATCAATGTGGACGGTTGGATTGGCCTGGCCGTGGCGCTGTTCATCCTGTGGTCAGGCTGGGGGCTGATCCGCGATACGCTGGACCCCCTGCTGGGCAAGGCGCCCGACCCCGAGCTGGTGCAGAGCATCCGGGAAACCATTATGGGCTACCCCGGCGTGCTGGGCACGCATGACCTGATCATCCACGACTATGGCCCCGGCCGCCGCTTTGCCAGCGTGCATGTGGAGATGGCCGCGGAGGAGGACGTCATGCAGAGCCACGACGTGATTGACAACATCGAGCGCGATTTTTTGAACCGCGACAAGCTGCACATGATTGTGCACCTGGATCCCATCATTACCCGCGACCCGCTGGTGAACGACCTGCGCGGCCGCCTGGCCGAGCTGGTGAAGGAGATCCACCCGGAGCTCACCATCCACGACCTGCGGGTGGTGAAGGGGCGCAGCCATACCAACCTGATCTTCGACTGCATCAAGCCCCACGATTTGGATATGAGCAATGCCCAGCTCAAGCGTGCCATCAGCGAACGCGTGAGCGCGGAGCATCCTAACCATTATTGTGTGATCACCGTGGATGAAAGCTATGCGGCGGTGCCCAAGTGATGATTCGTATTTAAAACAATAGCCGGCGTTGGGGGCCGCGAGGGGGCTCAGCTTCCCTCATGCTATACCCCGCCAAACCGGAACACAATGCCCACCACGGCCGAGATGGCGATGTACAGCGCCGGGTGCAGCTTCCATTTGCTCATCGCAAAAAACATCACCACAGCCAGCACGATGCTCTTCCACTCAAACAGCGTGGCTACCTGCCCCAGCGCGCGGTAGGCGTTAATATTGAGCAGAGAGATCGTCAGCACGCTGTAGCCTGCCGCGCAGATCAGCCCAACCGAGGCCGGGCGCAGGCCGTAAAACACCTGCTGCACGGTGCGGCTGTGGCTGAACTTCTCTAAAAAGCCCGCCACAATCACCACCATCACCGTGGCGGGGAAGATGATGCCCAGCGTGGCGATGATGGAGCCCAGCACGCCCGCCACGTGAAAGCCTGTGTAGGTGGCCATGTTGATGCCGATGGGGCCGGGCGTGGATTCCGAGATGGCAATCATGTTGGCCAGATCGGCCAGCGTAAACCAGCCGGTGCTCTCGCTCAGGCGCTGCAAAAAGGGCAGCGTGGCCAGCCCGCCGCCGATGGCAAAGATGCCGATCTGAAAAAACTCCCAGAACAACTGCAGATAAATCATGCCTTTTCAATGCTCCTTGCCCGGCGGTAGATCAGGCCCAGCAGGCCTGCGGCCACCACGTAGAGGATGGGGTTGATGTCCGTCAGCACGCTGAGCAAAAAGATGCTCACGCATATCACAAAGCTGAACCAGTCGATCACCGAGCCGCGAAACAGCTTGATGATGGAGCGCAATATCAGCACAAACACGCAGGCCCGGATGCCCGCAAAGGCATTTTGCACCAGCGGCAGGTGTACAAAGTTGCTGATGAAGGCCGCGATCACCATGATGATGACCAGCGAGGGGAAAGCCACCCCCAGCGCCGCCAGCACGCCGCCCCAGCGGCCCTTCACCTTGTTGCCGATGAAGATGGCCGTGTTGATGCCGATCATCCCGGGCAGCACCTGGCTGATGGAGTAGAAGTCCAGCACCTCCCGCTCCTCCACCCAACCCTTGGCCTCCACCACCTCGCGCTGCAAAATGGGCAGCATGGAGTACCCGCCGCCGAAGGTAAACGCGCCAACGCGCGAGAAGGTCAGAAAAATGTCCAGGTATTTGTTCATGATGACCGCCCTTCCCTTGTACTGCCAAATAATATAGCCCCGACAGGCGGGGCGGGTCAAGTCAAGGGTACGGCTTTGGCTATTTATCAGACTTGCGCCAGAAGGTGTCGCAGTCCTTTTTTTCCTCAATGTTGTAGGCAATGATGTCGAGCAGCAGGTCGTAATCCACCGGCTTGTTCCAGGGCAGCTGGATCAGCATCTTGGTGCGCTTGTAGCCGGCCTGCGCGATGCGCGCGTCAAAGTGCTCCAGGGTGATCGTTTCGGGTGCCACGGCCAGGTGCTGGCGCGACAGGCTGAACGCGATGATGAAGGTGCCGTGGTCGGTGAACATGGGCTGGTTCCAGGCAATGCGCTGCCCCAACTGGGGAAAGGCATCCGCCACCCAGTCCAGCACCTCGCGGGTGCGGGCCTGTTGCGCCGGATCAGCAATCTGGCTGAGAAAATCTTCAAAGGTTTCCATGGAACAATCTCCTTGTTGCGTAGTAGGGTTATAAGTAGAAAGAGTATACCCAATGGGATACCTGAAAAGTCCAAGGTAAGCGTTTTAAATGTGATGGCTTTTAAACTTATCTCAAGTATTGACATTGATCGGAACAAGAAAAGGTAAGGGTTGCGGAAATATGACAGCGTGCTATACTTTATAGGATTAATAGTTCGGGAAAATAACGGAGGTTACTATG
>Ga0123333_10001444_pt1 | contig 25048 bp, 23 predicted proteins | sample BioC12SIPDNA_3_FD_89957 | JGI IMG/M metagenome (GOLD analysis project Ga0123333, IMG submission 89957) | Anaerobic biogas reactor microbial communites from Washington, USA - Biogas_R2_B C12 SIP DNA | ecosystem: Engineered > Bioreactor > Anaerobic > Unclassified | place: Washington, USA... | reverse complement strand
CTGAACGGGAAGAATGTGAAAGCCCCCAGCGAAGACGTGCTTACGCAAGAATGTTTCCAGGTCGGGCTTGAGATCAAGGCGCTTGAGGCTGTACTTGATCGCGATCTCCCAAATGGACGCGACGCTTACGTGGATGGCGGAATCGGGCCGGTCGATAATCTCTCGGAAGGCCGTTGGAAGGTTCTCATCTCCGGCAATGTACCAGAGCGACACGTTGGTATCCAGAAGATACTTCATCCCATGTACTCTCTGAACTCCTCCAAGGGTTCGTAGAACTCTGGACGAATGGATATCTCGCCCCCCGCGGAGCCAAAGACTCTGGCATGCTCATGGGGCTGATCCTCAGCTTCGATCAGCACCTTGACTCGTTTGTATCCAGGGGGCAGCGGCTCCTCCAGGCGGATCGTTTCCTTATCGATCAAGACCCCACGGGCGACTATGGCGTATTCCATCGCAACCTTTCCTTTCGGCTCTGGCTTTGCCGATGGTTTCCTGAGTTGGACTGATATATGTATATTGGCTCTCTATCGTTCACTGTCAAACACATTCACGGGTGCCGCATCAAGCCCATTGTCTGTGAGGATGCGGGTTTTCGTTGAAACTCACGGCGCAATGCGTTATGAGCGGATCGTGCAGCGGGATCCCGGATGACCGACCGAAGCGGCTTTGCTGAGAGGCGGCTATGATACCACGACTGCCAAGAGGGTTCACACTCATTGAGCTCCTGGTTACAGTGGCCATTATCACCGTTTTGTTTGCCCTGATCGCCCCGGCGTTGGGTGAGGCCAGGGCCGCTGGTTCTCGGGCGGTTTGCGGGTCGAATCTACGACAGGTATTTGGCGCGTTTGGGGTGTACATGGGCGATCATGACGACACCTACCCAGCGGCGGACGATCAGGCGTCGCCGTGGCTGTGGATGGGTCGCGGCTTTCGCAGCGTGCTGATGCCGTACATCAGCGATGGGATCGACCGGGACAACCCGTCGATCCTCTGGTGCCCATCGGACACCACCGAACCGGCCAAGTACGAGAACACCAGCTACGCGTGGTCGATGAGTTTCTATCACAGCCCGGAGCAGATCGACGCGATGACCGGCGTGGCGTCTTGTTACAGCAATCCGGTCGAGGCGGTGGGCGTTCAATCGCAGGACGTGGCGTGGCCGGCGGCGAAAATATTGGTCGGCGAATGGTTCAGCAATCACCGGCGTTGCGAGAACGAGAACGGCTGGTGGTGCTGGGAAGGGTCGCGGGTGTTCGCCTTTGCCGACGGGCATGGCGAGTGGCTGGCCGCGATGAGCATCCTGCCCGCCAACGACGGCATGCCGGACGCCAATCTGACGGTCCACGGGGTCAAGGGAATGGATCGGTAGGCCTCGTCCGCAGCGGCCGTCGTCTAGCCGGGGTCGTGGCCGAGTCTCGCGGTCTCCAGGCGGGTGTAGACCGCTCCTTCCGACCGCAGGTCGCTTCGAAACAGCGTGATGCTGTTGACCTGTTGAAGACCGGCTGAGAACTTGCCGCGGTCGATGATGACCTGGCGGTAGGCCTGGGGGTTGCGGACGTCCTTGATCCGGCCGAGGGTCAGGTGCGGCGAGAATCGCCGCTGTTCCGGCGGGCAGTCGAACTCGGTGCAGGCCTGCTGGAAGAGGTCGTTGAGTTGCGAGAGTTGCCCCGGCGCGTTCACGCCGGCCCAGAGGATCTTAAGCTGCCTTCCAGCGGGCGGAAACGAGCCCAGCCCTTCCACGCGAAACTCGAACGGTTCGACCTTGGCTGCGTTTTCGCACAGCACCTCCTTGAGGCGGTCGATCCGGTCTTCAGGCACTTCGCCGAGGAACTTGATGGTCAGGTGCATCTGCGCCGGCTTGGTCCACTGAACCTTGCCGTGCAGATCCTCAAAGAAGCCCTGGGCCCGCTGAAGCTCGGCCTTGATCGACTCGTCGAGTTCGATGGCGATGAACGTGCGCATGACCTGAGGGTACGCCGCCGGCCCTCCGGCGTCAATAGGCGGTTGCTTCGCCCGATGCCGGCGGTGTCTGCGTTTCGCATGAAGAAAGGCGGCGGCCGCTGGCGACCACCGCCTTCCGGAACACCCAGTGATTGGGTTTTTCGTCTTATTTGCGGTCGAGGATTTCGAGGGTGTCAAAGGGCTTACCGGTCATGAACTCGAGGCTGGCTCCGCCTCCGGTCGAGACGTGGGTAACCTTGTCCTTGAGTCCGGCCTCCTGGACGGCCGCGGCCGAGTCGCCGCCGCCGATGACGCTGGTGGCGCCCTTGCCGGTCGCGTCGGCGATGGCGTGGGCGATGGCCATGGTGCCCTTGTCGAACGGCTTGATCTCGAACGCGCCGACCGGGCCGTTCCAGATCACGGTCTTGGCGTTTTTGATCTCGGCGGTGTACTGCTCGATGGTCTTGGGGCCGATGTCGAAACCCTTCCAGTCATCGTCGATCCCGCCTTCGCAGACGGTGGTCGGCGTGCCTTCCTCGAGTTCCTTGCCGCAGACGTTGTCCGGCGGCAGGACGAGTTTGTCGCCGGCCTGCTTGAGCAGGTTCCTGGCCAGGTCGAGCTTGTCCTCCTCCACCCACGAACCGCCGGTTCGCCGTCCGGCCGCCTTCATGAGCGTGTAGGCCATCCGGCCGCCGATCAGCAGCTTGTCCACCTTGGTCAGCAGGTTGTCGATCGCCTCGATCTTGTCGGAGACCTTCGCTCCGCCCATGATCCCGATGAACGGGCGCTCCGGGTTGTTGACCGCTTCGTCGAGGTACTTCAGCTCGCGCTCGATCAGGAAGCCGATCACCTTCGGCCCGGTCATCTGCATCGGCGCGCCGTAGGTCGAGGCGTGGTTGCGGTGGGCGGTGCCGAAGGCATCATTGACGTACACATCGCCCAGCTTGGCCAGCTTCTTCGAGAATTCCTCGTCGTTCTTTTCTTCCTGCTTGTAGAACCGCAGGTTCTCCAGCACCAGCACGTCGCCGTCCTTGAGTTCGGTGACGGCCTTTTCGACCTTCTCGCCGATGCAGTCGTCGACGAACCGCACGTCCTTGCCCAGCAGGGCGCTCAGGACGTCCGCCGCCGGCTTGAGGCTGTATTCCGGCGTCCGCTCGCCCTTGGGCCGTCCCAGGTGGCTCATCAGGACCAGCCGCCCGCCGCGGTCGGTGATGTTCTTGATGGTCGGGACCGCCTCGACGATCCGCGTGTCGTCGGTGACCTTGCCGTTCTTGACCGGCACGTTGAAATCCACCCGCATCAGCACCCGTTTGCCCGCCACGTCGATGTCCGCCACGGTTTTCTTGGCCATGATGAGCCTCCCGAAATCCTTGTCCTGTTCTGCCCCGGCCGGCGCGGCGCCGGCCTGAATTGAAAGAGCCGGTCCGGCCGACAAAGCCGGACCGGCCCATTGCTTACCACAACGTCAGACCGATCGCTCGAACTACACCATCTGGCCGAGTTTCTTGATCAGGTCGGCGGTCCGGCACGAGTAACCCCACTCGTTGTCGTACCAACTGATCACCTTGACCATCTTGCCCTTGTCCTTGGGCATGGTGGCGGTCGAGAGGGCGTCGAACACGCTGCTGGCGGGATTGCCCACCACGTCGCTGCTGACGATCGGGTCTTCGGTGTACTCGAGAATGCCCTTGAGGCTGCCGTTGGCGGCCTCTTTGATCGCCGCGTTGATTTCGTCGCGGGTGACTTCCTTCTCCAGTTCGACGGTCAGGTCGACCACGGAGCCGTCGCTGACCGGCACGCGGAGGGCCATCCCGTCGAGCTTGCCGGCGAGGGCCGGGATGACCTTGCCGACCGCGCGGGCGGCGCCGGTGGTGGTCGGGATGATGCTCAGGGCGGCGGCGCGGGCCCGGCGCGGATCCTTGTGGATCAGGTCCAGGATCCGCTGGTCGTTGGTGTAGGCGTGGCAGGTCGTCATCAGGCCCTTGACGATCCCGAACTTCTCGTGGAGCACCTTGGCCACCGGGGCCAGGCAGTTGGTCGTGCACGAGGCGTTGGAGACGGTTTTGATGTCTTTGGTGAGCGCATTGTCGTTGACGCCCAGCACGATGGTCGCGTCCGGCTCGTCCTTGGCCGGGGCCGAGAGAATCACCTTCTTGGCGCCCGCTTGGAGGTGGGAGTCGTATCCGGCCTTGCCGTCCTTGGCCTTGGCGGTGAAGACGCCGGTGCTCTCGAGCACCACGTCCACGCCGAGAGCCTTCCACGGCAGCTTGGCCGGATCCTTCTCAGCCAGGATCTTGATCGTCTTGCCGTTGACGGTCAGGGTGTCGGCGGCGCCGGTGACTTCGCCCTTGAATCGCCCGTGGACGCTGTCGTACTTGAGCAGGTAGGCCAGGGTCTGGCCGTCCGAGAGGTCATTGATCGCCACCACGTCAAACGCCTGCGGCTCCCGCATCATCGCCCGGAAGGCCAGGCGGCCGATCCGACCAAAACCGTTGATCCCTACTTTCACTGCCATTGCGTTTCCTCCTTATAGGCAAACACGTGCAAAGGGGGTTCGACTTTGTTTCCATACCCGTCGGGTACAGATATAAAATCGTAGTTGGCCCTCCAGGCCTCGTCAAGGCAAATCCGAATTTCCCTCGCCGCGCGTCGCCGCCGGCCACGCGGCATAACGGGCGGCGCTGTAGTAGTTTATGGGCTGCTCGCGGTTTTGGACGCGTGGTGGGGCGGAATTACTGGAAAAGCGCGAGCCGGTGCTCTATACTCGACGACCGTGTCATGACAGTTGTGAGGACGGCTGATGGCTTTTGAAGGTTTCTATCCGGCCACGCTGGCCACGTTCCGGCACATCCACGACCGCTACGGTCGCGAGGTGCTCGAACAATACTGGCGTGAAATGGCGGTCGAGTACTACGGACCGGTGATCGAGCAGTTTCGCGCCGGCGGCCTGGACGCGGTGGCCAAACACTTCCGCGACTACTTCGCCCGCGAGCCCAACGCGGACGTCGAGGTGGTGCGCAAGGGCGATCGGGTGGTGGTGGACGTTCGGCGGAACCCAGCCCACCACTGGCTCAAGCACTTCGGCTGCGAAATCCCCGAGTGGTACGACGACCATATCGGCATCATCGGCGGAACGATGGCCCAGAAGGCGGGTATGGCGTTCGAATGCACCGGCGGCGGCCCCAGCTATACCATGACGTTCATCCGCAGCGGCCAATAGCCGTCGCGATCGTGAGGAAAGACCATGCTCGGCGTCAACGACTTCATCGGTTACTACGATTGGACCTTCCACTTTCTCCAGCGGAACTTCGGCCAGGAGGCGCTTGAGAAATACTGGGAGGAGGCGATCGCCAAGGACGCCCTTCGGCCGTTCTTCGACGCCATCGCGGACAAGGGCATCGTCGCCATGGCCGAGCACTGGGCCTACAGCGCCATCGGCGAGGAATGCGACTGCCACATCTGCTTCTCCGCCGACTACTTCCGCTACGACATGCACGGCTGCCCGAGCCTCGGGTTCGTGCTGAAGCGCGGCAAGTGCTACTATGGCGACTACTGCACGCACTGCATGGGCTGGATCAAGCACGTCCTGGCCAACGGCGGCTGGAAGGCCTGGCACGAGCACAACCATCGAGGCCAGTGCTGGATCGAGATCCGACGCAAGGACGATCCCGGTCCGCCCAGCGAGCCGGGCGAACTGGCGGGCCAACGCGACGTGCGCCTGCGGAAGGACTGGCCGGGCGGCGAGCACCACTACATCACGCCGCAGGAGTGAGCCGGGCGCTTCACTGTCCGCCTACTTGTACCGCCCCTTGAACCGCTCCGCCGGGTACTTCTCAGCGTTGCGGACCATCTTTCGCTGCATGGCGTCGGCGATGTCGATATCGAGGGCATTGGCCAGCGAGACCGCGAACGCCAGCACGTCGGCCAGTTCCGCCGCCACCTCGTCGTGATCGTGACCTTCGCGGCGAATCGCATCCAGTTCCTCGCTGCGGACCCACTGAAAATGCTCCATCAGTTCCGCCGCCTCGATGGCGATGCTCATCGAAAGGTTCTTGGGATCGTGGAATTGCTGCCAGTCGCGCTCGGCGACGAAGTCCGCGACCAATTGCTTGAGCTCCGCCACGGTGGTGGTCTTGTCGTCCATGTTCATCCGGCCTCGCTGGGTTCGGGTTCGACGTTGATCCGGATCGCGTCGGTCGGGCATACCTTCTCGCACTCGCGGCAGACCCGGCACTCGGCCAGCCGCTGCGGATCGACCGCCGCCTTGTCATCGGTCATGACCAACACCTCGCGGCCGCACTGGATGCAGCAAACGCCGCAGCCGATGCACTCGCGCGGATCAATGCTCAGCGTGACCTCGCGGCCCTCGCGGTTGAAGACGACCAGACGGTCGGGCTTGCGTGGTTCGGCCTGCGGGTCTTCGGCATAGCGTTCGAGCAGGTCCTGGACCTTGATCTGCATCGGCCAGTGGCGGCGCATCCGGTACATCGACTGGCCGCAGTTCCGGCAGATCTGCAGGCGTTCGAGTTTTTCCAGATAATCGACCACAGCGGCGGCGAATTCGGCGTGAGCCCAGAGGTCCGGCTGATCCGTCCGGTCCTTTGAATTCGGGTCGAGTCTTTCAGCCAGCAGTCCGGTCGGACTGGCCGCTGAGACCGCCCACTCCAGCAGCGGCAGGGCCTGCTTGAGTTCGCCGAGATTCGACGCCCGCCCGATCAGGTACTGGGCCAGCCACATCGTCGCCGTCGTCGACGGGCGGCCGGGAATGCCCACGGCCAGCTCAGCCGACGCGATGCCCTCGACGTCCTTCGCGAACCGGGCCAGTCCGCCCACCGGCGTGTTGACCCAGAGCTTCTCGCAGATCGCGGTCACCGTCGCGGCCATCCGTTCGTCGTCCGGTTCGAACATCCCGAACCGCGCCAGTCCCAGCATGGTGGCGTCGAGCCGGCTGTCGAGCTTGCCGTGCCCGGCGGATGTCAGCCACAGCACCGATCCGAACCGTCGAGCCCGCTCGTCGTAGAGTTTCCGTTCGGCTCCCAGTTTGATCCGGTCGGCCGCCACGGCGTATCGCTCAGCCCGCTCGCGATCGCCGAAACAGACGGCGAAATTCCTGGCCGCGGCCAAACCGCCGAAGGCGGCGCCGACGGTGAACGCATCGACGCCCGATCCGCGGCGCCATAGGTCGGCGCCGGCGGTGGGCAGTTGCAGATGTTCATCGTAAGTTTGACAGATCGCCTCGGCCGCCGGACCGATCAGGTCGGTCCAGAACCGCCGGATCTGCTCGATGTCGCGAAATCGGAAGTAGTGCCGCCAGAGGCTCCAGAGCACGGTTCCCAGCGCCGCCGGGTGGACCGGTTGGATTGCCTCATCCTCGTTTCGATCCGCACGCAGCCGCGCGCGGATGCTCGACCGGATTCGCCGATAGAGCCGCCTCGACGCCTCCGGCAGTCCGGCCCGGTCGAAGGCGTGGGCGATCAGGGTGGTCGGCACGAGGTCCAGCCCGTCATCCGACGCACCGCCCGCCGTCACTTCCGGCATGCTGCCTCGAAGCGTCAGCAGCGAACGCTTGAACAGGTCGATCACCGGCCCGGGCAGATTGCCGAAATTGATGTTGGCCCCGGTCACCCAGAACCGCCAGTAGGCGCAGCTGCGGTCCAGGACGGTCTGAGGGCCCGTTTCAATCAGGTCGGCTGCGAGCGCGGCCAGCTCTTCATCGTGGCCCGCCCCCATCAGGACCATCCAGACCGACCGTTCCTCGAAGCCGTCGAGCTCGAGGTCGACTTTGATCAACCCTTCGGTCGGCCTGCCCTCGCTGTCTTCGCCGCCGCCGTGAGCGTCCAGGAATCGGACCAGCCCCTCCTTTACCGCCACCGACACCTGATCGCCTGGATTGTCGGTCAGAAAACCGATGAATACCAGATGCTCTCCGGTCGGATGGACCAAGCCGCCGAGCCCGCCCTGAAACGAAAACCCGCCCGCATCCGATGCGTCGTGCGACAGTTCGACGTGATGCACCACACAGAGCTTTCGCGGGTAGTCCACCAGGTTCCGCACGCGGACCTGCCGGACGATCAGCGGACGCTCAATGTCCGCCGCCTCGGTGCAATAGCAGACCGCCTGCAGAAGCGGGTTGCTCAGCGAGACCGAACTGGCCAGCGTCTCGTGCACCGGCCGGATCTTAAGCCGCCAGGACGGGTCGTCGGTCCAGATCAGCCGCTGGCCGTCGGCCACGCCCATCCGGCCCGGGCGCGACGCGACCAGGTTGGCCCGGTGGTCGCGGGGAAAGTACAGGTCGGTCAAACGGTACGCCTGATCGAACTGCGCGAGCAGTCGATCGTTCCCGATGATCAGTTCGCGCGTCATCTATTCCATGCCGTCGCCGTTCGCGACGAAGGGGTCGAAAACGGCAGTGCTCCCACCTCGTGCGGCTCGGGCGACTGAAGCTGGCGGATCCGGTAGCGGATGTTGTCCAGAACGTTCATGAAGTTGATGTACGAGTCGTACGGCGATTCGTACGGGTTGAAGTACTTGTGCACGTCGCCGTCCGAGAAGTACTTGGTGCACATGTAGTAGAAGTGGTCGGAGGTCTGGAGCTTGCGCCAGTCGGCCAGGATGCCCGGGTCGCCGGCGGCTTTGACCTGCGGCTCGAGCCGGTACAGCTCGTGCAACGCGTTCGACTGCATTGCGTTGCCCAGCCACGCCGACAGGTCGCGCTCGGTATCGGCCCAACTGATGGTGTGCGGAATGTCCAGCTCCGCCGAGACCGGGTGCGCCGCGATCACCTCGGAAGGCGTCTTGAAGTCATTGGTCCCGTATCTCAGAACCTCCTGCGGCAGGTGGCGCATGAAGTCGAAAATGCCCGTGTCGGCCCACTGGTGCTCGCCCAGGGTCTCGTAGTCCATGAACAGGTTCACCACGTAGCCGTTGCCGTTGACCTGGTTGACCCACTGGGCGAACTTCTCAGCGGTCAGCGGCCATTCCTTCCACTCGCGGTTGCTGAACCGGAACGCGATGTCGTCGCTGAGACGGTAGTTCTTCAGCAGCAGCGTCACTTCCGGGCACTTGGGCGGGCGGTACAGAAAATTCGGCGACCGCAGACCCAGGATGTGATCGGCCCCTTCGCAGACAACCGCGCTGAACCCCATCTGCGTGACCAGGTGGGCCAGCTCGTTGTTGTAGATCAGCTCGGTGTTCCGGAACACCTTCGGGTACTGGCCGAACTTCTCGCGGATCATCTGGCGATGCAGATTGACCTGCTCCGCGAACTCCTCGCGGCTGTAGAGGAACGAAAGGCTGTGATAGTAGGTCTCAGCCAGGAACTCGACGCAGCCGGTATCGGCCAGTTCCTTGAACGAGTCCATGACCTCCGGGTGGTACTTCTCGAATTGCTCAACCACCACCCCGGTCAACGAATACGCGATGCGGAACTGCCCGCCGTGAGCCCGGATCAGATCCAGGAGCAGGCGATTCGCCGGCAGATAACACTTATTGGCGACCTTGCGGCAGATCTCCGCGTTCTTATAGTCATCGAAGTAGCCCGGGTCGCTGTCGAACACGCTGTACCGACGCAAGCGGTTCGGTTGATGGACCTGAAAATAGAAACAGACCGATGCCATGCTTTCCTCGCTCTATTGCAATTCTAATGATGTTTTTAAATTAAAAGTGTTAGAGCCCCATCCCGAGGGGCGCGCCTCTCGGCGTATTATAGCATTGAGCGCGAAAAAAGCGTTCTATATGCGAAAAATTCTCTTGATCAGCGGCTTTCGACGGTTTCGGGCGCGCCGGTCACGCTGTTATAGATCTCGAGGCAGCCGCTGGCGGCGTCTTTCCACGACAGCTTGCGGACCTCAAAACTGCCCTGTTCGCGAAGCGTGCTGTGCAGCGGGGGATGCTTCAGGACGGCGATGATCTTGTTGGCCATCTCATTGACATCCCAGAAATCCACCTTCAGCACGTTCTGAAGGACCTCGGAGACCCCCGATTGCTTGGAGACGATGACCGGCACGTCGTGCGACAGGGCCTCGAGCGGGGCGATCCCGAAGGGCTCGGAGACGCTGGGCATCACGTAGAGGTCGGCCATCCGGTAGATTCGTTCGACGTCCTTGCCCCGCAGGAAGCCGGTGAACAGGACCTTGTGGCCGATTCCCATCTCGGCGGCCAGTTCGATGATCCGGCGGATCATGTCGCCGCTGCCGGCCATGACGAAACGGACATTCTCCGTCACGTCGAGAACCTTCTTGGCGGCGGCGAGGAAGTACTCCGGCCCCTTCTGCATCGTGACCCGGCCGAGGAACAGAACGATCTTTTCATCCTTGCGGATGTGCTCGAACTCCGTCGGCTGACGGGCTGCGGGCAGATCGATGGCGTTATAAACTACATTGACTTTATCTTCGTTAATGCCATATCGGGTGGTGATGATGCGCTTGGTCAGGTAGCTGACCGCGATGATCCGGTCGGCCCCGTGCATGCCCTGGCGCTCCATGTCGTAGATCCGCTGGTGGACGTTCTCCCCGGACCGGTCAAACTCGGTCGAGTGGACATGGACGATCAGCGGCTTGCCGGAGATGGCGGCCACCGCCAGGCCCGCTGGGTAGGTCATCCAGTCGTGGGCGTGGACGACGTCAAACTGCTCCTGGCCGGCGATCTGGCTGACCAGGCGGGCGTACCGCTCAACCTCGCCGAACAAATCGCCCGCGTAGTGGGCGCCGCCGCCGATAAAGCCCTGGGTTGCCCCGGGCGCCGGCGCGGGGGCCGACTGGGGCTTGCCGTTGGTCGAGGCCCCTTGTGCCGATGCCTGCTGGACCCGCTTGAGCTTCGTCTGCCGCTGGGTCTCTTCCTTGACCGAACGCTCATATTCCTCCGGGGTCTGGTAGGGCTGGATGCCCGCTCGGATCGTCCGGAACTTGACGTGCTTGAACTCTTCGAGCTGGTAGACCTCTTCGCTGACCGCCAGAGGCGACCCCGGCTGAGGGGCCACCAGGCGAACGTGGCTGGAATACTCGCTGGGAATGGGCTTTGGGAGCACGAACACCACTTCGATCCCCAAGCCGCTCATCGCCTTGGTCAGACCGTAGCAGGCGGTTCCCAGCCCTCCGCTGATGAACGGAGGGAATTCCCAGCCCAACATCAGGACTCTCATCTTGACCTACGCCTCCTCAGGTGCGGGAGAATGGCAACTCTCTTGTCAACCAAGCCGGCACCAGCTATCCAAGGTTCCCACAGCCGCTTATGGGCGTACCCCCTCGCGCTTGATGCTCGGCAGACCTATGTATCATACCAATACTTACTTGTCAATAGCGATACCTTGTATATCGGTAATAATACGCCGTCTCCCCCGTTTCCTTCCAGCGAGTCAACGGAAAAAGTGAGATTCTGTGCCAAAACCGATGGGTTTGTTGCCGACGGCGTTAAGCTGGGCGACTCCAGCGTTGGTTCCGCAACTTCTCAACCGCTTTCAGGCGAGCCGGGAACGCTCGGACAAAAAGAGAACCCCATCCACCGGGATGGGGTTCCGTGACTGCTGAACACGATGTCTGCGCCCGCCGATCCGGTCCGTCGGAGTCCAGGCGGGCGGGACTGCCTCCGTCATCGGCGACTCGATGCCGGACTATTTCTCCACAGCGGGTGCCGCGGGCTGAACCTTGGCCGCCTCAGCGGCTTCGGACGCCTCGGCGCCGACCGCGTACTCGGGTACGAGGTAGACCTCGACCCGGCGGTTCTGCTGACGGTTCTCGGAACTCGTGTTCGGCACGGCCGGCCGGAACTCACCGTAGCCCATGATGCCGACGCGTTCCGAGCTGACGCCGCCGTTGGTCAGTTCGTCCATCACGCCGATCGCCCGGGCGGCCGAAAGGTGCCAGTTGGTCGGGAATTTGGCCTTGGTCGCCGCCTTGACGATCGGAAGATTGTCGGTGTGGCCGACCACCACCACGTCGAATCCCTGGGCGGCGGGCGAGGTGATAATCCCGGCAAGCTCCCTCAGCTCGTCCATCTTATCACTGCGGACGTCGGCGCTGCCCAGGTCGAACAGCAGGTCCGTTCCGAACTTGACCACGCCGCGTTCGGAATCGTACTGGACCATGTCGGGATATTTGGCGGCGAATTCCTTGAGGGCGGTATCCAGCTCAGCGGGCAGGGCCACCGTGGCGCCCGGTCTGGGAATGCTGTTGGCCAGTTGCTCGTAGGCGCTGACCATTTGCTGCATGGTCTGCTGGGCGGTCTGGGCGTCGCCCTGGAGGGCCCGGATCATCTGGTTCTTGTTCGTTAGATCGGCTTGTATCTCGTCGATCTTGTTCTGAAGGTCGCGGTTCTGGACCTGGCAGGTGGCCAACTCGCCGCTGAGACGCTCGCGCTCGGCCTGGCAGTTGCGCTCGGCGAATTCGAGCTGACGGTACTTGTCGAGGGAGACGCACCCGCCGGTCAGGAACAGCAGCAAGGCCAGGGCCCCGGAGGCCCGCAGGACGAAGGCAAATCTCTGGTTCATCGTGACAACTCCTTTGTCAAAACAGACGCCAAACAGGCTCGCACTACCATCTGAGCCCATAGAGTACCAACGTCAAAGCCGTTTGTAAAAGGGCAATCCCGCGGCTCGCGCGGCCCTAGCAATCTCCAAGCACCCGCCGCCAGAAGTAGTCCGACATGGAGCGTGGAAAGCATCCGGTCCCGACGGGCATGGTCGGAATGACCACCGCCCGTTCGGGATGGGCCAGGCCCTCGTCGATGAACCGCTGAGTCTCAGCGATCATGTGGCCTCGCCACACGATCCAGTCCAGCTTGGTCAGCTTCGTCGTCAGGCCAAGCCGCCGTCGTTTATCGAAGCTCGGTGCAACCACGGGAAATCCAGTCAGACGTTCGCCAATTCGGCTATCATACTAGCCCATCGACGGCGTTCCTGCAAGGTCAGGTCCAGTTCCATCCGACAAAAGTCCTGCCAGTGCCGGATGGCGCCGGCGTCGCCGGCCAGGGCGCTGGCGCGGAGTTCGAGCTGGTGGTGGTTGGCCAGTCCGGCCAGGAGTTGGCCGGGAATGGCCCTCAGGCCGTGCAGGGCGCCGGCCAGACCGCCGGTCATGGCGGCGATGGTATCGGCGTCGCCGCCGGCGTTGACCGCGGAGACGACGGCCTCCTCCAGCGAGTCGCGGTGGTGGAGAACGTGCCAGAAGGCCACAGGCACCGAGCAGAGGCAGAAGGCGTCTTCAGCCGGCGTCCGCCGGCCCGCGATATGCGAGGCGAAGCCGGCGACCGCCGCCGAGGCGACGGGATAGCCTTCTTCGATGACTTCGACGAGGTTGGCCAGGGCGTCGATGACCTGTTTGGCCTTGGTGCGGTCGCGGCTCGAGACGGCCTCCGGCCGCGATCGCAGGCTCTCCGTGAGGCGGTGGATCAGATCGCCCAACTGCGTCAGAAACCGCTGCGGGTTTTCCAACCGGTCGGTTCCGACGAGTTGTGCCGCCGCCATGGCGACGGCTGAGGCGCAGAGGCGTCCGCGGATATCGCCGTGGGTCAGCTTGGACAGATCGTAGGCCTCCATTCCGGCCAGGAGCGGGTCGTGGTGGAAGTACAATCCGACCGGGGCGATGCGCATGGCCGCTCCGTTGCCCGCGCTGTCGACGGCGCAGCGATCGGCGTCGCAGCCGTGCAGCAGGTTCGCCGCCACTTGCCGAAAGCCCTCGCCGTAGCCGCGGAAGGGGCCCAGGGGCAGTTCATCCGAGCGGTGTTCGAGGCACCGGCGAATCCGCTGGGCCAGGGCGTGGCGGTCGGCCCGCCCGGTCTCCAAAAGCACCTCGATTACCAGCAGCGACTGCTGCGTGTCGTCGGTGTAGAGGCCCGGCTGACGCCAGCGCATCAGGTGCTGTTCGCGGCGGGCGGCGTCCAGGTCGCGACGGTGCTTGATCTCGTCGTAGAATACCTTGATCTGGGAAAAGTCGCGAAGTTGGCCGAAGTGCTCAGCGATTTGGCCGGCGGTGAGCCCTTCCACGGCTGCGCCCAGCGCGTCGCCGACCGCCGATCCGAGCACGGCTCCGCCGATTCGCAGCGGCAGATCGTCCACGGTTGCCCCCTCGCCTCTCAGGCGCTAAGGTTCTGGAATTCCCCCTTCGGTTCGCGGACCATCAGTTCGGTAATGGCCTGGCCGGGCGACTGGCCCTCGAAGATCACGCGGTGCACAGCTTCGGTGATGGGCATTTCGACCCGGTGTTGGCGGGCCAGGGCGACCATGCTGCGGGTGGTGGCCACGCCCTCGACGACCGAGTTCATCGTCCCGCAGGCCTGCTCGAGGGTCATGCCCTTGCCGATCAGTTCGCCCAACGTGCGGTTGCGGCCGTGAGGCGAGATGCAGGTGGTGACCAGATCGCCCAATCCGGCCAGACCCGAGAAGGTCTGCTGTCCCGCCCCCAGGGCGACTCCCAGCCGGGTGATCTCCACCAGTCCGCGGGTCAGCAGCGCCGCTTTGGCGTTGTCGCCCGCGTTGATCCCGTCGATCACGCCAGCGGCCAGGGCGATCACGTTCTTCATCGCTCCGGCCAGTTCCACGCCGACCACGTCGCGGTTCGTGTAGATCCGCAGGCGTTCCGACGAGAAGAGCTTCTGGACGATCTGGGCGTCGGCCAGGTCGTCCGAGGCCGCCACCAGGCTCGCGGGCAATCCGCGGGCCACCTCGCGGGCGATCGACGGCCCGGAAAGCACAGCCATCCGCACCGTTCCCAGCAGCTCCTGGAGTATCTGCGTCGGGCGAAGCAGCGTCTCGTTTTCGATGCCCTTGGTCACCGATACGTACAGCGCCGATTGGTCCGCTGAGGCGGCCAGCTTCTCCCACACGCGGCGCATGTACTGGCAGGGCACGGCGTTGACCACGACCTGCGGCGAGCGGAAGGCCCGCTCCGCGTCGGCGGTGATCGTCACCTCCGGAGGGATGCTGAAGCCCGGCAGGTACTTGACGTTTTCCCGCTCCTGGTCGAGCTGGCGGGCGTAGTCGGGGAACGCCGACCAGAGGGTCACCCGATGGCCGGCCTTCTGCAGCAGAACGGAACAGACGGTGGCCATCGCCCCGTCGCCGATCACTGAGATCCTCATCGTCCGATCGCTCACCGAATCACCCGATTGTCCCATGACGCCTCAGTCGCCCCGCGCCAGTTTGCGTTTCTGCTCGACCACCTTCTGAACGTCGTTGACGTACGTTTCCAGCTTGGCCCGTTCGCCGGGATTGGTTTCCTGGACGAAGCGCTTGTAGGCCCCTTGCGGCGAGGTCGGCACGTGCCGGCTGAGGCGCGATCCGCGGGCGTCCATTTTGGCCGCCCTTTCCTTGCCCAACGTCCCTTCAAGGTCCTTGCCGGTGACCATGTTGTGGAAATCGTCCCACTCCTTGATGCGGCTTTCGATGAACTGGCGGCGTTCCCGATCGTTGGTCAGCCGTTCGTACTCCTGGGCGTCAGTCACCGCCTGTTCGATCGCGACGTTGGTCAGGTTCTTCTGAAGCCGCAATATCTCCATGTCCGATCGGCGGTTGATCTCCTCGAGGAATTGCACCCGCCGCTCGACCGGGCGGAACTGCTCGATGACCTTGTGCATGTACGGCTGGCGGTCCTGAGCGGGCAGGGCGCCGGCAATGTTGTTCTCGCAGAGGAAATCGACCATCTGCTCCGGCGTCGCGGTCTCGGGATTGGGCACTTCGTGGCCCACCGCGATGCGGTACAGCAGCGCCGCGCCGCCCGCGATCACCGCCAGGCCCACCACGTTGGCGGCAATGATCTTGATCAGCCGGTCATGTCGAAACCAGATCGTCGCCAGGTCCATATCTGCAAACCTCCCGCGGGTGCGTCAGGGTTGATCCATCGTCGCGAGGGCGTCGACGTGGAAGTCCGCGAACAGCACCTGCCAATTCATGTCGTCGTCGTTGGTTTCCCCGTGAAACGCTTCGAACTCGCGGACCAGCTCGATCCGGGCGGCGTTGTCGATCAGCTCGGACAGCTCGCCGATTTCGCTTTGCCACAGGGCGCGGTTCTCCTGGCTCAACATCCAGTAGCCCTCGGTGCTGACCACCGAAAGACCCGGACGCGGCTCGTAGCTGGTGCCTTGCCACTTGTAGTAGACGGTCTCCGGTTCGGCCCCAGACGCCATATCCGCATCGCGAATGGAGTCGGAGGGGCATCGGAAGACCTCGGTCTGCCCCGAAACGTGGGGCGAGAGGATTTCCGACATCGCCGGCCGCGGGTTCAGGGGGTTGCTCACCGCCTCGATCGTCGGCATCGGGGCCATCGGCGGATAGAACGAGTGGTTTTCGCCCAGGTACGCCTGGATGGCTTGGCCGATCGACCGCAGGTTGGTGCCGCAGAGCATCTTTCTGGCCGACTCGCGGGCCTTGCCGACGGTCGGCACGATGATCGCCATCAGCAGCGCCATGATCGCGATGACGACCAGGAGCTCAATCAGCGTAAAGCTCCGGTGGTGTCTGGCGTTTCCTTGTTTCTTCATGATTTCGCCCGCTCCATAAGCAGCACTTATTCAGCCTATTATACCGCAGAGGCCGAGGAGGGTTTAAGCAATATATCGGCCCCGTCGGCGGGTTTTCTGTAAGCTCATGCCCTCACCTGGCTTTGGGCCTCGACCAGGACGGTTCCTTCCAGGTAGGGCTGGTCCGAGGCGAAGCGCAGGACGTTGTCCACGGTGGTCCTGGTGATCTGGGCGAGGGCTTCGCGGGTGAAGAACGCCTGGTGGGCGGTGATCAGGACGTTGGGGAAAGTCAGGAGGCGGGCCAGTTCGTCGTCCTGGAGCACCTGGTCGGACAGGTCGCGGGAGAAGACGTTTTCTTCTTCCTCGTAGACGTCGAGGGCGACGCCGCCGAGTTTGCCGCTTTTGAGGGCCTCGATCAGCGGCGTGGTGTCGATCAGCTTGCCTCGCGAGGTGTTGATCAGGTAGGCCCCGTTCTTCATGCGGTCGATCGTTTGTGCGTTGATGATGTGGTGGGTTTCCGGGGTCAGCGGGGCGTGCAGGCTGATCACGTCGGAGCCGCTGAGCAGCTCATTGAGCGGCACGTATCGCACGCCGCGTTTTTCGGCCCAGTGCTGGTCCGGTTTGACGTCGTAGGCCAGCACGCGGACCTTAAAGCCGCAGAGCAGCTCGATGAAGGTCTTGCCGATGCGTCCGGTTCCGATCACGCCGACCGTCTTGCCTTCGAGGTTGAAGCCCATCAGGCCGGTCAGGGCGAAGTTCTGTTCGCGGACGCGGTTGTAGGCGCGGTGGATCCGGCGATTGAGGGCCAACAGCAGGCCGAGGGTGTGCTCGGCCACCGCCTCGGGCGAGTAGGCGGGCACCCGCACGACGTCCAGGCCCAGGTTTCTGGCGGCGTCGAGATCGACGTTGTTGTAGCCGGCTGATCGCAGGGCGATCAGGCTAACTCCCAGTTGCGCCAGCACTTCCAGCACCGGCCGGTTGGCGACGCAGTTGACGAAGACGCAGGCGGCCTGGCAGTCCTTGGCCGACCAGGCGCTGTCGCGGTCGAGTTTGGCTTCGATGAATCGCCAGTCGGCTTGGTCGCTTCCAGGCGTTTCGTCGAAGAATTGCCGGGTGTACGGTTTGCTGTCGTAAACGGCTGCTCGGATCATTGCGCACCCCCTTTCGATTCCGATCAATTGCGCGGCAACAAAAAGGCGCTGCCGAACAGGTCGCCCGTCACGGCAGCGCCGGTGTTGTCAAAGTCCGCGCCAGGTTCTAGAACGTCAGCGGATCGCCGGTCTTGAGTTCCCAGACCGCGGTGGTGTCCTGGGTGCCGCCGGGATCGTTCTGCTGTTGGCTCTGGAAGATGATCGTGCCGGAGTAGGCGATGGTTTCGTAGTCGATCTGATCGCCGGCCTCAACGGCGTCACCGGAATACTGGAAGGTGTAGTTGGCCCGGAAGGAGAGGTCCGGCATGCTGATCTGGAGTCGGTAAGTGACGGTCACTTCGCCATTTGCGTTGACGGTCATGGTTCCGTCGATCAACTGGTAGTTAAGCGAGAGCGTTCCCGCGACGCCGTCGTAGGTGCCGCTGATTTTGACCATCTCGGTGGCCTTGCCGACCATCACGTCGGTTCCGGTGTAGTCGTAGGTGGCGTTCTTGATCTGGAGCATGTCCACGAACGGCTGGACGTCCGCGTCGGTCAGTTCCAGCTTGACCATCAGGAGGTTGTTGTCGGCGTCGAAGGAGTACTCGGTGCCTTCGTTGTTAGGGTCGGGGTTCTGGACCCAGACCCGGTCGATCAGGTTCGGGTCGAAGACGATGGTCGGACTCGTTCCGCAGCCGATCAGGGTGACCGCCACCGCCATGCCGAGCGTTATCGTTGCCAGCCACTTCGCCGCCGTCTGATACGTTCCAATCACTGTGGATCTCCTGAACCTGGGGTATTCCTGAGCCTGTCGTAATCCAACATGCTAACGTGCGGGGCGGGAAAGGTCAAATAACTTATCGGTCTTTGGGGTCGGGACCGTTTCTGTGTTTCGGCGGGTCGGCTCTTGACGCGCAAAACCTTTTGCCGGTAGAATAACGATCATCTAAAACCTTTTGCGCGTTATTGAGGGCGATCATGACAACCGGGAAGCGCGAGACGGTGGGCATTCGGGAGGTGGCGCGTCGGTGCGGGGTGTCACCGGCGACGGTGTCGCTGGCGTTTTCGGGGAAGCGTCCGGTGAGCGACCCGGTTCGGCGTCGGATCATCGAGGTGGCCAAGGCTTTGCACTACGAGCCGAACCAGTGGGCGCGGAACATGATCCGGGGCCGGACTCACGTGATCGGGTTTGTGACCGACACGTTGACCAACCCGTTCACGGCGTTCGTGACCGAGCGGCTGGAGGCTGAGGCGCGGGAGTACGGTTATCAGGTCTGGCCGGCGATTACGGGAGGCTCTCGGGAGCAGGGGGAGCGGTACGTGGGGCGGTTTCGGCGGATGCGGGTTGACGGGATGGTGATCACCACGCGGTCGATCAGCGGCGAGCAGATTCGGGAGTTGATCGACCTTGGGATGCCGGTGGCGCATCCGCTCCGCGCGGTTCCCGGCTGCAATTCAAATCCGGTTCGCGTGGATTTCGCTCAGGGGATTCGGCTGGTGATGGAGTACCTTCACGGCCTGGGTCATCGTCGGATCGCGTTTATCGCCGGTCCGCAGGACGATCGGACGAGTGTGGAGCGGCTTGAGGCGTACCGGCGGTGCGCGTATGAGTTGGGGACGGCGGACGATCCGCGGCTGACGGTGATGGGCGGCGAGGGTCCGGGCTACGGGGCGGCGGCCTGCCGGGAGCTTCTGGAGCGTGAGGTCGCGTTCAGCGCCGTCGTTTCCTCGAACGACAACATGGCGTTCGAGGCGATCGGCACGCTGGCGGGGTGCGGGCGTCGTGCGCCGCAGGACGTGTCGGTGACGGGGTTCGACGACGTTCCGGCGTGTGACTTGTGGCAGCCGCGGCTGACGTCGGTGTCGTTCGACGCGAGCGAGATCGCGCGGGAGACGATCGCGCAGTTGATCCGTCAGATCGAGGATGAGACGCCGATCCAAACCCGAGGCATCACACCGCAGCTTGTTGTTCGGGATTCGTGCGCCGAGCCGAACCCGCGGTATTTGTGAGGCGACGTTGATGAGAAGATTTTGGCAGGTTGTGCTGGTTATGGTCCCGTTTGGGATACCCGCTTTGTGCGCAGCGGGTGAGTTGCTGAGCGCGGCGGATCGGTTCTGTCCCGCTTTGAAATCGGATTCGCCGGGTTCTTCGCCGGTCGTTTCGATTCGCCATCCGTCCGACGCGGCGTTCGGCGCGGACGTGCGGGCGGCGTGGGATGAAGGCGGTCTGATGCTTGAGATCACGGTGGTCGATCCGACGCCCGGTCCGGCGGGGGTCAATCCGCAGATGTGGAACGGCGACTCGGTTCAGGTCGCGTTCGACGTGCATCCGGAGGTTTCGAAGGGCAAGTACGCGGACGGCTGTTTTGAATTGGGGTTTTCGCTGGTTGGCGAAGGGGAGGTGCTGACGGCGGCGTTCTGTCCGGCGGAGTTCTCGTGGGCTGGGGTTGAGGCATCGGGACAGCGGATTGAGGGCGGTTGGCGGCTGAGCGTTTGTCTGCCGTGGAGCAATCTGGGGCTTGAGGCGAGCAAGCTGCCGACGTGCCTGGGTGTGAACGTTCTGGTCAATGACGGGCAAGGTTCGACGCAGCGGCGGTACGTGGAGTGGACGCCCGGGATCGGCAGTGGCAAGCATCCCGATCACTTCGCCCGGCTGGTCCTGGTGACGCCGGATCAGATCTCCGCTGCCCGACTGCTGGCCGATGCGCGGCGCTATGACCGCGACCGGACGGTTAATGTTGCGTTTGTTGAGTACGCGTGCAAGGCGCCTTGCGCGGAGGAAGTGGCTCTGGTGGCGGTTCCAGCGGAGGGAGAGCCGAGGCGCGTGTCAGGCCCGCAGGCGTTTGTCGCTGCGGAGGCTGGTACGGTACGTCGGTTCACGTTTACCTTTCCCGCTGGGGAGCTTGCCGACGAAGGGGACTTTCGTCTGACTCTTGAGGGTTTGGACCGTGGTCCGAGCCGGTTTGTCCTTCCCGCGTTCATTACCCGCGTCAACGAGAAGGATCGGTTGGCGGCGGCTCTTGCTCCGACCAGGGAGCGTCTGGCGGAAATCGATCGGCGGCTGAAGTCCGATCCCACGTTAGCCTCGGACGAATACGTGCAGCTTGCGCGGGCCATCGTTGAGCGGTTTGCGGCTCGGATTCCGCAGATCGATCCGGCCAATCCTCAGCCGCCGGAGTGGTCGGCGATGCAGATTGAGGAGCTCGGGTGGGTTCTCGATGGGGCGCAGCGCCGCCTCGACCGTCTGGCCGCCGCTGCGGTTCAGCCGTTTACCAGACCGGAGACGCCCGCGACGTTCGCCATCCGCGACGGGCAGATCGTCGACGAGGCCGGCCGGCCGTTTTTCTTCTACGGTTACGGCCATCTGAACACCGTCGATCGCGAGTTGACGCAACTGCCGTCGTTCGCGACGAGTCTCGTCCAAGTCGGTCGCGACCCCCGCAGCCTACATCCGGACGGGTCGCTGCGCTGGGCGGATATTTTTACCAGTCTCCTGCCGAAGGCTGCGGGGGCCGGCATGAAGGTGGATTTGCTTTTGGCTCCTCACATCATGCCCGAGTGGGCGGGCGAGGGTCAGAGCGGTTTCTGGATCGACGGGCCGTCGTTCATCAAGTACAACATCGATCATCCGGAGGCGAGGCGGATCATCCGGCTTTGGTTCGAGACGATCATTCCGCACGTGAGGGATTTGCCAGCACTGTTCGGTTTTTGCCTCGACAATGAACCCGCCTACGACCACAGCGGGCGCGACGCGCAGAGCCGGCCGCGGTGGATGGAGTTTCTTGAGGCTGCGCACGGCGAGGTGTCGGCGCTCAATGCCCTCTATGGCACGGAGTACGGAAGTTTCGACGAGGTTCCTGTTCCGGAAGTGGGCGATCCAAACGGGGTGGGCCCGCGCCGGGCCTACTACGATTGGCTGGTGTTCAATCGCGAGCATTTCACCGGGTGGCACGAGTGGCTCAACGGGATGGCCAAGTCGCTGGCGCCCGATGTGCCGACGCACGTGAAGATCATCCCGGTTCTGGAGCGGGCGTATCTGGAGACGGGCATTGACGTCGAGCGGGTCTGCCGGTTTTCCGATCTCGGCGGCAACGACGCGTCGGCCTACTGGACGCCGGAAGGGCCGTTCGTCTATGAATGGCAGCACGAGCAGATATGGAATGATCTGCTTTTTGGCCTCGGGCGGAAACCGGTGTACAACTCCGAGAACCATCTGATCCCCGATCAGTTTCCGGAGGCGCACGTTCCGCCGGAGCACACGCACGCGGTTCTCGTCCAGGGCGGTCTGCATCACCAGTACGCGACGGCGATCTGGCTGTGGCAGGAGCCCAACTGGATTACTCCGTTCGCGGTCAACGGCAGCATCTACGTGCGTCCGGCCAACCTGTTCGCCGCCGGGCGGGCGATGCTGGATTTGAACCGGTTGGCGGCGGAGGTCTCAGCGGTGAATGCGGCGCGGCCGCGGGCGGCGATCCTGTATGCGATCCCGTCGCTGTTCTGGGACGAAGGGGCGGGCGAGGCGATTACGGCGGCGTACATGCAACTGACCTTTCTCGGTCAGCCGGTGGGGTTTGTCAGTGAGCGGCAGCTTGCCGAGGGCGATACTGCCGGTTTGAAGGTGATTCTCTGTCCGCAGACCGGGCACGTCGAGGATGCGACGGTTGAGGCCCTGGCCCGGTTCGCAGCCGGTGGCGGTACGATCGTTCGCATCGGTTCGGAGTGCCTGCGGTTCGATCAATACCATCGGCTGCGCGAGCTGCCGGGTGCGCTGGCCGGGTCGCCTGAACTGGCGCTGCCGCCGGAATGCGCTGCGGTTTCGGACGAGTTGCGGTCGCTGCTGGACAGCGCCGGTGTTGCCGTCGCCCCTTTGGTTGACGTCCTGACCGATCGACCGGTTTGGGGCGTTGAGTATCGGGTTGTTTCGGACGGTGAGGCCATGATTGTGCCGATGATCAACTTCCTGACCAGCGCTCAGACCGTGCGTCTCGATCTGACTGGAGCCGCGGTCGATCTGATCGCGGAGGAGCCGGTCGATCCAGCCCGGATCGAGCTTTCGCCCATGTGTCCCCGTTTGATTCGCATCGTCCAGTCGAAGGAGGCTACGCCATGAGTATGTGCCTGAAGAGCCCCAGACCCTCTTTTACGTTGATCGAGTTGCTGGTGGTGGTTGCGATCATCGCGGTGCTGGTGGCCATGCTGCTTCCGGCTCTGAGTACGGCCCGCGAGCAGGCGCGGACGGTGGTTTGCCTGACGCAGCTCAAACAGATCGGGGTGGCGTTTGGACAATACGGCAATGAGTTCGCTGGGTTTTATCCGCGTCTGTACTCGGTCGACGAGGAGTACGCCAGCGGGTACCGGGCCTGGCCGTTCCACGTGTGGAACTACGTGTTCGTCGGCCTCAAGTACGTGCCCGATCGCAGTTTTTTCGCCTGCGCCAGCTTTCCGGCTGACGGCGGGCTGTGGCGCGGATGGGAGTTGTTCGATCACGGCGAGTTGATCCGGATGCACTACGGCTACAACTACCTGCACCTGGGAACCAGCGTCTACTACGGTCTGCCGTATGCGGGTCCGCCGGCCAAGGACAATCAGATCAGCAATCCGTCCGAGACGCTGTTGGTTTCCGACGCCATTCGCACACAGGAGGGGTACTACTGCGGCTCATCCCTCAACAGCGGGTTCGCCCGGACCGGTTTTGCGCACGCCCGTCATCGCAATCGGTCGATGGTGGGCGAGGGCGTGCTCAATATCCTCTGGTGCGACGGGCACGCCTCGTCGGTGACGTGCAGCCGCGATATTCTGGAGCCGGTTTCCTACTTCGATGAGTTGGGCAACGCCGGCGACCCAGCCAATTTTGGGGTCTGGGACCGCTGAGTGTCTCGTTGGATGCGCGGTGTCGTGGCGCAGCGTGCTCGGCTAGGTCGGCCGTTTCGCCGACGGAGGCGCAGCGGGACAGGCAGGCGCGCGGTTCCGTTACTGCCCGACCTGGCGGACGTTTACGAATCGTCCCTTTTCGGCTGATTCCTTGCAGGCGAGGCAGACGTAGGCGCTTTGGATGCCCATTTGCACGGTGGTTCGCGATTTGGCCTTGCCCTGGATGAGGCCGACAAAGTCGCGGGCGAGTTCCAGATCGCCGCCGAAGTGGCTCATGCCGGAACCGGCTTTGATGGTGTCGGTGAACGGGGCGTGGTGGCGGACGCGGACGAGTTCGTTGGCGTACCAGTCGAAGCGGACGGTTCCGTGATAGCCGCTGACCGTCGCGCCGCGGGTCTGGGCGTCGCGGCGGCTGAAGAAGACCTGGGTGTAGGCGCCGTGGACGCCGGAGGCGAACTCCATGATCGTGCTCGAGGAGTCCTCGTTCATGTTCGGCGGCGTGCCGATGTCGCGGCCGAAGACGCACGGATGGTCGTTCGGGTCGCCGCCGGAGTAGTTGTACTTGCGGTTTTGCGGGCTCTCGAGGCAGCTTTCGGCTTCGGGGCATTGGCTGCATCTGAGGTTGGCTTTCTTTCGGCCGCCGAACACGCGGCCCCAGGTGGCCATCGCGCCGACGCGCACGATGTTCGAGCCCATCAGGAAGCTCATGTAGTCCAGATCGTGCGTCGCCTTCTGGAGGAACAAGCCCTGGGTCATGGCGAAGTCGCGGTAGGCATTGTCGAAGTAGACGGTTCCGTAGGGCACGTAGTTGACGCCGAGGATGTGCTCGGGCGAGCCGACCGCGCCTTCCTCGATCAACTGGCGGGCCATCAGGCACAGGGGCGAGACCCGCAGCGGGAAGCTGACCACCACCTGGCACCTGGATTTCTCGAATGCCTTTTCGAGGGCGGTCGCCTGCTTCATGTTGATCGCGACCGGTTTTTCCAGGTAGAGCGGCAGGTCGTATTTGGCTGCTTCGATGGCGTAGGGCGTGTGCTGATGGCAGCGGGTGCCGATGCACAGGCCGTCGAGTTTGGCCTTCGAGACCATCTGGGCCAGGTTCTTGTAGAACACCACGTCCTGTTGGTCGCAGTCGGCCAGGCGCGACCGCGCGCCCTGCTCGTCGGGATCGACGATTCCCACGACGCGGATATCCGGTTCCACCGCCCTCAGGCAATGGCTGATGACGCTGCTGATTCGACCGCCGTGTCCGACCACACCGAGACGTATCATCGTTCTATGACCTTTCCGATAGAGCCGCCGGCCCGCGTTTGCGTCACTGCCGCTGTGCGGACCGCAAAGAGTCCATTAAACCGGTTTGGAGCGATGGGGTCAATCACTCGGTTCGGGATACGCCGCGAATGGCGCATACTGAATTCAAAAGGGGATTGGCACGGAGCACGCGGATGAAGATAGGAGATGAAGATAAGAAGCCAGAATGAAGAAGGAAGACTCCGCCGAGGGCGGCGGAGCCACATTTTCGCCAACGGGGTGGGCTGCGTTGGCGGTTGGTTTGGGGTAAGGGTCTTGACTCGGCGTGTGCGTCTATCGTATAATGTTGACGGTAGTTAATAGTTGATAGCCATTAGGCGTTCCGGGCCCTTGAAAAGGAGACGGCGATG
>Ga0123333_10001436_pt1 | contig 25121 bp, 16 predicted proteins | sample BioC12SIPDNA_3_FD_89957 | JGI IMG/M metagenome (GOLD analysis project Ga0123333, IMG submission 89957) | Anaerobic biogas reactor microbial communites from Washington, USA - Biogas_R2_B C12 SIP DNA | ecosystem: Engineered > Bioreactor > Anaerobic > Unclassified | place: Washington, USA... | reverse complement strand
TCCGTTCATGTCTCCCCGAATGTATCGCGAGATCGTTCTGCCGGCCCACAAGCACACGATCGGCTACGCCAAAGCCCACGATATGCCCGTGATCCTCCATTCCTGCGGCTACGTCGAGCCGCTCGTGCCCGGGCTGATCGAGGCGGGGATCGACTGTCTGCAGGTGATCGAGGTGAAAGCGGGCATGGACCTTCTCAAGCTCTATCGCGACTACGGTGACGTGATCTCCTTTATGGGCGGCATCGACGTGCGTGTGCTCTACACTAACGATCGTGCCAAGATCGACGCTGAGCTGGAGGCCAAGATCCCCATCGTGATGCAGAACAACGGCTACACGCTCCACAGCGATCACTCGATCCCCAACACCGTCTACTACGACACCTTCCGTTACTTTATCGACAAGGGTCTGGACATCGGAACCTATCGCTAGGGCGAGACGATGGCGCGGATCCTGCGTTGGCTTCACTGGGTTGTGCCGCCGGATAGGCCGCTGCGCTGGGCCGCGCCTCTGTTCGTGTTGTTGGGCTTGGCGCTGTTGCAGTGGCGCGTTCCGGGCTGGTCGGCCCGCGCTGAGGGCTGGACGATCGACGCTCGCTTCGCCCTTCGTGGCCCCGAGCCCCCGCAGTCCCCCATCGTTATTGTCGCGATCGATGAGGCCTCGGTGCAGATGCTGGGTGATCTGCACGGGGAGAACGTGCGCACCTGGCCCCGCGCCCGCTGGGCGGCACTGGTGGAGCGGCTCTCCGCTCTGGGGCCGCGCTTGATCGCGCTCGACGTGGTCTTCGACACGCCGGGCTGGGACGCCGGAGGCGACGCCGCCCTGGCGGAGGCTATGGTGCGTGCCGGCAACGTGGTCCTCCCTGCCAACCTCGAGGAAGCCCCGGGCGATGCCTTTCGGATGGCAACCTATAGCCCGCCTGTGGCGCAACTGTCGAGCGCGGCCCGCGCCACCGGCATCAGCACCTTTCGCTCAGACGTCGATGGTGCCATTCGGCGCCTCACGCCGCTCTTTCCCTGGAGCGCGCAGCCACAGCCGGCCTTTGCATTGGTCGTGGCCAGTCTCTACCGAGGGGCGCCCATCGACGTGCCAGCGCGAGCCCTGGGCGCCGACCTCACCCTGCCGCTTCACTTCCGTGGTCCAGAGGGGACCTTCTACACGGTGCCGCTGCACGAGGTCTGGCTTGGGGAGATCGACGCTGAGGCCTTCCGCGACGCGATCGTGCTTGTGGGCTTCACAACCCAACTGGAGCAGGACCGCCATCTGACCCCCTTTGCCGCACGCAGCTTGATGCCGGGCGTGGAGGTGCACGCGAACGCGATTGACACACTGCTCGCGGGCGACTGGTTGCGCCGCTCACCCGACTGGCTGGTGCCGGTGCTGCTGGTTGGGCTGGGACTCGCGTCGTTGGGAGCCGCGAACCTGGGGCGTCCTGCGCTGGGGCTTCTGCTGCTGGTAGCGACGGCCCTTGTCTATGGGGCGGTTGCCGTCGCTCTCTTCGCGGGCGCGCGTTGCTTGGTCCCCATGGTGGCGCCGCTCGTATCGCTCGTGGCGGTGGGGGGGACCGCCATCGCGGAGCGGGTGGTCTTCGCCGAACGGGAGAAGCGCGTGATGCGCCAGCGCTTCGCCGGGATTGTCTCGCCCGAGCGCCTCAAGGCGGTGATGCAACACTGGGATGCGTTGCGGTCGCCGCAGCGCCTGCCCCGCGAGGCCGCGGTGCTCTTTGCAGACATCCGCGGCTTCACGGCCGCCACCGAGACGCTGATGGGGCAGGGCCGGCTCGCCGAAATGGCCGAGTTCCTCTCATCCTATCTCGACGCGATGTCCGCCGCGGTCTTTGCGGAGGGCGGTGTGGTCTACCGCATGCTGGGTGATGGGCTGTTGATCCTCTTTGGGCTTCCCGAGTCGCTGGATGACGCACCTTTGCGCGCGGTGCGAGCCGCCGTGCGTATGGCCCGGGCTGTGCCACCTTTGACTAAAGTCTGGCCCTTGCAGGCGACGCACCCACTGGGGTTGGGTATTGGCCTCAACTTCGGCCTGATGCTCGACGCCGTCGTGGGCCGGGGGCGCCAACTCGACTACTCGGTCATCGGCGACGTTGTCAATACTGCGGCGCGGATCGAGTCTCACTGCAAGCAGGTGATGGCAGTTCCGCTCCCCGTAGGGGAGTGGCAGGTCCCGGAGACCACGACGGTCCTCCTGGGCGCCGATCTCTTCGAGAAGGTACGGGATCACGTGCAGGTCGACGCGGAGATCCCTCCCTTTGAGGCGCGGGGGAAAGCCGATCCTGTACGTGTGGTGCGGCTTCTGTCGGTAGATGCGGACGTGGCAGCAGTCAAGGCAGACAAGGAGGGCTGAGATGGTGCGTGGCAGAACGTGGGCTTCTATGCTCGGTCTTGTGTTGATGCTTGGGGTAGTGTGTGGCTGTGGCGCAGATACGACGACGCCGGCACGGCCCGCAGAGGCCGCAACGGCGGCCGCTCCCACCGGCGAGCCTGCGACGGCAGCGCCGCTGGTCTCCACACCGACGGAGATACCACCTGAGCCTACGGCGGTTCCCACGCCCGACGGCCCACAGGCGACTGTCATCGATGTGGTCAACGACGTCAGCGCGCACGCGCTCCCGGACACGTCCTGGGGGCCGGCCGAGGTGGCGATGCCCATCTATCTCCAGGGTGAGGTCTGGGCAAAGGAGGCCTCTACTGCGCGTGTGGGCCTGGACTCCGCTGTGATCCGCGTTGCGCCCAACACGATCTTCACACACGAGCAGCCGGATTCCGACACTGTGCGGGTGCAGTTGGGCGATGGGCAGTTGTGGATCAACGTCGAGGGGCTGGAGCCGGGTGAGGCCTTCGAGGTGGAAACGCCCAATGGGGTAGCCTCGGTCCGGGGGACCCGGTTTAGCGTTCGGATCACTGCCGACGGATCGACGATCGTCTCGACGCAAGTCGACACCGTCACGCTGGCAATGGGCAGCGAGGTCGTCACGGTAACCCAGGGCACCCAGAGTGTTGTGCCGCCCGGAGGCGCGCCGGAATCCCCGGTCCCGATGACCCTGGCGGAGCAACTCAGGTGGGGGGTGGCGGTGGGGAGTGCGTTGGACGTTGTCATGCCCGTCGTGGGCGAGGTCATCACGCTGACCCAACCCGGGCAAGTGTCGAATGCCCAGATATCGCCGGATGGCCGGTACCTGGCCTATTTCTACTACCGTCGCGAGAACGAGGTCTCTTACTACGGAACGCAGCTCTATGATCTGGTGGCGGGCGAGTTCGTCGAGGCGAGTTCCCTGGATCAGGTCGACGGTTTCCACTTCAGTCCGCAGGGAGACCAGATTGCCTACGTCACGCTGAAGCATGGCGAAGATCAGGTCTGTACGGCGCCGGTAGGGGATTGGGATGTAGCCAGTTGCTTTGGCGGAGCGGCCCACTATGGTTGGCCACGCTGGTCCCCGGATGGTGAGTGGCTCTTCTTCTATGCCCAGATGGTCTCTGGCACATCGCCCTGGGGTCTCTACCGGGCGCGACCAGACGGTTCGGAATTGACACTGCTCAATGTGGATAAGGACCTCAGTGCTTTCGATCCAGCCTGGTCTCCCGATGGGGCGTGGATCGCCTATGCATCGCAGGTTCCGGGCGACTTCGACGCACCGGGTGATGTGTGGCTGATCCGGCCCGACGGGAGCGACGCGCACCGGGTCTTCGAAGGGGCTCACGGCCACCATGGGCTTGCCTGGTCGCCCGACAGTGCCCAGCTCGCCATTCGCGGGGCAGAGACCGGACTGTATCTCTACAACGTGTCTCTGGATGACGTTCAGCCAGTAACGAACACCGTCGGCGTCCCGTGCACCAAGGCAGTCTGGTCGCCGACAGCCGATGGCTGGCCATTGCTGTTTCAGACCTACGATCCCGAGACCGGGATCGCTGGCCCGCTCACCACGCTCGGGGATGACGGCAGCCTGACCGCCCTGGCCGACGTTTCGTGGGGACCGGTCTGGCTCACCGACGGAAGCAGGGCCATCTTCGGCGCTCTGGACACCGTCCAGGGGCTGCCCGTAACGTCCATATACGTGGCCGACAACCAGCCAGCGTTCTACCCGTAGTTCGGCGTAACCATTGACAATGCCCTGACTTGTGTTAATGTGTATCGTCACCTGCTGTGGGTTCTTGGGCAGGTAACGCCGAGTGGCGCGTGCAGCAGGGCGCGCGGCAACGGGGGACCCAGACCTTGGGGCGAATCGGCTGACAGGCGGCCAACCACGCTGTGCGCAGGCACGTACAGCCGTCTGTCCCCGTAGGGCCAGCTTCTTCGGTCCGAGCCCGACAGCTAACCTCGTAGGCGTGGAAGAAGGACACCTGGCGGTATCGAGGTGTCCTTTTTGTGTTATTGAGGGGCAGTGCGGGCCCGCTGTCGCGTGGCCCCGGTCATGAAGGGGCAGAAGAGGATGCGACAACCTTGGTCGAAGCTGCAGCGCTGGCTCACAGATCTCTGGGTGAGGATGCGCTATCGCGTAGGAGAATCGGGCTGGGCGCGAGTCCCACGACTTGCAGACCTGCGGGAGCGCCTGTCGGCGCTGCCCTCCCCGGCGCTCCCGCAACTGCGACGTCCGTCTTGGGCGCAGGCGCGCACCCTGACCGAGCGCAACATCCTCTACCTGTACGTCGAGATCTTCTGGTCCGGCATCTTCATGGCTGTGGTCGCGTTCAACGCAACCTATGCGCTGCGGCTCGGCGCGACGAACACGATGATCGGGTGGCTGTCGTCCATTCCCTCCTTGTTTGCGATGGTCGTCCTCTTGCCTGCGGCCCGGTTTCTGGAGGGGAAGTCGAACCGTGCGCCCTGGCTCTATTGGAGCCTGTTCGTGGGCCGGGCCGCGTTCCTCGGGGCGGCGCTTGCGCCGTGGCTCTTTCCCCGCCACGCGGCTGAGGCGGTGATTGGCGTTTTGATCGTGAGGACGGTGCCCATGCACTTCTACAGCGCCGGGTTCAGTCCGATGTTGGCGGACGTGATCCCGCCGCGGGACCGTGCGCTGGTGATCGCGAACCGCAACATCATCATGGGTGCCACCGTCGCCGTCTGCACGTTCCTCTTCGGCCGGTGGATGGATGCTGCGTCAGGGCTTCAATGGGCGTCATTCCCGATGAACTATCAGTTGGTCTATATCGTCGGTGCTGTGGCCGGCCTGCTCAGCACCTACTTTGCCAGCCGCGTACAGCTGCCCGAGGTCCCCGTGGTGCGCCGCGAGCGCCCGGCCCGCCGGGCGCTGCCGCGGTTGGCGGAGCTACGCGCGGCAGTGGCGGCGCAGATCCGCGCGAATCGGGATTTCGTGCGGATTGTTGCTAACACGGTCGTCTTTGATTTCGGCGCTTGGTTTGTTGGCCCGCTGTATATGATCTTCTTTGTCAAACAACTGGGTGCCTCCGATGGTTGGGTGGGGATGAACACGACCGTCGCCCAAATCGGGGTGATCGTGGGATACTCCCTCTGGCGCCGGTGGATGGATCGGTTGGGCGTGAGCCGCACCCTGCTTATGGCCGTGCCGTTGGTCGCCAGCTATCCATTTCTGGTGAGCTTCTTCCCCAATCTCACCCTTATCCTTGTTTGGGGCGCGTTGATAAACTTGATCAGCCCCGGCGTGAGCCTGAGCCACGTGAACGCGCTCTATAGCCTGTGTCCGGCGGAGCGCCGGGCGAGCTATATGGCCGTCTACTCGACCGTAGCCAATGTGGGAGCGTTTGTCGCGCCGATGTTGGGCGTGGCGCTCTCCAACATCATTGACATCCGCTGGATCCTCTTGATTGGCGGGGGGATTCGGCTGGCAGGAGCCGGGATGTTTCATTTGTTCAAGATCAAGCTGCCGGAGGCTGCGACGGCCTAGATGCGACCCTTCGCCTCTGCCTCACGTCTGTGGGCCGGGTTCCGTTACCGGCTGCGAGAGGTGCCGTGGGCGCGTTCGCTCCGGTTCCGCCTGCGGCCTGCCGCGGAGCGCAGCGAGCTCGAGCACAACATTCACTATCTCTACGTCGAGATCTTCTGGGCGGCGATCTTCAGCGCCGTCTTTGCCTTCAACGCGACCTACGCTCTGCGCCTCGGCGCCACCAATCAGATGGTCGGCCTGCTATCGTCGCTGCCGGCGCTCTTCGCGATGGTGATCATGGTGCCTGTGGCGCGCTTCCTGGAGACGCGGAAACGCATCACGCCGTGGCTCATCGTCACTTTGGTGATGGCGCGATTGGGGTTTCTCAGCGCGGCATTTGTCCCCTGGATCTTTCCCAATCGTGCCGCCCAGCTGGTGATCTTCCTCCTGGTGCTGCGCACGATCCCCATCACGTTCTTCAACACCGGTTTCAGTCCGATGTTGGCGGATGTGATTCCCGAACGTGACCGGGCGCGTGTGTTTGCCAATCGCAACATCATCCTGAGCGCGGTGACCGCGTTGACGACTTTCCTCTCGGGTCTGTGGCTCGATTCAGCACAGGGATGGACATGGGCGGTCTTCCCGCTCAACTACCAGCTGCTCTATATCGTCGGCGGCATCGCGGCGCTCGCCAGCGCTTTCTACGTTGCCAAGATCCGGCCTCCCGTGCGCCCGAAGAGGGCCCCGGCACGCGTACCGGCCTCGCCGCCCATATCCGAGCCTTCTTCTGCCGCCGAGGTGCCTGCTGCGGGTACGGTCAGCCGGCGCTGGAGCTGGGGACGTCTTCGGCAGGTGGTGGGCGATATGCTGGCGTTCGAGTTCCGGGAGCATCGCCCTTTCATGCGCATCACTGCGAACACCCTCTTCTTCAACCTGGGCGCGTGGATGGTCGGTCCGCTGTACACGATCTTCTTCGTGCGCGAGCTGGAGGCTAGCGACAGTTGGATTGGCCTGAATGCCACGTTGGCCAACCTGGGCGTCATTGTCGGATACGCGCTCTGGCGCCGCTGGATCAACCGTCTCGGCGACCAGCGCGCTCTGCTGATCTCGATTCCGTTCTCGGCCAGCTATGGCTTGCTCGTGCCCATGTTCCCGAATCTCACGCTAATCCTGGGTTTTGGCGTGCTGATCAACCTGATCAACTCCGGCGTCAATCTGAGCCATACCAACGTCTTCTACCGTGTGTGTCCCGAAGAGCGCCGCGCCAGCTACATGGCGGCCTATTCGTCGATCATGAATGCCGGTGCGTTCGTCAGCCCGATGATTGGGGTTGCGCTGGCGGAGGTGATTGACATCCGGTGGATGTTGCTCATTGGCGCCGCAGCCCGGCTCCTAGGGGCTTTCACGTTTCACCTCTGGAAGGTGGAGGAGCCGGTGCCGGTCGAGGGCCTTCAGCCGTCAACGGTCAGTTGACGCGGCACCGGTTGCTCGAGCGATAGGGAATGGGGAGCAGGACGGCTGGCTAGAAGTTGAGAGCTGATCACCGATAGCGGACTATCATTCAACTCACCGTCGTAGGAGCTAAGATATGGGAGAGACAGAGTCGCAATACCGTGTTCGGGCCGTGCAGTGTGATTATCGGAGCGATGACGAGGCCGTGTATCAGGCGCTGGTGCGGGCCACCGCGCCACTGGCAGAGGCATGGGAGAAGCTGTGCCGCGCCAGACGCATCGCGATCAAGTTCAACCAGGACTGGCCCCTCGCCACCGTGGTGATGTTCGAGGGACAGCGCCAGCAGTTGGTCGCGGATTCCGTAGCCCGTGCAGTGCTGCGGCTGCTCCGCGAGCGCACTACTGCCGACCTCGTCTGCGTGGACGCGAGCTACCATGTCATGTATGGGGTCAGCAAGTCCGTTGAGGAGACGACGACCCTCGCACATGTGTTGCGCGAGTATGATGTCCCCCTGGTGGATGGGACGCAGCCGCCCTACAAGACCGTGAGCGTACCGGGCGGGGGCCAGATGTTCGAGCGCTATACGATGATCGAAGCTGCGGTTGATGCTGACGCATTTGTCTCCGTGGCCAAGATGAAGAACCACGTGTACATGGGGGTCACAGCCTGCCTCAAGAATCTCTTCGGCTTGATGCCGGGCGCCCCCCATGGCCGCCCCCGTCACTACTACCATCACCTGGTCCGGATGCCGTATATGCTCGCGGACATCGGACGCATCTTCAACCCCACGCTGAACATTGTGGATGCCCTGGTGGGCCAGGCGGGGCAGGAGTGGGGCGACGGTGTCGGCACCGCCAGAACGGTCAATGGGCTCGTCGCGGGAGACCACGTGATTGCCACGGACGCGTGTGTGGCGCACTTGATGGGGCACGATCCCCAGGCCGACTGGCTGACCGAGCCCTTCCATCGCGACCGCAACGCGCTGCGCACCGCTGCCGACGGTGGCTTTGGGACCGTGGACGTGGGCGCGATTGACTTCGTCTCCGAACTTGCGCCGCAACCCGCGGGCACCTTCTACGCCAAGGCATGGGACTCTCTGGATACCGTGTTGACCTGGCGGCGCACGATGTGCGAGCAGGGGCTCTACTATCGCGATCACTATCGCTCGTTGCTGGATTACGCCGGCGAGTACATTCTGCTGCAGGACGGTGAGGTGCGCTGGCATGCCGCCGATGGGATCATTCGTGCCAGTCGTCGCGACCTTGCCGGGCACAACCGCAACCACGCGATGTTCCTCAAGTTCGTCGATCCGGAAGAGCGCGAGGGCGAGCACTTCGAGGTCTATGAGCAGGCGTTGAGGCACATCGAGGACATCGCCACGGTCTAGGGGCGCGGGCAAGACGGAAACAGGGCCAGGATCAACAAAGGAGCAGATATCATGGGAATCGAGGATCACGCCTATCGTGTACGGGCGGTGCATTGCGATCATCGCGCCGACGACGAGACGGTGTATGGGATGCTGAAAGCGGCGACGGCGCCGTTGGCACGCAGTTGGGAGCGGCTCAAGGCCGCGCGGACCGTCGCGATCAAGTTCAACCAGGACTTCGACCCCAAGCAGGTCGTCATGTTCGAAGGGCACCGGCAGCAGTTGGTGGATGACGGCGTGGCGCGCGCTGTGCTGCGGTTGCTGCGTGAGGAGACCAACGCCGAGCTCTTCGCCGTAGACACAACGGTCTTCCACCGTGGCGCAGCCTCCGGCCCGACGGACTCGACCCAACTGGCGGGTGTCCTGGCCGAGTTCGACGTGCCGTATGTCGACGTAGACGAGCCCCCACACGCGGTCTACGACGTGCCCGGCGGTGGGCAGATGTTCCGCCGCTACGTGATGCAGCAGCGGCTGATGGAGGCCGAGGCGCTGGTCGACGTGCAGAAGATCAAGAACCATGCCTTCATGGGCATCACGCTGACGCTCAAGAACCTCTTCGGGCTTATGCCGATGCCCCCGGCTGGAAAGCCGCGCCATTACTTCCACCACCTGGTGAGAATGCCCTACATGCTGGCGGATCTCGGGCGGCTCCTCGATCCTGCCCTGTGCATCATCGATGGCCTGGTGGGGCAGGCAGGGGAGGAGTGGGGCAAGGGCCGGGGGCTTGCACGCGTCGTCGATGGGCTCATCGCCGGCGACCATACAGTGGCAACCGATGCCTGTGTGGCCCACCTGATGGGACACGATCCCATGACGGACTGGCTCGTCGAGCCCTTCCACCGCGATCGTAACGCGCTCCTGGTAGCTGCCGAGGGCGGCTACGGGACGGTTGATCTCAACGCGATCGACTTCGTCTCTGAGCTGGAGCCCCAGCCCGCGGGCACCTTCTTCGCGCAGATGACCGATCCGCTGAAGACCGTGATCAGTTGGCGCCGTACGATGTGCGAGCAGGCGCTCTACTACCGCGACCATCGCACCGAGTTGGCGCGCGCCTATCCAGGCGAGTACATCCTGCTGCAGGATGGCGAGGTGAAGTGGCACAGCGACACCGGACACATCCGCGTCAGCCGCCGCCAGCTCTCCGGTGCGCACCCCGACCACGCGATGTTCTTCAAGTACGTGGACCCGGAAGAGGCAGAGGGTGAGCGATTCGAGGTCTACGAGGCGGCGCTGGCGCATCTGCGCACGCTCGACGCCGTCTGCCAGATCAAGCGCCCGCCGGTGCGCGAGCGCTGATGCAGTTGTCGTCCGACCCGCCGCCCTGCAGGCGGCATGGCGCCGGATGGAAGGCCCTGGTGGTGTCCTTGAGCCATCCAGGCCATCGTGCTATTCTTACGGGACACGTGATCCCGATCAACACTATCTCTTGGAGCAGACCCTATGACTACGACACAGCCACAGTACCGCGTTCGCGCCGTCCACTGTGATCACTTCGCCGACGATGAGACCGTCTATGAGGCACTGAAGCGCGCTACCGCGCCCCTGACCCAGGCGTGGGCCAAGCTCAAGGCGGCCCGGCGGATCGGGATCAAGTTCAACCAGGACTACCGCTCCGATCGCGTTCCCTATTTCGACGGTCAGCGCCAGCAGTTGGTGGGAGACAAGGTGGCGCGCGCCGTTGTGCGCTTGCTGCGCGAGGAGACCGGCGCGGAGCTTTTCTATACCGACATCACCGCCTTCGATCGCACTGACGATCCGAACCCCCCGCCTACGGCCCAGCTTGCACCACTGATGGCAGAGCTTGGCGTCGACTACGTGAACGGCGACCGCCCCCCTCATCGGGTCTATCCGGTCCCGGGGGACGGCGATCATCCAGGCCAGATGTTCCGCGAGTATCTGATGGCCGAGGAGATCATGAACGCGGACGCGCTCGTGAACGTGCAGCGTATGAAGAACCACGCGTTCATGGGCGTCACACTGACGCTCAAGAACCTCTTTGGCCTCGTTCCGCGCGAACCCCACGGACGCTCGCGCCAGTATTTCCACCACATCATCCGTATGCCCTACATGCTGGCCGATATCGGGCGCATCTTCAATCCGGCCCTGAACATTATCGATGCCCTGGTGGGGCAGGCGGGACGCGAGTGGGGCGATGGTGTTGGGCTGGGTCGCGTGGTCGATGGGCTGATCGCCGGAGACCATTTGATCGCCACCGACGCGGTCGGCACGATGCTGATGGGGCACGACCCCGCGGAGGACTGGCCTACCCAACCGTACATCCGCGACCGCAACCCCGTGCTCGTGGCGGCGCAGGGTGGCTTCGGGACCGTGAACCTGGACGAGATCGACTATGAGTCGGAGCTCGAGCCCCAGCCGGAGGGGGCCTTCTACACGGTAGCGACTGACGCCCACGAGCGCGTGGTGAGCTGGCGCCGCACGACCTGCGAGCAAGCGCTGTACTATCGCGACCACGTACAGCAGTTCGTGGACAAGTACGCGGGGCAGTACATCTTGCTCCAGGAGCGCGAGGTCAAGTGGCACGATACGAGCAGCATCCTCAACGTGAGCCGGCGCGACCTGGCAGGGGCAAGCCCGGACGAGGCGATGTGGCTCAAGTACGTTGATCCTGAGGAGAAAGAGGGCGAGCACTTCGAGGTCTATGAGCAGACGCTGGCCCGGCTGAAGAAACTGGGACTCTAGCACTCTAAGGAGGCACAGCATGACGGACAGGCCCTGGCGCGGAAGTTTCGCCATCCCGATGACGCCGTTCGACGACCGGGACCGGATTGATGAGGAGGTGTTGGCTGCCGAGATCGAGTTCTGTGTTGAGTCTGGGGTGGGTGGCATTGCAGCCCCCTTAATGGTCAGCGAGTTCCGCCTTCTTTCCGAGGATGAGCGGAAGCTGATGATGCGGTTGCCCATGGAGGTCAGCGCCGGACGCGTGCCGATCATCGGCAACGTTGCCGCGGTCAACACCCCACTCGCGGTCGAATATGCAGAGTACGCCCAGCAGTTGGGCGTCAACGGCGTCATCGCGATGCCCTCCTACATCCACAAGCCCGACTTCGACACCATCTACGCGTACTACAAGGCCATTGACGCCGTGGTCGACGTGCCCATCTGGATTCAGAACGCCAGTGTGGCGGCGCTGTCGCCCGACCAGCTCGTCCGCCTCTGCGAGGAGATCGAGCACGTCAGTTGGGTTAAGGAAGAGGTGCCGCCCAGCCACTACAACATCACCCGGCTGCTTTCCAAGAACAGCCCCGCCGTCAAGGGCGTGATGGGTGGCGGTGGCGGGCGTCCGATGTTCGTCGAGCATACCCGTGGCGCCGCCGGCAACGTCCACGCCTGCCAGTTCTGCGATCTCGTCCAGCGCGTGTGGGAGCTGCTGGACGCAGGCGAGATGGAGGCCGCGGGGGATCTCTTTGAGCATCTGCTGCCCTCGCTGATGCTGGAGGGGATGATGGGGATGGGCTACGCCAAGGAGATCATGATTCGGCGGGGTGTCTTCAAGAACCACCGCGTCCGCACCAATGCTCGCCCGCTCGACGCGTACGACATGCGGGAGATCGACCGGGCCTGGGAGCGCATTCAGCCGCATCTCATCTGGCACAAGCGGTAATCGGCCACACCATAAGGAGGCTACCGATGGCTGACAAGCACGAAGAGACCTTGCAGGGGCACGTAGAGGACGCGATCAAGCGCGCGTCGAGCCCGTCGCAGCTCAAGATCACAGATATGCGAACGGCGACGGTCTGCTCGAACTACGACTATCCGATCATCCGCATCGACACGAACCAGGGCGTCTACGGCATTGGCGAGGTCCGCGACGCGGGCCATCGTGAAAACGCCCTGCAGTACAAGAGCGTCTTGCTCGGCCAGAACCCGTGCAACATTGATATGATCTTCCGCGCGATCAAGCCTTTTGGCAACCGTGCGCGCGAGGGCGGGGGTGTCTCGGGCATCGAGATCGCGCTCTGGGATCTCATCGGCAAGGTCTACGGCGTGCCTTGCTACCAGTTCCTGGGCGGCAAGTACCGTGACAAGATCCGCATCTATGCCGATACGCCGGAGCCGGAGGAGCCGACGCCCGAGGCGTATGCCCAAAGGGTCCTGGGGCGGAAGCAGATGGGCCTCACTTTCATCAAGTTCGATGCCCGCCTCCAGACCCTGGAGGACGTGGAGGGTGGCATGGTGGGCAAGCCCTCCCGGTTCGAATATCCGTTGGGCATGCGGAACCGGGCAGCCGGTCACGGCCAGGTCGTCAAGATCACCGATAGGGGCATCGCCCGGCTCGCCGAGATCGTCGGGATGGTGCGTGAGACGGTGGGCTGGGACGTGGCGCTGTGCATCGACCATTTTGGCCACGGCTATCTCACGGCCAAGGAAGTCATCAAGCTCGGCAAGGCGCTGGAGCCGTTCGGCCTGGCGTGGATGGAAGATCCCATGCCCGTCACCGACGTCGCCGGGCACAAGCAGGTCACCGATGCCATCAACGTCCCCATTGCCGCGGGTGAGGATCTCTATCTGTGGGACGGGTTCCGTCCGTTCATCGAGCAGCGCGCCGTCGACATCATCCACCCCGATCTGCTGACCTCGGGCGGCCTGGCAGAGACCAAGAGGATCGCCGACTACGCGGAGCGCTATGGCATTCCTACGGCGCTGCATTTCGCCGGTTCGCCGATTGCCTTTATGGCCAACCTCCACACCGCGGCCGCCATCCCGAGTTTCGTGGCGCTGGAGCACCACGGGCTGGATCTGCCCTTCTGGTCAGACCTCGTTACCGGGCTGGATGATCCGTTGATGGTCGATGGCTACGTGCGTGTGCCGGACGCCCCCGGTCTGGGCGTGGATCTCAACCTGGAGGGCATCCGCGACAACCTGCGCCCGCCCAGCGGTCTCTTCGAGCCCACCGACGAGTGGAACACGCCCAAGTTGGGGTTCTGGCAGCCTGACCGGCGCTGGGACAAGTAGGCCCACCAGGCATGGACACGGGCTGGGGCGCAGCTCTTGGGGTGGGTATGGACCTTGGGCGTGCGGCCCCCGGCTCCTCAGACGTGAAGAACTGAGTGAGTGTGACGATGAAACTGACGATGCTGGGCACAGGAGCGGCGGAGGCGGTCCCCGACCCCTTCTGCAGCTGTCGTGTATGTGAGGTAGCGCGGCGCGACGGCGGGCGCGAGGTCCGCGCGCGTGCGGCCGCGTTGGTGAACGACGATCTGCTGATAGACTTGGGCCCCGACCTGCTTACGTCGGCCAATATGGCCCGGAAATTCCTGGGCGGCGTGGAAACGCTGCTCGTAACCCACCGGCACGAAGACCACTGGCTGCCGCAGAACTTGCACTGGCGGCATGCAGGCTTCACTCCCACGCCGATGGCGCACCTGACGATCTACGGACCGGCCGACGCGCTGGAAGCGCTGGACCCGCGCGCCGCCGAGCTCGCGCACATGAGCTGGCGCGCGGTATCGGGCGGCGACCGTTGGACGGCGGGTCGCTATCACATCACCGCGGTGCCTGCAACCCACGGTGGCGGCCAACTGGAGCCGCTGCTCTACGTGATCGAGAACGAGGGGCGGCGCATCTTCTACGCCACCGACACAGGTCCGCTTCAGGAGCCGGCCTGGGCCGTCTTGCGTGGTGTCGGGCGGCTCGACCTGGTGGTTCTGGACGCAACCAGCGGTCACCAGTCGGGCGGCGAGTTTCACCACGGATTGGCGCAGTTCGTCGAGACGCGCGCCCGCATGGTCGCCGAGGGTCTCGTCGTGCCGGGCGTCACGCGCGTGCTCGCGCACCACTTCTCTCACAATGGCGGCATGACCCACAGCGAGCTCGTGGAGGCCTATGGTCATCACGAGACGCTCGTCGCATACGATGGCATGGAGTTGACCCTGCCCTAACCTGCGCGTGGCCGGGTCGGGCGGATCGGGGCATCAGCACGATGGTCGAGTTACAGACGAATCTAGCGCTCACACCCGAGCAGGCTGAGCAGGTTCTGGCAGCCTGGCTGGGCGATGGCGTGCGCTGTACCGGCGTGGAACGTCTCCACGGAGGCATGATCAACTCGGTGCTGAGACTGAGCTTCGATCGCGCGCCCTACACGGGCGTCATCAAGCTCAATGGGGCGGGCCAGGGGTTTGCCGGTGAGGCGCGGGCGCTTTGCCATATGCGCGAGCGTGGCTTCCCGTGCCCCACGGTCTATATGGAGGAGAGTGAGGCCGCGACGCTGCCCTACACGTTTCTGCTGCTGGAGACGCTGCCGGGTGTGAGCCTGGCCCAGATGCCTCTCGGGCGCGCCGACCGCCGGCGCGTGGAGCGTGAGTTGGCCGAGGTGCTTGTCGACCTGCATGCGCACACGCGCGACACGTTCGGCGCGCTCGATGCGCCGGGCGAACCGCGCTGGGTCGACGTCTTTATGCCGTGGTTGCACGAGGTCCGTGCGGAGCCCGACGTGACACAGCGGTTGCCGGCGGACGTGCTCCACGACGTCGATCGAAGTATCGCCGTTGCCCCGCAGCTCCTGGCCGATCAAGGCCGGCCCACGCTGATCCACGGCGACATCTGGGCCGCCAACGTGATCGTGCATCCTACGCTGGGGGCTTCGCCGCAAGGCTGGGCGCTCTCAGGGTTGGTGGATCCCGGGGCGCAATACGCCGATGTCGAGATGGAGTTGGCCTACCTGCGGGTGTTCGAGACGGTCGGGAGCGCCTTCTTCGATATCTACACGGCCTACACGCCGTTACGACCGGGCTACCAGTTGCGCTCGCTTGTCTACTGGCTGCGCACCTATCTCATACACGTCTGGCTCTTTGGCGACCAGCACTATCGTGATATGACCGCGCGCGTTGCGCGCGAGATCGTGGAGCGCACGGCCTAGCGGCTCTACACGGGGCGTCACCCATCGGCAGGGGTTGGCCGGCGCTATGGATTCGTTGTTCACTCCGGCTCATAGGGAGCGGATCGCCGTCGCCCCCTGTGATCCACTACGATCTGCTTTAGGAGGACACTAGTATGGGAGATCTTGGACGCTACGGGCGGTGGATGCGGACGTTCCCGTATGCGACCTCTATAGACCGTGTCGAGTTCAGTGGTCCGAGCGAGTGGCGTGAAACGCGCCCGGTCTTTCTACATCGACCCGCCGAGTTGCGCTATGATGACCATGGTTACGAGCACCTCGTGGTCACTGGCGAGGCCGTGCCGGCGGTGCGCTTCACACCGCGGGCGGCGGGGCTCCATCGCTATCGAGCGCTAGCGGGTGATGCGGTGGTGGAGGAGGGCGGTTTCCGTTGCGGGCCGTCAACCTACCCGGGCTATGTGAGTGTCAGCGAGCTCGATCCGCGCTACTTCGTTCAAGACGAGGGACAGCCGTTCGTGCCGATCGGCCTGTGTATGGCAGGCCCGCCGCGCTACCTCCTGCCAAAGGGGACCGGCCACTTCGAGACCGGCGAGGCGTCGGTCACCCTCGGTGCCGCTGAATACGAGCGGTGGTTTCGCCTGCTGTCCGGCAATGGTGGGAACTTCGCCCGCATCTGGCTTTCGCATCCGTATTTCGCCGTCGAGACCGGAGTTGCCGGCGAGCTGGACTTGGCGGCATTTGCGCGACTCGATGCGGTGGTTGAGCACGCCCGCACGTACGGCATTCGGCTCAAGCTGTGCTTCGAGCATTTCCGGACGTTCGAGCCCGGCTCCGTCTTCTCGAAGGTGCTACGTCACCCGGACGACGGTCGTACACCCGAGAGCATCGATGCGTGGTTGCGAGAGGAGACCTGGCGCCAACTATGGCTAAAGAAGGTCGCTGCCTACACGGCGCGCTATGGCAACGATCCGGTCGTCGCCGTCTGGGAGCTGTGGAACGAGATGGACTGCGTCCAGGCGTCGTGGGACCTTGTCGTCGCCTGGACGCGCGATATGCTCCAGGCGGTTCGAGAATTGGCCGGCGATCAGTGCGTCACCAACTCGTTGGGCAGCTACGATGACGAGCACAAGATCGAGCCGTTCGATGCGTTCAAGCTTGATGGGATGGGGCTCCAGCAGGTGCATCGCTATCTGGACCAGGGCGCCCCGTGGGAGATCTGCCGCACCGATCCCGTGCTCCTGAGCGTCGATGCCGTCCGGCGCACGGCGCTGCCCGATCGACCGGTGCTGCTGGCGGAGACGGGCGCCGTCAACGATCGTCACACCGGCCCCTTCCGCTACTACCGGATGGACAACCGCGGCATCATCTTCCACGATACGACGTTTCCGGCTTTCTTCGCAGGGGCCGCGGGCACCGGCCAGATCTGGCATTGGGATCAATACGTCGATCAAAAGAACCTATGGCGTTTCTACCGGCCCTTTGCCGAGTTGCTGGAAGGGCTCGCTGTTCCCTTCGAGCGCTTCACCCCGCTGGATTACTCCAACGACCGCGCGTGGTGTCTGGTGCTTCAGGGCCGGGGGCACCTGCTGCTCTGGGTGCGGAACAAGGCCGATAGTTGGCACAGTGTGCTGAGAGACGGCCTCGAACCACCGGTGTTGGAGGATCAGGTTTTCGATCTCAGACCCGCGGGCGTGTTGAAAGCTCCGGTCGAGCTGATTTGGCCGTGGTCTGCCGAGGACGGCGAAACGGCCACCGGCGAAGCGACGCTGGCCGATGGCCAGCTTGCGCTGCCGCCGTTCCGCTATGGTATCATGGTGAAGGTGGGGCCCCCGCGTCAGCGGGCAAAGGAGGCATGAGTATGGCGAGTCGTCCGGAGTCTGTCGAAAGCCCGTTGGCGGTCAGGATCGGCACAGCCCTGGTAGGGCTGCTGCTCGTTGCGGTCTTCCTGCTGCCCCCTGTCAAGGCGTTTCTGAACGGCATCCCGCATTTCTACAAGGTATTCTACGTCGTTCTCACGCTCTTGGCCGGCTACTTGGTGGTGATGGCGGCGTATACCCGTCAAGGGGCGCTTGCGATTGGTACGTGGGCGCTCTTGTTCTGGGCTGCCGCCTGTTCTGCCGTCTACGTTTTCGGCGGGGCCAGGATCTTCTTCAGCCTGGGGCGCTGGGGCGCAATCGTGTTCATTGTCGTCTCCACTGTGGGCATCCTCTTTCCCGCGACGCAGGATGCCGGAAAGGTCTAGCGATGCGCATCACTGGAATCGAGCCGATTGTCGTCCACGTCACAGAGCGGGGTGACTGGGTCTTCGTCCACGTGCACACCGACGCAGGCATCACCGGGCTCGGCGAGGCCAGCCATAGTCTCAACGATGCCCTGCTCCTGTCGGCGCTGAAGGTGTTCGAAGAACGCCTGGTGGGCGAATCGCCGCTGGCGATCAACGTGCTCTGGCGCCGGCTGGCAGGGATCCACGGCGGGCGTATTACGGCTACGGCGCTCAGCGCTATCGAGCAGGCGCTGTGGGACATCCTGGGCCAGTACCTTGGCGTGCCGATCCACACGCTGTTTGGCGGCGCAGTACGGGACAAGATCCGGCTCTATGCCAATATCAACCGCCACGTGCGCGACCGCTCGCCCGAGGGTTTTGCGCGCGCTGCCCGGCAGGCGGTCGACGAGGGGTTCACGGCGGTCAAGCTGGCGCCGTTCGACGAGCTCCGCGCACCCGATCACGTGCGGACCGGGACGCGGGCCGCGTGGCAGCCGGGCGTTGAGCGTGTTCGCGCCGTGCGCGCGGCAATCGGTGACGAGATCGATCTTGCGGTAGACTGCCACGGACGTATGGAGACGTCGGAAGCCATCCGGGTTGGCGAGGCGCTCGGCGAGTGTACCCTGATGTGGTATGAAGAACCGGTACGCCATACGCGCCCCGACCAGCTTGCCGCGGTTGCCCGCGCTGTGCCGATGCCTACCGCGTCGGCCGAGAGCGTGTTCGCGATGGAGGGCTTCCGGGCCTTTCTGCTGGAGCGCGTGGTCGACGTGTTGATGCCGGACGTGAAGCATTGCGGTGGCATGATGGAGCTGAAGTCGATTGGCGAGGCTGCACGCCTCAACCAGTTGCTGATCGCGCCCCACAACCCCTCAGGCCCTGTTGCCACCGTGGCCACGGCTCAGGTCGCCGCTACGCTGTCCAACTTCCTGATTCTGGAGTACGCTTGGGGAGAGGCTGAGTGGCGCTCCGCGCTGATCGAGCCGCCTGAAGCCATTGTCGACGGCTATCTGGCGGTTCCGGATACGCCGGGGCTGGGATGCCGGCTTAATATGGACGCCGTGAATGCGCATCGGAGAGAGGCGCCAAGCACGGCCGATTCGAGCAAAGTTCGACCGTAATCAGGAGGTGTGTGGCTGTGATGACTACTGTGGGAACACTTACGTATCAGGCGCGTATCGCCCAACTTCGCGAGACCAAGCTGGCCCAGACCCGTGAGAAGCAGGAGATCATTGGGTCGATGGACCACGACGATTGGGCCTTGATCCTGCCGCCGCCCGACCGGCGCAAGATTGTGCAGGCTATGAGCACCTCGGGGATGCCCATCACCGACTGCCTCATTGAAGGGTATACGCCCCAACCCAACCACCCGAGTGGGGGATTCTTTGGCCCGCGGGCCGTGGGGGCCAACTACCGGGCGCTGCTGGAGGCACACCCGGCCTACGTCGATCCCGTCAGCTCACTGGCTGGCGGCTATATGGTGAACTTCTCGTCGTACCGCAAGCCCGGCTGGAATCCTGATATCAGCGTCTCCGAACTACGCCCCGACCTGGCCGAGCTGCGCAAGACCTACCAACTGCTGCCCGGTATCGGCGCCACACAGCACTTCTGTCAGGATCTACAGATCGGCCTGGATGTGGGCTGGGGCGGCATCCTGCACAAGATTCGCTACTATCGCGAGGTCAATGCGCCGAGCGACACCGGGTTCTACGATGGTCTGGAGGACATAGTCCTGGGCACCCAGAACTGGATCCAGCGCACAGCCGACGCTGCCCGCGAGATGGCCGAAGCTGAGGCGGACCCGCAGCTGCGCCAGAACCTGATCGAGATTGCGGAGATGAACACACGGCTGGTCGATGCGCCGCCGGAGACCTTCCGCGAGGCCTGCCAGTGGATCCTCTGGTTCCAGATGTTGGCCCGGATGTACAACGGCAGCGGCTCGATGGGGCGCCTGGACGTGTTGCTCACGCCGTACTACGAGCGTGAGGTGGCCGCGGGCACCTTGACCGACGAGGAGGCCATCTTCCATATCGCGTGCCTGCTGCTGCGCGACACGGCCTATCTCCAGCTCGGCGGTCCCGATGCGACGGGAAAGGACGTGACGAACACGGTCTCCTATCTCATCCTGGAGGCCGCCCACCGTCTGAAGATCCCCGCGAACGTTGGCGTCGCCGTCGGCGATAGCGTCGACCCCGGGCTGCTCAAGCGGGGCGTCGAGGTGATGTTCGAGGATCGCACCGGCGTGCCGAAGTTCCTGGGCGTCGATCGGACGGCGGAGGGCTTCGCCCGCAACGGCTACGACATCGGTTTGGGCTACGATCGGGCCTACTCCGGATGCCACTGGTCGGCAATCCCGGGCCGCGAGTACACGCTCAATGATTGCGTCAAGATCAACTTCGCCGCAATCTTCGAGGCGGCGTGGAAGGAGATGGTGAGTGATCCATCGGTCACGCCCGGCGTCGCGTACCTGTGGGACCGTTTTGTGCACCACCTGCGTCAGGGTGTCCGGGGCATCGCTGCCAGCCTCGACTTCCACATCAACCATATGCACGAGGTCTTCCCCGAGCTGGTTATGGATCTGCTGTGCTACGGTCCCATCGAGAAGGGCGATGACGCCTCACACCACGGGGTGGAGTTCTACAACCTGTGCCTTGACGGCGCCGCCCTGGCGACCGTTGCCGACTCCTTCGCTGCACTGGAACAGCGGATCGAGAAGGAAGGTCGCTTGACCTGGGATCAGATCCGGCACCACATCGAGACCGATTGGGAAGGTGTGGAGGGCGAGCGTTCGCGGTTGCTGATGAAGAACATGCCGAGCTACGGCTACGGCGGCACGCTGGGTGATGCATATGCCCGGCGCATTGCCGAAGTCTTCACCGAGCTGGTCACAGAGGCACCCACACCCGAGGGATACACGATGATCCCGGGCCTCTTCTCGTGGGCCAACACGATCCCCATGGGCAAGGGCGTGGGGCCGACGCCCAACGGGCGTCATGCCGGTGATCCTATCTCGCATGGGTCGAATCCCGACCCTGGGTTCCGCAAGGACGGGGCCCCCACAGCCATGGCGGTCGCGATTGCGTCGGTGCAGCCGGGCTACGGCAACACGGCTCCGATGCAGATGGAGTTGGACCCCGCGCTGTCGAAGGATGAGGGCGGCATCGATAGCGTTGCCAACCTGATCAAGACCCACTTCGACCTGGGCGGCACGCAGGTCAACCTGAACATCATGGATGCGGAGAAGATCCTGGAGGCGCACAAGGACCCATCGAAGTACCCGGATCTCGTTGTCCGGGTGACCGGGTTCAGCGCCTACTTCGCCAGCCTCTCCCCGGAGTTCCGCCAGCTGGTGGTCGATCGTATCCTGAAGGAGGGCGAAGGCTAGCCACGTAGGGCGAAGTTGCACTTAGCCCCCTCCGCGGCGTGTCGCGATCGACGTAGGGCGAACTGAAAGTTCGCCCTACGTTGTGGTGTGCCGCGATCGACAGAGGGCGAACGACACGCTCGCCGTACGTTGTGGCGTAGGGCGAAGTGCAACTTCGCCCCCTCCCCGGTGTGTTAGCCAAGATATCCGTCTTCGCAGAAGGTCCACGTCCAGTCGCGCCAGTGTTCCACCAGCCCCGCCTTGACGGGGTTGTTGACGACGTACCTGAGAATGCGCTGTAACTCCTCACCGTCTCTCACCCAGTGATCGTAGCTTTCGTGCTGCCAGAAAGCGCCCTTGCGGCACGTGTACGTTCTTTCTCATCCGCGATCTCAGCCAGGCGGGCGGCAAGGCGCTTTGCCTCCTCGACTAGCGCCAGCCTCTGGTACTGCGGTATGCTGCCGTATAGCCGGGTAGTGACGAAGAACGTCGCCCCTGCGAGGTGGTGGTGTGGCAGATGGCGCGTATAGATCCGCTCGTACTCTGAGGGCACCGTGCCCGCGCCTACCGCAGGACTGCGCGCGCCCGCGCGAGCACGCCTTGCAGGCGTTGCTCCGTTTCCGGGCTGATCGCGGGTTCGAAGTCGGGCTGCGCCATCAGGGCGTGCCAGCGCTCCAGCGCGCGGTCGGTGTCGATGCCACTCTCGTCGATCAGCCAGTGCTGCAGCATCTCACGCGACCAGATCTGGGGTTGCCATTGGGCCTCGCGGAAGTGGCGCGCCGTGTGCTCGGTGGCGGTGAAGAAGCCACCGGGGCCCATCTCGTCGATCAACTCGACCGCCAGCGTCTCGTCACTGACCTCGAAGCCGCGGATCACACGGCGCAGCGCGCTGGCAACCTCGGCATCGAGGATCATCTGGATGGGCGAGAACACCTCGTCGATGGAGAGCAGGCCCGGCTCGATGTTGCCGCCGCCCGCCAGGATGCACGGCAGCGCCGTGAGCAGCTTCTGCACGCCTGCCTCGTACGAGGGCAGCTTCGCATCGGTGAGGCCGGTGTGCGGCCAGGAATGTACGCCGTAGTGGCGCCCCAACTGCATGTTGGCCAGGTTCGCCAGCAGCATCTCGGGGCGGCCATAGGGCTGGATCAGGGTGCGCATATCCAGGGCTGTGATGCTGCCGCCCAAGGCCCACTGGCGGTCACCATAGAGGACGCGCATCAGGATGCCGACAGCGATGCGCTCCGCCAGGTTCAGGGCGATGCAGCCGGCCAGTGTAACCGGTCCGGTTCCCCCAGCCGTTATCATATTGGAGAGTGAGACCCGCAGCCCTCGCTCGTGAAAGAACGCAATCTGCTCGGCCTCGTGCGCTGGAATGCGCAGCGGGCTGATCATAAAGGCATCGCCGCGGAAGACCTCGTCCAGGCTCTTGCCCTCCGCGTCGGCCTTGATCTCGTACATCTCCAGCAGGTAAGGGCAGAGCGCCGTCAACTGGATGCCGCCGGCCTCCTGGGCGCCGTGCTTCCAGGCGAAGATGCGCAGCTCCAGTGGTTCGGTCATCCGGGCCGCGGCAACAGGGTAGTTCTGCATGTGGATGCCACTGACATCCGGGAGTAGGCGGGCCAGCTTGATGTATCCCGCCAGGGTCTCGACGGTGAAGGGCACCAGGTCGCCCGTGAGAGGGTCGAGGTAGGGTCCCTGATAGACACCGGCCTGGGCTGTCAGGGCCGGGCGCGAGGGGAGAGGGGTGGGTTGGCTCTCCGCGAGGAAGTCCTCGATCAGGGTGGGCGGGAAGCGCACGCGGTCCGCCTCGACCCGCCCGCCATAGTCAGCCAGCATCTCACAGAAGCCTGCGTGCTCCACCCTCACGCCGGTGCGGCCAAGTATGCTCAGCATCGCGTGGTGTATCTTGGCGATCTCTTCCTCGGTCAAGACCCGCGGCTCGAGATAGGGAATCATAGCCTGCCTCCCGCCCCCAGCTCGTCGATCATAAACGCATAGGCCTGGGCGTCCTCGCGCAGGTGGTCATAGCGTCCCGAGGCGCCGCTGTGACCGGCCCCCATATTCGTCACCAGAAGCAGGGGGCGGTCGTCCGTCCTGAGCGCCCGCAGTTTCGCGACCCACTTGGCCGGATCCCAGAACGGCACCTGCAAGTCGTTGAGCCCTGCCTTCACGTACATGCTCGGATAGGCGGTGGGCCTCACGTTTTCGTAGGGCGAGTAGGCGAGCATCGTCGCGAAGGCCTTGGGGTCCTCGGGGTTGCCCCACTGCTCGTACTCGGGCACGGTGAGGGGCAGCTCCGGATCCAGCATCGCCGTGATCACGTTGGTGAAGGGCACCATAGCCACAACGGCGGCAAAAAGCTCCGGTCGCTGGTTGACCACGGCGCTTACGAGCAGGCCTCCGGCGCTCCCGCCCTGGATGGCCAGCCGGTCAGGCGAGGTGTAGCCCTGGGCAATCAGGTGCTCGGCACAGGCGATGAAGTCGTCGAAGCTGTTCTGCTTGTGCTGCAGCCTTCCCTGCTCGTACCACCTGCGACCTAACTCGCTACCGCCGCGTACGTGACCTATGGCAAAGACGAAGCCGCGGTCGAGCAGGCTCAGGCGGCGGGAGTCAAAGGCGGGCTCGGTGCTGTAGCCATAGGCGCCGTAGCCATAGAGCAGGCAGGGATGGCTGCTATCGCGGCGCAGGCCCTTGCGGTAGACCAGTGAGATGGGGACCCGGGCTCCGTCGGGGGCGACGGCGTGGATCCGCTCGGAGGTGTAGGCCATCGAATCGTAGCCGCTGGGGATCTCCTTCTGCTTCCGAACGTTCCATGCCCCGGTTGCCAGCCCGTAGTCGATGGTTGAGTCCGGCGTGATCAGCGAGCTGTACTCGAACCGCAGGGCTTGCGCATCGAACTCTGGATTGACGTCTATCGCGGAGGCCACGACGCTGAAGGTGTAGGCCTGCTCCGGGAACGCCACATTGCGTACATTGCTCAACCCGTCCGGGTCGGACACGCGAATCTGCTTGAGCCCTGCCTTGCGCTCGTAGACTACGAGATAGTCGCGAAAGGCATCGAGCCCCTCGATCAGGATGTCCTCGCGGTGCGGCAGGATGGGGCGCCAGTTCGCCAGGCCCGGCTCGCTCACCGGGGTCTCCACCAGCCGGAAGTTCTCCGCGGCATCGTTCGTGTAGATCAGGAAGTGATCGCCGTGGTGGGTGGCGTAGTATTCCACCCAGGGCCGCCGCGGCTCGATGACGCGCGGCTGGGCCGTCGGCTCGCCGGCGGGTATATAGCGGACCTCGGTGGCGCTGTGGCTGCGCGCTGTGATCAGGAGATACGCCCCGCTCCGGGTGCGCTCGACTAGGAGGCTGAATGCCTCGTCCGGTTCGTGGTAGATCAGGACGTCGTTGGCCTCCGCCGGACCCACGGTGTGGCGCGCGACCTTATAGGGCCGGTGCGCCGCATCGAACAGTGTGTAGAGGAGGGTGCGACTGTCGCTGGCCCACGCCACGGTCCAGGCCGTGTTGGGGATCGGGCCTGCCACTGTGGCGCCCGTCGCCATGTCCTGTATGTAGAGATCGAAGACCCACGAGCCGGTCGTGTCCACGGCATAGGCCACCAGAGCGTTGTCGGGGCTGGGGACGAGGAAGGCAACCCGGCAATAGGCCTTGCCCTCTGCCAGCGCATTTTCGTCGACCAGCAACTGCTCGGACGCCCCGGCGGCGCCGCGTCTGCGATAGAAGACCCGATACTGCTGGTCCGCGCGGATCTGCCAGTAGTAGAGGTAGTCGCCATGCTGCACCGGCACGCTGCTGTCGTCCTCTTGAATGCGGCCACGCATCTCCTGATAGAGCTGTTCCTGAAGGGGCTCCGTGTGCCGCAACGCGGCGCGCGCGTAAGCGTTCTCGGCCTCCAGGTAGGC
>Ga0123333_10001433_pt1 | contig 25138 bp, 20 predicted proteins | sample BioC12SIPDNA_3_FD_89957 | JGI IMG/M metagenome (GOLD analysis project Ga0123333, IMG submission 89957) | Anaerobic biogas reactor microbial communites from Washington, USA - Biogas_R2_B C12 SIP DNA | ecosystem: Engineered > Bioreactor > Anaerobic > Unclassified | place: Washington, USA... | reverse complement strand
GCCAGCGGCCCCCGGCCCCCCAGTGTCTGCCGAATGGCGGCCAGGATCGTCTCCGTGGCAGGGAGCCTGCCCCGTCCGATTCGCCCGGAGGCCAATCTTCCCTCCTCCGGCGGTATGATCACCGCACCACGCGCCTCCAATGTGCGAACGTTCGCCAGAGTCGCGGCGTGCGCCCACATGTCCGCGTCCATCGCGGGCGCCAGCACCAGCGGAGCGGTGGTTGCCAGCACGGTGGTGGTCAGGAGGTTATCCGCCAGGCCTGTGGCCAGCTTGGAGATCGTATTGGCCGTAGCCGGGGCGATTACCACCAGATCCGCTTTCTTGGCCAGCGAGATGTGCGCCATATCGGTGCTATCCAGCAAACGGAACATATCGGTAGACACGGGTCGCTGGGTGATCGTCTGGAACGGAAGCGGTGTCACAAAGGCGAGCGCCGCCTCCGTCATGATCACGTCCACGTGCGCCCCCGCCTGCACAAGCTTGCTGCACAGATCCACGGCTTTGTACGCCGCTATCCCGCCGGTCACGCCCAGCACAATGTTCTTTCCCTGCAGGATCATCTCGCCCCCCGGTTCAGATCGTAGATGATTCGCATGCCCTTCAGGGTAAGCCATGGATCTACGAACTCGATCACCGGCGTCTCTGCCGCGATGATCTCGGCCAGGCCTCCGGTGGCGATAACGCGCATGTTGGGCCCCAGTTCCGCGCGGAAACGGGCGACCAGGCCTTCAACCAGGCCCACATAGCCAAAGAGGATCCCCGAGCGCATGGCATCCACGGTGTTCCCTCCGATCGCGCGGGGCGGACGCTGGAGGTCAACCCGTGGCAGCTTGGCGGTGCGCTGGAACAGCGCCTCCGCCGCCACCCGGACGCCGGGAGCGATGGCACCACCGAGATACTCACCCTGAGCCGAGAGAGCATCAAAGGTCGTGCCTGTACCAAAGTCCACGATGCAGGCCGGCCCGCCGTATTGCTGGTATGCCGCCGCCACGTTGATGACGCGATCCGCTCCGACTTCCTGCGGGCGATCGTAGCGAATGGACACCCCCGTGCGGGTTCCCGTACCCACCACCATCGGCTCGTGACCGAAATAGGCACGAACCATCTCCTGGAAACGGTCCGTGAGAGGTGGCACCACGCTGGCTATGATCACATCCTCAACCTGCTGAGCATGGTATCCAGCGTGCGCGAAAAGCCCCAGAACCACCATGGCGTACTCATCGGGCATGCGATCATGGTCGGTACTGATGCGCCAGTGAGTCAGCAGATCGTCACCGCTGTACAGACCCAGCACGATGTTCGTATTGCCCACATCGATGCACAGGAGCATGTCTATCCCTCCCGCTACAACCTAGAGCTTGGATCGGTTGCGCCCCACCTGTCGGATCGCGCTGACGACCGCCACCACGATGATTGCAGAGACAACGGCCTCAGGGATCCCCTGCATGAAGCCTATGCTCAGGGCGACTTCGGGCGTTATCCCCGCCACCTGGCGTACCACCGCCGCGCCCAGAACCAGCACGGTGTTTGCGAGTGAGCCCGTTATTGCGGCAGCGGCCAGCCCGACTGCTGCCGTATCTCCTCTTCCCAGCCACCAGACTCCGAAACCGGCAGCCGACAACGCCAGAACTGCAATCGCGATACCCAGCCACAACACGGACTGACTGACCACATAGGCGGCGGCCAGCACCGCCACCGCCAGCACCAGCAGCACGGCGGTCAATGCGGGCCGGCGCGCGCGCCGAAGGCCGTAGTAGACCCACGCAGCCGCGACACCGATTAGCAGCCGCGGCAGTATGATCACGAATGGATCCTTAACGGGAACCAGCGGGCTCAGGAAGCTGGCGAAACCAAATCCCAGAGAGACGATGAGCCCGACGAGCGGCCCCTCAAGGATCCCGCCGATGATCGCGGGGATGTGGGCAATGGTGGCACTCCCGGCAGGGGTCGGGACCGGTATAAAGCCCACGGGCGTCAGCGCGAGAAGCAGCGTTACCGCCAGCAGCATGCCGGCTGTAACAATGCGGCGGATGCTTCGTTCCTGTTGTTCCATTTCTCCCCCAGTCTACAGCGAGTTCGAGCAGCACACTAGAGCACAACCACAATCACCAGAAGGCCCACACTGATCGCCAGTGAGATCAGATCCTTTGCGTTCAGGCGCAACTCTCTCATGTAGGTGCGCCCGCGTCCGCCCTGGTAGCACCGCGCCAGAAGCGCCGTGCTGATTTCATCGACCCGTTGCAGAGCGTCGGCAAACAGAGGCACCACGAGAGCCGCGGTTCTGCGCGCATTGCGCGCCAACTGCCAGGGCCTCTCAGGCCCGCCGGTGATGTCACGAGCCAACTGAGCGCGCTGCACCGCCTCCAGTTCTTCGCCCAGGATCGGCAGAAAGCGCAAAGCGATCGCTCCGGTCAACGCAAGTTCGTGCCCCGGCAGGCCGATGCGGTTCAGAGGCAGCAGAAGCCGCTCCATTCCTGAGGCCAGGGCGCTGGCAGACGTTGTGGCGGTGAGCAGACCAACCAGCATTACCAGGGAGAGTAGCCGGACTATGGCGATCGCCGCGCCAATGACTCGCCCGAGTGATACGTCAGCCGCACCGACCTCCAACACGCCGATATCCGCTCCAGGCATCGCCGGATCCTGGTATCCAAAGAGCAACTGGGAAACCGCCAGCACCGCCAGCACCGGGAGGACGGGGCGCAACACCGCTCCCGCCGCTCCCCTGGGCAGACGGGCGGCTCTGTAGGCGGCCGCAATGAGCAGGAACAGCGCAGCCGTCACCCACCAGCGGGAGGCCAGGACGATGGCCACCGTCCAGAGCCCAAGACTACATAGCTTGACCCGCGGATCCAGCGTATGAACCACCGAATCACCGGGCCAGAACCGCCCCAGGCTCGCGTTCCTCAGCGATGCAGCACGTGCCACAGCGCCTCCTCGACCTCCCCGTCGGAGAGCAGACTCTGCCCGATGGGGATCCCATGTTCACGCAGGTCCTGAGCCAGCTCCGTGGCCTCCGGAACGGTGAGCCCGCAGCGCTCCATCAGGCTCGCATCGCCCAGCACCTCGCGCACAGCGCCACTCGCTACGGTGTGCCCTTTGACCAAGACCGACACAGAGTCTGCCATGTCGACCACTTCATCCATCTCGTTTGTGACCAGGACGATGGTGAGCCCTTGCTCAGACTGTAGTCGGTGCAACACCTCGTGAACCTGGCTGCGCCCGACCTGATCGAGCCCCGCCGTCGCCTCATCCAGCACCAGGATGCGCGGTTGCATGGCCAGCACGCCGGCCAACGCGGCGCGACGCATCTCACCTCCGCTAAGCGCAAACGTGCGCCGGTCAACGAACGTCTCAAAGTCTAGCCCTACGGCCTCCATTGCCCAGCGCACGCGTCCCCTCAGGGATTCACCGCTCAAGCCCATCTGGCGCGGACCGTAGGCGATGTCATCTCCGACATACCGCTCAAAGAGTTGCTGATGCGGATGTTGCATGACCAGGCCAACCTGGGAGCGCAGTGCGCTCAAGTCGGCAGCCGGGTCGTGAGTGTCCAGGCCCAGGATGACCGCACGGCCACCCTCCTCCGGACGGAGCAGACCGTTCACGAAGGACACCAGCGTGGATTTGCCGGCACCGCTCGGGCCCACCAGCGCGACGATCTCTCCCTCGCTCACGGACAGGCTGGCGTCCACCAGCGCCGTCGCGGCCAGTTCTGTACCTGCCAGGTATGTATACGACAGGTGGCTCAGCTGAACGATGGGAGCGCTCATCCCTCTCCCTCCCATAGCGCCACCACTCGTCGAACCAGCTCCTCGGCAGTGACGACGTCGCGCCCCAATTCAAGGCCCCGCCGGGCCAGCCCGCGCTCGACGGCCGCGGCAGGAGGAAGCGCCAACCCGTAGCCTTTGAGCGCATCATCCCGGGCAAAGACCTCTGCGGGGGCGCCCGTAAGCGCGATCTGGCCGCGTTCCATCACCACCACTCGCTTTGCGCGCGTCACCTCTGTCATATGATGCGTGACTGTGATGATGGTCATCCCGGCGCTGTATAGTTGCGTGAGCAGAGCCAGCAGACTGCCGCGGGACCTCGGATCCAGCGTCGCTGTAGCCTCATCGAGCACGAGGCACTGCGGCTCCATCGCCAGCATGGCGGCTACTGCGAGGCGCGCCTTTTCGCCTGAGGAAAGCAGGTGCGGGTCTCGAAGCTCCTGGCCGCACATTCCGACGCGTTCGATGGCGGAAGCAACGCGTCTGCGGATCTCTGCCGGCGGGACGCCAAGGTTCTCCGGGCCAAAGGCGACTTCGTCCTCCACCGAACTCGTCACGAACTGATTGTCCGGGTTCTGCAACACCATTCCGACGGTCGCGCGGATGCCGACGAGGGCTGCCGCATCACGCGTGCTCGCTCCGTTCACACGCACGTCCCCAGAGGAGGGAGACAGCAGTCCGCTGAGGCACTTGGCCAGAGTCGACTTCCCTGACCCGTTCGGTCCGACGATCGCCAGATACTCGCCGCGCACGATATTGAGGCTCACGCCTCGCAACGCCTCGATGCTTTCTCCAGCGTTGCCGTATCGATAGTGCAGATCGCGAACGCTGATAAACGCGTCCATACCGCCCCCACCAAAAAAAAGAGCCCCGCGCAGGACGCGCGGGGCACCATCAGGCAAAGAACCAGGCCATTCTCCTGCCGTCTCGGTCGCAGCGCGATCCAAGCGACGTGTTGTCGGAACCCGCAAGGCTGGGCGCCTGTCGGTCGCCCGCTGCCATGGATTCTAGCACCGGAGAAGGAGCCGTCAACTTTGGTACTCCTGCTCCGTCTGGCGATCCGCTGCCTTGCCAGCGAGGCCGGCGATCGCCTATACTCGCGTTGGCGTTCGCTAGCGGAAGAATCCAGAGCAGGAGATGCAAAGATGCCGAAAATCACCATCGTCGGTGCGGGAAGCCACGTTTTCGCGCGAAGGCTCATTGCCGATGCGCTCCAGTGGCCGTCGCTGAGCGACTCTACGATCGCGCTGATGGACATCAACCGCGAAAGCCTCGATACCATGGCCGCCCTCGCCCGGAAGATGGTCCGGCAGCTGGGCGTCAATGCCCGTGTTGAGGCCACGACTGACCTTGAAGAGGCGCTCGCCGGCGCGGACTATGTCTCCGTGTCCATTCGCGTGGGCGACTCTCACAACAATGTCTCGGTTCCGGCCCGCTACGGCATCCGCCATTCCGTCGGAGATACGATGGGCCCCGGCGGAGTCTTTTACTTTCTTCGAAATGCGCCGGCCGTTATCGAGATCGCACGCACGATGGAGAAGGTTGCCCCCGGCGCGTTGATGCTGAACTACACGAACCCCATGGTCATGATCTCCTGGGCCATCAAGGAACTGACCGGAATCCGGTACGTGGGGCTCTGCCACTCTGTGCAGGGCACGGCCCAGACCATGGCCGAGTACCTCCAGGAACCCTTTGAGGATGTCTCTTATTGGGCGGCGGGCATCAACCACATGGCCTGGTTCCTCAAGTACCACGTCAGGGGAGAGGATGCTTATCCCCGCCTGTTCAAGGCCATGGAGGACCCCGATATCTACAACCGCGATATCGTCAAGTTTGAGGTCATGAAGTACTTTGGCGCCTTTGTCTCCGAGTCCTCCATCCACATGTCCGAGTACGTGCCCTACTTCCGGCGTACGCAGGAACTGATCGACCGGCACACGCATGAAAAGATGTGGGGCGTGGGCCCGATCGCAAGCATGAGCCGTGAGGAGATGCTCGCGCTATACGCGAAAAGGCGGGAGCAGGCCGATCGCGAAATGCGCGAGCTGGCCTACAACGATGCCGAGGTGCCCATCGATCTCTCCCATGAGTACTTTTCCCGGATACTGAACGCAATCGAGACGAACGTGCCGTATACGTTCAACGGGAATGTGCCCAACAACGGGCTCATCGCGAACCTGCCGGCCCATGCTGTCGTTGAAGTCCCGATCATGACGGACGCCATGGGTTTGCACCCCTGCCAGGTGGGCGCTCTGCCCCCTGCCCTCGCAGCGCTCAACAGCAGCAATCTGTACGTGCAGGAACTCGCTGTCAAGGGCTTGATCGAGCGGAACCGGGAGTACATCTACCAGGCACTCCAGGTGGACCCCCTGACGGCATCGCTGCTTCCGCTGGACAAGATACGCGAGATGACCGACGAGATGTTCGCCGCTGACGCCGAGTACATGCCCTTCTAGTGCACCGGGAGCGAGCCCATGCGCATCACCAAACTTGAGACATTCCTGGTCAAGCCCCGCTGGCTCTTTCTCAGAATGCATACGGACGAAGGGCTGGTCGGCCTGGGTGAGCCAATCCTGGAGGGACGTGCCCTCACGGTGGCTCAGGCTGTGGCAGAGCTCGAGCCCTATCTGATCGGCAAGGATCCCACTCAGGTCGTCCATCACTGGCAGGCCATGTACAAGCATGCCTTTTACCGTGGCGGCCCGATCCTTACGAGTGCGCTCTCGGGGGTTGAACAGGCCATGTGGGATCTTACCGGGAAATCGCTGGGGATCCCCGTGTACAAGCTCATGGGCGGCCCTCTGCGCAACCGGATCAAGGTATATGGCCGCTGCGAGGGGGATACCCCGGAAGAGGCCGAGCGCAGCGCGCGCGAGCAGGCCGCCAAGGGCTTTGTTGCGCTCAAGACGGGCATCGGTGGCCCACGCCCGGCCCGCGTGGTGGAGAGCCCGGCCTTTGTGGAAAACGTCGCCGAGCGCTTTGCGGCCATGCGGGCAGGCGCCGGCAAAGAGGTAGACATCGCGATCGACTTTCACGGTGCGGTAAGCCCCCAGACGTCCGCCCTGCTGATCAAGGCCCTGGAGCCCTTCCAGCCGCTCTTTATTGAGGAACCTGTGCAATGTCAGAATGTGGACGTACTGGCGGATCTGGCACGCCGGACGCACGTACCCATCGCCACCGGCGAGCGCCTGTACACAAAATGGGGATTCAGAGAGGTGCTGGAGAAACGCGCGGCCTCGATCCTGCAACCGGACATCTCACACTGCGGCGGGATCTTTGAGGGCAGGCTCATCGCCGGTATGGCGGAGACCTACTATGCGGCGATTGCCCCACACTGTCCCCTCGGACCGGTGGCGCTGGCGGCCTGCCTGCAGGTCGATGCTGCGATCCCCAACTTTCTGGCGCAGGAACATGTCACTCTTGGAGAGGGGTACTTGAAGGTCCCCTTCCAGCTTGTCGATGGGTACCTGCCCCTTCCGGAGGTACCTGGCCTCGGCATCGAGCTCGACGATGACGCCCTGGCGGACAAGATCGGGCACGCGTGGCGCAACCCGGAGCGCTACCACCCCGATGATGGCACGGCAGTCGACTGGTAACTGACTCCGGCCGGGATGCGCTGCCCGTGGAGCCCCCGGCCACTCTGCTCTTCGCCTGTACGGTCTTTATAATGAGCATACTCTGTATATCTTCAGCTTCTCGGGAAACGCCCCCTCCGGGAGCGCCCGTAGCGCATCATGGGGCGGCAGCCTCCGTGTGCCTTGGCGAACGAGGCAGCCGCACTGCCGAATCACCAGGCGACCTTGCGGCCAGCTTCCAATCCGGCTGTCGGTCGCTCGCCGGCGCGGCCCGCCCGCTAACCTGGGGATCGCCATGAAGAGCCAGGGCTGGTTGCTGCTGCTGGTCTGTATGTTGCTCGCCACCCTGATCCTTCGCCGCCCCCTGCTTGTCGTGCTGTCCGCCACGTTGGCCATCGCCACAGCAGCCTCGGCACTCTGGGCCCGCTACTGCCTGGCGGGGCTGCAGTATCGCCGGCGACTGGGCAGCGCCACTCTCGGATATGGCGAGGAAACCACGCTCACGCTCGAGTTCGAGAATGCCAAGCCGCTGCCTCTCCCATGGCTGCTCGTCCGAGACACGTTCCCACCTGGGCTGGACCTGCTCACTGATGACCTGCGGGACAATGCCCCGGGAGAGGGAGCCGCGCTGGTTACGCTGCTCTCGCTCGGCTGGTACCAGCGCGTGAGCCGGGTCCACCGGATTCGGGGCAGCCATCGCGGCCGCTACTCCTTCGGGCCCGCCGAACTGGCCTCCGGAGACCTCTTTGGTAATCAGCGGCGCGTTGAGCCCTACCCTGTGGCGGATGAACTGCTCGTCTTCCCCAGGAACGTTCCGGTGACGGCCCTCGGCCTGCCCGCAGCCCGTCCCTGCGGGGAGTGGTTCGCGCAGCAGCCCGTCGTCGTCGATCCCGCGCGTTACGCCAGCGTTCGACCGTACGTCCCTGGCGACAATCAGCGCCACGTACACTGGCGGGCCACGGCCAGGACTGGCGAGTTGCAGGTCAAGCAGTTCGATCCGAGTGCCTCGCTCAGCATCACAATCGCGGTGGACGTCCAGACGCTGGATCGCACATACGAATACGTCCCGGACACCCTTGAGTTCGTCATCATGGCCGCAGGCTCGATCGCGCTGCGTGCCCTTGATGAACGCCACATGGTCGGGCTGTGTGCTAACGCGCTCACCAGCCGGGCGGACACCTGGATGCACGTGCGTCCGGGGCGCCACGCGCGCCAGGCCTCGGAGTTACTGAGCGCACTGGCTGCACTGGAACCATTCCGAGGCATGCCCATGGAGCACATGCTCGCGACCGTGCAGCCTCGGCTTCCCTACGGAGCCTCTGTCATCGCGGTCACTGGGCTGCTGAGGCCACCGGTCGTCGACGCCCTGGATACGCTCCAGCGGGCCGGCCACCCCGTGCTCCTGCTGACCGCGGGCGACGCGATTCCGCAAGTTCCCGATTCCATCGCCCATCATCACATGGACCAACAGGATGTCTGGCAGACAGTTGCGACACTGGACCTGGATTGAGCTGGCCTTAATTCCTGCGGCAGCCGCCATCATGCGCGTCTCGTGGGCGGCTCCGCTTTTGTTCCTGTCGCTGACCAATCCCTTCACCCACCCCTCCGGACTGTCGGTCCCGATCTGGTGGCTCCTGATCATCAGTCTCGCTCCCGGGCACCTCGCCCGTGTACTGCGGCGACGTCGATGGAGCCTGGCCCTTATGATCACGCTCGGCATCGGAGCCGTCCTGGCGTCATGGGCTCTGGCGGAGCCTTTGCCCGCTGCCGGCCTTCCCGTGTGGATCAGGGCGCAACTTGCGGGGCTGGGAGACTGGTCCCTGGGCATCCCTGCCCGCCTGACGCTCGCCGCAGCGACCGTTTTGCTGTGGCAGCGAGGTATCGCCAGCCAATCTGTTGGCTACGCGGAGCTTTGGAGGGGCTTTATGGCAGGATCGATCGTGCTCGCAGTCCTGTTGCTTCTGCCGGCCGACGTGACCTCCCGAGTACCGGGAATGAACCTGCCAGCCGGCATTTCCGGGTTCATCCTGAGCGGGCTGATCGGATTGGCCCTCGTCTCGCTCACCGGCTCATTGGCGAGCGAGAACCTACGGATCCGGACGCCACTTGTGCTCAGTCGCCACTGGTTGGCGGTGGTTGCGGCCACCTCATCGGCCGTCCTCCTGCTCGGCTGGGCGGCCGGCCTCGCCCTTGCCCCACACGTCATCGAGGCCATGCTTCTCTGGCTCAAGCCGCTCTGGAGTCTGTTCTCGTACGTGCTCTTGGGGATGGCGGCTCTGCTAGCCTATGCCCTGCTATGGATCATACAGCCCTTGATGCAGGCCACTTATGATCGTGTGATGCCACTCTTTCAGGGAGACGATCTGCGAGAGCTTCGGCGGTATCTGTTCGAGACGCTGGATATCGGAGAGAAGGAACCCGCGCCGATCGGCGTCGCCTGGAGCGTCGCGTGGCGCCCGCTCCTCGTCCTGGCGCTCATGGGCCTGGGGATCTGGCTCATCGGGCGCGCCTGGCGAGCGCGCACGCGGAGGCCCTCCGACAGCGTACTGGAGAAGCGAGAGTCGATCCTCACAGCCTCTCTGCTACGAGCACAGATCGCTTCGGTGTTCCGCAGCCCCCGCGCTCGGGCCGCGTTTCTGGCGGTGGACAGCGCGCGGTCCGGTCGCGACGCGATCCGTGCGCTGTATCAACGTCTCCTGGCTGAGGCAGGGGCGGCCGGGATGCCCAGGCAAAGGGGAATGACGCCCGGACAGTACGCCACGGAGCTATTACGTCGCTGGCCGCAAGATGCCGAGGGGCTGCTCAGGCTCACGCGCCTCTACGTGGCAGCGCGGTACGGCCCGCAGGATCCAGACGAGGCGCAGGTCGATCAGGCACATACAGCTTACCAGGCGCTCTCCTGCCTTCAGACAAAGAAACCGGCGCGGGACGTATCGCCGCGCCGGTTATGACCATTCGGGCCGAGCTATGATGCGGCGGCTCCCGGGATGGCATCCAGGCGCGCCAGATCGCGGCTCTGGATGCTCCATAGCGACGCATAGAGGCCGCCCCGCTTCAGCAACTCCTCGTGCGTCCCCTGCTCGCATATGCCACTATCTTCCAGGACCACGATGTTATCTGCCCTCGCCACGGTGGACAGCCGGTGCGCGATGATGATCGTCGTTCGACCCTCCATAAGCCGCTCAAGTGCCTGCTGGATCAACAACTCGGTCTCGGTATCAACAGACGACGTCGCCTCGTCCAGGATCAGGATCGGCGCATTCTTCAGCACAGCCCTCGCGATAGAGATCCTCTGTTTCTGCCCGCCAGAGAGCTTGACTCCTCGCTCGCCGATAAAGGTATCATAGCCCTCGGATAGCTGCATGATGAACTCGTGGGCGTTCGCCACCCGGGCCGCCTCGATGATCTCGGCCTCTGTCGCCTCCGGGTTGCCGAAAAGGATGTTCTCCCGCACCGATCCATGAAAGAGAAAGACGTCCTGCAGCACGATGGCGATGTTGGCGCGCAGGCTCAAGGAGGTCACATCCCTTACGTCATGACCGTCGATGCGCACAGCGCCTGACGTCACGTCGTAAAAGCGAGGGACAAGGCCGGCCAGTGTCGTCTTGCCCACTCCCGTGGGTCCCACCAGAGCCAATACCGAGTTGGCTGGCACCTGGAGAGAGACGTTCTCGAGCACCAGGGCACCCTGGCCGTAACGGAAGCTGACATCCTCAAAGGAGACGTCGCCCCGAACTGGCTCCGGCAGGATCGTGGCATCGGGCCGATCCGCCACGTCCGGGTCTTGGTCCAGCAGCTCGGACACCCTCTCGGCGCCAGCCATCGCCTCCTGAACCTGCTCCCATACCTGCGCCAGGGTCCGAACAGGCTGGTAGAAGATCTCCAGATACAGAAAGAAGGCCACGAGGTCCGCCAAGGGTAGCACCCTCTGGAACGCCAGCATCCCGCCAAAGTAGATGACGATCACCGTCCCCAGCGAGGAAGCGAACTCGACCGAAGGGCCGAACACGGCGAGGTACCGCAGCACCTTGAGCATGGAGTTGCGATAAGAGTCGATCCGCCTGCTGACGCGATGCCACTCGATCTCCTCTCGCGTAAAGGCCTTTATCTCCCGGATACCGGAGAGATTATCGTTTACCGTGGCATTCAGCTCGGCGAGTTCCTGTTGCCTCTCACGAAAAGCTGGCCGGACGTAGCCGTTGAACGCCCTCATGGCGATCACGATCAGGGGAACCGGCACCAGCGTGAGGAGCATCAGCGTGGCGTTCATCGAAACGAGCACCGCGGACACGCCAATGAGAGTCAGAACACTGACGAGTGTGTCCGGGATCGCGTGACTGATGAGCCGCTCGAACATCTCAGAGTCGTTGATCATGCGAGACATGAGCTGACCCGTCTGTTGCTCTTCGTAGAACCCCAGCGACAGCCGCTGGAGATGCTGGTAGATGTCTCGCCGCGCGTCCGCCACAACGCCCCATCCGGCGGCATGCGACATATAGTTGGCCAGAAAGCGAAAGCCGATACGCGCCACATAGATCGCAAGAAGGAACAGCGAGAGGCGAGTGACCGTCGCGCGCGCTCCCTCATCGGTCCAGTTCAACTCCTGCACGAATCCAACAAGTTCGCGCACGATGCCGGGGGCGAGCAACTGAACGCCGACCAGCCCCACCATGGCCGAGACGGCCACTACAAGGTACTTGACGTAGCTGCGCGCATACGATGCCACAAAGCGAATCGTCTTCATATCAGCCGAGCTCCACTAGGGCGTATTTGGCGATCACGGCATCCTCACGATGAGCATGCCGTCGAGATTGTCCTCTTCCTTCTTGTAGAAGGGGATCGTCAACGCGGCGTCACCATACCGGTCAAAGACGTGCCGGTTGAAGGCATCGAGATCTCGCATATAGTCGGACTCTGCTGCGACGACTCTTCCATTCAGGAATATGTTGTCCACGACGATCAGGCCACCCGAACGTGTGTGCTTCTCTGCGAACTCAAAGTAGGCCCAGTTGTTGGGCTTGTCCGCGTCGATGAGCACCATGTCCAGGTCGCCATCCAGATCGAGCTCGGCCAGGGTTTCCAGCGCTGGCCCCACGTGCAACTCGACTCTGTCGGCCACACCGGCGCGCTCGAACGAGTCCCTCGCCAGTGTGGCATGCCTGGGGTTCATCTCGCAGGTGATCATCCGCCCGCCCTCGGCCAGCGCGCGGGCGAGCCATACGCCCGAGTACCCGCTCAACGTGCCGACTTCGAGGATCTTCTGGGCGTTCACCAGGCGCGCCAGCAGGTGCAGGATCCGGCCTTGCTCCGGGGTTACGTTCATCTCCGGCACGCCCCGCGCCCGTGTCTCTTCCAGAATCCAATCGTAGACCGGATCGACCTCCAGCGTGTCCGCGAGGTAGTTCAACATCCCAATGAACGTCGGTTTCATCTGTGTATCGGTGAGGGCCACTCGTTCTTCGCTCCCTTGATGGTGGCGCACAGCATGTGCTCGTGAAACGCCGCTGGCAACAAGGCGCCCGGCCGGGCGCTCGTCTGCCCGGGCCGGGCCATATTGCGTATTATACCCCTCCCGAGCCTGGGGGCAAGCCGTTGCTCAGGGCGCGGAAGCACGCCCTGCGGGGAGATTGTCGCGCAGAATCCTCAGAGCATTCTCTCCCAGGATACGGCGCAGATCGGTGCCGCTGTAGCCGCGATCCCAGAGCCCCGCCACAAGGTCCTCCAGCGCGGCCACATCAGGCAGCAGAGTCCCTCCACCGTCAAAATCGCTGCCCAGGCCCACGTGTTCGATGCCGGCCACCTCCACGATGTGATCAAAGTGCGCCAGCAGCTTTTCAAGATCAGGGGCCTCCGAGTCCACGAAAGCAGGGACAAAGCTGACGCCGATTACACCGCCCTGCTCGGAGAGCGCCCGCAGTTGGTGATCCGTCAGGTTGCGGGGCGTATCACAAAGAGCTCTGGAGTTGCCATGCGAGAACAGAACCGGCCGTGTGCTGACCTCGAGCGCCCGGTAGAACGCCCCCGGCGAGGCATGCGCCAGGTCCACCACCATCCCGAGACGGTTCATCTCACGAACCAACCGCTCTCCAAACACCGTGAGTCCCACGCCCTCGCGCGCATCCCAGCATCCATCAGCGGCGCAGCTCCCCACGTTGTGAGTAAGCCCTATCGACCGGACCCCCAGGGCAAAGAGCGCGTAGAGCACGTTCAGGCTCTTTTCGGTGACGTCGGCATGCTCGATATGCAGCACCAGCGCAGGACTGCCGGACGGGCCAATCCGCTCCAGATCTTGCAGCGTACGAACGTGGGTCGCCTCGGTTGCCGCTTCCTCCATGTCATAGAGCAGATAGCCCAAGCCATCGAGCCCGTATGCCAGATGGCTGTTGTGCGCCAGAGTGACGTCCACCGCGAAGAACCCGGCATCCAGGCCGGCGGAGCGCATTCCCGCCAGGTCGAGTTGAAGGGCGGCGTCCGGAGGTTGCATGCTGCCGTACGGGCCCGTGACGATACCGTTCCGTTCCGGCCCGTGGAAAAAGCCCGTCCGAGCGATGCTGGCATTGCGCTGGCGCATGTGCGCCACGATCGTGTCGTTATGTAGATCAATCACCACGGACGCGTGTAGCATATCCTCTACGTTCACAAGGACCTCCTGGCCGCTGGCCGCTTCTCCCGTCGAGCTACTCTCGGGGCACTGCAGGGCATCTTACCGGTTGACACCCGTTGCCAGCCAGTCTATTCTCGCGGCTGACAGCATGCGTTGTCAAGCCAAGGAGGGCACTCGTCCATGGCCACCACCATTCAGACCGAACAGCCGCTGGACCGCGTTCGCACCTATTCCAAACCCACTGCGCTCCGCATCACCGATATCCGCATGGCCACCATTGTTGGTGCGCCGATGCGCTGCCCTCTCATCAAGGTTGAGACCAACCAGGGCCTCGTGGGCTACGGCGAGGTGCGCGATGGCGCGAGCAAAACTTACGCCCTCATGCTCAAGAGTCGCATACTGGGAGAGAATCCCTGCGATGTGGACCGCGTCTTTCGTCGCATTAAGCAGTTTGGCGGTCCCGCCCGGCAAGCCGGTGGCGTGTGCGGCATCGAGCTCGCTCTCTGGGATCTCGCGGGCAAGGCCTACGGTGTGCCCGTGTACCAGATGCTTGGCGGCAAGTTTCGGGATCGGGTACGCGTGTACTGTGACACGGACGTTCGAGGAAGGCACACCGGGACGTCCATGGGCCAGGCCCTGCAGGAGAGGATGGATAAAGGCTTTACCTACCTCAAGATGGACGCTGGCTTGCCGCTGATCCAGGATGCTCCCGGCGCTCTGACGGCTCCCCTCGGGTATCTCAGCGAGGTTCGCGGAGCCGTGCGCCGGCCCCCGGCCGACCTGCCATCTGAGCAGCAGCAGGACCTCGCACGCGAGTGGTACCGGATCAACAATACGCCGCATCCTTTCACCGGTATCCGCGTCACTGAACACGGGCTCGACCTACTCGAGCAATACGTGGCCGAGGTTCGCGCCGTGATCGGGTATGACGTGCCGCTGGCCACGGACCATTTTGGGCACATCGGAATCGAAGACTGCATCAAAATCGCGCGCCGCCTGGACAAGTACAACCTGGCCTGGTACGAGGACATGCTGCCCTGGCAGCACACGCAGGCCTATGTGCGTCTCGCACAGAGTTGCACCACGCCGATCTGCACTGGAGAGGATATCTACCTCAAAGAGGGGTTTGTGCCGCTGTTGGAGAGCGGGGGTGTATCCATCATCCATCCCGACATCCTCACGTGTGGCGGCATTCTCGAGCTGAAAAAGATCGGAGATCTGGCGCAGGAGCACGGCGTTGCCATGGCCGTGCACATGGCCGAATCACCCGTCGCCTGCATGGCCGCCGTCCATGCCGTAGCCGCCACTGAGAACTTTGTCGCGCTGGAGAATCACTCTGTGGACATCCCCTGGTGGGACGATCTCGTGGCCGGTCCGGCGAAGCCGATCGTGCATAACGGCTACATCTCCGTGCCAGAGAGCCCCGGGCTGGGAATCGAGGCCCTCAGCGACGAGGTCATCAGAGAGCACCTGGATCCGGAGGATCCCGGGCTGTGGGAGCCTACAGAGCCATACGATCGCCTGGATTCACACGACAGGCTTTGGAGCTAGCTGGAGGGGACACTATGCGCATCGGTGTAGTACTGCCCGAGATCACAGAGAGCTATCTCAAGCTCGCGCGGCAGATTGGGTGTACGGACATCGTTACGACGCTCAGGGGCCCCGCGGGCGGCGAGCCCGTCTGGGGATTTCGCGATCTCCTGATACAGCGGCAGCGCATTGAGGAGGCTGGGCTGACGTGGTCCGTGATCGAAAGCCTGCCGATGCCCGATTGCATCAAGCTCGGTCTCGACGGACGTGACGAGGCCATCGAGCGCTACATCGCTTCGGTGCGCAACATCGGCGCGGCCGGCATCCCGATCATGTGCTACAACTGGATGGCTGTGCTGCCATGGCTGCGCACCTCCTACACAACGCGGGTGCGAGGTGATGCGCTGGCCACCAGCTACAAACATGCGCTCATGGAACGGGCCCCCCTCACCTGGGCTGGCCAAGTGCAGGAGGAGCAGCTTTGGAGCGCTCTCGCCTACTTTCTGCAGGCCGTGGTGCCAGTGGCACAGGAAGCCGGCGTCCGCCTGGCGATCCATCCCGATGACCCTCCTGTATCGCCCATCGCTGGCATCGGCCGCATCCTAACCCATCCGGATGCTTTCCAGAGGGTCATAGATCTCGTGCCCAGCCCATCCAGTGGAATCACATTCTGCCAGGGGTGTTTTGCGGAGATGGGCGCCGACATTCCGGCCACCATCGAGCGATTCGGCCGCCAGGACAGGATGTTCTTCGCTCACTTTCGGAACGTTCGTGGAACGGCCCGCGACTTTTCCGAAGCCTTTCACGACGATGGCGACACGGACATGTTCGCTGCCATGCAGGCATACTACCGGATCGGCTTCCAGGGCCCCATGCGTCCAGACCACGTCCCCGCCCTGGAGGGAGAGCCCAACGATCGGCCTGGCTACAGCCTCTGGGGACGCTTCTATGCCATCGGGTATATGCGCGGCCTGATGGAGGCCGTTGAAAAGACCGGCTACTAGCGACGAACGGCAGCCCTGACGGGCATGCTCGTGGCCGAGCGCCATCTCGCTCGCCGGCTGATGATCCGATCGCGCCGACACGGATGCATGGCTCGGCATCAACTCCCCGCTGGTTGTCACGGGCGTATCCGCATGACTCCGTATCGTACTGTGCCCGGCCCGCAGATCCCTGCGCCTGAGGCTGGCACACAATCCGGCGCTCGCGCGCAGGATCTCACGGCCAACCACCCTCCTCTCCCGCGCAGCCGTATGGGCGCTACGCGACCAGCGATGGACGCGTGCCGCGGGTTGCGTTACGATTGTGAGCATCAAGCTACGCCGTCAACAGCTATCGGGAGGTGCCACATGGCCCTGGCGCTGGAGGGACTTTGCGTACTCGATCTCTCACGCGTACTGGCGGGGCCTTATGCGTGCATGGTCCTGGCGGATCTGGGCGCCGACGTGGTCAAAGTCGAGATGCCCGGTAGAGGCGACGATGCTCGGGCCTACCCTCCATACATCGAGGGGGAGAGTGCCTACTTTATGAGCCTCAACCGCAACAAGCGCAGTGTCACGCTCGACCTCAAGAACCCCGCCGGTCGCCGATTGCTCACGAACCTGGCGGCGAAAGCGGATGTACTCGTGGAGAACTACCGGCCCGGCGCCATGGCACGGCTGGGCCTGGCCTACGACGACCTGCGCCAGACCAACCCTCGCCTCATATACGCTGCCATATCGGGATTTGGTCAGACCGGACCGTATGCTCAGCGTCCGGCCTACGATGCCGTCGTTCAGGCGCTTAGCGGTCTCATGAGCATCACAGGCCCCGAGGGTGGGCCGCCCACTCGCGTGGGCACATCGATTGCGGACGTAACGGCCGGCCTCTTTGCCGTGATCGGCATCCTGGCGGCACTCTACCGCCGCCAGGAGACGGGGGTGGGTCAGATGGTGGACGTGGCCATGCTGGATTCGGTGGTCGCGGTACTGGAAAACGCCGTCGCCCGCTTTGTGGCCACGGGCGAAGTACCGGCCCCACTCGGGAACCGGCATCCGGCCATCTTTCCATTCGAGCCCTTTGACACGGCGGATGGGCAAGTCATGGTGGCTGCCGGCAACGACGATCTCTGGGGCCGGCTTTGCAGCGCGCTCGCGCTCCCCTCGCTCGCTTCCGATCCTCGCTTCCGCACGAACCCACTCAGGCATGACAATTACCGGGCGATGCGCGAAATCCTATCAGAGGCCTTCATCCAGCGAACAACGGAAGAGTGGCGGGCAATTCTGGACGCTGCGGGAGTACCCAACGGGGCCATCAACAGCATCGCCGATCTTGTACAGGACCCGCAGATTGCGGCTCGCGAGATGCTCCAGGACGTCGTACACCCTGTGGCTGGCCGCACCATCATCCCGGGCATACCCATCAAGCTCAGCCAGACTCCCGGTACCATCCGGCGTCCGGCGCCCCTGCTGGGCGAACAAACAGGGCAAGTACTGATCGAGTGGCTGGGGCTTTCGGGCGAGGAACTCGCGGGACTGAGGAATTCGGGGGCCATCGGATAGTCCGATCATGGGGCGGGAGGGGATCGAACCCTCACGACCTTGCGGCCAGCGGATTTTAAGTCCGCAGCGTCTGCCATTCCGCCACCGCCCCTGGCTGGAGATCATATGGCGCAAGGCCGTGCCTGTCAATGACCGGTGCGGCCTTGCGCCAGGCGCCCTTCGCGCTAGAATCCCCCCATAGTGTAACTGGGGGGCACGTGCATGCGTGTGGTTATGATATCCAAAGCGCTCATCGTCAGCACCTACCGGCGCAAAGCCGTCGCCATAGCACAGGCTGCCGACATCGAGCTCACCGTAATTGTCCCACCTTATTGGCGTGAGGGGACGAACCGGATCGCGCTGGAGCCCTCTGAAGCCTCGGGATACCGGTTGCTCCAGACGCCCATGGCGATGAATGGCTCGTACCACACCCACTACTATCCGCGGATGGCCCGAATCCTGGCGGACATTCGCCCGGATCTCGTGCACATCGACGAGGAGCCCTACAATCTCGCCACCTACCTGGCAATCCGCGCGGCCAGGCACATCGGCGCGAGAACGCTGTTCTTTACATGGCAGAACCTCAACCGTAGGTATCCACCGCCTTTTTGCTGGCTGGAACGTTATGTTCACCAGCATGCCGATGGAGCGATCGCGGGCAACCACGCGGCCCAGTCCGTGCTATCGAGCAAGGGGTACGACGGACCAATCCCCGTGATCCCCCAGTTCGGAGTCGACACCGACGTCTTTCGGCCTTGCCCACGCCTGACGGATGGTGACCGGCCCTTCACCATTGGCTTTGCCGGACGCCTTGTGGAGGAAAAGGGGCTCTTTGTGCTGTTGGAGGCGCTCCAGGCGCTGGGCGGCGAATGGCAGATGCGCTTTCTGGGCGATGGGCCCCTGGGCCCGGCGCTCCGTGCACGCGCGGAGGCCCTCGGGCTCGCACGTCACTGTTCCTGGCACAGCCGCATCCCTTCACAGGAGATGCCCGCCGCGTTAGCCGACTTGGACACAGTCGTTCTTCCCTCGCTCACACGCCACAACTGGATGGAGCAGTTCGGCCGGGTCTTGATCGAAGCGATGTCCTGTGGCACGCCCGTCGTGGGCTCGGATTCGGGTGAGATCCCGCACGTGATCGACTCCGCCGGCCTGGTGGTGCCCGAAGGTGATCCCAGCGCCCTGGCTCAGGCGTTGGCGCGCCTCCGTGCCAACCCCGCTCTCCGCGCAGAGCTGGGGCAACTCGGTAGATCCCGCGTTCTCGCACAGTACACTCAGGAGCGGATAGCGTCGGAGACCGTCGCATTCTACCGGCAGATCGCGACGTCCAGCTGAGCGCCGCCTCGTCAGATCGTTGACGGGGCTTGGTCGCCATGGCTATAATGGCAAAGGTGGAACGCACGGCGCGCCTCGCCGGAAAGCAACGGAGGTTGAGCCCCATGGCGACTACCCGCTTGACCATGGCCCAGGCCGTAATCCGCTTTCTCCAGAACCAGTACGTCGCCCGTGATGGCATCCTTCAGCCCTTCTTTGCGGGATGCTGGGGTATTTTCGGTCACGGAAACGTGGCGGGCATCGGCCAGGCTCTCGAACAGGATGCGAGCTCCTTCCGCTACTACCAGACACGCAACGAGCAGGCCATGGTCCATACCGCCATCGCCTATGCCAAGTTCAAGAACCGGCTACAGACCTTTGCCTGCGCCAGCTCGATCGGCCCTGGCGCCACCAACATGATCACCGGAGCGGCCACAGCGACGGTGAATCGCCTTCCGGTCCTACTCCTACCCGGGGACATCTTTGCGCAACGGTTGCAGGCGCCCGTTTTACAGCAACTGGAGTGGGAACATTCGCAGGACATCGGCGTGAATGACTGCTTTCGACCGGTCTCGCGCTACTGGGACAGGATCTACCGGCCGGAGCAACTGATCACCGCCTTGCCCGAGGCGATGCGCGTTCTCACCAGCCCCGCGGATACCGGGGCGGTTACGCTGGCGCTTCCTCAGGATGTGCAGACCTTTGCCCACGACTATCCCAGCGCGCTCTTCGAGCGCCGTGTCTGGACCGTGCCAAGGAACCGGCCGGATGCGTCTCTGATGCGGCGAGCGGCCGAGTGGATTCGGAGCGCAGAACGCCCTCTGATCATCGCCGGAGGGGGTGTCCAATATTCGGATGCGACCGCCGCCCTGCGGTGGTTTGTCGATGCCACGGGGATCCCCGTCGGGGAGACGCAGGCCGGGAAGGGGTGTTTGCCCTATGACCACCCGGCGAATCTGGGTGCGATGGGTTCCAGCGGCACGTTGGGCGCCAACCTGATGGCGCGCGAGGCGGATCTGATCCTCGGCGTCGGCACCCGGTACACCGATTTCACCACAGCCTCCAAGACGGCCTTCCAGGATCCCGGTGTGCGCTTTGTCAACATCAACGTCGCCGAGTTCGATGCTTACAAACAGGCGGCCATTCCCCTGGTGGGCGATGCGCGCGTCACGCTGGAGGAGTTGCTGCCGCTCTTGGGCGGATATCATGTGTCATCCTCGTACGCGGAGCGTGCGGCCGCGTTCAACCGAGAGTGGGACGAAGAGGTCGAGCGCCTATACACCCTCAAGCACGGCATACCAATCAGCCAGGGAGAGGCCATCGGGGTGGTAAACACACTCTCGCGTCCTCAGGATGTGGTGCTGTGCGCCGCAGGGAGCTTGCCGGGTGACCTGCACAAGCTCTGGCGTACCCGGGATCCCAAGGGCTATCATCTAGAGTACGGATACTCCTGCATGGGCTATGAGATCGCTGGAGGCATGGGCGTTCAATTGGCGGACCCATCGAGGGACGTATATGTCATGGTTGGCGATGGGTCCTACTTGATGATGAACAGCGAGATCGCGACGATGGTTCAAGAAGGGATCAAGGTCACGATCGTACTGCTGGACAATCACGGTTTTGCCAGCATCGGCAGCCTGTCCGACAGTGTCGGTAGCGGAGGATTCGGCACCGAGTACCGGTACCGCAAAGCCGGCAGCCTGGGCGGTGACCTGCTCCCCATCGACTATGCGGCCAACGCCGCCAGCCTGGGCGCCCACGTTGTTCGAGCACACAGCCGGGACGAGTTGGCCGCCGCCATCGAGGAGACCCGGGCCGTGCAGAATCGGCCGGTATGCATCGTCGTGGAGACCGATCGCGACCAGCGGGTCGGCACCTACGAGAGTTGGTGGGACGTTCCCGTCGCGGAGGTGTCGACCAGCGAGGAGGTACGTCGCGCCCGAGGCGAGTACGAACAGGCACAACGACGTCAGCGATACTACCTGTAGCCAACAGGGGGGATCCTTGGGCGGATCATTGCGTGTGGCCAATGCCCCCTGCTCCTGGGGTGTGCTCGAGTTCGAACTCGAGGGTGAGATAGCGCCATGGCGCCAGGTGCTGGATGAGATGGCTGAAACGGGATACGCTGGCACCGAGCTGGGAGACTGGGGCTACCTGCCCACTGAGCCGGACATACTCAGCCGCGAACTGGCCTCACGGGGCCTACGCCTCGTCGCAGGATTCGTCCCCCTGCCGTTGGCGACTCCCCAGGCGCATCGCTCAAACCTGGCCCTTGCTTTGCGCACGGCACGCTTGTTGGCTCAAGTCGGAGGTGAGCGGTCCGTCCTGGTGCTGGCGGACGCCAATGGCACGGTTCGGGAGCGAACCCTGAACGCCGGCCGGATCGTGTCCTCGATGGGCCTCAGCCACGACCAATGGGGCGTGTATGCCCAGGGCGTCGAGGATATCGCAAGGATCGTGCTCGATAGCACAGGGCTCCGAACGGCATTCCACCATCACTGTGGGGGCTATGTGGAAACGCCTGCCGAGATCGAGCAACTGATGTCCCGCACCGACGCCTCTCTGCTCGGGCTCTGTCTGGATACGGGTCATGCCGCCTACGGTGGAGGGCATCCGCTGGCACTGCTGGAACGGTATGGGCCACGCGTCTGGCATGTGCACCTGAAGGACATGTCCGCGGCCGTGGCCTGTTGCGCGAGAGAGCGTGGTTGGGACTATTTCCGTGCAGTCGCTGAGGGGGTGTTTTGCGAGCTGGGGCAAGGTGCGGTCCCCTTTGGTACGCTCACCCAGAATCTGAGAGCCAATGGCTATGATGGCTGGCTCGTCGTCGAGCAGGACGTCCTCCCCTCCATGGGATCGCCCGTTGCCAGTGCACGACGCAACCACGCCTATCTCCGTGACACAGGAGTAATATGACGGTACCCGTAGATAGTCTGCTGAACGTTGGATTGGTGGGAGCCGGCAGAATCGGATCGCTCAGGGCTGAGGCGCTTGCACATCGTGTGCCGCAGGCGAACGTGGTCGCGATCGCCGATGCGAACCTGGATGCAGCCGAGAGTCTCGCAAAGAGGTGCGGCGTCCTGCGCACCTATCGAGACTATCAGGAGCTTCTGGACGACCCGGACATAGGCGCCATCTGTGTTAGCACGCCCACAAACACGCATGCTGAGATCATGGTGGCGGCTGCAGCCGCAGGCAAACACCTGTTTGTCGAGAAACCGGTGGCGCTCGATCTCGCAGAGGTAGATCGGGCTCTGGATGCTGTGGACCGAGCGGGCGTTCTGCTCCAGATCGGCCTGAACCGCCGGTTTGACCCCACCTTCAGACGAGTCCGGCAAGCCGTATTGGATGGCACCATTGGCGACGTGCACCTGCTACACATCATCAGTCGTGACCCAGCTCCTCCGCCGCTGGCTTACGTCCAGCACTCTGGCGGGCTGTTCGCCGATATGACGATCCATGATCTGGACATGGCCCGCTTTCTGGTGGGGAGCGAGGTGACCTCGGTCTATGCGCAAGGCACCGTTCGCATCTCGCCCGAGATTGGCGCCGCAGGAGACATAGATACGGCCATGTTGCTCCTCGTCTTTCAGTGTGGCGCACTCGCCACCATCGAGAACAGCAGACAGGCGGTATACGGATACGATCAGCGAGTGGAGCTCCTGGGAAGCCGTGGGGGCATCTCCACCGGTAACATGTTCCCCAACGAGGTCACTATCAGCACGGCTGACGCCGTGCGTCGAGATCTGCCTATGTGTTTTTTCCTGGAGCGCTATGCCGAGAGCTATGCTCTCGAAACGCGATCGTTTGTAGAGTCGGTCCTGGCCGGTCGGCCGCCCTCGCCGAGCGGCGTGGATGGCCGCAAGGCTCTGGAGTTGGCGATCGCCGCGCGAGATTCGCTCGCATCGGGCAAGCCCGTCGCCATTGCAGTGGGCTGACGTCATGTGCAGCCTCCGTCGCCGCCGCTACGTCTACGGCCAGCTCGACTCGTCGCCAGTGGCGCAGTTGGCGGCAGGCGACGTGGGCCTATAATCGCAATCGCAATGCACATACATGCACAGGACCCAATGCAGGAGGCCCACACAGTCCTGGCTGGCCAGCCCACCCTCGGGCTCAATGCCCTCCTGTTATCGCTGGACGCTAGCTACCGGAACGCCGGGCTCTCTCGCTACATCTCGAATCTGATGGCACATTTGCCCGCCGCCCTGCCAGACTGGAACTGCCTTGCATATGTGAGTCGGCCGGGCATAGACATACCGGGTTGGCACGTCAGACAGGCGTCCTGGAACACCGCAAAGCCGATGCGCCGCATTCTGTGGGAGCAGCTTGCCCTGCCCCTGGCAGAACGGCGCGATCGAATCGATCTGTTGCATGCAGCGGTCAATGTCGGGCCGATCGCCGGGCGTTGCCCGATCGTTGTGACGATCCATGATCTCGCCTTTGTCCGGTTTCCGGAGTTGTTCCCCCGGGCGAATCGAGCTTATCTGCAATACATGGCGAGCCGAACCGCCAGGCGCTCGGCTGCCGTGATTGTGGATTCGGCCAGCACCGGACGAGATGTCGTGGAGTTGTTGGGCGTTCCAGAGAGCCGCGTGCACGTGATCTACCCGGGTTTGAACGCCGGATTGTGCCCGGCGCCATCCGAGGAACGGTTGAGCGCCTTCCGGCGCCGGCAACACCTGCCTGATGAATACGTGCTGTTCGTGGGGACGCTCGAGCCCCGTAAGAACATCGCGACGCTGCTGGAGGCATGGTCGATCCTCGTTCGACGAGATCCCGAGTGTCCGCCTCTGGTAATCGCTGGCGGAAAAGGCTGGTTCTATGAGGAACTGGAAGACCGTGCGCGCGCGCTTGGGCTCGAGGATTCGGTTCGATTCGCCGGGTTCATCCCTGACGACGATCTCGCTGGCTGGTATGCGGCTGCAACGCTCTTTGTGTTTCCGTCCCTTTATGAAGGCTTTGGTTTTCCCCCGCTGGAGGCCATGTCTCAGGGAGTTCCCGTGATCGTATCGGACCGGTCATCACTGCCTGAAGTCGTCGGAGATGCCGGTCTGCACCTCCCCCCGGAGGAGCCCGCCTTGTGGGCGGAGAGCATCGCCGGGCTCCTGGCTTCGCCGGAGCGACGGCGCAGTATGCGGGCCGCGGGGCTCGCCCAGGCCGCGCGATTTACCTGGGAGGAGACGGCCCGCCGGACAGCGGAGGTCTACAGACAGGTATTGTCGCATGGCTGAGCATCACCGCAAGGCTCGCTTTGGATCGCCCTGGCAGTATGTCAAGCCCCTCGTTGACGCCTGTCTGTTCGCGTTGGCCTTTCTGATTGCCTACCTAGTGCGATACAGGCTGCAATGGCTCCGAGAGGTAGAGCCGTCCTTTCTGGTGCCGATTCGTGTATACATTCCGAGCATCCTCGCGTTGACCGTCCTGCTCGTCACGGTGCACTGGGTGGAAGGCGCGTACCGGCCGACTCGGGGCAGAACGCTCCTGGACGAGTGGTTCATCGTCTTTCGAAGCACCCTGGTGGGCATTGCAGCGCTCATCTTTTTCGTGTTCCTGGCCTCGCCGAGCTACTATTCCCGCCTGATATTCGGGTATGCCGGCATCGCCTCGCTGATCCTCGTCGGCGTCAGTCGCACCATTGAGCGCATCATCCTGAATCGCCGGCATCGGGCCGGGAAGGGTATCGAACGCGTGCTGGTGGTCGGCGTGGGTGAGACCGGGCGCTCTGTGATTCGCGCCATCATGGCTCGCCCGGAGCTCGGCTACCGCATCGTTGGTTTCCTAGACGATGATCCGAACAAAACCCACGCGAGCATTGGCCCCTACCCCGGGCTTGGC
>Ga0123333_10001425_pt1 | contig 25191 bp, 16 predicted proteins | sample BioC12SIPDNA_3_FD_89957 | JGI IMG/M metagenome (GOLD analysis project Ga0123333, IMG submission 89957) | Anaerobic biogas reactor microbial communites from Washington, USA - Biogas_R2_B C12 SIP DNA | ecosystem: Engineered > Bioreactor > Anaerobic > Unclassified | place: Washington, USA... | reverse complement strand
TCTGAGCCGGTTGTAGTGGACAAATCCATGCCATGGATGGGCCCATTCGCATGGACTGCCTACCTCCTCACCGTGCAGCGGTTACATCCCGCAATTGGCCGAAGGCCACTATCAACGTAACCTGGGGCAACGCCCCAGGAAATCGAAGCCATAGCACACGTTTGGCTGAAGGCCAGCTTACTTGTTCGCCGTGTGGGTTAGAGTGTACCATCGCAGCAGACATGTCCACAGGTTGCATTGATCATGCCGGACGATGAACCCATCCTGGAAGCCCGCGAACTCGGCCGTTACGTGCCCGCCACGAACAAGTGGCTGCTGCAGCACGTGTCGCTCGAAGTGGCGGCAGGGGAGCGGATTGTGGTGGTGGGTCCTTCGGGCAGCGGCAAAACGCTGCTGCTGCGCAGCCTGGCCTGGCTGGACCCGCTCGACGCCGGAACACTCTACTGGCGCGGCCGCGCGGTGACGCGGCACGTTGTGCCTCGGTTCCGCAGCCGCGTGGTGTACCTGCACCAGCGTCCGGCGCTGATCGCAGGTACGGTGGCCGAGAACCTGCAGTACCCGTTCCAGTTCTCCGTGCACAGGTCACGGCGGTTTGACGCGGCCCAGATCGAGCACTGGCTCCGCGTCCTGCGACGGGAACCCGACTTCCTGCAGAAGTCCAGCCGGGACCTGTCGGGCGGTGAGGCCCAGATCACGGCGCTCCTGCGCGCAATGCAGTTGACGCCCGATGTGCTGCTGCTGGACGAGCCCACGGCGGCGCTTGACCCGGCGTCCGCACAGGGGGTCGAGCAGTGTGTCAGCCAGTGGTTTCAGGAGGCGCCGCAACAGCGGACGATTGTCTGGGTCAGCCACGATCAGGAGCAGGCGGCGCGGATGGCCGACCGCCAGCTCGTCATGGCCGCCGGTCGGATCGTCCAGGGAGCGTGAAACGGTGACGTATATCGACCTGACCTACACTCAAGTCGCGGCCGCAGCGCTGTTGATCCTGATCAATGGCGCGATCTCCATCGCCCTGCGCCTGGGCATGGAACGGACGCTGGCCTGGGCGTCCGTGCGGACCGTGCTGCAGCTGTGGCTGGTCGGCCTGGTGCTGGAATGGGTGTTCCAGGTCGACCGCTGGTACATCGTTCTGGCGTTGCTGACACTGATGACGCTGATCGCCGGCATTACTGCCGGGCAACGCAACCGGCGGCGTTTCCCGGGGATCTGGTTCAACACCATCGTGTCGCTGTGGGCGGCCACCTGGTTGACAACCGCCTATGTCTTGTTGGTGGTCCTTCAGGACACGACCAGCTGGTATCAGCCGCAGTACGCCATTCCGCTCGTCGGCATGGTGCTCGGCAACTCGCTCAACGGCACGTCCATCGGACTCAACAGTTTCACCGACACACTCGTGTCGCACCGGGAACAGGTTGAGATGGCGCTGACCCTCGGCGCCAGCCGCTGGGAAGCCGCCCGCACGCCCGTACAGCACGCGGTGCGCACCGGCATGATCCCCATCATCAACTCGATGATGGTCGTCGGGATCGTCAGTCTGCCGGGCATGATGACCGGCCAGCTGCTCTCCGGCACCGCGCCGATCGCGGCGGTCAAATATCAGATCGTGATCATGTTTCTGATCGCGTCGGCCACAGCGCTATGCACCGTCGGAGTGGTACTGTTGAGCTTTCTGCGGCTATTCAATACGGAACACCAGTTTCTCTTTCGGCGGATCAGCGATTGACAGTGGGACCAGGTGGCGGGCCGGGATTCTCACGTGACCGACCGGCAGCCTGCCCCGCCCCGCGAGGTCGCCGGCGCGGCGACACGCTCCCGCTGCCGGCGCGGTTCTGAGCGGGCTGCCGCCCACCCGGTTGCTGCGGCGCTACTCCCCGTCCCCGGCCACGCCCCAGAGCCAGCGACCGGCGTCGTTCGGTCCGATCTCGAGCACGAGTGTCTGGTCTTCGGCGCGCGACGTGACGCGGTGCCCGCGGCTGCCGGGAGTCGCCCCCTGGGCATAAACCTGCAGGTTGCCGGGCAGGTCGGCCAGCGGCAGGCGGATGATCCCCTGCGCGTGCACGATCGCCTGGAAGATGGCGCCCCCAGGGATCTGGCGGATGGCCGGCACCGGGTTCCACGCAATCATCGGCACAGGCTGTTCAGCGAACTTGAACGTACGGCCATCGATCGTGATCTCGTTCGCGTGTGCGCCGGCGAAGCCGATCAGGTCGCCGGCCGAATTGACCCGGAACGCGACGGCTTGCCGCCCTGCGTAGGTCACCTCGTGGCCGTTGACCTTCAGCATCTGGAGGTCCAGCGTGTCGTCCGGCAACGGGTGTTTCTCCAGGTAAGCCCGATCCTCCTCGTCTTTGCGTGCGAAGCCGCCCGGCCAGCCCTCCTCCACCTCACGAAAATGGCGCGCGATGCTGACGGTGCCGTTGGGGAAACGGCAGGCCAGGTAGTCGGACGTCCGCGACACATACTCCGTGTTGTCATTGACGTCGTCAAAGCGGCCAGTGGGCGGATAGGCGCCCAGGGCGGTAAGCACTTCGAACCAGTTCCGCGACTCGTAGCCCAGGCTCTGCGACTGATCGTCGCGCGGGCGATAGCCGAGAAACGTGGCCGTGCCGCCGCTGGGATAGGTGCGGCAGGTACCCACCGTGTGCTGTTTGGATGTCGCCACCGTCAGCGTCTCGGCGCGCGGCGTCACCGGATAGATGCGGTCGACCAGGAAGTCGGTCAGGATCGTCTGCGGCGAAACACTCCGCAGCGCCCCGGAAAACGCAACGATCCTGCCCGGCGCGAGCAGTCCTTCATCGATGCCCGGCGTGTAGTCGACGCCGAACAGGTTGTTCCAGGTATCAGTTGCGGGGGAACCGTCGAACAGCAGCACGGGGGGCGGACCAGACCACACAACGCGCCCCCCCTGCTCGGCCATCTGCTGCATCATGGCGAGCAGTTCCGCCGTGGGAAACGGCTCGAACAGGGCGACGAGCGTCGTGAAGCGGCGTCCCGCGACTTCGATCGCGCCGTCCCGGACCGTACCGCGTTCGAGCAACTTGGCGCGCGTGATGTAGTTGGCGTAGCCATATTGCGTCATCCAGCTGCCAAACCGCTCGTCGACAGCCACCAGGTCCAGCGGGTAGAGCATCAGCACGTCGACGTCACGGTGCTGGGCATCCTGCACGGCTGCCCAGTAGGGATGTCCCGACGCGCCGTAGGTGCTCACCAGGCTCGTGCGGCGCTGGCTGACTTCGTGCGGCATGCCCCAGTGTGCGGCGTAGGAGTTGGGCACTTCGTTCAGGATGCCGGTGGAACAGGCCAGGGCCAGCGCGAAATAGTTCCGGTCCAGCCAGCCCCCTTCCGTGTGGTCGTTGCCGTTGCCGGTGAGGAAATCGCCCCATTTGAAGTAGTCGTAACAGGCCGCGGCCGCCTGGTGGACGGTGCACGACCAGCTGAAGTTCGAAGTGTACTCGTATTGGCTGCGGGCCATCGGCTCCTGGCCGGTGTTCCAGCGGTCGATCGTCGGGCTTTCGGCCCAGGTGGCGTGGGCTCGCGATTCGAGCCGGTGCCCCATCCGCTGCTCGGCGTGGCGTTTGGCGGCCACGAACAGGTCCACGACACCGTCCTGCAGCAGTTGATAATAGCGGGCCCGCAACAACGCGGTCTGCCGGACGGCCTCGGGCGAGGCGCCGAATACGTGCATGATTCCTTCCTTGGCCGACAGGTCGTGCGCGAAATCCTCCTGCCCGCGCGTGAAGTAGATCAGGTACTTCGCCAGGTCGCGGTACTCTTCTCCATACCGCTCGGCAAACGCGCGTGCCAACCCGTCGCTCACGTACCGCTGCGCAAACTCACCATGTTCGTGATGCTGGAAATAGCCCCAATCCTGCTGGATGTGCATTTCGTCGGAGTACAGCGCGTTGAGCTTCACGCCCGCCTCGGCATACTGGTCGACCAGTTTCTGCAGATAGGGGAGCGCCTGCGGGCTGAAGTAGTCCATCTCCGGCGTGCGGTACGCCTGGACGACCAGCACGCGGTTGAGCGGCCCGATGTCCGCGCGACCAGTCCCGTGCACTCGGATCCGCTGACCCGTGGACACGGTGCTGCCCTCCCATACGTCGACTTGCGCCACGTCGGTGATCTCGACAATCGACTCCGGGGGCACGACCCGATACGGGGTTCCCCGCACGATGTGTTCCTGGAAGGCGAACACACGCACGCCGGCGTCCTGTACGTCGATCGGTCCTTTGTTGTTGGCCCAGCGCCGTTGCCGCCACAGTTGGACGCTGAACGTCCCTGTCTGTGGATCACGCAGCCCCTTGCGATAGTGTAGCCAACGCCCCGATTCGCCGGTCGCTTTCTCGTACGCCGGGCCGATTTCCAGCGGGCTCAGCAGCGACAGTTCCAGACCCAGGCCGTACTGCTGTGCAAACTGGCTGATCCTGGCGATCAGCGCGACGTACTCCGGCATGTCGGGAGTCAGACGCCTGGGGGTATCCTGCCCCGGCCGGTACTGGCGGAAGAAATGGTCGAAGGCGACGATCAGCGTACGGAAACCGGCCTTCTGGGCCCGTTCGCAAATCTGCCGCAGGCTCTCGTTACGCGGAGCGAACGTCAGCGCCAGGTTCATCTCGGCGTCCGGATCGGCAGCGATGGTCTCCAGTTCCTGATCGCTCACCAGGATGATGTTGGCTTTGCCGAGAAACCCCCAGGGACCGGGGAACGCCACCAGGTCCCCCTGATAGACCTGTTCGGCCACGCGCTCGGGCCCGACCTCCGCCGGCTCTGCGGCCCAGACCGCGCAGGAACCGGCGAGCCAGCCCAGCATACACCCTGTGATACTCAACGAGATGCGATGCACCAACATGGATCGACCTTTCATTAGGAGCGTTGTGCGGCACGTACTCCGTCCCCCCCCGGGCCCGGCTTCCATGCCAGGCGGCGGCGAAGGCGGCGAGCTCGTGCACCTTCCTCTGCGGCAAACCTCTCCGGAAAACGCGGCGCGTCATGTCAACGCGGGCAACTCCCAGCCTTTCCGGCGCGGGCGCGACAACATGGTGTTGGCCTCGTCACAGTTGGTGAACCGTTCGGCCACCGGATCCCAGTTGAGCGTTTTGCCGACCTGCCCGACATCGCGCACGATGTTGACCAGATAGCAGAGCGACGACGAACGCTGACCGATTTCGATGTCGGCAGTACACGTCTCGCGGCTCTTGATGCACTCGACCCAGTTCTCGATGTGATACGCGGTCTCCGGCCGCGTGTTCGGACCCGGGTTGTCTGGTGAGCGGACGATGTCCTTCGGATTGCTCGCAAGCTTGTTGCGGTTGATCTCGATCTTGCCCTGCTCGCAGACGAAGATCGCGCCCAGGCCGGGGCCGCGATCACCGTCCATGTTGAGCTGCAGTTCCGTGCCGCTGGCGAACTTCAGTCGCATCCGAGCCCGCGGGCCGATCAGCTTGGCCATCCCGTGGTAATCGGTCCCGGTGTCAATGTCCCCCGTGTCGCCGATCAGGACACCGCCGACCGTCTCCCGCGGCGCGAACTTGCCCGTGTCGCGTTCGGCCACCGGCTCGAGCAGTTCGACTTCCACCGGCCCGGTGTCGTCCGTGCCCAGCGCACGGTTGATCTGGTCGTAGGAATGCGTCCCCCAGCCGGTGACACCGAAGCACAGACCACCGCCGTCATAGTCCCACCATTCCGCCCAGCCGTACTGCAGCCGGTTGTCGTGGGGTCGCAGTTCAGCCTGGTTGGTCCAGATATCCCACCAGGGGGCGACCGGCTCCTTCACGTCGGCGGATGAGGTGGCGGTCCAGCGGCGCGGGCCCACGAAGTTCGGACCGATGACGGTCTTGCACTTGCCCAACGCTCCGTTCTTCACCAGATCGCTCGCCCAGTTGTTGATGGGCATCGAACGCTGCTGCGTGCCGACCTGGGTGACGGTCTTGTACTTGCGCGCCGCTTTGACCATGTCCCGGCCTTCGGCGATTGTCAGGCACATCGGCTTTTCGATGTAGGTGTCCACCCCCATCTGCATGGCGTGGACCGCGATCCAGGCGCGGGCATGAGTCGTGGTTTCGATCATGACCCCGTCGAGCTGTTCTTTTTCGATCATCGCGCGGAAGTCGTCGTAGACGCCCCAGGCCTTGCCGCCCGACAGCTCTTCCACATATTTCTGGGCCCGCTCCAGGAGGCAGTCGCAGGCGGCGACCACCTGGAAGCCCTTCACGTCGGCGGCTTCGGTGATGACGCGCGACCGGCCACCGCAGCCGATCACGCCCACACGCACCGTCTCACTGGGCGGCGCGTTCCCGTCCCTGCCCAGGACCCGAGCCGATACGAACAGGGGAAGAGCAACCGCCGCCGTTCCCGCCTTCAGGACGTCACGTCGCGAGTATTTGTTGTGTTGTGCCACAGTGGAGCTCCTTAATATGAGAATCAATGTGTCAGCATGAGAATCAATGTGTCAGCGGACTTCGCAGGGGTGGGACAGCTGCGGGGGTGCCATGGGCAAGATCTACCCATTATCACCGCGTCACTCGGGCGAACGCAAGCACGCGCGGTCCGTAAAAATCACGCGTGTCGAGGATATTGTCCGTATTCCCGTGCGGCAGCAACCATGGCGCGGAAATTCTCAGGCTTCACGCCGCGGTGGATGGTGTTACTGGACGAGAGGATGAACCCACCGCCCGGCGCGCCGGCCTGCAGGCACTGCCGCACCTCCTCCCTGACATCGTCCGGCGAGCCGGTGCAGAGTTGGCCCGTACAGTCGATATTGCCCTTCAGGCAGATCCGGTGTCCGTAACGCGCTTTCATCGCGGCCATGGTGTAGCCGCCGCTGGGATCGATCGGATCGAGGCAGTCGATGCCCGACTCCACCCAGTAATCGCTCACCGCATCGACGTTGCCGTCGCAGTGCTTGATGCACAGGTAGCCGAGTGCCTTGTAGCCCTGGATCGCCTGGCGAAACTGGGGCGCGATCAGTTCGAAGTACGTCGCGGGGCTGATCAGCAGGCCGCTGGCGTTGGCGATGTCGTCGGTCGTGGCGACGATTTCCAGCCCGTATCGCGCTCGGGCGGCGGCGGCCACTGCCAGGTTGTATTCGACGGCGCGCTCGAGCAGCTCACGGTACGCCACCGGCTCGAGCAGCAACGACATCAGCGAACCCTCGTAGCCGAGCAGGTCGCGCATGTCCGAGAAGCCGTCGCGCAGGTTCAGTACCAGCGCTTTGCGATCGCCGAATCGCTGCAGCGCGCTCTCAATCGCGGTGAAGCGGTGGGGCGCCTGCGGGTCGGGAAAAGTATACGCGCGATGGCGCGTAATGTCGGGAATCGGGCTTTCCCGCACCGCCGGCAGCACGTCGCCGGTCAGCTGCCGCCGCGTCCCCCATTCGTCGACGAAAGTCACGTCATCGAGAAACCGTTTCTCGTAAGTCGGCCGCAGATTGATCCCGTCCAGGTCGAGCCGGTCCACGATGTCGATGATGTCGCCGCTGCCGACCAGCGCCTCGCCAACGGCCGCGTCCACGAACCATTCGAAGACGGGTACGCAGTCGGGCACGTCGCGTCGCAGGGCACAGGTGATGCGTTCCCGCCCGTTCACGTCGTGAACTCCTTGAAGATGCGGTGGTTCAGGGTGGCGGTGGCCGGATAGAGCTGGCGGTAGAGCTCAAACCAGTCGGTGTACCGCGCGGTGCGCTGCGGATCCGGCAGGTAGGTCTCTCCCTCCCGGTAGACGTGCTGGCAGGCGTCCTCCGCGTCCCGGTACAGGCCGACACCGATGCCGGCCAGCAACGCTGCGCCCAGCGGCGTGGCCTCCTCGATCCGTGGCGTCTCAATGGGGCGTCCAATCACATCGGCTTTGTTCTGCATCCAGAACGTGTTGCGGATCGCACCACCCACCGCCACCACCCGCTCCAGCCGGCTGCCCAGCGAATTCTCCAGCGCCAGCACCGTGTCGAGGAACTGGTAATCCAGTCCTTCGATGATGGCGCGCAGCATGTGGCCGCGCGTGGCGCGGGGCGTCAGGCCGGTGAAGACGCCCAGGCTCTGCCCGTCCACGATCGGACACGAAGCGCCCGACATGTGAGGCAGGAACAGCACGCCGCCGGCCCCGGGCGGCACTGCCTCGGCCTCGCCCATCAGCAGCTCCCAGGACAGGGTCTCGGCCGCCAGTTTGTCGTCGCTTCCGACCAGCTGCCGGCGATACCACTCAACCATCTCGCCGGCCACGTTGCCTCCCCAGATCGAGTGCAGGCCCGGTACCACGTGCGCCTGCACCGTCATGCCGGCACGGCGGAGTTCGTCCTTGAGCACGGGCGTGTCGGTTGTCGTCTTGACGGTCTCCCAGGTGCCTGTGACGTCCAGCGCTACTCCGGGGCGGAATGCGCCGACCGGGAGCGTGCCGCACAGATGGTCATGTCCACCCAGGATGACGGGCGTGCCGACCGGCAGCCCCGTGGCCTCGGCCGCCCGCCGGTGGACCTCGCCGATCCACGTGCCGCTCGGGAGCACCTCGCACAGGATCTCGGGCCGGATTTCCGACAAGCCTATCAGCTCCTCCGACCACTGTCGCGTGCGCTGATCGAACAGCAGAGTGCAGGAGGCCATGCTGTAGTCGGTCACGCAGCGCCCGCACAGCATGTAGTTCAGGAAATCTTCAATCAACAGCCACTTGTAGGTCCGCCGGTAAATGTCCGGCTCGTGCTCGGCCACCCAGCGTATGCGGAGCGCTGAATTGATGGGCCACAGCGGATTGCCGCCGATGGCGAACTGCTTTTCTGCGCCGATACGGTCCAGCCACCACTGCATCTGCGGCACGGTCCGCGGGTCGAGCCAGCTGATCAGCGGATACAGCCATTGCCCTTGCTGGTCGATCGGCAGGCCGTCCATACCCATCCCGGTGACGGCCACCCCCCGCAGTTGCGCGGCCGCGGGCAGTCCTGCCACGGCCTCCGCAATGGCCGCGGCGGTGCCTCCCCAGATCTGCTCCGGCCGCCAGACCGTCCAGTCGGGATGGGCCGGGTCGGGATGGAACCGCTCGGTGGGCCGGCTGCCGCTGGCGATCAGGTTCCCCGCGAGATCATAGGCCACGGCTTTGAGACTCGTGGAACCCAGATCGATTCCCATCAAGCAGTCCATGGCTGCGTGTGCCTCCAGGTTAACGCATGAGCAGGCCGCCGCTGACATTGACCACAGCGCCGGTCATGTAGCTGGCCCGCTGGGACGCGAGAAACAGCACGACATCGGCGATCTCTTGCACGTCGGCGATGCGCCGCAGCGGGATGCGGGCGAGGTACTTGGCTTCGTTGACGCGCAACGTGGCCTCGGTCATCCCGGTACGCATCATCCCGGGGGCGACGGCGTTGACGGCGATCTGGTGCACCGCCAGTTCGCGCGCGAGCGAATAGGTGAGTGCGACGAGGCCCCCCTTGCTGGCATCATACGGCGCATGCCCCGTGGTCGAACCCAGAAACGCCGCGGTGGAGGTGACATTGACGATCCGCCCCGGGCGGCCGGCCGCGATAAGCCGGCGCGCCAGTTCGCGGCAGGTGAGAAACACGCCGGTCAGATCGACGGCCAGCGTCTGGGTCCACTGCTCCAGCGACAGCTCGGTCACGGGGCAAGTGGGGCAGATGGCGGCGTTGTTGATCAACACGTCGACCGGTCCCAACGCGCGCTCCGCGGCGTCGAACATGGCCACTACGTCAGCCTCCCGAGCCACGTCGCCCGGCACGTGGATCATCCGCGCGGTCGCCGCCGGACCGCTCTCCGGATGTGTGTCCAGATTCGTGTCCAGATTCGTGTCCGGACTGGCCGGCGTGGCGTCCTGGGCACTGCGGCGCGCATTGACCGCCACGCGAACCCCCTCCGCGAGCAGACCGGCGCACACCGCCTGGCCCAGCCCCCGCGCGCCGCCGGTCACCAGTGCCACTTTGTCCTGCAGTCCCAGATCCATCGCGTGCCTTCCTTTCGAGCGGATTCTAACCTTGGCGCGCCGGGTGTCGCAACATGGCCGCCCACTGCCGTCCACTACTTGACTACTTGGAAACCGCCGGCGCGTGGACTATATTCGCCGCTGCGACAGCAGGGAGATTGAAGAGCGCTGGACTATGGACCTGGACTTGCGGAACAAGGTGGCGCTGGTGACCGGCGGCGCGCGCGGGCTGGGCCGGGCGGTATGCCTGGGGCTGGCCGCCGAAGGCGCGCGGGTGATGATCAACTACCGGCGCGACGCTCAGGGGGCCAATGCGCTGGCGCGCCTGATTCAGGAGCAACACGGCACAGATGCCGCCTGTGTGGCTGGCGACGTAGCATCCAGTACCGACGTAGCGCGGATGTTCGACGAGTGTGAATGCGTCCTCGGCACGCTCGACATCCTGATCAACAACGCGGGAGTGTGGCCTACCGCGTACGTCAAGGACATGACCGAAGAGGCCTGGGACCGGACGCTGGCCGTGAACCTCAAAGGTGCGTTCCTGACCTGCCGGGAAGCGGTCCGACGCTGGATCGCCGCACAGCGCGGCGGGCGCATCGTAAATGTCAGCTCGCAGGCTGCGTTCGTCGGGTCCACGACCGGCCATGCGGACTACGCGGCGTCCAAAGCGGGGCTGATCACCCTGACTGTCTCGCTGGCGCGCGAGGTCGCGTCCCAGGGGATCCATGTTAACGCCGTGGCGCCCGGCATGATACGGACGGACATGGTCCGCGGTGCGCTGGAACACAACGCCGCACACTACTTGCGGCGCATACCGCTGGGGCGCATTGGCGAGCCAGAGGAAGTGGCCCGGGTGATCGTGTTCCTGGCATCCGGCTGCGCCAGCTACATGACCGGCGCCACGGTCGACGTTTCGGGCGGGATGCTGATGCGTTGACGCAGTCGGGCCGTTCCGCCGGAATGGATCTCGACGCTGGAAGCAGAACTGAGAGTCAATTGGTGACGGTCCATGCCGGCGGCCTGGATCGGCCTGGGAACCCACACGTGCTGACATCGCTCAAAGACATTCTGGCCCATGCCCGGGCCAACCAGTATGCCGTCCCGGCCTTCGATTGTGTCGAGGACGTCATGGTGCGCGCCATCCTGGAAACTGCGGAGGAACTGCAGGCGCCGGTCGTGATCATGGGCTTGCCCCCCGACATCGAGGGCAACGGGATCGTGTACCTCGCCGGACTCGTGCGCGCGGTGGCCGAACACCATTCGGTGCCCGTCGCGCTGCATCTCGACCATACGACCGACCTGACGCTGGTTCAGACCGCCATCGATTTGGGATTCACCTCCGTGATGGTCGATGGATCCAGTCTGCCGTTTGCCGAAAACGTCGCGTTGACGCGGCGTGCGGCCGAGATGGCCCATCCGCACGGAGTGAGCGTCGAAGGGGAACTGGGACACGTGGGGGGGATGGATCTGGAGGCGACCGAGTGTGGCGACTCGGTACTCACCGAGCCGGACGAGGTGGCGCGGTTCGTGGAGCAGTCGCAGGTGGATGCGCTGGCCGTGTCGATCGGCACGTCGCACGGCGTCTATCGCTCGCTGCCTGACCTGGCCATCGATCGGCTGCAATTGCTCCACGCGGCCAGCTCTGTGCCGCTGGTGCTGCATGGGGGATCGGGCACCCCGGACGACCAGATCCGGGCGGCGGTCCGGCACGGCATCTGTAAACTGAACATCTACGCCGATTGCCGCATCGCGATGGGGCGGGGGCTGCAACAGTCGGCCCGGACGATGCGGCGCGAGGACCCGCTGCCTCGCGAGTTGTTCGGCGACATCAAGCGGGAGATGGCACGCGTGGTGTCGGACAAGATTCACCTGTTATCGGCTCAGGGTCGCGCCTGGGCCCGGGACGGTGCGGCATGAAGCTCCTGGCGATCAGCGACACGTACATTCCGTACGAGTACATGCGGCAGGGACTGATGCCGCTCGCCGCGCACGGGGTTGAGGTGGAAGTGCGCCGCTGGGAACACGCTTCGTTAATCGAGTTACAGCAGGCCAATCTGGCGATCGAGCAAGGGGGTCCGGACGCGGTCGAGCTGCCCGCCGCGCTGCTGGCGGGCGTCGACGCATTCCAGATCGTGGTGGTCCAATTCGCGCCGATCGGCCAGCGGTTTCTGGAAGCCGCCACGTCGCTCCGCGTGATCGGCGTGATGCGCGGTGGCACGGAAAATGTGGTCCTGGAGCAGGCCACGGTGCGGAATATCTGTGTGCTCAACACGCCGGGGCGCAATGCCCGGGCGGTGGCGGAGTGCACGCTCGGGCTGATGCTGGCCGAGATCCGCAATCTGGCGCGGTCTCACGCCGGGCTGCGCGCCGGGCAGTGGCTGCGCGACTTCCCGAACAGCGCCGAGATCCCGGAACTGTGCGGCAAAACGGTCGGACTCGTCGGATACGGGGCGGTCGGACAACTGGTGGCCCACTATCTGGAGGCTTTCGGCAGCCAGATCGTGGCCTGCGATCCCTACTTCCAGGGCGACCCGGCCCCCGCGCAACTGGTCACGCTCGACGAGTTGCTGTGTCGTGCGGACGTGGTGTCCCTGCATGCCCGGCTGACCCCCGAGAGCGAGCATCTGATCGGGGCGCGGGAACTCGCCCTTATGAAACGGTCGGCCGTCCTGGTCAACACCGCGCGGAGCGGGCTGGTCGACGAAGCGGCGCTGATCGACGCACTCCAGAGTCGCACCATCATGGGCGCGGCCATCGATGTGTTCGACCACGAACCGCTGGCTGCCGACCATCCCCTGCTGAAGCTCGACAACGTTACGGTCACACCGCACCTTGCGGGCAGCACGATCGACGCGTTCCGCAACAGCCCGCGTTTGACGGCGGACCACCTGATCCGTCTGCTCGACGGCCAAGAGCGCGTGCCCATCGTCAACGGGATTCGCCCGGTTTGGTGACCAACAGAACGGTGGAAACCACCGAGAGAGAGGGAGACGAACGCCATGAAGAAGGTCCTGATCGCGCCGCGGAAGTACGTACAGGGACGGGGTGTCCTGGGGGAACTGGGCCAGTACCTGAAGCCGCTGGGCAGGAAACCACTGGTGTTGTGGGACCCGGTGGTGAAGCAGATTGTTGAGTCCACGGTGCGGCAGAGTCTGCACGGCGCCGGCCTGGAAATGGTGGAGGCGGAGTTTGCCGGCGAGGCGTCGGCGGCAGAACGAACGCGGGTCGGCGCACTGGCGGTGCAGGGGCAGGCTGATGTGGCGGTGGGCATCGGCGGCGGCAAGGTGCTCGACGTCGCCAAAGCCGTCGCGGTGGACCAGCAACTGGCGATGGTCACTTGTCCCACCATCGCCTCCAACGATTCGCCCACGAGCGCCGCGTCAGTGTGGTATGACGAGAACCATAGTTTCATCAACTTCGAATGCTGGCCTGCCAATCCGGATCTCGTCCTGGTTGATACGCAGGTCGTGGCCAACGGGCCGGTCCGCGCTTTCGTGGCGGGGATGGGGGACGCCTTGTCCACCTGGGTAGAGGCGGAGGCGGCCTTCAAGTCCCGGGCGGCGAACATCGCCGGCGGCGCGCCTACCATGGCGGCGATGGCCATCGCCCGACTCTGCTTCGAAACCTTAATGGAATACGGTTTGGACGCCCGGCGGGACGTGGAACTGCACGTTGTTACCCCCGCGGTCGAAAAAGTCGTGGAGGCGAACGTGTTGCTCTCTGGACTGGGTTTCGAGAGCGGCGGCCTGGCCACCGCCCACATGATCGGCAACCTGCTGTCAAACGTGCCCGAATGCCAGGAGCAAGGGCTGATGCACGGCGAAAAGGTCGCCTTCGGTGTTATCACCCAACTGTGCCTGGATGACGAGATGGATGCCGACGAGAAGGCCGACATCGTCGATTTCGAAATCGAGATCGGACTGCCCGTGACCTTCGAGGAACTCAATCTCAAGGGGGTTACGCGGGAGCGGCTGCAGGAGCTGGCCGAAGCCTGCGCCGGTCCCGGATCGCTGTGCCACAATCACCCGTTCCCGGTCACCGCCGCCGACATCCTGGACGCCTTGTTCGCCGCCGATGCGCTCGGACGCCAGCGGCGGACGTTCGCTTGAGCAGGCGGGTGTGGTACAGTGGGACAGACTGCCCGCGAGCCCGGTGGACCGCCTGGTCTGCCGCCTGGCGGCATTGTCTGCTTGTCCCGCCTGTTCGTCGTGGTTCTGATGTGTGAAGTCGCAATCAAGATGAGGTATGTCATGATGTACAGATCGCAAATCGTCCGCATGTGTGTAGTCGCCAGCCTGGTCGGCTGGATCGTTGCCGCGCAGGGTTTCGCGCAGGGGACCGCGGTACCGAAGCCGGCGCAACCCAAGCTCTTCCTGGAACTCACCGGGCACTACAACACCCCCGATGGCATGGCCCTGCTGCCCAACGGGGACATTATTCTGGCAGTGCCGAACTTCAACGACTTGAGCGTCGGCGCGTACATGGTCCGGATCGCGCCCGACAATAGCGTCTCGGAGTTTATGCGGCTGCCGCACCATCCGGTGACTGGCCAGCCGGTCGGCCCGCTCGGTGTCTGCGTGGCACCGTCCGGCGACCTGTTCCTGGCCGATAACCAGACGACGGGCGAGCGCCAGTCGCGGGTGCTGCGGATCGTCATGAAGGATGGGCAGCCGGTGGACATCAAGCCGGTCGTGGTTGGAACTCACGTGTCGAATGCGGTGATCTGCCACGGTGGCTACTTGTACGTCAGCGACACGATGATCGACAAGACAGTCAAGCCGGCGATCAGCGGCGTGCTGCGCTTCAAGCTCGATGAACTCGACGGCGCACCGGTCGAGCTGGCGGCCGACGAAACGAAGGACCCGCATTTCCTGGGCGCGATCGAGGTGTACGATCCTGTCGTGCAGCTGGGTGCCGACGGATTGTGCTTCGATAAGCAGGGGAACTTGTACATTGGCAACTTCGCCGATGGCACCGTGCATCGCATGACGTTCGATGACAACGGCAATGTCACCTCCAACGAGATCTTCGCGCGGGCAGACTTCATGAAGAGCGCCGATGGCCTGACGTTCGACCCGCAGACCGGCGTCATCTACGTAGCCGACTCGCGGCAGAACGCCGTGCAGATGGTGCTGCCTGACGGCACGGTCAAGACTCTGGCCCAGAATGGCGACACCGATGGCCGGGATGGCGGCATGGATCAGCCCTGTGAAACGCTCCTGCGTGGCCGCGAACTGATCGTCAGCAATATGGACTGGCCCGTCCCGGGCGCGATCAACCAGCAGTATGACCCCCTGTGCACGCTGTCAGTGATCCAGCTGAAGTGATCCGCCAGGACAGCTTGGAGCCGGAAGTGGGGACGGGCCGCGAACACCGCGCGCCGGCGCGCGTGCCGCTGGCCCTCCCGACTGCCGGCCGCCGACCGCCGCGCTCCTACTCCAACGTCGGCTGGACCACTTCGCCGCGGAGCTGCGCGAGCCCACCCTCCTGTTCGTATACACCGTAGAACATCGAGACACAATCGAGCCAGAGGGTGATGCGGTGCAGGTCGTCGGGGGGCAGTTGGACGCCATGGTGGTCGCTCTGGAGCAGCCGGTAGAGCGGCGCGTCCAGGGCGCCGAACTTGCCGGGCGTCGTGCGGTAGGGATCGTGATAGTCGTGGAATCCGTACTTGTGCACGAGGTTTTCGTACGAGGCGTACCAGTTGCGCACGATGGGGTCCCGCGCCAGATTCGGGGCCGTGTCCGGGTGTTGCGCGTGGCAGTCCACGCAGTGGCGGTCCAGCACCGGCTGGACGAGCCGGGGGTAACTGAACGGTTGCGACCCGTCGACGTCGGGGGTTAACGGTGACGGAGCGCGGCGCAGCGCGAGCGGTACGGGAGTGGCGGGGAACGACACGCGATGCCGCTGATTGTGGCACCCCGCGCATACCAGTTGCTCCCCTTCCCGCACGTGCGTGGCCGATCGCATCGACTGCACGGCAAGTCCCTCGGCATTCAACGCCTGGAAGAAGAGTTCCTTGTTGGCCGGTACGCGGAAGTAGGCACTGCCGTCCGTCTCCACCGGCACGGTCCCCAGCACATGCCGGACGGGAACCACCGAGTCCTCGGCGGTCGCCACCCGCGCGCCCGTCTCGTGGGGTGGTGCGCCTGAGGGGACACTCATCGGGAACACCTGCAGCACGCGGAGCGCCGTGATCTCGGTTCCCGCTGGCCATGGCTTGAGGCTGTCATAGACGTTGACGACAGCGACCGTCCCGGTCGGCGGCGTGGCGTCGGCCGGCTCGTCGGCCCGCGTGGCGGGATTGGTGCCGGTTCCCCGCGTGGCGAGCTCGGGTGACACGCGCGGCAGCGGCCGCGGGCGGAGCGGGATCGGGCTCAGGCAGCTGATGTCCGGATCGCGGTAGATCAGTTCACGGTTTCCAAAGGCATCCAGCAGATAGATGCCGTAGTCGCCGCGCGCCAAGGGGCTGCCCTGCTGATTTCCACCCGGCTGCATCCCGGGATCGCAGACGCACAGGTAGAAGTCTTCGCTCAGCGGCCAGGGGGTACCGTACACCTGGGCCCCCCCCTCCGTCTCGGGAAAACCGACGTCGGGGGTGATTCGCCGCACCGGGCTCATCGCATCGTCATCCGCCTGATTCGGATCGATGATAACCAGGGATCCGAACGCCTGGCCGTGATGCGGCGCGGCGGTCGCCACCAGGCGGGACGAATGCGGAATCGCCCGGCAATCGACCTCCATGTCGGGCCGCGCAGACCGCGTGGCAAAGTTGCCGTGCACGGCGCGCGGGTCGCGCCCATCGAGCGTCGTTGTCCACGGCATGTGGGCCGTGCATCCGTGGCGATCGACATAGTCCCAGCGCGTCCAGAGCAGCAGGCCGTCATGCGTGACACTCGGATGCCACTCATTCGTCTCGTGGAAACTCAGGCACGTGATGTCGCTCCCGTCCGCAGCCATATCGAACAGCGTGTAGTTCGGACAGACGCGGCCACAGCGGAGGTAGCCCCCGCGGCGCTCGCTGATGAACGCGATGCGCCCATTGGGCAGCCAGCAGGGGTCGAAGTCGTTCCACGTGCCGTCGGTCAACTGCCGCAGGTCCGAGCCATCAGTGTTGACACTGAACACATGGTAACAGCGTCCCTCGGCCCAATGCCCCTGCCGCGGATCCACGTGGTGCCGGTGCGTCATGTCCCCCGTGTTTTCCACATAGGCGAACACGATGCGGTGGCCGTCGTACGACAGGTCGGGCGAGAGAAATGTGCCCCCCTGCCCTTCGGTCCCCTGGCGGTTGCCCATGCCATCGAACGTGACGGTCAGCGGGCCGACCGGCCCGCCAGAGAGCGGCTGTCCCGCCAGTCGTGCGGGGGAAGCCACGGTCGCGTGTTCCAGCACGTCACGCACCTGCGGCTGCGCTCCGAAGGGGTCGGACAACACGTACAGGCCGCCCCCGGGCGCGGCCGCCATCCCGTAATACTGGTCGCACATGTGGTCGTACAACGCCCGGTGCCGCTTGATGAACAGGATCTCGTCGAAGTTCAGCAGCGGATTGGACAGCGCGATCGCACGCCGCACGCGGCACACGTCGACAAACAACGCCTGCCGCCCTTCCCGATCTGCCAGCTCGACCGCTCGATTGCGCTCGCCCAGCTGCCGCAGCGACGCCGCGTGCGTATCGAGCTGCGGCGCGTTCGGCATACGCTGAAGATGCGCGAGCAGGGCGGCCGTGCGCCGCAGTACAACATCGACCGGGTCCCGGTCCTCGGCCAGAATCAAGGCCTCGGCGCGGTAGGTCGTGTCGGCCACTTGCGCGAAGTGATTGCGGTTGCCAAGCGACTGTTCCAGAGCGGCGTACTCATGGCTCCACTCCGCCGGCAGCCGGGCCTGGGCACTCTGCCACGGACCGGCCCAGGATGCCAGTACCAATCCACCGAGCCCGATGCAGTTGCGGATCCACCGACCAGTGCGACGTTTCATCCTTCACTCCTCTCCCTCGCAAGTGCCACGGCTGACCGATTGTGCTGAGGGTCATTCTAGCCGCAGGCGGCGGCCATTTCCATAATCTGGAGGCCGGTCGGCAAGTCATGGGGAGGGCATGCATGCAGACGGTTGTGGTGTCGATGCGTGGCGGTCGATTATACTGGAGCCCGCGTATAACATCCGCGTACGACAGAAGGAGATGGCCGTGAGGCTCGGGTTCTCTGCAAAGCAAATGCTGCTGTTCGTGCTGCTGGCCAGTTTCTGTTTCGCGTTACGGGTGCCGCTGCGCGCGGAAGAGGCACCGGAGTCGGCGGGTGCGGCGGAAGCGGCAATGCGGCGGCAGCTCGATGCGCCGCTCCTGTTCGTCAAACGCCACTCGTACACAGGCATTCACATCTACGACACGTACTACAAGTGGCCGCCGGGCGGCGGCGGGATCTATGTGATCGAGAACCCGGCCGAGTCGCCCGAGGCATGGCGCGTGCGGCCGATCATCGATCCGACGACCCCCGAAACGCTGGGTGCCGGTGTGTACACGCACCCCGAGCTGTCTTGGGACGCCACCCGGTTGCTGTTCTGCTTCAAGGGGGAGCCGGAAGGCAGCACGAGCATCTACGAGATCGGCATCGATGGCACCAACCTGCGACGTCTGACCGATCCCACGCCGACCTGCCACGCCTATCAGGGGAGCCTGCACGGGCAGCACGATGTGGCACCGGCGTATCTGGCCGACGATCGGATCGTGTTCCTGTCGACGCGCCCCAGCGGACTCGTCCCGTGCAACAACACGGGCGTGGCCATCCTGCACGTGATGAACGCCGACGGTTCGGACATCCATCCGATTTCTGTGAACAACGTCAACGAGTTTGACCCGTGTCTCATGCCTGACGGACGGATCCTGTTCGGAAGGTGGGAGTATATTGACAAGAATGCCCTGACGATCCAGTCGCTGTGGACTGTCAATCCGGACGGCACGCAGGAGACGGCGTTCTTCGCCAACAACATGGTGTTTCCCGAGGCGATCCTCGACGCGCGTCCTGTTCCAGAATCCCGGCAGGTGATCGGCACATTTGCCAAGCACAACAGCACGCCGCGCGGCTCCATCGGGCTGGTCGACCCGCGTGTGGGCAAGAACAGCCTGGAGGCGATCACGAATCTGGAGCACCCGGATCAGCCGGACTGCGACATCGGCGACTCGTGCGAGCCGTGGCCGCTGGCCAGCGGCAGTGTGATCTTCAGTGGCCGTCCGGCAGGCAGCGCGCGGAACGTGCTGGAAATGATCGATCGGGCCGGGCACCGGTTTGTCCTGCACGCGGATCCCGACATCTGCCTGCACTCCCCGATGCTCGTCAAGTCCCGCCCGCGCCCGCCCGTCCTGGCCGACCTGCGAGACCGCACCGCGCGCACCGGGCGGTTCTTTGTGCAGAACATCTACGACGGGTTGCCCGGTGTGAAGCGGGGGACTGTCCAGTGGCTGCGGGTGATTGAAGAAACCTCGCGCACCAGCGGCCGCACAGACGGCCCGAACCCGTACAATCAGACGTTTTTGATCAGCAGTGCCTTGGCGTTCAGCGCCAAGAACTTTCTGGGGATCGTACCGGTGGAACCGGATGGGTCGGCGTACTTCGAGGTGCCGGCGGGCCGGGCTGTGTACTTGCAGGCGTTGGATCGCCATGGCCGGCTGGTCCAGAGCATGCGGACGTTCGTGCAGGCTGCCCCCGGCGTGACGCGGTCCTGTATCGGGTGCCACGAACACAAACACACGGCGGCCGCGAGCAGCGCCCAGGTGGCGACGGTGCTGCAGCGTTCTCCCCGCACGCTGCAGCCGGAGTCCTGGGGCAGCGGGCTGCTGGACTATCCGAGCATGGTGCAGCCGGTGCTGGACCGGCACTGCGTGCGTTGCCACGGCGGCGAGGAAGGGATTGCGCACGGCGTCGATCTCTCGGGCGGCTGGACCGAGCATTTCAACATCAGCTACGAGACGCTCACGAACCGCTGCGAGACGCAGCTGGTCGCTTACTGGATTGCCGGCATCGATTGCATGAACGGCACCGCCCTGTGGTCGTCACAGATCTTCCCGCCGCGTGCGCACGGGTCCGGCATGGCACCGCTGGCCAAGCAGATTATGAGCGGGCATGACGGGCGGGTCAGCGAACTCTCGCGGCCGGAACGTGATCTGTTGTTCGCCTGGATCGACACCAACGGCGTATACTACGGCACCTGGGACCGGACGGCGAGCGGGTGCGCGATTCAGAACTGGAGTGCCATGCAGAAAGCGCTGACCGAAGAAATGCGCGCTGCGGGATGCCTCGAGTGTCACGGGCAGAACGGGCAACTGACCTACTTCGAAAACGATTGGGTGAACCTGGAACACCCGGAATACAGTCGCCTGCTGCGCGCGCCGCTGATGAATCGCGGCCGGGGGTACGGCCTGGCCTGGTGTCGCCAGCGCCGCGTGACACCCGATCGGCAGCGGATTCATCTGTTATGGGACGGTTATGCGCACGCGGTGCAGCCGCCCGAGGCTTTTGCGCGCCATGAGCGGGTGCTGCCCCAGCGCGACGGAGAGCCGGTGGTGACTTTCGCCTCGGTCGACGATCCCGCGTACCAGGCCCTGTTGCGCATCATTCGTGATGCGCGGGAAGCCGCGCTCGCCGTGCCGCGCGTCGATATGCCGGGCGCCGACGTCATCGCCGGAACCTGCCGCCAGTTCTGCCCGCCGGTGCCGGACAGCCGCCCACTGGCACTCAGCGCGGCGCTGCTCGACGGGAGCGGGGTGCAACTGAGCTGGCCACAGTCGGCCGGCGCCATCGGCCTGCTGTTCGAACTGCACCGGTCGCCGACGGCAGGTTTCGTCCCGGACGCCTCCACACGCATCGCGCAGACCCCCCTGTTCAAACTGACCGATTGGCAGGCGCCGCCGGGGAGGCAGCACTATGCCGTCGTGAGCGTGTCCGGCGAACAGCGCGGTGAACCTGGCTATGCGTCCGTCGAAGTGCCTGTCGACGTCCCGCCCGCTGCGCCTGCCGGCGTGCGCGTTGTGGCCACCTCCGGTGTGGTGCGCCTCGACTGGACAGCGCCTCCAGGGCCGCTTGCCGGCTACCACGTCTACCGGCGCGATGCGGACGGCACGGAGTTCACCCGGCTGACCGGAGAACCGGTGCGGCGCAGCGATTTCTCGGATCTGCAGGTCGAGCCGGAGCAGCGGTATACCTATGTCGTGCGCGCGGTCAGCCGGCGCGAGACGCTGGGGGAGGCGTCGCATGAAGTGGAGGCCACGGTAGAGACGGTCCTGCCGCCGGTGTGCACGGTGGTGCTGCACCCCGAGCCGCAGGCCGAACTGCTCGGCCACGGCACGCTGCCTGGCAGTCTGCACGCCGGTGCGACCATCGCGGAAGAGGCGGTGGATCTGCGCCAGGGCGGATACATGACGATCCCACACGCCGACTGCTTTGATCTGACGCAGCCACTGACCGTCGTATGCCGCGTGAAATTCGAGCAACCGGGGACGATGCCGGTCGTGCTCAGCTGCGGCGCGTGGAATCAAGCCGGCTGGTTCATCCAGTGGCTGGGTAACACCTGGCGATGGCACGTGGGCGGCGTCGACTGCGATGGCGGCTCCCCCGCGATCGGACAGTGGATACACCTTGTGGGGACGTTTGACGGTCAGCGGCTGCAGCTGTTCCAGGACGGCACGCTCGTGGCCGAACGGGCCGGGGCCTGCCAGCTGGCCCCCTGGCCTGGCGACCTGCATATCGGGCAGTACAGCGGTGGGCCAGGGCCCGCCTACCAGGTTGCCGGCCAGGTCAAGGATATCCAGATTTATCACCGGCCGCTGGACGAGTACGAAGTGCAGTCGCTCGTGAAGGACTAAACGAGACGAAGACCGGTCGCGGCCAGACCCTCACGCCCGCAGCCCCTTCAGATTCGGTTCGAGACGCTCGGTGCAGGCGAGCAGTTGCTGCCACGTGATTTCGCCTTGGCTGTAGCCCGCCTTGCGCGCCATCACGGCCAGCAGGTTCGAACGCGCGGAAGCGGCCGCGGTTTCGTTCGCGTACTGCCCGGTCGCAACGAACTGGTGGAACTCCACAATGTTCGTCACGGCACCAGTCGTGTAGAGCGACCCGGTATTGCCACCCTCGTACGGCTTCTGTCCCCGGATCCAGACGTCCCCGAAGTAATCCGTGTCGATCACGCCGTCGGCGCCGAATACGCGGCAGCGAATCTCGTCCTTGACCCCCGGAATCGTCTGGATGGCGGTGAATGAGATGATGAAACCATCGGGATACTCGAAGTTCACCGCGAAGTGATCCCAGATGGTGTTCTCGGCGCGCAGCGACCGGCCGCCCGTCCCCCAGGCGCGCACCGGCTCCGCATTGGCGATCCAGGACGCGACGTCCAGTGAATGGATGGCCTGCTCTACCACGAAATCGCCCGACAGGGCCAGCACATGGTACCAATTACCCGGCTGTTCCTCGACCGAGGTCGGGGCCGGCCCGCGACTACCGCCCGACCATGGATAGTGCGCTTCGCCCAACACCAGCTTGCCAAGATCCCCGGCATGTACGCGCCGCACCGCCTCGCGATACAGTTCGTTGGCGCGCGTCTGGAAGTCCACCAGAAATACCAGCTTGTTCTCGGTCGCCAGTTTGCCCGATTCCGCGATCGACAGGCAGCCGGGGACGTCCACCGCAATCGGTTTGGCCAGAAACACGTGCTTGCCAGCCGCCACGGCTGCCGCCGCCTGCTCCGGATGAAAATATGGCGGCGTCTCGATCACCACGGCATCGAGTTGGCCGTCGAGCAGTTGCTTGTAGCCGGACAGGCCGCTGTAACGACGCGCTGCATCGATCTTCAGTTGGTCGCCAGTCGCGTTAGCCCGGTCGGGGTAATAGTCCGCGCAGGCCACCCACTGGTACTTGCCCGTGTCCTGGAACAGCTTGGCAATCCAGTTGCCGCGGCCGCCACAGCCAATCAGGCCGAGTGCGAGCTTCTCATTGGCCTGGTAGCCCTTGACCAGAGAAGGAGCCGCGATGAGCAGGCCAGTCGCCGCTCCGGCACTGGCTACAAAACTGCGGCGATTCACCCCCGTATTGCGATCACACCTGTTGCCCGTCATCAGCCAACCTCCGGCGAGAAGAGATTCATGCAAGACCTGTAAACCAGAGTATCCGCTGGGTCCGTCCGTCGCAATCACGGGCCCCGCTGCGCCTGGATTCGTTTGTTAGCCGTGCTACACGCCCCACTGGACAGGCAAATTGACTCACTCGGGAGGTGCGGGAGAGATGGTGGCCCGTGCTCTGGATGAGGAGCTGACGCATCAGCACGCGGCTCATTTCCAAGGTACGGCGTCTTGCCCCGGTGTCCGCTTGTCCGCTGTTCTTTACCGCGAAGCGGTTACACGCCGCAGCGGAAGTCTCGGCTACAATCAGTGGCTCCGGGCTGTTCTTTACCGCGAAGCGGTTACACTCCGCAGCCCAGGGTCGCTGCGCAGCAACGCACCCTTGGGTTCCGTACCGATTTCCACACGATTTTTTCCTCTCTCCTGCTCTGTTTTTTGCCGCGAAGCGGCAAAAAACGCTCGGGTTGGCGGTCTGTTGCCGTTCCACTATGGTGTCACTACGGTGGGACGCGAACGCCCCGAGCGCGGGTTTGCCCGTCCCCGGCAGACCGCCGCGCGGCCTGGAGTTGACCGGAGTACCCATGAGCTTTACATGGCACTATCCGCTGTACCTGATCCCGCTCGACGGGGGCTATGTGTCCGTGGTCGGCGCGCAACCTGAGGTGTCACCCGTTCACCATCTGGCCGTCTTCACGTCTGAAGACCTGGCGATGTCGTTCATGCAGCACTGTGCGATACTCGGCGCCCCCCGGCCGCTGCGCAATGCCCGGGAATTCGGCTGGTTGCTCCAGAGCCTGCGGCACCCGGTCACACAGGTCGCCTTCGACCCGCAGCCTGACTCCGCCCATGTGGCCAGTCGCTGGACCGCCACAGTGGAAGACCTGCTCCAACATCATCTGGTGCCCGACAACTCGCCGTGGAACTACCCCGTGTTCGTGGTGCGTCAGCAGCGAGGGTATGCGTCGATCCTGGGCCAGTCACCTGACGGCATGCGGTGGACCGCGGTCGGGCTGTTCACCCTGCGGGGGAAAGCGGAGGCTTATCTGCAGGCGTCGCATGCAGAGGGCACCATCTGCGAACTGGGCGAGGTGGCTGAAGTGCGCGCGCTGCTGCGCGAGATGGCCGCGACGGCGACGGCCGTGGCACTGGACCCCACCATCAGCGAGGGACGCCACTCGGCCGCCCACTGCTTCTCGATCCAAACGCTGCTCGACCGGTACCTGACCGCCAGTTCCTGAGAACGCGACCGTACCGGCCGGATGACGCCGCAGCACCTTCTCAGACGGCCTGGCGGGATGCGGTTTACCGCAAGTCCGGCACCCTGTGCGTCGGCCGAGCGAGGCGTGTCAAAACGCAACATACACTTGGGTACGACGATACTGCACTTGGCACGGCGCGCCGCACATTCTGACGCTGACAGGACATTAGGTCGTATGGGCGACGAATTGCGGCAGATTCCGCCGCGCTGGCCAGGGCCCTCGCGCGATCACTGCCGCCCTTATACTGACTGCCACGGGGAGCACCGGAGTCATGGCTCACACCGGAAACGCCGCACCACCGAATCCTGAACACATGCTTCAGGAGATCAGATCGAGCGTGCAGGCTGGTGATGCCATCAAGGTCCAGCTGGTACTGAACCATCTCGGTGATGTGGAGTGGAAAGTCCAGCACCAGTTGATCTACGAGCTGTTGCGGGCCGATGCGGAGTTCACGATCCCGCAGCTGAACCGCCTGGTCACGAGCTATCCGGAGCTGAGTGCGACTCTCCCGGTGATTCGCGAAACGCTGATCTCCCAGTTGATTGCCCATCCGGACCTGCTCGTGTACCACCTGCGTAACCCCTCCATCACCGACAAACGGATGTTGATCCAGCTGGCGGAGGAGCTGCGGTTGGAGGCGGCCGTTCCGGCGCTGATCGGCGTGTTGGGCGAGACCGACGAGCGGGAGACGATTGGAAGCGTGCTTGCCGCGTTGGGTGCGATTGGCGGCCCACAGGTTCTCAACACGTTGACTGAGTTTCTGTATTCGTCCGACCGCGAGCTGACGACGCGGGCGATTCACGCCCTGCACCAGCTCAGAACACCGGAGGCAATGACCTGGCTTGCTGAGCGCATGGGCACGGACAACGAGCTGGACCTGCTGATTATGGGGATCTTCGCCGAGGTCCAGGA
>Ga0123333_10001424_pt1 | contig 25193 bp, 23 predicted proteins | sample BioC12SIPDNA_3_FD_89957 | JGI IMG/M metagenome (GOLD analysis project Ga0123333, IMG submission 89957) | Anaerobic biogas reactor microbial communites from Washington, USA - Biogas_R2_B C12 SIP DNA | ecosystem: Engineered > Bioreactor > Anaerobic > Unclassified | place: Washington, USA... | reverse complement strand
TGATGCAGGCCTATCTGCCCAGCCTGTATGAGGCGCTGGGTATCTTCCTGCCGCTGATCGTGGTGAACTGCATTATCCTGGCGCGGGCGGAGGCCTTTGCCAGCAAAAACGGTTTGATGGCATCCATCGTGGATGGCGTCGGCATGGGCTTGGGCTTTACCCTGGCCATGGTGCTGATGGGCACGGTGCGCGAGCTGCTGGGCAATGGCACGGTATTCGGCTTCTCCCTGCTGGGGGCCAGCTTCGAGCCGGTGCTTCTGTTCATCCTGGCACCCGGCGGGTTCCTGGCCTATGGGCTGCTGCTGGGCATCATCAACGCCATCAGCAATAAGCGGGCAGCCAGCAAAAAGCATGAGGAGGTAAAGGCGGCATGAGGCTCAGCGAAATCGGCATCTTCCTCTTCTTTGTCAACGCTGCGTTTAGCAACAACTTCATTTTCTCCCGCTTTCTGGGCAACTGCCCATACCTGGGCGTCTCCAACAAGCTGGAGACGGCGACCGGCATGGGCGTGGCCGTGGTGTTCGTCATGGGCATCGCGTCGCTGTTTTGCTACCTGACGTATGAGTACATTCTGGTGCCTCTTGGCCTGCAGTACCTCAATACCATTGCCTTTATCCTGATTATCGCCGCGCTGGTGCAGTTTGTGGAGATGTTCATGAAGAAGTCCCTGCAGTCGCTTTACAGCGCGCTGGGCATCTACCTGCCCCTGATCACCACCAACTGCGCCGTGCTGGGCGTGACCATCCTCAACATGAACAGCGGGTTCAACCTGCTGGAGTCCGTGCTCAGCGGCGTGTTTGGCGCGATTGGCTTCCTGCTGGCCATTGTACTGATGGCGGGCGTGCGCGAGCGGCTGGAAAGCTCGGAGATTCCCAAGGCGTTCAAGGGCTTCCCGATCAGCCTGATTATCGCCGGCTTTATGTCGGTGGCGTTCATGGGCTTCTCGGGCCTGGTCAAGTGAGGAGGACAGCATGAGCACAAATGCGATTCTTTACGCGATAGCCGTGTTGGGCGGCCTGGGCATCGGCTTCGGTCTGCTGCTCACCCTGGCTGACAAAGTATTCTATGTCCCCGTGGATGAGCGCGTGGTGCGGGTGCGTGAGGCGGTTGCCGGCGCAAACTGCGGCGTGTGCGGCTACCCCGGCTGCGACCAGTTTGCAGAGGCAGTGGTGCGAGGCGAAGCGCCCGTCACCGGCTGCACCCCGGGCGGCGGTGCTTCAGCAAGCGCCCTGGCCGAGATCATGGGCCTGGACAATGTTGATGTGGAACCCACCGTGGCGCGCGTGCGCTGCCAGGGTGGCGATGGCATCGCCAAGGACAGCTTCCAGTACCAGGGGTTCAAGACCTGCCGTCACGCCATGTCCCTGTCAGGCGGGCCCAAGCTGTGCCCCACGGCCTGCGTTGGCCTGGGCGACTGCGAGCGCGTGTGTCAGTTTGACGCCATCCGTATGGTCAATGGCCTGAGCGTCATTGATCCCGACAAGTGCACCGCCTGCGGCGCCTGCATCACCGAGTGCCCCAACAGCCTGATCAAGCTGCTGCCCCGGGCGGCCACGGTAACTGTACGCTGCATGAACACCCAGGCGCCCAAGCCGGCCAACCTGAGCTGCGACCATGCCTGCATCGGCTGCAAGCGCTGTGAAAAGGCCTGCGAGTATGACGCCATTCACGTCACCAACTTCCTGGCCGAGATTGATGTGGAAAAGTGCACCCTGTGCGAAGCCTGTGTTGCTGTATGCCCCAAGCAAAGCATCACGGTCAGCAAGTAACACTGCCCGATATGAGATGACCCGGACAAAGCGCGCCCGAATGGGGGCGCTTTGCCCTTTTCAGGAGAAAATAATGATGAGCTTTCGCCGCTTTCTTGCTCTGCTGCTGGCCCTGCTGCTGATGCCGGCTGTTCAGCTGGTTGGCCTGGCTGAGGAGGACAGGCTGACGGATGAGCAGCTGCGCGACCTGCTGTACGAATTGTCTCTGCAGGAGGATGCAAGCAGTGATTATATTGTGCTGCCCGATGACTTCCGCATGCCGGCGACCGGGCTGGACGGCGAGTACCGCCTGCTGATTGTCGGCGTGGACAGCGACGCCCCCAAGGTGACCGGCCGCAGCGACACCATGATCCTGGCGGTGCTCAATACCCGGCAAAAGACGCTGAAGCTGATCTCCTTCATGCGTGACCTGTATGTCAGCATCCCGGGCCGCGGCCACAACCGCCTCAACGCCGCCTATGTATACGGGGGCCAGCAATTGCTGCGCCGTACCCTGGAGGAGAGCTTCGGCGTGGTGGCCGATGCCTACGTGGCGGTCAACTATTCGCTGATGGCAGAGTTAGTCGATGCCATCGGCGGGGTAGAGCTGACGGTGGAGGAGTATGAGCTCAAACCCCTTAACGGCATCCTCGGCTACTACAACTATCAGCGGGAGCGCCCGGAGGAGGAGGGGATGCTGGCAGCATCCGGCACCCGCATCCTCACCGGCTTGCAGGCCATGAGCTATGCCCGCATCCGCAAGGTGGACAGCGATTTTGAGCGCGTTGGCCGTCAGCAGCGTGTGCTGCGCGCCATCTATGAGCGTGTGATGCAGCTGCCCATAGACCGGCTGGGGGAGGTCATCCTGACATTCATAGATCGCATTCGCACGGACATCAGCATGACGGACGCGCTGAACCTGTTGCAGGACTTGCTTCAGGCGGGCGACCTGCGCATTGATGCCCTGAGCATCCCGGTCAGCAAGTCGTTTTCCTCCAAAATGATCAACAAAGCCTATTTCTTGGTGCCAAACATCAAGCGAAACAGGGCGGCCATTGCGGATTTTCTGAGCGCACAATGACCTCTCTGCGGGTTGATAAACCGCGGCAAAGACGCTACAATAGGCAGCAAGAATGAAGGAGGTGGCTCTATGTATACAGACATCATCAAGACTGCGCAGGATAAAATGGAAAAGACGCGCGACGTGCTCAAGCGCGATCTGCAGTCTCTGCGTGCGGGGCGGGCCAACCCGCAGTTGTTGGACCGCATCATGGTGGACTACTACGGCACCATGACGCCGCTGAACCAGATTGCCAATATCACTGCGCCCGAGGCGCGCATGCTGGTCATCTCCCCGTGGGATGCCAAGGCTATCCCGCAGGTGGAAAAGGCCATTCAAAAGAGTGACCTGGGCATGAACCCGGCCAACGACGGCAAGATCATCCGCCTGATTGTACCCGAGCTCAACGAGGAGCGCCGCCGGGAGCTGAGCAAGAAGGTCAGCCAGGCTGCGGAGGAGTCTAAGATCGCGCTGCGTTCCATCCGCCGCGACGCCATCGAGCAGATCAAAAAGCTGAAAAAGGACTCCTTGATCACGGAGGACGACCAGCGCAAGGCTGAGGATGAGATGCAAAAGGTGACCGATAACGCGGTCAAAGAGGTGGACAAGCAGGCCGCCGAAAAAGAAAAAGAGATCATGGAGTTTTGATTCCAGATCATCTGATTGGACAGCCCCTCAAAGCGGCGCTTGCAGCCTGTGCTGCCCAGGGCATTGTGCCCCAGGTGCTGGAAACCAGGGCGCCCAGGGACCGCTTGCAGCCACCCATCGGCACCCCGCGGATTATCGCTGTCCGCGGGGAATGCTTGCTTGTCGCTTACTTTAGGGACGGACAGCCGGAGGAGATGCATGCGGCAGAATGAGGCGGGCATGCCGCGTCATGTGGCAATCATCATGGACGGAAACGGCCGCTGGGCCAAGCAGCACAGCCTGGCTGTTGCGCTGGGGCACCGCAAGGGCGTGGAAACGCTGCGGGAGATTGTGCGCTACGCCAGCGATGCCGGCATCGAGGTGCTGTCGCTATACGCCTTCTCCACAGAGAACTGGAAGCGCTCCAAGCCCGAGGTTGCCGCGCTGATGAAGCTGATTCTGGAGTTTTTCCGCTCAGAGATTGACGAACTGCACGCCAATCGGGTGCGCATCCGCATCCTGGGCGATACGCAGGCCCTGCCGGAGGCGCAGCGCAAGGCGGTAGCCGGCGCGGATCTGCGCACTGCCGACAACGACGGCCTGCAGCTGAACATTGCCCTCAACTATGGCGCACGCGACGAGATCCTGATGGCGGTGCGCGCCCTGGCGGAACAGGTAAGCCAAGGGCAGCTGCAGCCGGAGTTGATTGACGCGCAGCGCTTTGAGGCCCAGCTGTATACAGCCGGGCAGCCCGATGTGGATCTGCTGATCCGCACCAGCGGCGAGTACCGGCTGAGCAACTTTTTGCTCTATCAGAATGCCTACGCGGAATTCATGTTCCCTGAGGTGCTGTGGCCGGACTTCACCGTACAGCATTTCGAGCAAGCGCTGGCCGACTTTGGCAGGCGGGACAGACGGTATGGAGGGCGGACCACATGATGACCAGAATCACCACCGGCGCCGTGCTTCTGGTGCTGTTGTTCCTGGCCCTGTGGCTGGGCGGCTGGGTGTTTGCCGTGCTGTGGATTGCAGCAGTGTTGCTGGCGATCGGTGAGGAGTTTGCCGCGCTGACGGCAGCCGGCCACCGACCTGTCGCCTGGCCCACCTGGCTGGCATTGGTGGTCAGCATCCCGTGCTTTTTACTGCTCAGCGATACCGAGGCCATCCGCATCCTGATCGCCATGATTTTTCTTACCTTTCTGATCGTATGCGTCAATGTGCTGTTTCGCAGCGACCCCAAGTTGGTGGACATGCTGATGTCCATCCTGCCGCTGCTGTCGGTGGCGCTGCCCGGCATGTTTTTGCTGGCCATGGCCAGGCTGCCGGTCTCCCTGCAGCGCATTCTGCTGGCCCTCAGCTTTTTCGTACCCACCATGGGGGATATGGCCGCGTATTTTGTGGGCATGCGCTATGGCCGGGTCAAGCTGAACCCGGTCATCAGCCCCAAGAAAACCGTGGAGGGCGCGATTGGCGGCCTGGTTGGCAGCACGCTGACCGCCGTTGGCGTGTATGCGCTGGCGGCTGTGCTGGGCATGTCGCCTCCGGCGGTATGGCACTTCCTGGTCATTGGGCTGGTGGGCGGATTTGTCGGGCAGGTGGGTGACCTGTTTGCCTCCATTATCAAGCGCCACTGCCAAATTAAGGACTTTGGCACCATCTTTCCCGGGCACGGCGGCATGATGGACCGGCTGGATTCCATCCTGTTTGTGGCTGTGTTCATGTACACCTACTACCTGCTGTTTTTATAGCGAAAGGCCATCATGCGCGCCATTACCATCCTCGGCTCTTCCGGCTCCATCGGCACCCAGGCCCTGCAGGTGGTTGATCTGCACCCTGAGCGCTTTCGTGTAGCGGCGCTTTGCGCCCATAGCAATGCCGACTTGCTCTTTGAGCAGGTGCGCCGATACCGCCCCGACATGGCGGCCCTCACCGGCCCCCGGGTGCCCATCCCCGACGATTTGCAGTTTTGCCAGTGGCACTTTGGGCCCGACGCGCTGGAAAAGCTGGCGCATAGCGCCCCGGCGCAGGACGTGCTGGTCGCAGTCAGCGGCATGGTGGGCCTGCGGGCGGTGCTGGCCGCGCGGCAGGCCGGCCGGCGGGTGCTGTTAGCCAACAAGGAGGCGCTGGTCGCCGGTGGCGCGCTGGTGATGGCCCGTTGCCAGGTGTGGGGGCCGGAGGCCACCCTGCTGCCCGTGGACAGCGAGCACAGCGCTGTGTACCAATGCCTCAATGGGGCGCAGGGCAATGCCTACCGGCGCATCATCCTCACGGCATCGGGCGGCCCATTCCGCACCTGGGATCCGGCGCGCATCCAGTTGGCCACGCCCGAGCAGGCGCTCAAGCACCCCAACTGGTCGATGGGCGCCAAGATCACCGTTGACTCAGCAAGCATGTTCAACAAGGCGCTGGAAGTGATCGAAGCCCGCTGGCTGTTTGATGCCAGGCCGGAGCAGATTGAGGTGCTGATCCATCCGCAGAGCATCGTGCATTCGCTGGTTGAGTTTGAGGATGGCGCCGTGCTGGCCCAGTTAGGCCTGCCTGATATGCGCATCCCCATTCAGTACGCCATGAGCTACCCGCAGCGGCTGCCCAGCGGTCTTGAGGCGCTGGATCTGACGCAGATGCATCAACTAACCTTTGAGCATCCGGATGACAGCCGGTTCCCTGCGCTGACATTGGCCTATCAGGCCATGGAGGCCGGGGGTGCTGCATCAGCAGTGCTCAATGCCGCCAACGAGCAGGCCGTGGCCGCCTTTTTGGCCGGGCGCATTGCCTTTGGCGGCATATACCAAGTTGTTACGGAGACCATGCAGCGTTTAGGAAGCCCTGCGGCGGATACATTGGAAGCAGTGGAGCATGCCGACGCACATGCGCGCAGGCTTGCTGACCAGCTTGCCGCCGACATGAACACTTGACCTGAACAGGAGGAACTATGTCCTTATTATACATTCTGGCGGCGATCCTGATGTTTGGCATCATGATCACCGTGCATGAGGCCGGCCATTTCTTTGCGGCCCGGATGAACAAAATCCCGGTGCGTGAGTTTGCTGTTGGCTTCGGGCCCAAGCTGATCGGCTGGAAGAGCAAGAAGCACGAGACCGACTTCTCCATCCGGGCCATCCCGATGGGCGGATTCTGCGCCTTCTACGGTGAGGACGATGGTAGCGAGGGTGCCAAGCAGGACCCCAGGAGCTTTGGCAACCACAGCGCCTGGAAACGGCTGCTGACCATTTTGGCTGGGCCGGTGATGAACATGCTGCTGGCCTTTCTGGTGGCAATCGCCTTTTTCCTGCTCAGCGGTGTTCCCACGGTGACGGGGCCTTCCGTCACCACGGTGCAGACGGTCAACGCCAACAGCCCGGCCGAGCTGGCGGGGCTTCAGCCCTACGATGTCATCGTGTCCATCGATGGGCAGGCGATCACCAACAATGTGACCGAAGCCATCAACCGCGCCACGCAGGACGGGCCGGTCGAGCTGAGCATGGTGGTGGAGCGGCCGGGCAAGGGGCAGATGACGCTGAGCGTGACCCCGCTGTACAACCAGGCCGAGCGCAGGTATATGATGGGCGTCAACCTGCTGACCAATACGCCGCAGGAGTGGCGCACCGTCGGCCTGGGGGAGACGATTGCGGCCGCATTTCACATGTGCGTGGACGCAGGCCGATCCATTCTGGAAGCACTTAACAACCTGATTTTCCGCGGCCAGGGCGCGGGGGAGATCACCGGCTTTGTGGGCGTGACACAGACCATCGTTACCACCACCCAGCAGTCTCAGCTGCCCGGCTACCTGTACCTGATGTGCCTCATTTCGGTCAACCTGGGGCTGTTCAACCTGCTGCCGATCCCCGGGCTGGATGGCAGCCGCATCCTCTTCCTGTTGGTGGAGGCGGTGCGCGGCAAGCCCTTCAAAAAGGAAGGCTATGTGCATGCCATCGGCATGCTGCTGCTGTTTGCGCTGATGATCTGGATTAACATCCGCGACATCCTGAGGTTATTCTGATGGGCGAAAAGAAGACGGTATTTGCCGGCAGCCTGGCCATTGGCGGCAGGCACCCGGTCAGCATACAAACCATGACCAACACCCCCACGGAAGATGTGGCCGCCACCTCCATGCAAATCGCTCAACTGGCCGAAGCGGGCGCCCAGCTGGTGCGTGTATCCGTGTACAGCCAGGAGTGCGCCGCGGCCGTGCGCAGCCTGGTGGACAAAAGCCCTGTGCCCCTGGCAGCCGATGTTCATTTTGACCACCTGCTTGCCATTGCCGCGGTGGAAAACGGCATCAGCAAGCTGCGCATCAACCCCGGGAACATTGGCGATGAGCGGAAGGTGGCCATGCTGGCCGACTGCGCCAGAACACACCGCGTGCCCATCCGTGTCGGGGTGAACTCCGGGTCGCTGCCCAAGGACCTTGTGGCGCAGCACGGTGGCCCAAGCGCGCAATCCATGGTGGCGGCGGCTGAACGCCACATCCGCCTGCTGGAGCAGGCCGGCTTTGACGACATCGTGATATCGCTCAAGGCAAGCGACGTGCGCCTGACGGTGGAGGCCTACCGCCTGGCGGACAAACAGTTTGACTACCCCCTGCATGTCGGCGTGACAGAGGCAGGGCTGCCCGGCCAGGGCACCATCAAATCTGCCATCGGCATTGGCGCCCTTTTGCTGGACGGCATCGGGAACACCGTGCGCGTTTCCCTGACCGGCTCGCCCCTGGCGGAGCCCAAGGCCGCGCGGGATATCCTGCGGGCGATCGGCCTGGTCGGCGCGGTGCAGCTGATTGCCTGCCCCACCTGCGGACGCACCCAGGTGGATGTGGAGGGCATTGCCCGGGAGGTGGAGCAGCGCACGGCGGATATCACCCAGCCCATCAAGGTGGCCGTCATGGGCTGCGTGGTGAACGGCCCGGGTGAAGCACAGGAGGCAAATGTGGCCTACTGCGGGGGCAAGGACGTGGGCGCCCTGTATGTGGACGGCCAGTTTGTGCGCAAGGTGACCGAGCACCCGGCGGACGAGATCGTGTCGGCCGTCCGGGACTACCTGGCCCGACAGGCGGGCCACACGGAGGCAGGACATTGACCTATGACAGCCTGATCGCGGCGATAGAGGCGGAGGTGCCGGCGCTGTCCGGCAAACTGCACTTTGAACAGGCGCGCTATGATGCGGACAGTCGGCGGGCCTATTTGTCGTTTCTGGCAGATACCTTGGTGGGCAACGAGCCGTTTCAGGCCATCAGAAGGGTGCTTGTCAAGGCGTTTCCCGGCATACGCATTTCTTTGCGTGTGGCCTCTCCCTCCCTGGCGCCTGATTTTTTAAGCCGGCCTGCTGAATATGCCGCCCTGTTAACGGCCATCATTGGCCGCTCGCACCCGGCGGCTATTTCCTGGATGCCGGAAACACGCTTCTTACCCGAGGACGAGGCGCTGGTGCTGGAGCTGCCGGACGACTTTTCGCTGAGCTACTTTCAAAAGCAGGATGTGAGCCGCCTGTTGGCCACCGCCGTGCAGGACATCTTCCGCATTTCCCCGCCCATCGTGATGCGGCTGCGTGACGATGTAGAGAAGCGGCTCAAGCGCATCCGCGAGGATCGGGAGGCCCAGGCCGCCCTGCGGGTTCAGGAGCAGTCACAACCTGAAACAGGGCAGAGCAAAGAGCAGCCTTCCGCCCCCGCCAAGGAAAAGAAGAAGGCCAAGCGCATCAAGGGCAGCGCCATTGCCGAGCAGCCTGTGGCCATCAATGGGCTGACAGAGCTATCCGGCCGGGTGACTGTAGCCGGCCGTGTGGTCAATGTGGAGCGGCGCGACATCCCCGGCAAGGAGATGGTGCTGCTCAGTTTTGTGCTGACTGACTATACCGATTCCATCCACTGCAAGATCTTCCTGCGTTACCGCAACGGCCGCTATGGCAACAATGGCGGCGCCGATGCGGCCCCTCCTACAACTGAGGAGATCCGTCAGCTGGAGGATATCGTCGCACAGATTACAGCCAGCAAGGGGCTGAAGGTGCGCGGGGTGTGCCAGTACGATACCTACAGCAAATGCCTGGTATTGATGGCGCAGGATATCTCGGTGCACGAGATTGCCCGGCGCAAGGACACCGCCGAGCACAAGCGCGTGGAACTGCACGCCCATACGCAGATGAGCGTGATGGATGGCACCGTGTCGGCAGCCGACCTGATTGCCAAAGCGGCAAAATGGGGGCATGAGGCCATTGCCATCACCGATCACGGTGTGGTGCAGGCCTACCCCGAGGCCTTCTCCGCCGCCCGGGCCAATAAGATCAAACTGATCCCCGGCCTGGAAGGCTATATGATCGACAGCACTCCCATCGTGCGCCATGCCACCAATCGCCCCATTGACGATCCCATCGTGGTGCTGGACTTTGAAACCACGGGGCTCAATACCAGCCAGGACCGCATCATCGAAATCGGCGCGGTCAAGCTGCAAAGCGGCCAGGTGCAGGATACCTTTTCCATGATGGTCAACCCCGGCTTCCCTTTGCCGCCCAAGATCACCGAGATTACCGGCATTGCCGACCACATGCTGCTGGATGCGCCCAGCGCCGAGCAGGCATTGCCCAAGCTGCTTGAGTTTATTGGCGAGTGCCCGTTGGCTGCTCACAACGCCTCCTTTGACGTAGCCATCCTCAACAGCGAGATGGCCCGCCAGGGGAAGAAGCAGCGGTTCACGCAGATTGATACGCTTTTTTTCGCGCAGAAGCTGTACCCCGAGCTCAAGCGCTTTCGCCTCAATGCCGTGTGCAAGCACCTGGGGGTATCGCTTAAAAATGCGCACCGCGCCGTATTCGATGCGACCGCCACGGCCCAGATCCTGGCAAAAATGCTGGAGGAGGCCAAGAGCCGGGGCGCCGTCAACTTGAACGAGATAGACGAGCATGTGACCGGCTATACCAAGAGCATTGACCGGCACGTGATTTTGCTGGCTACCTCCCAGCAGGGCCTGCAAAACATCAACCGCCTGGTCACGCTGTCGCACCTGAAGCACTTTTACTACGTGCCCAAGATACCGCGCGACAGGATAGAAACCTATCGCGAGGGGCTGTTGGTGGGCTCTGCGTGCAGCAATGGCGAGGTGTTTCAGGCCATACTGGCCGGCACGCCCGAGGACCAGCTGGAGGAAATCGCCCGCTTCTACGATTACCTGGAGGTTCAGCCGGTTGAGAACAACCGGCTGCTGGTGACCCGGGGGCTGGTGGGCGACGCGGCAGAACTGGAGGCCATCAATCGGCGCATCATTGCGCTAGGAGAAAAGCTGTCCATCCCCGTGGTGGCGACCGGCGACAGCCACTACCTGGAGCCCGAGGACGGTGCCTTCCGCGCCATTTTGCACCATAGCCAGCACAATGAGTATGCCGATGAGCTGCCCAAGGCGCACCTGCGCACCACCGATGAGATGCTCGAGGCCTTCTCCTGGCTGCCGGCGGACAAGGCGCGGGAAATTGTCATCGACAACCCGCAGGCCATTGCGCAGCGCATTGGCGATATCTCCCTGTACCCCAAGCACCCGGACAACCTCACCACCTTTTCGCCTGTATGGGAAACGGCCAACGAGGATATTCGCAACATGGCCACGGACAGGGCACGCGAACTGTACGGGGATGTGCTGCCCGAGCTGGTGCAAAAGCGCCTGGACAAGGAGCTTACATCCATCATCGGCTATGGCTATGCCACACTGTACAGCATCGCCAACAAGCTGGTCTCCAAGTCCCTTGAGGATGGCTACCTGGTGGGCAGCCGCGGCTCGGTCGGCTCCTCGCTGGTGGCCACGCTCTGCGGCATCACCGAGGTGAACCCCTTGCCGCCGCACTACCGCTGTGCGGCCTGCCGGACGGTCGATTTTGATGTGCCCGAGGGCTATACCGTAGGCATAGACTTGCCGGATAAATCCTGTGTCCATTGCGGGCAGAAGCTGATCAAAGACGGCTTTGACATCCCCTTTGAGGTGTTCCTGGGGTTCAAGGGCGACAAGGTGCCCGATATTGACCTCAACTTCTCCGGCGAATACCAGTCCACCGCCCACGCCTATGTGGAGGAGCTGTTTGGCAAGGGGTATGTATACCGCGCCGGCACGATTGGCACCCTGCAGGAAAAAACAGCCTTCGGCCTCGTGCTCAAATACATGGAGGACAAGGGCAAAACCTTTTCCGACGCCGAAAAGAGCAGGCTGGCGCTGGGCTGCGTTGGGGTGAAGCGCACCACCGGCCAGCACCCGGGCGGCATTGTGGTGCTGCCCAAGGAGTATGAGATCACGCAGTTTACCGCCGTGCAGCACCCCTCTGATGACGCTAGCAAGGGCGTGGTGACTACGCACTACGACTTTGGTTCCATGCACGATATTCTGGTTAAGCTGGATATCTTGGGGCATGATGACCCCACCATGATCCACATGATGGAGCGGCTGTCGGGCGTGCCATATTACGATGTGCCGCTGGACGACAAGCAGTCCATGTCCCTGTTTCGGTCGCCCGAAGCCCTGGGCGTGACGGCGGAGCAGATAGGCTGCCAGACGGGCACGCTGGGTGTGCCTGAGTTTGGCACCTCTTTTGTGCGTCAAATGCTGATGGATACGCAGCCCACCACCATGGAGGAGCTGATCCGCATCTCCGGCCTGTCCCACGGTACCGACGTGTGGCTGGGGAACGCCAAAGACCTGATAGACTCCGGCACGGCCACCTTGCTGCACTGCATCTGCACCCGTGACGACATCATGAATACCCTCATTCAGCGCGGCGTGGCCGAGAAGACGGCCTTTGACGCCATGGAAAGCGTGCGCAAGGGCAAGGGCCTCAAGCCGGACATGGAGGCGGCCATGCGCGAAAAAGGCCTGGAGGAGTGGTTTATCAACAGCTGCAACAAGATTGCCTACATGTTTCCCAAGGGGCACGCCGTGGCCTATGTCACCATGGCGCTGCGCGTGGCGTGGTACAAGGTGCACTGGCCGCTGCAATACTACGCGGCCTACTTTACCATCCGCTCGGTCGGCTTTGATGCGCGCACCATGACGCGGCCACTCGCCCATATCCGCACCATGCTAAGCGACCTCAACGCCATGGACACCAAGGATTTGAGCGGAACACAAAAGGATGAGATCGTTGCGCTGGAGGTGGTGCTGGAGATGCTGTCCCGCGGATTTGCCTTCCTGCCGCCCGACCTGTACCTGAGCGACGCCTCCGAGTTTTTAATTGAAGGTAACGGCCTGCGCGTACCGCTGGCCTCGCTCAGCGGCTTCGGTAAGGCCGCCGCCCAGAGCATTGTTGAGGCGCGGTCCGACCCCTTTGTGTCCATCGAAGACCTGCGCAAGCGCACCAGCATCAACACCAGCGGCATTGACATGCTGCGTGAGGCCGGCGCGCTGAGGGACCTTTCCGACACCAATCAGGTGGACTTCTTCTCGCTGCTGTAGGCCGCAAGGCAGCCAACGATACCCAAATGCCTTCCAAAGGCATGGGTTTGTGCACAGAATGCGTTAAATTGCCATGAAATGACGGCGTTTTACTTGTCACGCCGTTTTTTCTATGGTATACTCTCCCCGTATTTCAATGAGGAAAGAAGGGTTTGTCGAAGAGTGGGAGCTGCGTTGGAGGAGGGTCAGTGCGTCAGGCACAGATCTTTTTCTGGAACGCAGTGAATGCCCGCTTTTTGTATTGCAAAGAGAATGGCAAAAGATAGCGGAAAGATCAGCATCAAGAAGGTCTGCGCCGGGCTGGCGGAAGAGTTGGGCTACGAACTGGTGGACGCGGGCTTTGAAAAGGAAGGCGGCAGCCAATACCTGCGCATCTATCTGGACAATGAGAAGGGCATCACGCTGAGTGACTGCGAGGCCTACCACCGCAGGGTGCAGCCGCTGCTGGAGGATGTGGAGTACGACTTCCTGGAGGTATCCTCCCCGGGCATCGACCGCCCCATCCGCACCGCGGCATATGCGCAAAAGGCGGTAGGGTCGCTGGTGGAGATCCGGCTGTATCAGCCGCTGGATGGCCAGAAGGCCTTTACAGGCATCTTTGGGGGCCTGGATGACCAGGGCTATCACCTGACGGTGGGGGACAGGCAGCTGACCTTCCCGGTAAAGAGCGTGGCCGTGGCCAAGAGAACCATCGACCTGGACGAAGCGCTTGCTGCGCAGGCGGATGAGATAGAGGAGGAAGACACATGAGCGCTGAAAAGCTCGACCTGATGGACGCCATCTCCATGTTGGCGCGAGAAAAAGATATGAATGAGGCTATCCTTGTGGATACCATTGAGGAGGCCCTGAAGGTTGCCTACCGTCGCAGCAACAAGCAGAGCGGCATCAACCAGAACCTGACCGTCCGCCTGACCAAGAAGGAAGGAGCACGGCTGTATGCCCGCAAAGTGGTTGCCGACGAGGTGGAGGAGCCGGATCTCCAGATACCCCTGGAGGAGGCGCTGAAAATCCGCTCCGACTACCATGTGGGCGATATTGTGGAGATCGACGTCACGCCGTCCGACTTTGGCCGCGTGGCCGCCCAGACGGCCAAGCAAATGCTGGTACAGCGCATCCGGGAGGCCGAGCGCGGCAAGATTTATGATGAATACATCGAAAAGGAAAATGAGATCCTGACCGCCATTGTGCAGCGCGTAGAACCCAAGGCTGTGTATGTGGAGATTGGCCGCACGGAAGGCATCATGGAATCCAGCGAATTCATGCCCGGGGAGGAGTACCGCGATGACGACCACATCAAGGTCTATGTATTAAAGGTGCATCGCTCCGGCCCGGAATCCAGCCGCAACCCCCAGGTCTATGTCAGCCGCATTCACCCCGGGCTGGTCAAGCGCCTGTTTGAGATGGAGGTGCCCGAGATTGCCACCGGCCTGGTGCAGATCAGGTCCATCGCCCGAGAGGCGGGCAGCCGCACCAAAATTGCCGTCTATTCCGTAGACCCCATGATTGACCCTGTGGGCGCCTGCGTTGGCCCCCGTGGCTCCCGCGTGGAAAACGTGGTCAAGGAGCTGAAGAACGAGAAAATCGACATCATCAAGTGGTCTGCCGATCCGGCCGAGTTTGTCGCCAACGCGCTTAACCCGGCGCATGTGGTCAGCGTGTTCATCTCCGAGCACGAAAAGATCTGCCGCGTGGTGGTGCCCGATACGCAGCTGTCGCTGGCCATCGGCAAGGAGGGGCAAAACGCCCGCCTGGCTGCCAAGCTCACCGGCTGGAAGATTGACATCAAATCCGAGACCCAGGTGGCCGAGCTGATGCGCGAACAGGGGATTGACCCGAACGAGATCCCGCTGGAAAATCCGCTGGACGAAGAGGGATATGACGATCAAGGGTTTGACCTGGAAATGCCCCAGGATATTCAGCCCTGACCCTTTGACTGAAAGGAAAGCATGCCCAAGAAGATTCCCATGCGCATGTGCGTAGGCTGCCGGGAGATGAAGCCCAAGAAGGAATTGTTGCGCATTGTGCGCACGCCTGATGGCGAGATTTTGCTGGACCCAACCGGCAAAAAGTCAGGGCGCGGCGCCTATGTATGCCGTCAGGAGGCCTGTCTGATGCGTGCCATCAAGCAAAGACAGCTGGATCGCTCGCTGGAGGCCACCATCGGTCCCGCTGTGACCGAGCAACTGCGGGAAACGCTGGCTGCGTTGCCCAAGGAGGCAGCGCCATGACCGATGGGCAGGTAGTCGGCCTGTTGGGTCTGGCCATGCGAGCGGGACAGGTGCTGCCCGGTGCAGGCCGTGCGCTGGAGCTGATCCGCCAGGGGCAGGCCGGGCTGGTGCTGATGGACGAAGCGTCCTCAGACAACACCAGGAAACGATTCGGCGATGCCTGTGCCCACCATCAGACGGAGTGCCTGATGCTTCCGTCCGGGGTTCTGGGGGAAGCGATTGGCCGGTATGGTACGATGGTAGCGGCGATGCGGCCCGGCGGCATCACAGAGAAACTGCGTGGCGCAAGCGCCCGAAACGATAGATCAAGTACGGAACAAAGCATTTGCGGAGGATAATGACTTAATGACAAAGGTCAGACTCAAGGAAGTCACTAAAGAACTGAATCAAAAAGCGGGCGTCATCATGGCGGAAACCGAACGCCTCAAGCGCAACGCGGACATCCTGATGCAGATGCTGCGCCAGCAGGAGAACCAATTTCTCCGTCAGGAGGAAGAGGAGCGCCTGCGCCTGAAGTATGAGCAGCAGCAGGAGATGCTGCAGCAACAGACCAAGGCCTGGACCATGCCGGACGATGATCCGGCAGAGGAGGCTGTGGCTCCGCAGGAGGCCGCCCCTGCCCAAGCGCCGGAGGTCAAGGCGGAGCCTGTGCAGGCACCGCCCGCGGCCGAGGAAAAGCCCGTGCTCAAGGAAGAGGCTGCTTCACCGGCTGCTGAGCCTGCGGCTGTGGCCGAGGCCAAGCCTGCTGTGGCTGCTCAACCGGAGGCAGCGCCTGCCGACGCGGTGGAAGAGACAAAGCCTGAGGCAGCCGCGCCTGCCGCTGCGGTACCCCCGCAGGCGCCTGCGGCCGCAAGGCCCGCTCCTGTGCGCCCTGTTGCCGGATCGCAGCAGTATGGTCGCCCGGCTCCCGGGGCACAGCAATACGGCCGCCCGGCACCCGGCGCGCAGCAGTACGGCCGCCCGGCCCCCGGTGCGCAGCAGTATGGCCGCCCGGCCCCCGGCGCGCAGCAGTACGGCCGCCCGGCCCCCGGCGCGCAGCAATATGGCCGCCCCGCCCCCGGCGCGCAACAGTACGGCCGCCCGGCACCCGGTGCGCAGCAGTACGGCCGCCCCGCGCCCGGTGCCCAGCAGTATGGCCGCCCCGCGCCCGGTGCTCGGCCCGGCCAGCCTCCCTTTGGACGGCCGGCTGGCGGTGTGCGGCCCGGTGCGCCCAGGGTGCGCAACGATGATGCGCCCATGGTGATTGAGAAGGATCGGGTCAGCAACTATGACCCGAACAAGAAGAACTACAACCGCCAGCATGACCCCGAGCGCGTCAGCCGCACTAAGCGCCAGATCGCCAGAACCGGCTACGGCCAGTTTGATGATGTGGTGCGCGGCGGCAAGCGTGCCCGCAGCAAGAAACCGTCTGCCCAGCAGATGATGGCCCCCATCAAGATCGAGAAGGCCTACATGACGGCCGAAACCATCACCGTCAAAGACCTGACGGAGCGCATTGGCCGCCCGGCCGGCGAAATCCTCAAAAAGCTGCTGCTGTTGGGCAACCTGGCCAACATCAACAGCGAGCTGGACTTTGACACGGCTTCGCTGGTGTGCAGCGAGTTTGGTGTTGAGCTGGAGATGAAGCTGGATAAAACAGCCGAAGACGCGCTCACCGAGGTCGCTGTGGTTGAGGACGACGAGAAGGATCTGCAGCCTCGTCCCCCGGTAATCACCATCATGGGCCACGTTGACCATGGTAAGACTTCTCTGCTGGACTATATCCGCGAGGCGCACGTCACCAAGTCGGAGGCCGGCGGCATCACCCAGCATATCGGTGCCTACTCGGTGTCCCTGCGCGGCGAGCGCATCACCTTCCTGGATACCCCGGGCCACGAGGCCTTTACCGCCATGCGTGCCCGCGGCGCGCAGGCCACGGACATTGCCGTGCTTGTGGTGGCGGCGGATGACGGCGTGATGCCCCAGACCATTGAGGCCATCAACCACGCCAAGGCCGCCAATGTGCCGATCATCGTCGCAATCAACAAGATGGACAAGGAAACCGCAAACCCCAGCCGCATCATGCAGGACCTGACCAGCTACGAGCTGGTTGCCGAGGAGTGGGGCGGTGACACCATCATGGTGCCTGTCAGCGCGCTGACAGGCGATGGGGTGGATCAGCTGCTTGACATGATTCTGCTGCAGGCCGAGGTGCTTCAGCTGCGTGCCAACCCCAACCGCAAGGCACAGGGCGTAATTATCGAAGCCAAGCTGGATAAGAGCCGCGGCCCGCTGGCCACCGTATTGCTGCAAAACGGCACGCTGAACGTGGGCGACAGCATCATCGCCGGCTCGGCATCCGGCCGTGTACGCGCCCTGCAGAATGACCGCGGCGAGCGCGTTCAGTCTGCCGGCCCCTCGATGCCTGTTGAAATCTCCGGCTTTACTGATGTGCCGCTGGCAGGCGACGAGATGATTGCCGTGGATGACGACCGCCTCACCCGCCAGGTGGCGGAGGAGCGCAGGGACAAGGAGCGCGAACAGCGCGTTGCCGCAGCCTCTAAGGTCACGCTTGACAACCTGTTTGACAACATCTCCGAGGGCAAGATCGAAACCCTCAACCTCATCGTCAAGGCGGACGTGCAGGGCTCCGTGGAGGCTGTACGCCAGGCGCTGGAGAAGCTGTCCTCCGATCAGGTCAAGATCCGCGTGCTGCATGCCGGTGTTGGTGCCATCACCAAGGATGACGTCAACCTGGCCAATGCCTTTGGCGCAATCGTCATCGGCTTTAACATCCGCCCGGACAACAACGCGCGCGACATTGCCGAGAAGGAAGAGATCGACATCCGGCTGTACCGCGTCATCTACCAGGCGATTGAGGACATTGAGAAGGCTATGAAGGGCCTGCTGGAGCCCGTGTTCAAGGAGAACCTGCTGGGCCATGCTGAGGTGCGTAACGTGTTCCGCATCACCGGATCGGGCACCATCGCTGGCTGCTACGTGACCGATGGCAAGGTGCAGCGCAACGCCTCTGTGCGCCTGCTGCGCGACAATGTGGTCATCTTCGAAGGCAAGCTGTCTTCCCTGCGGCGCTTCAAGGACGATGTGCGCGAGGTAGCCTCCGGCTACGAATGCGGCATCGGCCTGGAGGGCTATAATGACATCAAGGAAAAGGATGTCATCGAATGCTTCGTGATGGAAGAAGTGGAGCCTACAGGAGGTGCGCGTGGCTAATTTCCGCAACGATCGCATCCAGGAGGAGCTGAAGCGTGAAATTGACCGCGTCATCCGCGACGACTTGGACGACCCGCGCCTGACCGGCACCTATTCTATCACCCGGGTGGATGTAGCACGCGACCTCAGCCGCGCCAAGGTGTTTGTCAGCGTGCTGGAAGAGGAAGCGCGACCGGGTGTTCTCAAGGCGCTCAAAAGCGCTGCTGGTTTTATCCGCCGCGAGCTGACGCGCAACATGGCCATCCGGCATGTGCCTGACCTGCAGTTTGCGGAGGACCATAACATCGCCTATGGCATCCGCATCAATGAGCTGCTCAAACAGGTCAGCACCGGGGGCGGAAGCGGAAAAAACAATGACGAACGGCCAGAGGAACAGTGAGTTTCATGACATCCTGCGCCTGATTGGGAGCGCAAAGCACGTGCTGCTTTGCACCCACCTGGCACCGGATGGGGATGCCTTGGGCTCTATGCTGGCGCTGGCGTCCTTGGTCACCCGGCTGGGCAAGCAGACCACAATGGTTTGCCATGACCCTGTGCCGGGGTACCTGCTCTTTTTGCCAGAGCAGGACAAGATCAGGCTGCCTGCGCAAATAGGTGACGAACCCTTTGACCTGGCGATATCGGTGGACGCCTCGGATGCCGAGCGGCTGGGGGATAGCTACGCGCTGTTTTCCAAGTGCCCGGTCACCATCCAGATGGATCACCACCAGACCAATACGCGCTTTGCGCAGCATAATCTGGTGCTGGAGCAGCTGCCGGCCTCAGGCAGCGTTGTGTTCCGCCTGTTTGAAGCGGCGGAATTGTCCCTTACAAAGCAAGAAGCCATTTACCTGTATACGGCTATCAGCACGGATACGGGCAATTTCTGCTTCAGCTCCATCAGCGATGAAACCTTTGAGCAAGTGGCGGCCATGATGCGTGCCGACTTGCCGCTGATTGATACAGCGCGTCAGCTGCACCTCATGCGGGAGAGGGAGCAGGTGTTGATGCTGGGGCGCGCGCTCAACAGCCTTCAGTTCTATCTGGATGGACGCCTGAGCGGCATGACCATCACCCGGCAGGATTATCTGGACTGCGGCGCCACGGAGGAACATACGGATAAAATCGTCAACCATGGCCTGTATATCCCCGGGGTGCAGATGTGCTACCTGGCAAACGAAACCGAAGACGGCATCAAGTTCAGCCTGCGCAGCATCGCACCCTATCAGGTGTCGGACATCGCGTTTCGCTTTGGGGGCGGCGGCCATGCCCAGGCTGCAGGCTGCACCATCCGCGCGCCGCTGCATGAAGCGGTGAACATGGTCCGTCAGGCGATGGAAAGCGAGCTGTCCCCTTGAACGTGAATGGGATCATTAACCTCATCAAGCCGCCCGGCATTTCATCAGCACAGGCGGTTTCTTTTGTAAAGCAGCTCACAGGGCAAAAATGCGGTCATGCCGGCACATTGGACCCGGAGGCCTGTGGCGTGCTGCCGATCATGGTGGGCAAGGCAACCAGCCTGTTTGACTACATTGTGCAGGAAGAGAAGGTGTACGTGGCTGAGGTTGCCTTTGGCCAGGCAACGGATACGCAGGATGCCGTCGGGCATGTAGTCGCGGTCGGCATCAACTATCCCTCCACGGCAGATGTTCAGCGCATTTTGCCTGCCTTTGTGGGCCATATCATGCAACGGCCGCCGGCCTTTTCCGCCATCAAACGGGATGGCAAGCGGCTCTATCAGCTGGCGCGTCAGGGCGTGTCGGCCGAGGTTGAGCCGCGACCCATTCAGATTGCCGCCATCGACCTGCTGGCGCAAACCCAGCGGCAGGGCTGCCTGATACGCGTATCTTGCGGCAAGGGCACCTATATCCGCACCCTGTGCCATGACATGGGCGTGATGCTTGGCTGTCCCGCCCATATGCGCATGCTGATCCGCGAGCGCAGCGGCCCCTTTGGCATAGACCAGGGCATCACCATGGAGGAGCTGGAACAGGCCGTTACGCAGGATGCGCTGCCCGGCCCCTGGCTGTTGACTGCGGCTGATACACTGAAGCATCTGCCGCGCCTGACCGCCCCGCATGCGTGTTGGAAGCCATGCGTCAATGGCGTGGCACTGCCTGTAGATGATGTGCCGGAGGCGGCGGCGTTGCCTGAGGGCGCGTTGGCAACGCTGTATTGCCGCGACGCGCTGATTGGGATCTACCAGCGTAGTGGGGAACGCCTGCGCGTGCGGGTTATGCTATGGGAACCGCAGCAGCCCACGCAAGCAAATTCTTGACACCACAGGTGTTTGCGTTTACTATTACCATGATATGGAAGGAAAGATGACCATGAACGCCAAGGGCATGAATGATGTAAGCAAACCCATCCGCGATATCGCGTATGAGACCCTTAAACAGGCCATCATCACCGGTGAATTGCCTGCAGGTTCGCGCATCGTGGAAACAGTATATGCCAACAAGCTCCACATCAGCCGCACGCCGCTGCGTGAGGCCTTTCGAAAGCTGGAGCTGGATGGCCTGGTTTCCTGTGAGGTTCGCCGTGGCGTCATCGTGCGCGCCTTCACCATTGATGACATTGAGGAGATATACGGCATCCGCAATGCCCTGATGCTGTTGATTACACCATCGGTGATGGCCAACATTAACGATCAGGATATCGCCGACCTGGAAGAGATCCTCAGCCGGATGGATGTCAGCCAGCAGCAGGAGAACCCTGAGGAACTGGCTGTGCAAAACCGTCAGTTCCACCGCCGCATTGAGTACATCTCGAATAAAAAGCGCATCCTGCGCGTCATCGATAGCCAGGAGGAATACATCAAGCGGTTTTCCGCCATTGCGATCGCCAGCATTGTGCACCGCTCTCAGGCCCATGGCGAGCATCACCGGATGCTGCAATATTTGAAGGACCGCGACCAGCAGCGCTTTGACGACCTGATGCAGCGGCATCTGGAGGAAAGCAAAGAGGTGTGCCTCAAAGCCATTGATGGGCGGATCGGCAAATTCTCTGACCTGAAGAATCCATAACAGCGGTTGGTGTTTTAGTGTGTTGATAAATGCATAAGGAGGTCGCCCAATGAACGATATTGAGATTGCCCAATCTGCCCAGATGCTCCCCATTCAGGATATCGCTGACAGATTGCAGCTCAACCCCGAATCCATATCCCCCTATGGCCGGTATATCGCCAAGGTGGACCCGAAGTACTACCGTGACCGGCCGGACCGCGCCAAGCTGGTGCTGGTAACGGCCATTACGCCCACACCCGCCGGCGAGGGCAAAACCACCATCAGCATCAGCCTGGCAGACGGGCTGACGCATCTGGGCAAATCATCCATGCTGGCGCTGCGCGAGCCCTCGCTGGGGCCGGTCTTTGGCATGAAGGGTGGCGCCACGGGCGGCGGCTATGTCCAGGTGCTGCCCATGGAAAATATCAACCTGCACTTTACCGGCGACCTGCACGCCATTACTGCGGCCAACAACCTGCTGGCCGCCATGGTGGACAACCATATCCAACAGGGCAACGAGCTCAGGATTGACCCGCGGCGTGTCAACTTCCGCCGGTGCATGGACCTCAATGACCGGCAGATGCGCAACATCGTCAGCGGCCTTGGCGGCGACAAAAACGGCGTGCCGCGCGAGGACGGCTTTGATATCACCGCGGCAAGCGAGGTCATGGCCACCTTCTGCATGTCTCAGGATCTGCAGGATCTCAAGCAGCGCCTTGCCCGCATCGTGGTCGCAAGGGACATGGACGGAAGGCCCGTCACCTGCGGGCAGGTCGGGGCACAGGGGGCCATGGCCGCCCTGCTGCGCGATGCCGCCATGCCCAACCTGGTGCAGACCATCGACCATACACCCTGTCTGATCCACGGCGGTCCCTTTGCCAATATCGCCCATGGCTGCAACAGCGTCATTGCCACGCGCCTTGCCATGAAGTTAGCAGACTATGTGATTACCGAGGCCGGCTTCGGCGCCGATCTGGGGGCAGAAAAGTTCCTGGATATCAAGTGCCGCCAGAGCGGCCTGTGGCCCGACTGCGTGGTGCTGGTGGCGACCATCCGCGCGCTTAAGCACCACGGCGGCGTGTTGAAGGCCGATCTGGATCTGGGCAAGGAGAACGTAGCTGCGCTGGAAGCCGGTATGGACAACCTGCGCCGTCACATCCACAACATCCAGGAGGTGTGGCAGCTGCCCGTTGTGGTGGCGCTCAACCACTTCAGCAGCGATACGCAGGCGGAGATTGACACCGTGCTCAACGCCATGGAGCAGGAGGGCGTGCCCTGCCGCTTCAGCGATGGGTGGGCCAAGGGCGGTGCAGGCGCGGCCGACCTGGCACAATGTGTGGCCGACCTGCTGGATAATCAGCAGGAGAAGCCTGCCCCATCCTACACCTATCCCGAGCAGGCGGGCTTGCAGCAAAAGATCGAGACGCTTGCCAAGCGTGTTTATCACGCGGGCAGCGTGAACTTTGCCGGAAAGAGCAAAGCCATTCTCAAGCAGCTGGAGGAGGATGGATATGCCCAGGCGCCGGTGTGCATTGCCAAGACCCAGTATTCTTTCAGCGACAATGCCAAGCTCCTCAACGCACCTGAGGGGTATGAGCTCACCATCCGCGATGTCCGCCTGTCGGCAGGCGCCGGCTTTGTGGTGGCCTTCGCGGGCGATATCATCGCTATGCCCGGCCTGCCCCGCATGCCCGCCGCTTTGCAGGTGGATGTGGATGCAGACGGTACCATTAAGGGTATATTCTAATCGTAGCCACAATGATTCCCGGATTCGATTGAAAAGGAGTGTTCCATGAAGAGGCGGTTGCCCCTGATACTATTGTTATTGCTGATCAGCTTGACCGTGATGACGGCTGCGGAGGAAGAGGTCTCCCTGTTCCAGGCGCCGCCTCCTGCGACGACTGCGCCGCAGCAGGATGTGGGGGATGAAAGCCAGCCCGATGCCACACAGGCACCGGCTGTGCCCCCGGCCAACCTGCTGCCGGATGGCAGCGTTGTGGTGACCATCAGCGCGGTGGGCGACCTGACCTTTGGCGGGGACGTACGAAAGAACACAAACATATTCGAGCGGGAGTTGAAAAAACAAAACAACGACCTAAGCTTTGTCACCCGCAATGTGCGAGAGATCCTCAGCCAGGATGACATGACCATCGCCAACTTAGAAACCACGCTCACCACAGCGCCTGTCTATAAGAAAGACAATCGATTCGTTTTTTCAGCGCCGCCGGAGTATGTGGAAATACTGGAGCACGGCAGCATTGAAGCGGTCTCCTTTGAAAACAACCATGCGCTGGATCATGGGGAGACCGGCATCGCTGAGACGCAGGAAGTGTTGACCGCTGCAGGCATCACCTGGAGCACGGAAAAACAACCCGCTGTCTTCACAACTGCCAGCGGCATCAGGATTGGCCTGCTATCCTACCAGACCTTTAACGGCCAGTATCCGCGCCTGCAGACACAGGTGCCCAACGATATTGCCAACATGAAAGCCCAGGCGGATATCGTGCTGGTCAGCTATCACTGGGGCGAGGAAGAGGACTATGCCCCCAACGCGAGGCAGCAGCAGCTGGGCCGCCTGACCATTGATGCCGGTGCTGACCTGGTGGTGGGGCATCATAGCCACCGCATCAACCCCATTAAGCTGTATAACGGCAAATACATCGTCTATTCGCTGGCTAATTTCAGCTTCGCAGGCAACAACAAGCCCAGCGACATGAGTTCATTCATCTTTCAAACGCGTTTCGCCGTGAAGGATGGCGTGCCGCAGCCATATGGTTTCCGTATCATTCCCATGCGCATCTCCTCAAAGACTGACTACAACGACTTTATCCCCACCCCATTTACCGATCAGCGCCTCATAGATAATGTCATCAATGTGCTGCTCTCCAATGGGAAAAAACTGGAATACGCCGTCGCAGCCTATCCTCAGGACTGGGAGTAAGCCATGCGGGCAAAAATGATGCTGATGAGCGGAGATGACCAGGCCAAGCGCCTGGCATTTTCCGTGCAAGGGGTATTGAGCGATCTGGCGGTCGCGTTTGGGCATTCCTTCCTGATCAAGGAGGAGAAGATTTCCAGCGCGTCTATGGCTGACTATGGCAGCCCCATGACGCAGGAAGCCGTTGACGCCAGCCGGGATTGTGACGCGGTGCTCTGTCTGACAGCCGACCATCAGGGCGTCGTGGAGCTGGCCGGCGGCCTCGGGTGCCATCTGTGCGGCCATGTCTATGATTTACCCGAGGTGCTGGCAGCGCACGCCCTCTTGAAATCCAATGCCTTGCCGCAGGGGCTGATCGCAGTACCCATCCAGATGACGCCCGAGGCATTGACGCACGCAGCGGAACTGCTGTACACCATGGCCAGGACGGCGCAGCGCACACTGCGCGAAATCCCGGCCACAGGCAAGCGGCGCGCCGATTGGGAGGCGGCCACCGGTGCCGCCTCTGCGGCCTACTCGCAGACATTGCCGACCCGGTTTACCCTGGGCCAGGGGCTTGACCTGGTGCTTGGGTCGCCCGGGGATATGGGCATCCTGTTCGCTTCTCCCTCAGCAGGGGAAGCCCTTCATGCCGCTGCATCACAGGTGTCCGGCTTGCCCTTGCTGCTGTATGATGTCTATTGGGATATGAACGCAGCCAGGGTGTACGCGGCCCGGATACGGGAAGGGGATGCGCCGGCAGGCGGCAACCCCTTTGGCGTGTTGTATGCGGCTGCCCACATGCTCAAGCATACGCTTAATCTGCCACGCGAGGCAGATTGCCTGCTGACCAGCATCCGCAATGTATTGGATGCCGGATGGCGCACGCCTGATTTGCATGCCGAAGACCATGCCATGCATATCGACGCGGAGGCCATTTGCGGCCTGATCAGCGAACAGATTGAGTTAGCCGGTACGCTGATGAATTTTCACCCCTGAT